>TARA_B100000963_G_scaffold309528_1_pt1 | contig 53547 bp, 49 predicted proteins | sample TARA_B100000963 | Tara Oceans TARA_B100000963 (sample SAMEA2622097) | marine metagenome | biome: marine biome (ENVO:00000447); feature: surface water layer (ENVO:00002042); material: "saline water (ENVO:00002010), including plankton (ENVO:xxxxxxxx)" | depth 5 m | reverse complement strand
GCATCACTATCTGGAGTCCAATCAGCAGATTGGTAAAATAGTGGTCGTACTTGATTAACAGATGAAGGAAAACTTTATCTGTGTGTTGTGCTGGATATGTTTAACCATGTCGTTGTCGGCTGGTCAATGCACCACCGGCAGGATAGAAAAATGGTGCTGAGAGCGGTGGAGATGGCAGTCTGGCAACGTCCTGAGGCGACACAGGCAATACTGCATTCGGATCGTGGAACGCAATTTACCAGCGGCGATTATCAACGGTACTTAAAAAACAACGACTTATTGGGGAGCATGAGTGCTGCCGGTCATTGTGCCGATGTATTTTTTTACATCGAGCGGTTTCATAATCCATGAATGCGACTTAGAGTAGCGAATCAAGACAGGTAGTTTACAAACGTTTTAAACCGTCCGTAGAAACGGGGTAGAACCCCCGCCAGAACAATAAGACAAAGGGGTAATGTATGGTAATTAACGATCTTCTCTGGCGGCGACCGCGCCATCACATGGATGTCGATGAAGCCCACGACCACGTGCACTGGGTGGAACTTTTCTTCGATCTGGTCCATGTAGTGACAATTTTCATTCTGGGGAATTACCTGTCCCATCATCTGGGGTGGCAAGGATTCTGGGTGTTTACGGGAATGTTCCTGGCGATTTTCTATGCCTGGGCAGACAGCTCGGTCTATAACTCACTGTATATCTCCACGGACATGCCGCATCGCGTGGCGATGGCACTTAAGATTGTCACGATGATGACCATCGCGGCGGCGATTCCCGACGTGGGCGGTGAAGGCTGGACGTATTTCGCGCTGGCCTATGCGTTGAATCGGGCGCTGACGGCCTATCTTTACTGGCGGGCGCGCTGTACCGACAACGCGGCCAATACGCTGGCGCAGGAACAGGCGCGGAATTTTTTCGTATTGGCCGGGGTGTTCGCACTGTCGGCTTTTTTGCCCACACCGGTCGCCTACTGGGTCTTTGCCGTCGGCGTGGCAGCAATCCAGCTGCAGTACATGCTGCCGCGCGTGGGCACGCTCCGCTTCGAACGCTTTGTGCCTCAACTCGGACACATCTCGGAGCGCTTCGGCCTTTTGATGTTGATCTTGCTGGGTGAAGGCTTCTTTAAACTGGTGGTCACGCTGGCCGAGAAGGGCGTCTACAGCGTCAGCGCGGGTACGCTGTTCAATGTGACCATGGGCGGCTTGTCCCTTTTCGCGCTGGCCTGGACTTATTTCGACTGCGCCGGCAATGAAAAACCGAAGAGCCGCACCACTGCCGTGCTGCTGAGATACTGGTTTGCTCACATCGTGATTTTGTGGAGTGCGGTGACGATTGGCGTTGCGCTGGCCGGAGAAGTCTACGTTGGCCTGTGGGAGCCTTATCCGCCCGGCTACGCCGCGCTTGGCTCGGTCGGCCTTGCGGTGTTTTTAGCTTCGCTATGGGCGCTGCGTCGAACCGTGGCTGATGCCACCGACAAATACCATAGCGCCGGTCTGAGGCTGTTCGGCATTGTCATGGCGCTGGTTGTGCTAGCCGTTCATCCCCTCATACCGTCGATTGTCAGCAACGGCCTTTGGGCCCTGGCGCTGTTCTCGCAGATTGGTGTACCGATTTTTCTAGCGGTAAGCGATGCGCGCCGGTCTGATAAAATACTGTGATGGAACATGGCTACGCCCATGCAATTTGACAAATAGCCGTCAGGGATTTGATGCGCTCTTCTTATGCTCATTAAGCCGTAGAACCACATTCTGTTCGGAAGTATTCATCAAGCCGGCCTTTTTGTTTTCGTGATCAGTGATTGTCCGTCGGCGCTGTCCACGCCGGCGCTTCGTCCTCAGTTCGCCGAGCGTTCTCCCGCATGGCGTGCCCCAGATGCTCTTCCAGCTTCATGAACAACTCCCCGTAGCGCGGGCTGAAGTGGATGCCTTCTTCAATATTGCGCCAGGGTTCGAACTGTTGGTCTTCGTTGGCTTTTTCGCTGGCAACGAAGGGCTGGGTCATCCGGCGAGCGCGTTCTGGCTGGACGCCCATGGCGGTGAGGGCTTAAATTCTGGCGCGCTTTTGGGGCTCAGCGGCCTTACGGACTAAATCGCTCATGCTTCGCTGGTCTTGTCTCCGCTGTCGTCAAGCTGAGCCCCAAAAGTTTATATAATGCCGGCTATCGGTATTGTTAATACCGATAGCGCCTTCTTTTAAACCCTGCGGTTTAAGAATGTGGTTGTTTACGGCGGTTAGCGCCGTAAAACATGAGGTAGCTAAACCTGAGGCTGATGCTAGGTTTATCTATTAAAACATATCAAGTGCTTTGTTATGATATATTAAAACATATCAATATTGAGTCTTTGGGTGGTGTGTGATATAGTTTTATAGATATTAGTGTTTAGTTGATATAGAAAGGTGCATCAAATATGAGTTATATAACCGATCAAATATTGGAAAGTTTGCGAGAGGCGCGCGCGCGTAAGGGCTTTAGCCAACGGGAGCTGAGCGCCCGCTCTGGCGTGCCGCAAAGCCATATCTCTAAAATTGAGTCGGGCGGCGTTGACCTGCGAGTATCCAGTTTGATCGCTTTGGCGCGTGTGCTTGATTTAGAGCTGTTTGTCGCGCCTAAAAAGTCAGTGCCTGCCATCAAGTCTATTATTCGTAGCGCCCAAGGGCATGATGAAGATGGGGAGCAGGTCACGCCAGCCTACAGCTTAGATGCCGATTACATGGAAGATAGCGCTGATGAATAACCCCGTATCCAATAATGTTTCCACACTCAATGTGCTGCTCTATGGCGAGCCTATCGCGACCATTACCAATGTTGGCAATGACAGAACGCTTTTTGCCTTCACAGATGCCTATGCCAACGATGAAGCGCGGCCTGTCTTGGGGCTGGGTTTTAAGGATGCGCTTGGTGGCTTGATCACGAATTTCAAACCTACCCAAACCAAGTTAACGCCGTATTTTTCCAATCTGTTGCCAGAAGAAACTATGCGTAACTATCTGGCTGAGCGCGCGAGTGTAAATCCTGCACGAGAGTTTTTCTTGCTGTGGGTGTTGGGCCAAGACTTAGCGGGAGCCATTACGGCAATGCCTGCTGATGGTGAGGCATTGCCGCCCAACGTACATGAAGAAATCGAAGAAGAGACCAAGTACGAAGCGCCTATGCGCTTTTCTTTGGCGGGTGTGCAGCTAAAATTTTCAGCCGTGCAGCATGCCAGTGGTGGATTGACTATTCCAGCCTCCGGTACAGGCGGTTCATGGATAGTGAAATTACCATCATCTCGCTTTGAGGCTGTACCAGAAAACGAATTTGCCATGATGGAAATGGCGCGCATGTTGGGTATGGACGTACCTGAAACGCAGCTACTGCCGATTGAACAGATTGCCAATATCCCTGAAGGCATTGGCAAGTTTGGTAATAGCGCATTTGCGATTAAACGCTTTGACCGCGCCAATGGACAGGCAATTCATATTGAAGACTTTGCGCAGGTTTTCGGCGTATACCCGCAGGATAAATACAAGAAAGCCAGTATGCGCAATATCGCGCAGGTTATCGGCATAGAAGGCCAAGAACAGGATATCGCCGAGTTTATCCGCAGGCTGGTGTTTAACACGTTGATCGGCAATGCCGATATGCACCTTAAAAACTGGTCGGTAATTTATAAAGATAAGCGCAACGCATCCATTGCGCCTGCTTATGATTTTGTTTCGACTATTCCTTATATTCCTGACAATAGCACCGCGCTAAAAGTTAGTCGCAGTAAGAAATTCAGTGATTTTACTCTTGACGAGCTATCGCACTTAGCCGCCAAAGCCATGCTGCCAGAGAAGCTGGTGCTGGATACAGCAAAGCAAACGGTGGAAGGCTTTTATGAGATATGGGCGAAAGAGAAAACGCATTTACCGCTGACCAAAGACATGATCGACGCAATCGATAAACACTTGCGAGACGTGCCTTTACGCTGACAAATGAATGTCAAAAAAGTATACATATTTATTGACTAAAAAGGCATTTAAGTATATAAATATGTATACTTTTCAAGCGATGTCATACACAAAAGGTAAGCGGTGAGTATAGACAAGATAGTTGCCAAGCAATATCGAGACAGAGTTAATCAAGCTGTCAGTCAGTTTGGTGACGTTGCTATACAACCTAACCACGGTCTTCCTGAAGAAGGCTGGTTAAGAACCGTGCGAACTGCACTGGGTATGACAGGTACGCAGCTTGCGAAAAAGCTGGGCGTAACCAAAGCGAGAGTTTTCAAAGCAGAGCAAGACGAGCCGCATGGCAGCGTGACATTAAAATCCATGCAGGCCATGGCCGAAGCGATGGATTGTCACTTTGTGTACGCCATAGTGCCAAAGCACAATGTGGAAGATGTCATTAAACAGCGCGCCCTAGAAAAAGCGCGTGAGCAGGTTAATACGAGCTCTACGCATATGACGCTAGAAGGCCAATCGCTCAGTAAAGAGCAGCTTGAATATGAGATTGAGCGTGTTGCTGCGCAAATCATGGATAAGATGCCTTCAGACTTCTGGAACGAAGAATAAGCACAGCAGACGTTAATACGCTGATGACGTATTGAAAAAACGGTATCTAATGCATAGATACCGAGGTTCACTTTTTAAAGCATAAAAAGTGGTTGATCCAAACGGGTGTAAATTTAGGTGTAAATAAGGGTTTTTAAGGTATGAGTGGTAGCAATTTTGTCAATGAAATCAATAAGCGAAGAACATTCGCTATCATCTCGCACCCGGACGCCGGTAAAACAACCATCACCGAAAAAGTGCTATTATACGGACAAGCATTGCAGACCGCCGGTACCGTTAAAGGTAAAAAGTCCGGCCAGCATGCTAAATCCGACTGGATGGAAATGGAAAAAGAGCGGGGGATCTCCGTTACCACGTCCGTAATGCAGTTTCCTTACGGTGATAACCTGGTCAACCTGCTCGACACGCCCGGACACGAAGATTTTTCGGAAGATACCTATCGCACCCTGACTGCCGTTGACTCCTGTCTGATGGTGATTGATGCGGCGAAAGGGGTTGAGGATCGCACCCGCAAACTGATGGAAGTGACCCGTCTTCGGGATACGCCGATCATCACGTTCATGAACAAGCTGGACCGTGATATTCGCGACCCCATGGAATTGCTGGATGAAGTAGAAACCGAACTTAACATTGCCTGCGCACCGGTGACCTGGCCGATTGGCTGTGGGAAGCAGTTTAAAGGGGTTTACCACATTCATCGTGACGAAACGATTTTGTATAAAACCGGTCAGGGCCATACCATTCAGGATGTTCAGATCATCAAAGGGCTGGATAACCCGGAGCTGGATGCCGCTGTAGGCGATGGCCTGGCTGCTGAATTCCGGGATGAACTTGAGCTGGTCATGGGGGCTTCTAACGAGTTTGATCAGGAGTTGTTTTTGGCGGGTGAAATTACCCCGGTCTTTTTCGGTACCGCACTTGGTAACTTTGGTGTGGATCATATGCTTGATGGGCTCGTGGCCTGGGCACCGCAGCCACAAGGTCGCGAAACCGATAAAGGCAGTGTGGATGCACTGGAGCCGAAGTTCAGCGGCTTTGTGTTTAAGATCCAGGCTAACATGGACCCTAAACACCGCGACCGTATTGCGTTTTGCCGTATCGTTTCAGGCAAATACGAAAAAGGCATGAAAATGCGTCATACGCGGATTGGTAAAGATGTGCGTATTTCCGACGCGCTTACCTTTTTAGCTGGCGACCGGGCATTACTCGAGGAAGCTTACGCCGGTGACATTATCGGCCTGCATAATCACGGCTCTATCCGTATTGGTGACACTTTCTCCTCGGGTGAAGATTACCGCTTTACCGGTATTCCTAACTTTGCGCCAGAGCTATTTAAACGCATTCGCCTGCGCGACCCGCTTAAACAAAAACAACTGCAAAAAGGCCTCATTCAGCTTTCCGAAGAAGGGGCTGTGCAGGTGTTTCGCCCGTTAGCCAATAACGATTTGATTGTGGGTGCGGTAGGGGTGCTGCAGTTTGATGTGGTCGTGGCCCGTTTAAAAGCTGAGTACAACGTTGATGCCCTGTACGAGCACGTAAGCGTTGCGACCGCGCGCTGGGTTTATTCGGATAGTGACAAAAAGCTCGATGAATTCAGACGTAAAGCAGAGCAAAACCTGGCCCTTGACGGTGGTGATAATCTTACCTATATCGCACCGACTATGGTTAACCTGCAACTGGCGCAGGAACGTTATCCGGATATTGAATTTAAAACCACTCGCGAGCACTAACAACCGCTATGAATATACATGCACTTTTAATTACCCGTTTTTCCCAGGCACTTGCAGATATGGGCGTTGCCGACGCGCCAGTGCCTGTAGCGCGCAGTGGCCGGCCTGAATTTGGCGAATATCAGTTTAATGGTGCCATGGCACTGGCAAAACAGTTAAAACAAAAGCCTCGTGATATCGCGCAACAGGTGCTTGAACATGTCAAACTCGATGATGTTGCCACTAAACTTGAAATTGCCGGCCCGGGATTTATTAATATCCATTTGTCAGACGACTGGCTGGCAAAAAGCTGTAATGAAGCATTGCACGACACGCGGCTCGGGGTACGAGAGCAAGCGCCTCAAACCGTTGTTGTGGATTATTCTTCGCCCAACCTGGCCAAAGAAATGCACGTTGGCCATCTGCGCACCACGATTATTGGTGATGCGGTGGTTAAACTGCTGGAGTTTCTTGGCCATAAGGTTATTCGCCAAAATCATATGGGCGACTGGGGCACGCAGTTTGGTATGCTGCTGGCGCACTTAAGCGATAAACTCAGCGCCAATGCCGTAGCCGAAACCGCACTTTCTGATCTGGAAAACTTTTACCGGGAAGCCAAAATCCGTTTCGACGAGGAAGAAGGCTTTGCCGACCGGGCCCGTGAATATGTAGTGAAACTGCAAAGCGGCGACCAGCAGTGTGCCGAGCTATGGCACCTGTTCATCGATGTGTCTATTTCGCACAGTGAAGAAGTATATGAAAAACTCAATGTCAGTCTGACCCGCAAGGACATTATGGGCGAATCCGCCTATAACGAAGATCTGCCACACGTGGTAGCCGAGCTGAAAGAGAAGGGCATTGCTGTGGAAGATCAGGGCGCCCAGGTGGTGTTCCTTGAAGAGCTGGCCGACAAAGAAGGCAACCCGGCAGTGTATATCGTGCAAAAATCCGGTGGTGGATACCTGTATGCGACCACAGATTTGGCGGCAATGCGCTATCGCAGCGGAAAATTGGGCGCAGACCGCACCCTGATCCTGACCGATGCCCGCCAGGCTCTGCACTTTAAACAAACTGAAATTGTCGGCCGTAAAGCCGGTTTTATTCAGCCAGAGCAAACTTACGAACACTGCCCGTTCGGTATGATGCTCGGCAGTGACGGCAGACCGTTTAAAACCCGCAGCGGTGGTACTGTTAAGCTGGTGGAACTGCTGGATGAAGCGGTTGAGCGTGCGCGTAAATTGCTGGCCGAGAGAGATACCGGTTTAACCGCTGACGAACTTAACGACGTTGCCCGCAAAGTGGGTATCGGTGCTGTTAAGTACGCCGATTTAAGTAAAAACCGTACCACCGATTATGTATTCAACTGGGATACTATGCTGAGCTTTGAAGGCAATACTGCGCCTTATCTGCAATATGCATACACCCGGGTGCAAAGCCTGTTCCGCAAGGCAGAGGTGAGCCCTACCGCACTGAATGCCGCCATTAGCATTGAACATGCGCAGGAGCATGCCCTGGCGGTGCAATTGTTACAACTGGAAGAACAACTGAATGTTGTCGCCCGTGATGCAACGCCTCATGTGCTGTGTAGCTACTTATATGATTTGGCCAGCCACTTTATGAGCTTTTATGAAGCTTGCCCGGTATTAAAGAGTGATGTGCCTGAAGCCACCCGGAACAGTCGTTTAGCCCTGTCGGCACTGGTTGCCAAAGAGCTGAAACTGGGCCTTGAGCTGCTGGGCATCGAAACACTGGAAAAAATGTAAGGCTGATAAATGCCCACACTCACTTTGTTAATAAGGAAGACATCATGGTTAAAGTACTGGCATTCTCAGGAAGCACCCGTAGCGGCTCATTAAATCAGGCATTGGTGGAAAATGCCGCCGATGCCGCGCGCGAAGCGGGCGCAGAGGTTACGGTAATCAACCTGGCTGACTATGCGATGCCAATCTTTAACCAGGATGAGGAAGACGAGTACGGTATTCCTGAACGGGCCCAGGCATTTAAACAGCTGCTTATCGATCACGATGCATTTTTAATTGCCAGCCCGGAGTACAACAGCAGTTATCCGGCGGTGCTGAAAAATGCCATCGACTGGGCGTCGCGCAAAGCCGGTGATGAAGCCATGCTGGCCGCCTACAAAAACAAAGTGGTTGGTTTGATGGCCGCTTCGCCGGGCGCGTTGGGTGGCATGCGAGTGCTGGTGGTACTTCGCATGCTGATGCAAAACCTGATGTGCGTGGTGACGCCTGCGCAGGTGTCGGTAGCCAAAGCGGCCGACAAGCTTACCGACGCCGGCAAACTTACCGACGATACCGCTAAGAAGCAGTTAGCCAACTTAGCCTCGCAAGTGGTCTCCATGGCTGAAAAGCTTAAGGATTAACAGCACCCTGTCTGCGCACTTTGCATACAAAACGACTGTTAAAAGCAGGCCAAATCCGGTACTATCCGTGCCCTTAAAAATGAATCAGTTAAAAGGTCATTATGTTTGAAGTAAACCCTGTGCTAAATGCGATTCGGGATATCCGTGAGCGTACTGCAGCGCTTCGGGGGTATCTTTGACTTTGATGTAAAGTCAGAGCGCTTAGAAGAAGTAAACCGCGAACTCGAAAGTCCCGACGTGTGGAATGAGCCGGAGCGAGCTCAGGCCCTCGGCAAAGAAAAAGTCGCCCTGGAACAGGTGGTAGAAACCATTGTTAATCTGGAGCAGGGTGCCGAAGACGTTGATGGCCTGGTCGAGCTGGCCGTTGAAGCCGAAGATGAAGAAACTTTCGTCGAGGCGCAGGGTGAGTTAGACGGCCTGATTGCGCAACTGGAAACCCTTGAATTTCGCCGTATGTTCGCCGGCCCGAATGATACCTGTGACTGCTATCTGGATATTCAGTCAGGCTCTGGTGGTACCGAAGCCCAGGACTGGGCCAATATGCTGCTCAGAATGTACCTGCGCTGGGGTGAAGAGCACGGCTTTAAAACCGAACTTATTGAGGTCTCCGATGGCGACGTGGCAGGCATTAAAAGTGCTACCGTACGCTTTGAAGGCGAGTATGCCTTTGGTTGGCTTCGCACCGAAACCGGTGTTCATCGTCTGGTACGTAAGTCGCCTTTTGACTCGGGTAACCGCCGCCACACTTCTTTTGCGTCGGCCTTTGTTTACCCTGAAATTGATGATGATATTGAAATCGATATCAATCCGTCTGATTTACGCATTGACACCTACCGTGCCTCTGGTGCTGGTGGTCAGCACGTTAACCGGACCGACTCGGCGGTACGAATTACCCATGAACCAACGGGAATTGTGGTGCAGTGTCAGAACGACCGTTCACAGCATAAAAACAAAGATCAGGCGATGAAGCAGTTAAAAGCCAAACTCTATGAGTTTGAACTGCAAAAGCAAAATGCCGAAAAGCAAGCCATGGAAGACAACAAATCCGATATCGGCTGGGGCAGTCAGATCCGCTCTTACGTGCTGGATGACTCTCGCATTAAGGATTTGCGCACCGGTGTTGAAACCCGTAATACCCAGGCCGTTCTGGACGGTGGGTTAGATAAATTTATTGAAGCCAGCCTGAAATCGGGGCTGTAGTAACTCAACTTTAAGTGAACAGACTATGAGCGAACAACAACTCGACGAAAATAAACTGATTGCCGAGCGCCGCGCCAAATTAAGCGCTATCCGCGAAAACTGTCGCGCTAACGGTTTTCCGAATGGCTTCCGTCGCGAAAATTACGCCGAGGAACTGCAAGGTCAGTTCGGTGAGCTGGATAAAGAAACCCTCGAGGCTCAGGACAACCAGGTCAGTATCGCAGGCCGTGTAATGGCAAAGCGTGGCCCTTTCCTGTTGTTACAGGACATGACCGGCCGCATTCAGGCTTATGCTGATAAAGCCACGCAAAAAGACATAAAAGCCCGCTATGGTTCACTGGATATTGGTGACATCATCGGCGTGGCCGGTGCATTGCACAAATCCGGTAAGGGGGATTTGTATGTGAACATGGCCAGCTACGAACTGCTGACCAAATCACTGCGCCCGTTACCTGAAAAATTCCATGGTTTAACCGACCAGGAAACCAAGTATCGCCAGCGTTATGTGGACCTTATCACCAGTGAAAAGACCCGCGAGACCTTTGTGGTGCGCAGTAAAATCGTTAACGGTATCCGTAATTTCCTCACTACCCGTAACTACATTGAAGTAGAAACGCCCATGTTGCAGGTTATTCCGGGCGGGGCAACAGCGAAGCCGTTTGTGACTCATCACAACTCGCTGGATATCGATATGTACTTGCGTATCGCACCAGAACTGTACCTTAAGCGTCTGGTTGTAGGTGGCTTTGAACGTGTCTTCGAGATTAACCGTAACTTCCGTAACGAAGGGCTATCTACCCGCCACAACCCGGAATTTACCATGCTGGAATTCTATCAGGCCTACGCAGATTACAACGATCTGATGAACCTGACCGAAGACATGCTGCGTATGCTGGCTGAAGATATCCTGGGCACCACAGAACTGGTGAATACCGTGCGTGATACAGAAGGCAACGTGGTAGAAGAAAAACACTACGACTTCGGTAAACCTTTCGACCGCCTGAGTATGGGTGAAGCTATCCTGAAATACTGGCCAGAAGCAAATGAAGCCGCTATCCGTGACCCGGAAGCGCACCTCGATGAGCTGAAAGCCATGGCGAAACAGCTTCACATTAAAGAGCCCGAAGTGGATGGGATCTGGGGTGCCGGTAAATATCTGTGCGAAATTTTTGAAGCGACTGCCGAAGAAAAACTCGAACAGCCTACGTTTATTACAGAGTACCCGTGGGAAGTGTCGCCGCTGGCCCGTCGTAACGATGCCAATCCGTTTATCACTGACCGCTTTGAGTTCTTCGTAGGCGGCCGTGAACTGGCCAACGGCTTCAGCGAGCTCAATGATCCGGAAGATCAGGCTGAGCGTTTCCGCAAGCAGGTTGAAGAGAAAGACGCTGGCGACGATGAAGCCATGCATTACGACGAAGACTATATCCGTGCGCTTGAGTTTGGTTTACCACCAACAGCAGGTGAGGGTATCGGTATCGACCGTCTGACCATGTTGTTTACTGACAGTCCGACGATTAAAGACGTTATCCTGTTCCCGCACATGAAACCGGAAGTGCAGCCTCAGGACGCAGAATAAGCGCTAAAGCGCTTTTATCGCTTTGTATAAAAGGGTATTGGTGGGTACATCAATACCCTTTTTCTTTGCCTGATTAACAATGTAGCCGTTGATGCCCTCTATCTCGGTGGTGCGTTTGTTGATCACATCCTGATGCATGCTGGAAAAGTTCTCTGCGGTCCGTTCGATCACGTTAAATACCTGTTCGGTGATGGTATTTACCTCGAGCTCTATCTTGCACACTCTGGCAACCGCGCACACTTCTTCACACACGGCGGTAATGGTTTCAACGTAATGTGCTGCCAGCAGTCCACCGTTGGGGATATTGTTAAGCGCAGTTAACGGGTTGATGGCACAGTTAACCGCGAGCTTTTGCCAGAGTGCAGTTTCGATATCATCACGCCAGGTTACCGGGCCGATACAACGATTCATCATTTCGGCAATATGGGTATTCTGCGGCGCTCTGGTGGGGTGGCAGGGCGAGCTACCCAACATGGTTTCCCCTTTGCCGGTATGCCTGATACAGGTGGCCGAGGTTTTGAGTGCGCCATGGCTGGTGGTGGCCAGAAATACCGGATTATCCGGCAGATATTTGGCTGCCAGTTCCATGCCACCCATACCATTATGAAGCAGGATCACGGCTGTTGAAGCTGGCAACTTATGCCGCCAGGTTTTCAGTGCTTCTTTAAGCTGCGTCACCTTAAGCGGTACTATCAATAAGTCGTTAGCCGTGAGCGCATCGTCAGCACAGTCAGGCGGTCCGAGGCTTACCGACTCCCCGTTCAACAATTCCACATTGTTAAGCGCGGTGCTGCCGGGCCTTGGCCATAAGCGATAAGGTGTCGCAGATAACTGTGCGCCGGCGGCACATAGCCCGCCAATAGCACCACTGCCGAGAATATTCACGGTCATATCAGATGTCCTTATCCCGGCTTTTAACAGCAGATTTGGGCCAGTTTAGCGTATTGGGATGGGGCGCCTGAGCCAGCCAGTCTGCGATACTGTTGTGTGCAAAATATTCGCCATCAGACGGTGTGCAGAATACGCTTACCGGCTCACCTTCATATTCAAATTCAAGGCCCCAGGCATGCAGATACAGTCTGTCTGAGGGCGCGGCGCTGTATAGGGTATCGCCAATAATGGGACTGCCCAGGCTTTTCATGGCAACACGGATCTGGTGGGTTTTACCACTTAAGGGTTTTACCAGCATCAGACGGGGCGCATCGGTAAAGCCATAACTAAAAAACTGGCTCACAGCAGGGTTATGCTGCGACTTTAACAGAATATGTTGACCGTTACGGCGGTTTTTCATATCGCCGGTTATGGTGCCCTGTTTCTTTTTGGGTTTCTTCTCTACCAGCGCCAGATAATATTTCTGTACCTGTCGGGTACGAAACAAGACTTCAAAGCGTGCCGCAGCCTGAGGGTTGCGCGCCAGAATTAAACAGCCGGAGGTGCCATCGTCGAGCCGATGAACCAGGTGTAAGTCTGTTTCTCCCAATGCTTCACAAACCTGTCGCACGATGCCGTGTTGGGCATCATGCATGGTAATTCCGGCAGATTTGTTAATGATGAAGAAATCGGGATGACTGAAAATGACTTCAGTCATCAGGCATTAGTATCTTCTAAGATGGCCAGGGCTTTGTCATATTCCAGCGATGACACTGCATCGACTAATTCCTGCTGATGACTGCTATTGAGATCGAGCTTTGTCAGCCAGTTGTTGAGTTTTTCGTCGTTGATGTATTCGTGATGTTGTAGTGCCTGACTCAGCGCCTGATAGGTTTGCTGCTTTTCGTCTGATGGGGCCGCTTTAGCGCTTGCGGTCAGCTCAGAATCGTCTGGCAGTTCCTCAATTACCCGGATGGTTTCAGCCAGGCGGTGGATTAATTCTTTCAATGAGGACTGTTCGGGCTTGCCCAGTTTGAGTTCTTCATTGACCAGACGGCTTGATTGATAGACTGCTGTGCAGCCAAGATTGCCTGACACGCCTTTTAAGGTGTGTACCAGGTTCTCAGCTTCAGTTATATCCTGTTGGGCGAGCATGGTTTGCAAACGGGTACCCAAAGACTGATACTCAGCCGCAAACTTGCGCAACAGGCGATATAACAGGCTACGGTTGCCATTTAGCTGCCGTAATCCGAAGTCAAAATCTATTACCATTGGCTGTTCTTGCATAAGTTCCTGTAATCTCGATATATCTGTAAATACGAAAAAATGCCGACGAGGCTTTAACAGTAAACATTTACGTGTAATTATTGTTAAACTTGTCACGTAAACTTAACGTACCTTCGCAGATGGATGCGCCATCCACTAAATTCCGGAATGTTTAATGTTGTTCAGATTTATCCTGTTGGGTTTGATTGCCCATTTATTATATGGTTGCTCTCAGACATCCGATCTCTCACCGGCCAATACAAAAAGTGTAGCACAACCTGTTGCTATTGCTTATGAGAAATATCAATTAAAAAACGGACTTACCGTTATTCTACACGAAGATCACTCTGATCCGCTGGTGCATGTGGATGTAACCTACCACGTGGGCTCGGCCAGAGAAGAACCTGGTAAAACCGGTTTTGCTCATTTCTACGAGCACATGATGTTTCAGGGCTCTGCCAATGTGGCCGATGAACAGCACTTTAAGCTGATTACCGATGCCGGTGGTACGCTCAATGGTTCTACCAACCGTGACAGAACCAATTATTATCAGACCGTGCCGGCTAATCAGTTAGAGAAAGTACTTTGGCTTGAATCAGACCGGATGGGGTTTTTGTTACCGGCTGTGACCCAGGAAAAGTTTGAGATCCAGCGCGAAACCGTTAAAAACGAACGGGCCGAGCGTATTGATAACCAGCCGTATGCCCGCCGCCACGAGCGAATTGGCGAGGTGCTGTATCCCGACGGACATCCGTATTCGTGGTTGACGATTGGCTACACTGAAGATCTCGACCGGGTTGATGTTGATGACCTTAAAGCGTTTTTTAAACGCTGGTACGGGCCCAACAATGCGGTGTTATCTATCGGTGGTGATATTAATGTCGCCCAGACTAAAGCTTGGATTGAAAAGTATTTTGGTGAGTTGCCGGCCGGCCCGGACGTTAAAGCTCAGTCGCCAGCGCCCGCATCGCTTAGCGAAAACAAATTCATCACCATGCAGGACAACGTGCATCTGCCGCTGGTGCAAATAGTCTTTCCCACCGTGTATGCACGGCACGAGGACGAAGCCGCGCTCGACGTGCTGGCCAGTATTCTGGGCAGTGGCAAGACATCGGTATTCTACGAACAGCTGGTAAAAACTGGCAAGGTGGTTCAGGCCGGTGTTTCTCATCCCTGTAGTGAACTCGCCTGCGAATTCAATCTGGTGGCCCTGGTGTCGCCGGAATCAGAACATTCACTGGCCATGATTTATAGCGAAATGGAAACCATACTGGCAGATTTTGAAAGCCGCCCTTTCGACGACGATGCGCTGGCCAGAGTTAAGGCGAATATTAAAGCGTCGACCATTTATGGGTTACAGAGTGTTAGCGGCAAGGTGTCAACCCTGGCTTATAACGAAACTTTTTTTGGCAAGCCTGATTTAATGAATGAGGATGTTAAGCGTTATAGCGAAGTCACTAAGGAAGACGTGTACCGGGTTTTCGATCGTTATATTAAAGGCCGGGCGGCGGTTGTTCTGAGTGTGGTACCTGACGGTCAGCCCGCTTTAGCGGTTAAGCCTGCCACGGTCAGTCAGCCCGAGCGCCAGGTGGTGGCAAATAAAGCCGAACAGCAGTTGAATACCAACGAAACACCATCGTCTGATTTTGACCGGAGCAAGATACCTGCAGCCGGTGAACCGCCGGTAGTGACTATTCCTAGTTTCTGGCAGCTCAAATTGCGTAATGGTATTCAGGTGCTTGGGGTCACAAACGATGAAACGCCCACGGTAACCATTACGTTGGATCTGGATGGCGGGATGTTACTGGATCCGGTGAATAAAGCCGGCTTATCGACATTTACGGCGCTGATGATGAACGAATCAACGTTAAATTATTCCAATGAGGATATGTCTAACGCGCTGGCAAAAATGGGCTCCTCTATCAGTTTTGCCAGCAACGGCCGCTACACTCAGGTCTTTATCTCGAGTCTGACAGAGCACTTAATTGAGACGCTGGCGCTACTGGAAGAGAAGCTGTTTAACCCGGCATTTAAAGCCGAGGATTTCGCCCGTATCAAACAGCAGTTGCTCGATAACATCAACGCTCAGAGCAAAGAGCCGGGCGCCATCATGGAACAGGTAAAAACTGCTGTGTTGTGGGGTGGTGAGAACCGTGTTGGGTTGCCGCCCGGCGGCACCGCAGAAAGCGTCTCCCGGATCACTTTGGACGATATTAAAACGTTTTACGAGCAATATTATGTGCCGGCAAAAGGCACCATCGTGGTGGTGGGAGATATGACTCCTGGCCAAATCACCACCTATTTTGACTTTATCAATACCTGGCAGGGAGATGACTATCAGATTGCCGATTACGGTGACTTTCCTGAGTACGACGGTCAGCAAATTGTGCTGGTGGACGTGCCCGGTGCTGCGCAGAGTCTGGTAAGAATGGTTGAGCGGGCGATGCCCTATGACGCTACCGGCGATTATTTTCGTGCCCAGCTGATGAACTTTCCGCTCGGGGATGATTTTAACAGCCGGATTAACCTTAACCTGCGCGAAGATAAAGGCTACACCTACGGCGCATTCTCCGCGTTTAATGGCGGTAAAACCCTGGGGTGGTTCGAGGCCGGTGCCGATCTGAAACAAGAGTTCACCGCGGCTGGTATCATGGAACTGCTGGGTGAAATCAATCATTATCAGCAGCGCGGTATCACGGATGCTGAGCTTAGTTACATGCAAAATGCCTTTACCCTGAGTGAAGCATTAGAATACGAAACGCCGCTGGATAAGGCCTCTTTCTTACGCCGCCTGCTGGCCTACGACCTACCGGTTAATTATAAAAAAGCACAAAAAGCTATATTGCTGAATATCAGTAAAGCAGAAATTGATGCTGTGGCCGCTAAGGCTTTGCATCCGGAGTTATTGCAAATTGTTGTTGTAGGAGACAAAAATGTGATCCTGCCCCAGCTTGAAACCCTTGGTATTGCGATTAAAGAAGTGCGTCCTGCAGGCCTGCAATAACAGTGATTTTGGGGGTAAACCGGGGCAGGAGCGCCATAAATTAACCACTTTGTGCTGTGAATTATGCTTGGGTCGATATAAATATTTGATATTATACGGCCCACAGCTAACCGTCTTGCAACCAATGTAAGTCGCAACCGACATTATGGAATCGACATTGCGCCAACTGACTCACGACCTTTCTTACGATTTTGAGGCCCTTAAATCATCTTCAGCGTTTTCTGCACTCAGTGCCATTAAACGCGGGGTTGAACGCGAGTGCTTGCGGATAAATCCAACCGGCATGCTGGCAATGACGCCTCATCCAAAGGCGCTTGGAGCAGCTCTTACTCATGAGAGTATCACTACCGATTACTCTGAATCGCTGCTTGAATTTATTACTCCGCCTGAGTCTGACGTTAATACCACGCTGGCGCAGTTAGAGGACGTGCACAAATTCACCATCGATAATATTGGTGATGAGCGCTTGTGGCCGCTGAGCATGCCTTGCTTTATTGAAAATGCGCAGGATATCCCTATCGCTTACTTTGGCGAGTCTAATGTTGGCAAAATGAAAAAAGCCTATCGGACGGGGTTACGTAACCGCTACGGTAGCATGATGCAGGTAATTTCCGGGGTACACTTTAACTTTTCTGTACCCGATGCATTCTGGCAGCACCTGGCCACCCAGAAAGGCGTGCAAGCTTCCCAGGAATGGGTGTCTGAACAATATTTTGCTCTGATCAGAAATTACCGCCGCAGTTGTTGGTTAATTCCGTATTTATTTGGCGCTTCTCCGGCGTTGTGTAAGTCTTTTGTTGAAGGGCGTGAACACGGTCTGGACTTTAAACAGCTGGGGCGCGGCACGTTATATTTACCTTATGCTACGTCATTACGCATGAGCGGGTTGGGTTACACCAGCAATGAGCAGTCTTCTCTGCGTATTTGTTACAACTCAATCGATACCTACGTGCGCTTGTTGCGGGAAGCGATGTATTCGCCATCAAAGAATTACGCAGGTTTTGCCGCCGGCGAGGGCGGTGATTATCAACAGCTCAGTAAAAATGTACTGCAAATTGAAAACGAGTTTTACTCGCCAATCCGGCCCAAACAGCCCACCGCATCCGGTGAAAAGCCCACTGACGCGCTGGCACTGCGAGGCGTAAGTTACATTGAGATCCGGGCGCTGGATGTGAATCCGTTTAGTCCGGTTGGCATCGATAAAGAGCAAATGCATTTCCTGGATGTATTCCTGATGGCATGCCTGCTCACCGAGAGCCCTAAGTTTGATGCTGAACGCTACAAAGAAACCGAGGTTAATCTTAACCGGGTAGTGCTTGAAGGGCGCAAGCCAGGCTTAACCTTGCTGCAAAATGAGCAGGAAGTTGCCATGCGTGACTGGGCTGAAGCCTTATTTGCCCGGTATGCCGAAGTAGCAGCCATCATGGACGAAAACTATGATGACAATCGTTACAGCGAAGCGGTTAAACGTGAATGGTTAAAAGTGCAAGATCCAGACTTAACCTTCTCAGGGCGCTGGCTGAATAAATTACTGGCAGAGGGTGACAACGCGGTAGTGGGTCGTGAATTGGCCGAAACCTATCGTCGGCAAATTGGTGATTTTAACTACCACTTTAAATCGGCAGAAGATTTTGTTGCTGAAGCCGAGCGCTCTTTTGCCGCTCAGCGTGAGATTGAAGCCAGTGATAATCTGTCTTTCAGCGAGTTTATCACCGATTACTTTGCCCGGGAGCCAGCCAAAAAAAATGCCTGACACGGGTCAGGCATAAGAATTTGTTCCAGGGAAACACACTTTCGGAACATTAATTTGGACAGCATATGTACAAAAAGTTCAAACAAATTTGTATCTTTTTTTCCGGCTGGGTGATTTTCTTACCAATGGTGATCACAGGTTGTGCCACCACGCCACCAAAAGATACCAGCAATCTTTGTGAGATCTTTTACGAAAAGGAAGACTGGTACGACGCGGCGGCCGACATGCGTGATAAATGGGGCGTACCCATCCACGTACCCATGGCCATGATGTACCAGGAAAGTTCTTTTCGTCACGATGCGCTGCCGCCCCGCGATTACATTCTCTTCGGACTCATTCCCTGGGGCAGGGTGAGTTCGGCTTACGGCTATTCTCAGGCCAAAACGCCCACCTGGAGCGACTACATTCGCGAAACCGGGAATTCTGGCGCTGACCGCGATGATTTTGAAGATGCGATAGATTTCATGGGCTGGTTTATCAGTAAAACCCATAAAGTGAATGGTGTCTCAAAATGGGATGCCTACGCGCAATACCTTAATTATCATGAAGGGTGGGGAGGCTACCGGCGCAAGACCTATCTCAGGAAGGGGTGGTTGGTACAAGTCTCGCAGCGCGTTAAAGGCCGTTCACTGCGCTATGCTACGCAATTAAAAACCTGCGAAGAAGATCTCCAGAAAAGCTGGTTTTTCAAGTTATTTGATTAACGTCTTAATGGCGGCACGAAGCCCCCGGCTGGAAAAAAGCAGGCGGGCAAAGTGCCCGCCTGCCAGAAGTGGGATTCCGTCCAAGACCGTAAAATTTCCGGAAACCCAACAGGCATTTCTACTTTAATCTAAATGATAACCATTATCAATAAAAGTTTTAAAAGTCCTATATATTAGGTTAGCCGCATTCTTTTGATCCAAGTCATGCTTTGCGCCAGGCAGACATTTTGATATTGATTTGGATCAGCGTTTTTTCTGCCTCACGGGCGCACACTATCACCATAGAAACAGCAAATAAAAAGGTGATTGTTATGTGGTCAATGTTATTAAAAGATCCAGTGGTATGGGGCTCATTACTTGGCATTTTTATCGTATGCGTAATGATGGCGTATTACACTTACTTATTCATCCACAACAGCGGTGATGACCATAAGTAAACCCGTAACCCGGAAGCGTGATTGAGATTAACGCTTTTTGCTAAACGGTGACTCGACTTCCAGCAGTACCAGCAAGGCACCCTGCCCACCGTATTCCAGTGGTGCCTGATGGAACGCCATCACTCTGGGGTGTTGGATAAGGTAGTGGGGCAGCGCCTGTTTAAGAACGCCTGAACCTACGCCGTGAACGATACACACACAGTCAACATGCTCCTGCCAGGCTGTGTGCAGTAAAGCGGCTAATTCATGTTTAGCTTGTGCTTTGGTCAGGCCGTGTAAATCAAGAATGTAATCCGGGCTGTAATCGCCCCGGCGCAACTGTTTAAGCTCATAGCCCGGCACATCCTGTCGGCAGTAGCGGAGTGCGCCTTCTGGCGGAATAAAGCCTTCAAAGGCGTCAGAAAACTCAAAGCTGGCTCTGGCCTGCCGGTGAATTTTTTGCCGGCGACGAATTTTCACTTCCGGACGGGTCGTCTCCGGCACATAAGTATCCTGCTTTAGAGGCGCTACGCCTTTAATTTCTTGTCGAAATAACGCCATATCATCACTGTCTTCGGTGTCCTGTTGAGCTGGGACAGGGGGAAATTGCGACTTAAATTTCACAGGCCAGGTTTCCTAATCTTCATTACGGATGATTTTGCATTAAATTAAGCATGTCCGAAGCGGACAACATTATGTATCATACCAGCTTTATAAATTCAGGACATTGTAGCCCGTATGACCGACAAGTTTTACCTCGACGAAGCCATTGCTGATCTGCACTCCATGTTAGATATGGTGCGCTGGGCGGTTAGCCGGTTTAATGATGCAGAACTGTTTTACGGTCATGGTACCGACAATGCCTGGGATGAGGCGGTAAGCCTGGTATTTTATGCCCTGCATTTACCGCATACGTTAACGTCTCAAACCGGTGACGGTGTGTTTGCTGCGCGACTTACCAAAAGTGAGCGCAGTAAGGTGGCCGAACTGGTACTACAACGAGTGCAAACGCGTTTACCACTGCCTTATATTACGCATGAAGCGTGGTTTTGCGAACTGCCGTTTTATGTTGATGAGCGGGTGCTCATCCCACGCTCACCGTTTGCTGAGCTAATTCAGGGCAAGTTTGCGTCACACCTGCAGGATAATCCAACGCGCATTCTGGATATGTGCACCGGTGGCGGTTGCATAGCTATTGCACTGGCCTATGCGTTTGATGAGGCCCAGGTCGATGCGGTGGATATCAGTGCTGATGCACTGGCCGTAGCAGAACTGAATATAGAAGAGCACGGACTGAGTGAACGGGTTTTCCCTTTGTACTCCGATTTGTTCAGTCAGCTCGAAGGACAACAATACGACTTAATCGTATCGAACCCCCCTTATGTGGACGCTGAGGATATGGCCGATTTGCCGGTAGAATTTCAGCACGAACCAGAATTGGCGCTGGCCGCCGGGGATGATGGCCTCGATTTAGTCGAAACCATGATTGCCCGGGCCGGCAATTACCTTACCGAGCAGGGCGTAATGTTTGTCGAAGTCGGCAACAGCCTGGTGCATATGGAAGCCAGGTTTCCGGGACTGGATATTGAGTGGGTCGAACTGGCACAGGGTGGCCATGGTATTTTCGCTGTAACCAAAGCAGCATTAAACAGTTACAACCAACAGGATAAATAAAAGAGATGGCGGGTAATACTTTCGGTAAAATATTTACGGTATCCACCTTTGGTGAGAGTCACGGCATCGCCCTTGGCGGTGTGGTAGACGGTTGTCCTCCGGGACTGGAACTGACCGAAGAAGATTTACAGGTAGATTTAGACCGTCGTAAACCCGGTACCTCACGGTATACCACAGCCCGTCGCGAAGACGACGAAGTGCAAATTTTATCTGGCGTGTTTGAAGGCAAAACCACCGGCACCAGTATAGGCCTGCTGATCAAAAACAAGGATCAGCGCAGTCAGGATTATTCCAATATCGCCAACCGCTTTCGTCCGGGTCATGCCGATTATACCTACCAGCAAAAATACGGTCTGCGCGATTACCGAGGCGGCGGTCGCTCCTCGGCGCGTGAAACGGCTATTCGCGTTGCTGCAGGCGGCATTGCTAAAAAATACCTCGAGCAGGTTCATGGGATCAAAATTCACGGTTTTCTGTCGCAGTTAGGGCCGGTTGCTATCGACACAGTTGACTACAGTATTATTAACGAAAACCCGTTTTTCTGCCCGGATGCATCGAAACTGGAAGCGCTGGATGAATACATGCGCGACCTGAAAAAGTCCGGCGACTCTATCGGTGCAAAAGTGTCTGTGGTTGCCACTAATATGCCGGTAGGCCTGGGTGAGCCGGTATTTGATCGTCTCGATGCCGATATTGCCGGTGCCATGATGGGCATTAACGCGGTTAAAGGCGTGGAAGTGGGTGATGGCTTTGATGTAGTGACCCAAAAGGGCAGTGAACATCGTGACACACTAACACCCGATGGCTTTGCTTCTAATCACTCTGGCGGTGTGTTAGGCGGCATTTCAACGGGGCAGGATCTGGTAGTACACATGGCACTTAAGCCCACCTCCAGTATTTCAGTACCCGGCGAAACCATTGATACTGAGGGTAATGCTATTGATATCGTTACCAAAGGACGCCACGATCCTTGCGTAGGTATTCGTGCCGTACCCATCGCCGAAGCCATGTTAGCACTGGTGTTAATGGATCATTGCTTGCGTCATCGCGCACAAAATGCGGCGGTTCATTGCACTACACCGATTATTCCGGGTTCAGTCAAATAAGATGCTGAATCCGACACTCAAGTAATGGCGGCGTCTTCCAGCCGCTTTGCTATTATAGCGCTCAGCCTTACCTACGCTCTGTATTTTGGTCAGTTAGGGGTTATCACTCCTTATCTTGGCGTCTTTCTTGATGGACGTGGTTTCACGTCGGTAGAAATTGGCGAGCTGTTTGCGGTTATCACCCTGGCACGCATTATCGGCCCTTCACTGTGGGCAGGGGTTGCCGATCGTACCGGTAAAATCCTGTTTATTTTAAGGCTCGGTAGCGGTTTAACCGTATTGAGTTTTATTGGTGTATTCTGGGCTTACTCATTCTGGTATCTGACGCTCGTCATGGGCCTGATGATGATGTTCTGGACTGCAGTGTTGCCGCAGCTTGAAGTACTCACCCTGCAAACTATTGAAGGTGACTCTAAACGTTACGGTCGTATTCGTTTGTGGGGCAGTATTGGCTTTATCGTACTTACTGTTTTAGTCGGTAAGGCACTGGATTTCTTTTCTACTGACGCGCCAATTTATGCTTCGATGCTGGTTTTAATCGGGCTCTTTATCAGCAGCCTCACGCTTACTCAGCCGCAAAACCTAAAACCCAAAGCGGCCGTCGCAGTGCGGATCATGCCTTTTCTGCGGGATAAAGTGGCGTTGTTGTTTTTGCTGTCTAATGCTTTATTGCAATTAAGCTTTGGGGCGTATTACGGCTTTTTCGCACTGTACATGCGGGATTTGGGGTATTCCGGCATGCAAACCGGTTTATTGATTGCGCTGGGGGTAACAGTAGAGGTTGGTATTTTCCTGGTCGCTCAGCGGTTAATCTCCCGTTTTGGGGTGTGGCGTTTAATGGTGTTTTGCCTGCTGGCTACCGGCTTACGCTGGCTGGTTCTGGGTAACCTGGCAGACATTTTCTGGCTGGTTTTCTTCAGTCAGTTTATCCATGCTCTAAGCTTTGGCTTAAATCACTCTACCTCGATGCATTTTATCCATCATTATTTCCCTACCCAGATCCACGGAAGAATCCAGGCCGCCTATATCAGTCTGGCGTTTGGACTAGGGGGCGCCGTAGGCAATTATGCCGCAGGGTTATTGTGGCAACAGGGTGCCGGGTCTATGCTGACGTTCTCTGCAGCCGGGGCCTGTGCTGCAGCAGGTGGATTGGTATTACTGCTTGTAACGCCTCAGCAAATGGACAAACGTCGGGAAAGTTAATCCTGCTACCGTGAGACAGGGCACTTTCTTTGTAGTGCACTTTGTGAGTACTATAAGTGAGAACCGGACGTCGAGTGAACTTAGTCACGATATACCCATGGATTTACCTGAACTACCAGCAGCCCCCAGAGGGTTTAAAAAGCTAAATATTTTTCTGCTAAAAGGGCGGCGTTACATCGCCTCATTTCGCTTCGATAAAGTGAAATCGGTATGGAAAAATTTAAACTTTGCTCAACGTTGCTATGTTGGCGCAACTATTCTGCTGTTGCTGTTTGATGTGCTAGACGCCAGTAATGCCGTTGGCTTTGGTATTCCGGTAACGTTTGCCATAATGGGCTAGGTTACGAATTCTGGCCACGGTTTAGTCGTTTTTGGGAGCATCTGCTCGGCAAGGCCGCCGTGCTTTTTTTCTATGCGATCATTGCCAATTTCGCGCTGGCGCATTCTTCCGGACTGATTAACGGGCAAACCGGGGTGTCGGCCTCTGTTACTCCTTACAGCCATAACTTTGCACTGATTTTAGTTCTGCCCACCTGGTTCTTTATTGTTAGCCTGATCACCCTTGTAATGTTGCAGGCGCTGTTGCCGTTTTATTTGATATTGCTGGTCATTCTTAAACCATTCGGTGTGCATGGGCTGCGGCATAAGCCAGAGCATCAGTATGTATTGTCTACGGCTTTTCTGCGTTATTTATGGCTAGTGAAATTATTTATAAATTTATCTGCTATGGCCGCTAAAGTAGGTGTAATTACCAGTGATACGCCGTTGCTTGGGCCTAGCTACACTGCAGCTTCACAAGGATTCTTTGAGTCAAATGAAGAGGATGATCCGGCAAGGGCTGCAGTTGTTGATGCGTCTCATCACGCGCTGCAGCAAGAAATCCAGCGCAACACCAATAGCTTCCGCAGCGCGCAAAAGCGCTTGTTGGCAGAGTTTATTTATAACAATGAAGCTGACTCTCGCTCCCGGTGCGCCCATCCGGATGATGCCCGGGTTATCGAAATCAATGATTTTGAAATTCTTACGGTGACACCGGTCGTTATTGATGAAAGCGAGCAGCAGAAGATGAAGGAGCAGGGCAGTGTGCCCATTCCCTATCAGTTTCGATCAAGCGATCAAGGGGTCAGGTTCTTTGAAAATACTTTCTCATGGTGAGGTAAAACTTTAGTTTGCCGCAACTAAAAAACTGACCTGCTGAGCAGTATAAATTGTTAGGTTTTCAAATAAGAATTAAGCCAGTTTGTTTTCAGGGAAAAATAAAATTGGCTCGTCGTCCAAGAGTTTTGGTTCCAAATATGCCTGTACACGTTGTTCAGCGAGGGAATAATAGACAAGCGTGTTTTTTTCAGGCGAAAGACTATGCCGTTTACCTTAAAAAGCTTGAAGAGTGTGCAGAAAAATTTAATGTGCGGATACATTGTTTTGTCTTAATGACAAACCATGTTCATTTACTTTTGCAAGCATCAGATTATGAGGGCATTAGTCATGTTATGCAGAGTTTAGGGCGTTATTATGTTCGTTATTTCAATACTACTTACAATCGAACCGGCACGCTTTGGGAAGGTAGATTCAAATCCAGTTTGGTGAATTCTGAAGAGTATCTCCTGCAGGTTTATCAGTATATAGAACTAAATCCTGTTAGAGCAAAAATGGTAAGCCACCCAAAAGGCTATACATGGAGTAGCTATCATGCAAATGGAGGCAACAAAAATATTGCCATGATAGAGCCCCACCCTCTCTATTTATCCCTCGGTGTTGACTCCGTAAGCAGAAAACTGGCTTATAACCGACTTCTCGACAACTCGTTATCAAATGAGACGGTGAATAAGATAAGAATATCGATAAACAAATCCAGGGTCCTGGGCAATGACAAATTTGTAAAGCAGATATCCGACCAACTTGAACGTTTTGCCGGATATCTTGAACACGGAGGGGATAGACGCTCTGAAGAGTTTAAGGAATGGCTTCAAAGAATCTGACCCCTTGATCGCTTGATCGTTATTGTCTTATACAACGGGCTATTACTGCAGGCTCACCATCGTCCTGTATCTGTTCGAGTTTCACGTCGAATTTCCACAGCCGGTGCAGGTGGCGCATCACTTCGTCTTTGCTGTCGGCCAGAGGGATCTCATTTTGCGGTACATACCGCAAAGTGAGCGAACGGTCGCCGCGCACATCCACGTTATACACCTGAATATTGGGCTCTAAGTTACTCAGATTGTACTGGGCGGAGAGCTTTTCCCGGATCGCACGGTAGCCGCGCTCGTCGTGAATTGCCGATACGCTCACATAGGGTTTATCAGAATCATCTTCTACCGCGAACAGTTTAAAGTCCCGCATGACTTTGGGTGATAAAAACTGACTGATAAAGCTTTCATCCTTAAAGTTATGCATAGCGAAATGCACGGTTTCCAGCCAGTCCTTACCAGCAATGTCCGGGAACCAGTAACGGTCTTCTTCGGTAGGCTCCTGGCAAATACGTTTGATATCCATAAACATATTAAAGCCCAAGGCATAAGGATTGATACCGCTGTAAAAAGGGCTGTTATAGTCGGGTTGAGTAACCACGCTGGTATGACTGTGCAGGAACTCCAGCATAAAACGGTCGGTGACAAGGCCTTCATCATAAAGCTTGTTTAAAATATGGTAATGCCAGAAACACGCCCAGCCTTCGTTCATTACCTGGGTTTGCTTTTGCGGATAAAAGTACTGCGACACCTTGCGCACAATGCGCACAATTTCACGCTGCCAGGGCTCCAGCAGAGGGGCATTTTTTTCAATGAAATAAAGCAGGTTTTCCTGAGGCTCCGCCGGGAAACGCATAGCCTTCGGCTGATTTTTTTCTTTGCTGTCGGGCAGGGTGCGCCAAAGTTCATTTACCTGCGATTGCAAATACTTGGCCCGTTGTTTCTGGCGGCTCTTTTCTTCCTGCAGCGATAGCTTCTGCGGGCGTTTGTAACGGTCTACACCAAAATTCATCAGTGCGTGGCAGGAGTCCAGCGTTTGCTCGACTTCCTCGTAACCGTATTTTTGTTCGCATTTGGCAATGTAATTTTTGGCAAACACCAGATAATCGATAATTGAACTGGCGTCGGTCCAGGTTTGAAACAGGTAATTGCCTTTAAAAAAGGAGTTGTGCCCGTAACAGGCATGAGCCATTACCAGTGCCTGCATGGTAATGGTATTTTCTTCCATCAGGTAAGCAATACACGGATTGGAATTAATCACTATTTCGTAGGCCAGGCCCATCTGACCGCGGCGGTATTGCTGCTCGTTCTGAATAAATTTTTTGCCAAATGACCAGTGGGTATAATTGATTGGCATACCAATGCTGGCATAGGCATCCATCATTTGCTCGGCGGTGATCACCTCAATTTGGTTCGGATATATGTCGAGTTTGTATTCTTTAGCAATACGGTCTATTTCAGTTTCGTACTGGGCCAGCATGTCGAAGGTCCAGTCGGGCCCGTCGCTGAGTGTTTTCTTTACTTCTGCTACTTCAGCCGTCATTAGCTTCCTCCGCTGGTTTCACTGGTTTTTTCAAACAGTTCACGGAATACAGGATAGATATCGCTGACCGAGATGATGTGTTTGCAAACAAAGTTACTGCAGGCTTCCTCCACGCTTTGGTACTCCCGCCACAGACTCTGGTGCTGGCGTTCGGTAATTTCGATATAAGCGAAATAGCGCGTTACCGGCAGTAGTTTTTTCATCAGAAGTTCGCGGCACTGAGGTGAGTCGTCGGCCCAGTTATCACCGTCCGAGGCCTGCGCGGCATAAATGTTCCAGTCGCTGTCCTGGTAGCGTTCGGCAATAATTTCGTCCATCAGTTTAAGCGCGCTGGATACAATGGTACCGCCGGTTTCCTGAGAGTAGAAAAACTCCTGCTCATCGACCTCTTTGGCCTGGGTATGATGGCGAATGTATACCACCTCGACGTTTTTATAGGTCCGGCTTAAAAACAAATAGAGCAGGATATAAAAGCGCTTGGCCATATCTTTGGTGGCCTGATCCATCGAGCCGGAGACATCCATCAGGCAAAACATGACTGCCTTGCTGGTGGGGACAGGCTTCTTGGCGTAGTTTCTAAAACGTAAATCGAAGGTGTCAATAAACGGAACACCAGCAATTTTAGCTTTTAACGCGCCAATGGTTTTTTCCAATTCGATAATAGCTACGGTGTTATCGTGCTTGTCGGCTTTAAGCTTCTCCAGCTCTTCTTCGGCCTCACGCAGCTTACGCCGGTCTGCCGCAGTTAGCGCTACCCGTCGGGCCATCGAGCCCTTCAGTGAGCGCACAATATCCAGATTGGTAGGCACCCCGTCGGTCTGGTAACCCGCCCGGTAAGTCTCGTATTGCACTACCTGATCGAACTGGCTGTTTTTCAGGTTGGGCAGGGCCAAATCTTCAAACAGTAAGTCGAGGTATTCGTCTTTGGATATGGAGAAGGTAAAGTCATCTTCACCTTCGCCACTATTACCGGCATCGCCCTGACCTGAGCCCTGGCCGCCCTGAGGCGGCGGACGGTCGATGCGGTCACCGGCGGTAAACTGATCGTTGCCCGGGTGAACAACGGTGCGTTTGCCACCTTTCCCGGTGTGAAATAATGGTTCGGAGATGTCCTGTTTGGGTATGCTGATATGTTCGCCAGATTCGACGTCGGTCACCGAACGTTGACCGACGGCATCTGACACAGCGCGTTTGATTTGTTGCTTATATCGTTTTAAAAACCGCTGACGGTTAAGGGTGCTTTTCCCTTTGCTATTTAACCTGCGGTCTATGAAATGTGCCATACAACCCCTTCACGCTAAATTGCACCCTAAGATGCTTTGCGGACACGCAGGTACCATTCGCACAGTAACCGTACTTGTTTTTGTGTATACCCTTTTTCCACCATCCGGTTCACAAAGTCGTCGTGTTTCTTACGATCTTCGGCAGACCCTTTGGTGTTAAACGAAATCACCGGCAGTAAATCTTCCGTATTGGAGAACATTTTCTTCTCTATCACGGTGCGCAGTTTTTCGTAGCTGGTCCAATTAGGGTTTTTACCCCCATTATTGGCCCGGGCACGGAGCACAAAATTCACGATCTCATTACGGAAATCTTTCGGGTTACTGATACCGGCCGGTTTTTCGGTTTTCTCCAGCTCGGCATTCAGCGACGCGCGGTCAAACAGCTGACCGGTTTCCGGATCGCGGTATTCCTGATCCTGGATCCAAAAGTCTGCATAGGTTACATAGCGGTCAAACAGATTCTGGCCATATTCTGAATAAGACTCCAGATATGCGGTTTGAATTTCCTTGCCAATAAACTCCACGTAATGAGGGATCAGGAAGCCTTTTAAAAATTCCTTGTAGCGATCGGCTGTATCCTGAGGGAACTGCTCGCGCTCAATTTGTCGCTCCAGCACATAGAATAAATGTACCGGGTTAGCCGCGACCTCGGCGTGATCGAAGTTGAACACGCGTGATAATATTTTGAAAGCGAAACGGGTAGACAAACCTTCCATGCCCTCATCAACCCCGGCGTAATCGCGGTATTCCTGATAGGATTTGGCTTTTGGATCGGTATCTTTCAGGCTTTCACCGTCGTAAACCCGCATTTTCGAATAGATGCTGGAATTCTCAGGCTCTTTAAGTCGTGACAGTACAATAAACTGAGCCAGACTTTTTAACGTGTCTGGTGCGCAGGGCGCGCCGTGTAGTTCACTGTTTTGCAATAGTTTGTCGTAGATCCGCATTTCTTCAGAAACGCGCAGGCAATAAGGCACTTTAACAATGTAAACCCGATCAAGGAACGCCTCATTGTTTTTATTATTGCGGAACGACTGCCATTCAGACTCGTTGGAGTGTGCCAGAATCAGCCCGTCAAAGGGCAGCGCAGAAAATCCTTCAGTAGGATTATAGTTGCCTTCCTGCGTTGCGGTTAGCAGCGGATGCAGCACCTTAATTGGTGCTTTAAACATTTCCACAAATTCCATCAGGCCCTGATTAGCCTTACACAGAGAACCTGAATAGCTGTAGGCATCCGGATCGTTCTGAGCAAATTGCTCCAGACGACGAATATCCACTTTACCGACCAGCGACGAAATATCCTGGTTGTTTTCATCGCCAGGCTCGGTTTTAGCAATGCCCATCTGATCGAGAATGGATGGATATACCTTCACGACTTTAAATTTAGTGATGTCACCGTTGTATTCATGGAGGCGCTTTCTGGCCCAGGGTGACATGATGGTTTTTAAATACCGCTTTGGAATGCCGTACTCTTGTTCAAGAATGTTGCCGTCTTCATTTAAGTCGAACAGGCAGAACGGATGGTCGTTTACCGGAGAGTCTTTAATCATGTAAACCGGCACTTTCTGCATCAGCTCTTTAAGCCGTTCAGCAAGTGATGATTTACCGCCACCCACCGGCCCTAACAAGTACAGAATTTGCTTCTTCTCTTCCAGCCCCTGAGCAGCGTGACGCAGGTAGGACACAATCTGTTCAATCGCCTCTTCCATGCCAAAAAACTCATGGAATGCCGGATAGCGGGCAATAACGCGGTTTGAGAAAATGCGGCTGAGTGCCGGATCGGTGGATGTGTCTATCATTTCAGGCTCACCAATGGCCTGTAGCAATCTTTCCGCGGAATTTGCATAGGCCATCGGGTCGTTTTTACAGATGTCTAAGAATTCCTGAATGGTAAACTCTTCTTGCTTATGTTTTTCATAGCGCTCTTGGTAATGCTCGAAAATACCCATAAATACCCCTGTATAAAAAACGGTCTCCCGTACTTCCAGCATAGTCCTATAATTTCAGAAAACAATGGGGTGAGGCTGTTATTCGTCGTTTATTTTTGCAACAAAAATGTTAATGAAATCATGAGGCCCAAGTGAACTAAGGGCTGGCAAAGGGCAGTGATAAACAGAAAAAAGTGAAAATTATCAGTGGGGGAGAGAAGGATCGTACCCGCAGGGTGCGGGTACGTAAAAGGGGTTAAGCGCTGAAGTTAGCGGCAGCGAATTCCCAGTTAACCAGTGCCCAGAAGCCACCTAAGTACTTAGGACGCAGGTTACGGTAATCGATGTAGTAAGCGTGTTCCCACAGGTCAACGGTCAGCACTGGTGTCAGGCTGTCGTCAGTTAGTGGAGTAGCCGCGTTGCTGGTGTTAACGATATCCAGGCTACCGTCAGCAGTTTTAACCAGCCAGGTCCAGCTTGAGCCAAAGTTGTTTACCGCTTTGTCGTTGAATGCAGCCTGGAAGTCTTCAAAAGAACCCCATTTTGCAATAATCGCATCTGCCAGTGCGCCAGTTGGCTCACCGCCGCCGTTCGGGCTTAGGCAGTTCCAGTAGAACGTGTGGTTCCATACCTGAGCAGCGTTGTTGAATACACCGCCTTCAGAAGTCTTAACGATTTCTTCCAGGCTCTTTGATTCCAGATCAGTACCTTCTACCAGACCATTCAGTTTGGTTACGTAAGTAGCGTGGTGTTTACCATAGTGGTAATCAAGCGTCTCAGCAGAAATGTGTGGCTCCAGAGCATCTTTTTCATAAGGTAACGCTGGTAGTTCAAAAGCCATATGAGTCTCCATTTTCTTGGTTAGTTGTACGTAGTCTGTTATCAGAATAAGTTTATTGTTCTAACGGTCATTTATCCCGACACCCTATGATATAGGGACGGATTTATTTAACCCAATGACAATTAGATGAAATTTTTCTTTTTTGAGTTAGTTGGCGGTGGTGGGAACCTATTACATCGCAGTCACAAAACCGGTAACCAATCCAAATGCTGTTGTGTGTCGTAACAAGCTGGCTGACTATTTGTATTACAGGTTAGCCCAAGCGCTTGTGAAACTCCAACATCAGCTTGCTATATCATAGGCATAAAAGCACTTATCGGATCACTTACGTTAAGGCAAACTGTGAAATCAGAATTTATGCGCGGCACATATTAATGTTACAATTAGCGGTACCCGCCCTTGAAAAGTGGCGTTCATGCATACATATCCCTGCAAAGGTAAAACGTTAAGAGGCATTCATGGAAAACAACGGTGAACAAACCACATTAGAGCGTATTCAGCAGCAAATCTCAGAGAACCCAATCCTGCTGTATATGAAAGGCTCTCCTAAATTACCCAGTTGCGGCTTCTCAGCTCAGGCATCTCAGGCACTAATGTCCTGCGGTGAGCAATTTGCTTATGTTGATATTTTGCAAAACCCTGACATTCGCGCAGAGCTGCCAGCGTACGCTAACTGGCCTACGTTTCCTCAGCTATGGGTCGACGGCGAACTAATTGGCGGGTGTGACATTATTCTGGAAATGTTTCAGCAGGGCGAACTTCAGCCACTGATTAAAGAAACCGCTGAGAAAACCAAAGCGGAATAGTCATCCTACATCATTGAAAAAGCCGGCTGAACACAGCCGGCTTTTTTATGACCGCAAAAGCGAAAATGTACCTCAAGGATACCCCGAATCAGCGCTTTTTTAGCTGGCCAAATACCTATAGACAAGTCACAAAACCCGATCCTCTATCACTCTGAAATATATTTTTAATTTGGCATTTTTTGTTTGTTTATTAGCTGTTTAGAGTCTATAAAACGGTTGCTGCCAAGGCTTGCCCAGGCAGTGTTGAAGGTAAAAATAAACAGATAAAAAGGCCGGTATTTTGTTTGAATATAACAGATGGCAGTACCGACCAAAAAAACAATCCGGGAAACCATTATGAAAACAAGTTTGACGAGAATTTCTGCGCAACTTCGTCTGGTGCTGGCAGCTTCTGTAGCCGCCACCAGTGTTGTTGCTACCCCCGCTCTGGCTCAGGATGATGCCGACGCTAAATCGGTTGAGAAAATCGCTGTTGTCGGTACCCGTGCCGCGCCGCGTTCGATTGGTGATTCTGCGGTACCTATCGATATTATTTCCGAAGAAGAGTTTGTTAATCAGGGCTCTACCGACATGGTATCCATGATGCAAACTGTCGTGCCGTCGTTTAATGTTAACGACCAGCCAATCAATGATGCTTCCACTCTGGTGCGTCCGGCTAACCTGCGCGGTATGGCGTCGGATCATACTCTGGTGCTGGTTAACGGTAAGCGTCGTCACCGTTCTGCGGTCATTACCTTTTTAGGCGGTGGCCTGTCTGATGGTGCTCAGGGACCAGATATTTCAACGATCCCGGCAGCTGCCTTAAAGCAGGTTGAAGTACTGCGGGACGGTGCTGCAGCCCAGTACGGTTCAGATGCTATTGCCGGTGTGGTCAACTTCGTGCTCAAAGACAGTGCCGAAGGCGGCATGTTTGAAGCCCGTTACGGCTCTCATTATGAAGGCGACGGTGACATGATGCAGTTAAGCGGTAACATCGGTTTACCTTTGGGGGACGATGGATTCGCTAATTTCACCGGTGAATACCGTACCGCTAATCCAACCTCGCGCAGTGTTCAGCGTGACGATGCTGCCGGACTGATTGCTGCCGGCAATACCGCAGTTGCCGATCCCGCTCAAATCTGGGGTAGCCCGGAAATCAAAGATGATCTTAAATTATTTGCCAACCTGGGAATGGATTTAAGCGATGATTCCCGTTTGTACCTGTTTGGTAACTACGCAGAGCGTGAAGTCGAAGGCGGTTTCTACTACCGTAACCCACATACCCGTGGCGGTGTTGCGGATGGCGGCACGGATGAAGACGGCACGCCGTTGTTGTTAGTGGGCGATTTGGATGGCGTTGGCACAGGCGTTGAATGTCCGTTAGTGCGCATTACCGATGGTAACGTGCTGGATGACGCCGATTATGGCCTGATAGCGGATAACTCTACCGCGGTAGGCGCTAACTGTTTTGCCTTTAATGAAATGTTCCCTGGCGGTTTTACACCGCGTTTTGGCGGCACCGTGGAAGACATGTCACTGGTGTTTGGTACCAGCGGCGAACTGGGTAATGAAATTGGTTATGACGTAAGCCTGAACTTCGGTCAGAACTCGGTTGACTTTGCTATCAGCAATACTATCAACCCTTCTTTGGGGCCGGATACGCCAACCTCATTTAAACCGGGTACTTACACCCAAACCGAAAAATCACTGGATATCGACTTAACCAAGCCTATTGATATGGGGCTGTCTGAGCCGGTTTATCTGGCCGGTGGTTTCCAGTACCGCCATGAGACTTACGAGAGTGAAGCAGGCGATCCGGCATCTTTTGCTATTGGACCGTTGGCATCACAAGGCTTTGGTATTGGCTCAAATGGTTTTCCTGGCTTGTCGACCCGTAGTGCCGGTGAAGCTTCGCGCCACAATATTGCCCTGTACCTGGATGCAGAAGCTTATCTGACAGACGACCTGCTGTTAACAGCGGCCGTTCGTTATGAGGACTTCTCAGACTTTGGTGACACTACCAAAGGCAAAGTGTCGCTGCGCTATCAGGCCACCGATGCCATTGCATTCCGTGGTGCTTTCAGCACTGGTTTTAAAGCGCCAACCATTGGTCAGAGTAACGTGCGAAACGTAACCACTGCCTTTGGTACCGATGGTCGCCTTATCGACCGCGCAACCTTGCCACCTACCGATCCTATTTCTGTTCAGAAGGGCGGTACTCAGTTAACGCCGGAAGAATCTGAGAGCATGAGCGTTGGTATGGTAGCTGAGTTTGACAACGGTCTGTTCCTGACTGTGGATTACTATCACATTGAAGTAACCGATCGGATCAGCACTACTTCAGGGATCCGCTTAACCGAAGAAGACATTGAAGCCTTGCTTGCTCAGGGTGTAGAGGATGCCTCGAGCTTCTCGGAAGTGAGCTTCTTTACCAATGACTTTGATACCACTACTGAGGGCGTGGACATCGTCGCCAACTATTCTTTTGACATGTACGGCGGTGAAACCAAGCTTGCGCTGGCCTACAACTGGACATCGACTACCGTTGATGATGCGTCAGATAACATCTCAGCTGAACGAATTCATATGCTGGAAGATAACCTGCCGGCCATTCGTTATAGCCTGACTGCAAATCATACTAATGGTGACTGGCGTATCTTAGGTCGCATGAACTATGCTGGCAGCATCTATGAAGATCATCTGGACTCCGGGCTGCCTATCGATAATGTCAGCGCTGAGTTCACCTTTGATATGGAAGTGGGCTATCACTTTACTGATGACCTGCAACTGGTGGTCGGTGCCAAGAACCTGTTTGATGAACGTCCCGATCGCAACGTGATGTGGGATAACGAAATTGCCGGTTCTAAATATCCGACAACATCACCAATCGGTATCAACGGTGGCTTTTATTATGTAAGAGGTATTTATACTTTTTAAGGTAGAATAATGCCACTGGCCGGCCGGGGTAGCCCGGCCGGTTGTTTGTTTAGTGTAATAGTAGCCATGTTGCCAGATACAGAACAATGAGCGGACACTCTAAAATTGCCGCAACTTATTTGAAATACCGCCAGCGCCTGATGCGTGCGGTGGCAAATATTGTGGACGATAACGACGTCGAAGATATAGTGCAGGATGCCTTTGTTAAAAGTTACGAAGCTGAATTAAATCAGGAGATTCAGTACGAGCGGACTTACATGTTAAGAACGGTGCGTAATCTCGCCCTTAATCATGTGTCCCGGGCAGCGCATAAGCTGAACGACCAGGTCGATAATATGGACCTGTTGTCACACAGCAATATGGATGCGTCTCTGGAAAAACAGTTTGAAAGTAAACAGCGGTTTATTCACTTTTGTCAGGCAACGGAAAGTTTGTCGGCGGAAGTTAAACGCGTTTTTTTACTGAAGAAAGTGTACGATATGAGTCAGCGCGATATCGCCGAACTGCTGCAACTCAGTGAAAGTACAGTGGAAAAACACGTGGCTAAAGGGCTTATGCAATGCGCGCAGTTCCTGGCACGACAACAGCAACCTCAGCGTGCTGAAGACAGTCAGTCAAATCTGGGGTAGGTCAATAGTAGTTATGAGTAATGTAAGTCAATTCAACAGTAAAGAAACCATACAGGCTACCGCATGTGACTGGATAGCCGCTATTGATCGTGGGCTCACAGCGCAGGAAACCGAAGCGCTGAAAAAATGGGTCGCCAGCAACCCTTCTCATCAGAAAGTACTGGCAGAGATGGCCGCATTGTGGGATGAGATAAGTGTGATGAACACAGTACGGGAGCTGGCACCGGTACAAAACACCACGAAACCATCACCATACAGACGTTGGCTTATCAGTGCCGCAGCTGTGTTTATGCTCACCGGACTAATTAGCTGGCAGTGGCTGAGCAGCCCGGCTGAACCTGCGCGGCAGGTAATGCTAACGGAGCACAGCCAGACACTGGTAGGCGAACAAAAAACCGTTACTCTGGCTGACGGTTCAAAAGTGTATTTAAACACCGATACCGAAATTCATGTGACCTTTTACCCTGACTCCCGTCAGGTAGCACTACTAAGAGGCGAGGCGCATTTTGAGGTTGCCAAAGACCCGGCAAAACCCTTTACGGTATCCGCCGGTAACAATGCGGTAACGGCGGTAGGCACCGCGTTTAATATGCAGTTTACCCGGGACAAGGCATTTGAGCTAACCGTGACTGAAGGCAAAGTCAGGGTCTCCACGCAACTAAATGAGCCGGCGTCAGAGCAGCAACCGAAACCGGTGATCGCTCGGGAAGGCGTAATGGTCTTCGCCGGCGAAAAAGTGCTGGTCAGTGATAAAGTCTCGCCCAGAGAGTCGCTGACGCAATCGGAAATCGCCCAGAGCCTTGCCTGGCAAGATGGCCAGATTGTTTTTACCGGCGAGCAATTGCCTCAGGCGCTGCAGGAAATCAGCCGCTATACGCAGGTTAAGTTTGTGATTGATGATGATGCGCTTAAAACTACCCGGGTAGCAGGTTACTTCCGGGTAGGGGATATCAAAGGCTTGCTGGCTGCGCTGGAAAATAGTTTTGCTATCAGCTCCTATGAAGGGGCGGATAAGACTATTCATCTGCATACCACATCGGGGTCGTGATAAAAAAGTGCACGGCCTGCCGCTTTGTGTAACTATTAGCGGAATTTTACCTAACTTTAACAAGTAACATTGCGCAAACGTTGTTCTCATTGTTGGCTTTTTAGTTTTCTGCTGGTGGCTGCCGGGCCGGCAGCACCTGTTTTGGGCGCTGTTAAGGAATACTCCACAGCGCCGCAATATGACTTTTCAGTAAGGTCACAAACCGCCGATAAGTCCCTTATCGAACTGGCCGGTCAGGCCAGAACGACGTTATTGTTTCCCTTTGAGCTGGCCCAGCAGGTTGTTTTACCAGGGCTCCAGGGGCAATACACCCTCGAAGACGCCTTACACCTTTTATTAGCAAATTCTCCTCTCACCATTCACAGGGATAACAAAGGTTACCTGACTATTGTTCCCAGACAGACTGAGCCTCCAGTTAACGAGCTTAGCGAAGAAAGCCCAAAAGTAACCATTGATGAAGGGCCAGTCTATGAGCGTATTTCGGTGCTGGGTAACCGGGCATCGGCGCGGGGAGCATACGATTCGGCGGTACCACTGGATATCATTGCTACCGACAATCCTTTTTTTGCCGGCAGTCAGACCATGCTCGACGCCTTAACTCAGGTGATCCCATCATTTAATGTCAGTGCGCAAACCACCAATGATGCAGCTATGCTGGTGCGACCGGCAAATCTTCGCGGGCTGGCTTCTGATCACACGCTAACGCTCGTAAACGGCAAACGGCGTCACCGTTCTGCCGTAATCACATTTCTGGGCGGCGGTTTGTCTGATGGTGCCCAGGGGCCGGATATTTCCGTATTGCCGGTAAGTGCTATTGAACAGGCCGAAGTACTGCGCGATGGCGCAGCGGCACAATATGGTTCTGATGCCATTGCCGGGGTGATGAACTTCAAATTAAAAAGTACACCGGGGCAGGGCAGTATCGCACTCACCGGCGGGCAGTATTCTGCCGGTGACGGTGAGCAGGTCAGCGTGCAGGTAAGTCAGGGGCTGGCCATTGGCCAAAACGGAGCACTGCAGCTTAGCGCAGAGTATCAACAGCAGAAACCTACCGACCGCAGTGTTCAGCGCGAGGATGCCCAGGCATTGCTGGATGCCGGCAATCAGGCTATCGCAATCCCCGCGCAACAGTGGGGCAGTGCGGCCATGGATCGTGATGTTAAACTGGCGGCGAATTTAGCTATGCCTGTTTCCCGTCAGCATGAGATATACGCTTTTGCGCTGGGCACCAGCCGGGATATGGAAGGTGAGTTTTATTTCCGTAATCCTCAGCGTCGGCAGGGCGTATTCGTCACTGGAACGAACCAGCCTGATGAACTGCTAATTGCCGACCTGGACGGCTTAGATGAGGGCATTGAATGCCCTGGCATTCTGTTAACTGGTGGTAATGTGCTGGCTAGTGTTGAGTACCAACAAATTGCCGATGAACAAAGTGCGGTGGGTCGTAATTGTTTTGCTTTTAACGAATGGTTTCCAGGCGGGTTTACGCCGCGCTTTGGTGGCCGGGTGAAAGATGGCACTTTTTACGCCGGCAGCCGCGGTGAGTTTGCAGATGCCTGGCATTACGACGTAAGTGTCGGAGCAGGCTATTCTGGTATTCGTTATTACATTAACAACACCGTAAACCCCTCACTTGGGCCTGATTCGCCCACCGCATTTCGGCCAGGGGGGGCTGCACAAATAGAACGTAATGCCAGTATCGGGCTACTCAAAAGCCTGTCTACCGGCTTTTATGAACCATTTACCCTGGCGCTGGGAATGGAATGGCGCAGCGAACGCTACCGACAGATTGCTGGCGAGCAGGCTTCTTACGAGGTAGGACGTTTTGCGCAAAATCGTCAGGGCGTGAACGCAGGGTTTTCGGTGGGCGCTAACGGCTTTCCGGGTTATCGACCAGAAACATCCGGTGAGTGGCAGCGTGAAACACGGGCTGTTTATGTAGACTTAACCATGCCTTTCAGTGATACCTGGTTAACTACAGCAGCGTTCAGGGCGGAAGACTTTTCTGACTTCGGTACCCACGTAGACGGTAAGTTAAGCCTTCGCTGGCAGGCTACTGAAACCCTGGCGTATCGCTCTTCGGTAAGTACCGGGTTTAAAGCCCCCACGGTCGGGCAGAGTAATATTATTAATATCAGTACTAAATTTGGTCTGAATGGACTGGAAGATCAGATCACGTTACCGCCCACTAATAGTGTGGCGGTTAAGCTGGGAGCCCGCGAATTGACCCCTGAAGAATCGGTTAATTTTAGTGTGGGCCTGATGGCCAGTCTGTCGCCTGCTGCGCAACTTACCCTGGATTTCTACCAGATCTATTTAGCGGATCGTATCAGCACAACGTCGGCCATAGAACTGGATGAACAAACCATCGGGTTATTACTTGAACAGGGATTTGAAGAGGCTGAAACCTATCGCAGCGCGAAGTTTTTCACCAACGATTTTGATACCCGCACCCGGGGACTGGATTTGGTGTTTAACTGGCAGTTCGACTGGCAGGGCTGGCAGCATCAGTTATTAGCCACGTTAAACTGGACCGATACCCAGGTGATCCGTGTGACCGCGCAGGATTATGAACAGCGGGACGGCGCCGTAAATCTGACGACCCAGCGGATCCGCATGCTCGAAGACAATCTGCCAGATTACCGGGCCAACATCAGCCTGACGCAATCATTCGGCGCGCACCAGTTAGCCTGGCAAGTTCATTATTTTGGTGCCTTTTATGAAGATCACCTCGACGCCTCCGCCGGCTACGATATCGAATCGTCCGGGCGTTTCACCCTGGATGCGCGATGGTCCTATCAACTGACTGACAGCTGGGAGTTTATGGTAGGGATGAACAATGTGTTTAATACCCAGCCCGAGCTAAATCCACATCGCTTTGTTGCCGGAGCGAAATACCCATCAACAAGTCCGGGTGGGTTTGATGGGCGTTATGGGTTTATTACGTTAAAAGCGGGCTGGTAAAACAGGGGGATATAAAAAAGGACGTTAACCAACGTCCTTAAATAAACTTTCGTTAATGATGGTCGAGTCGATGACCTGTTGGGCCATTTGTATGCATTTGCCGCACTGCGAACCCAATTGAAGCTGCTCACGCAGATCGCGTATATTGCCAACGCCACTGTCGGTTACCGCTTTGCGTATCGCGGTATCTGTTACACCGTAACACATGCAGACATACATAAAAGATAAACTCCAATATCAATATGCAAATGATAATAATTGTTATTTGAGGTTATTGCAAATATTTTGTGCAGAATTATGACGATTTGGTCACATATCCGGAAAATAGCAGGCTATCTGGTCTGATGAGTTTAAAAAAGTCTGTAACGTCAATTGTATTTTCATTTATTGCACTCACTATATCAGGCAGCAGCAGATACTGATGTGATATAGATCACAACTACTGCCATTCACATAATGAAAATGGAGAATAGATATGAGCGTACTTGTTGGACGTCCAGCCCCGGATTTTACTGCAGCAGCCGTGTTAGGCAGTGGTGAAATTGTTGACAGCTTTACCCTGAGCGAAGCCATTAAAGGCAAAAAAGCAGTTGTCTTTTTCTATCCACTGGACTTTACCTTTGTATGTCCGTCAGAACTGATTGCTTTTGATAAGCGTTACGAAGAATTCACTAAGCGTGGCGTTGAGGTTATCGGTGTATCAATCGATTCTCAGTTCTCGCACAACGCATGGCGTAACACCCCTGTAAACGAAGGCGGAATCGGCCCGGTTAAATACACGCTGGTTGCCGACACCAAGCACGAAATTTGTCAGGCCTATGACGTAGAGCATCCGGAAGCAGGTGTTGCATTCCGTGGTTCTTTCCTGATCGACAAAGAGGGTCAGGTGCGCCATCAGGTGGTTAACGATCTGCCTTTAGGTCGTAACATCGACGAAATGTTACGTATGGTTGATGCCCTGGACTTCCACGAAGAGCACGGTGAAGTGTGCCCGGCTGGCTGGACTGAAGGTAAAGCGGGTATGGACGCAAGCCCTGCCGGTGTTGCAAAGTATCTGTCTGAGAAATCAGAAGAACTTTAATCAAGATTTAGTTAATGAAAAGAGGCACTCCGGTGCCTCTTTTTTTTGCTTTTGATTTTATCGGCCAGACGAGCCATGACTATGTTTATAGTGCTAGTTGTTAAACTTAGTTTTCGTCAGGTACGGGCAATGGCCAGCCGCCCAGACTGGCGTAGCGATTAACGATATAGCAGAATAATTCGGCGGTTCTTTCGGCATCGTAGAGGGCAGAATGAGCTTCGTTCTGATCGAAGCTGATGCCGGCGGCCTGGCAGGCTTTTACCAGTACGGTTTGTCCTAACGCAAGCCCGGCAAGTGTGGTGGTATCAAATGAAACAAACGGGTGGAATGGCGTACGTTTAATATTGCACCGTTCAATCGCCGCATTCACAAATCCCTGATCGAACGTGGCATTATGCGCCACAATCACGCTGCGTTGGCAGTCAGCGGCTTTTTGCAGCTTGCGAACATGTTTGCATAATCCTTTCATCGCTTCATCTTCACTAATTGCGCCACGTAAAGCGCAGTCAGGATCGATACCATTAAAATCGAGTGCGGCCTGTTCCAGGTTTGCCCCCTCAAACGGCGTAATGTGCGCATGAAAGGTTTCGGCCGGCGCCAGCATACCATCGCTGTCCATACTCAGAGTCACGGCGGCAATTTCTAACAAGGCATCGGTGGCGGCATTAAAGCCCGCAGTCTCGACATCAATAATGACCGGAAAGTAGCCTCTGAAGCGCTGTGACAAGGGGGGAATTGTTTGTGACATATCACTCTAAATCTGGTGGTTGAATAGTAAACCTGACGGTAATGGTGAATGGACCCGGCGTTCGGTTAAGCAAACTTCAGTTCTCATCAGGGGGAGAATTATGTCAATATTAGCGCTGACTATCTACCCGGTGCTAAACTTTTATTGTTCGTTGACGATAAGATAGAGACGAAGGTTAACAGGTTTATCGATTGCTGAGGCTATACATGTTGAAATCGGTTTCGCTTATTTCATTTTCCATTGGATTGTTAGGGATGGCTGCTACGCCTGTGCAGGCATCGCTGCGTCAGTACCATTCAACGGTAGAAAGCTCACAGTGGCAACTCAGCGAGCAAACCCGGCTCAGCTGTACTCTCAGCCATGCATTACCCGGATACGGTGAAGCCCAGTTTACCAGTGAGGCGTCAAAGCAGCTCAACATGGAGTTTGTGCTGGATATGAATCTGCTGCCTAAGAAGTTTGGCACGGCGGCGGTTTATGCGGTCCCCCCGAAGTGGATGCCCGGCGTCAGGGCCCGGCAAATTGCTGATATGACCTTGCGCACCCAGTACGATGGTGACTTGCCCGAAGATACCGCCTGGACCATGCTCAGTGAGCTGGAAAAAGGGTTCTGGCCAACCATTTATTATCAGGATTGGTACAACCCGAATGACAAAGTTGCTGTAGGGCTGAATGCCAGTAACTTTGCGCCGGTGTATCAGGAGTTTGTCAGCTGCGTAGCTAACTTACTGCCATACAGCTTTGACGACATCAGCTACACAGTGCTGAGCTATGAGAAAAACTCTACCGAGTTATCTAAATACTCCAAACGACGCCTGCAAATGATTGGTGACTATTTGCGTGAGGATAACGAGCTGGAACTGGTACTGCTTGATGGCTATACCGATAGCTACGGCGGTTCCTGGAATAATCAGCAACTATCGGTAAAACGCGCCAACGAAGTAAAAAACTTCCTTACCGACTTAGGTGTAGGTGAGGATCGTATTGCAATCACCGGGCACGGTGAGAAACGTCATATTGCACCCAATACCACCAGTCAGTCGCGGGCAACAAACCGTAGAGTAGTGGTCAGAATGGCGAAATCCTGAATCAGATGAAGCATAAAAAAGCCGCGATAACTTTTCGCGGCTTTTTTATAGGGTTGGTGGTTACTGGCTTTGAAGAAAGCGTTTCACCGGCGGCACCTGATCGGTAAAGACGCCGTCAAACTGCCATTTTTTTACCATCAGCATCAGCAGCTGTGTGGCAGAAATACCCGGTGGCAGGGCATCAGTTCGGAAGGTATAGGGATGTATTAACAGACCGGCCTGTTGAGCCGCCTGTACCCAGGTGGTGAGTTCGGTGGTAGGCTGATTTTGCTCGTAACGGGTAACGTGACCGAGCCACGGGCCTATCCCCTGAACGTACCTGCTAACCTCCTGCATACCAGCTGCCGTTTTCAGTGCATCGTAGTCGGTTGGCGTTTCCTGCCAGCTGTTTTCTGCAATGAGTTGGATAAGCTTAACCTTTGCGCCAAGCGTTTGACGAAGCCGTTTGATTTCTTCAAAGTCAAAACACTGAATATAAATATTGGCACTGGCATCATCGAGATGATGTTCGCGCAATACCTCAAGCACCGCTTTACTGATATCCACGCCCTGTTCCCGATGCCAGGCAGGGGATTTGATTTCAGCATACAAACCCACGGAACCACCGGTAGTCGCATTAAGAGAAAGGATAGTGCTGATATGTTCCTCAAATGTTGCAACAGTAAACTGACCATTGCCCTGATATCGATTTGGATAGACCTGCTTGCCCTTTGCATCGGTGCGCTCGTGGACGTTTAATGACCTGAGTTCAGCCAGGGTAAAGTCCAGCGCATAATAACGGCCGTCTTCGCGGTGCCGGTTGGGGAAAACCGTTTCCACATTGGTAATCGTTTCCAGATGAATATCATGTAACACTACCAGATGACCATCGCTGGTCATCACCAGATCCTGCTCAATATAGTCTGGTTGCTGGGCGTAGGCCATAGCCGTGGACGCCAGTGTATGCTCCGGCAGGTAACCCGGCGCGCCGCGATGAGCAATAATATCGAACGCCATGGATTGAAATGACACCAGAGCAGTCAGTGACAGGATACGCAGTGTTTTTACAGAGAGTTTTAACACAAAAGGTTACTCAGGTTGGATTAATTCAATGGCATAACCGTCCGGATCGCGAACAAAGGCAATCACGGTTTTACCGCCTTTTACCGGCCCCGGTTTGCGATAAACATCTGCACCTTTCGCTTCCAGCTGTTCGCAAAAGGTGTAGATATCCTCAACGGCGAAAGCAACGTGACCATAGGCATTGCCAGGGTCATACTCGTTATCTCCCCAGTTGTAGGTTAATTCCAGGACCGCTTGCTCAGACTCATCGGCATAACCTACAAATGCCAGGGTGTATTCGTATTCAGTATTCTCGCTTTTGCGCAGTAACTTCATGCCCATGGTATCCACGTAGAACGCCAGGGAAGCATCCAGGTCTTTGACCCGTAACATGGTGTGTAACATTCGCATAAAAAGCTCCTTAATCAGATATTATGATTCAGCTGTTTTTCAAGAGTATGACAGTGACAGCGTTTATTGTGGCACTGTAATTAATCTGCAAAGCAGATTAAAGTAAATTGTGACCAGCAGCCTAAATAGCTGGTTTGAACGTCGCGCCCGGGCGTTTAAAGGAATTGTGATTTTTTTCGCAGTAGTGTCACACTTTGGTGATTGGCAGTTTCCTTATATAAAATGGATGCTTAAAGGAAGCCAGTACAATGGAGAATAAACTAATCAGGTTGTGCAGTAAGACTCGTAATCCCACCTTAGGAGTCATTGTTGCCATTGTAGTTGCGGTATGGGTGGCAAACGCAGAACCACATGTTTTAAGTGCAGTGTGTCAGGGAGAGACCACCTCTCAGCAAGGAGCAACAGAATGAGTGCACAAGGCGTGATTTCAAGTGACGATGTGATTGCCGCACAGCATGGCGATGAGTCCGCATTCAACCGGCTGGTGGCGGCCAGTCGCAATACCATAGCCAGCATCGCGCTGGCGATTACCCGCGATCTTGATGCCAGTGAGGAAATTACCCAGCAGGTGTTTATCAATTGCTGGCAAAAGCTGCACACGCTTAAAAATGCGGCCAGCTTTTTACCCTGGGTACGTCAGTCGGCGCGCTATGCGGCCTATAATTACCTGCGCGATAATCGTCTGGCAGACCGCGTGGGCGGTGAGGAGGCCGATGCCTTATTCGCCGCCTATTGTGATGACGAATTGCCGCCAGAGACCCGCCTGAGCCGCGAACAAACAGGATTGCTCCTTAAGCAAGTGGTGGATGAACTGCCTGAAGAAAGCCGCGAAATGGTGTTGCTGTACTACCGGGAAGATCAGTCTGCCAGTCAGGTTGCAGAGTTACTTTCTGTTTCGCCGGAGCTGGTTCGCCAGCGGCTAAGCCGGGCGCGCAAAGCATTAAAGGCCAGTTTGATGGAACGCTACGGCCAGCTTATTTTAACCACTGCACCCACGTTAACTATTACTTCTATACTGCTGGCCGGAGCCAGTGTCAGCGCGCCTGCCCAGGCCTCTGGTGGTACGGTGTTAGCGAAATCTGGCGGTGCTGGTGTGCTGAAAATTCTGCTAAGCGGCGCATTCTTTGCCGCTTTACTGGGAGCTTTGAGTGTGTTCTGGAGTACCCGGTTACCGCTTAAGAATATGACCATGGAAAGTCAGAAAGTACGCCTTAAACAGCTGCGCAAAATCACCATCATCTGGGTACTGGCCACTGGCGTATTGCTGGCTGCCGCTTATGAGTTAACCACCGGTTGGGTAATGCCGGTACTGGCTTATACTTTATTTGCCGGAGGGTTAAGCGTACAGGTGAAGAAAATGCAGCGGGTGATAATGTATGACCTGTTCGATAGTAAAACCTTATCGGCTGATTCAGAGCGTCAGGCCTTCTGGCAACGGTGTTGGGGTAACATTGGCCTGTACGGCGCGCTGCTGGTTGGTTTTGCCAGTATGATTATCGGGCTGATAGGCAGCGGCCGATTGTAATGATAAAAGGCCGGCAGCAGCCGACCTGGCGGTGTAAGCAGACATTTGAGAGAAGATCGTATCCTTATCTCTGATCAAACAGCTCTATGCGATTGTGCTGATGGGGAAGTACCTGATAGTGGTATTGATTGGCTACTATCAGGCTTTGGCCGGCGTAGTTGACGCCCTTACTAAAAGCAAAGTCGACTTCTAACCTGACTGACGTCAGGGTCAAGATAACGCTTTATGGAAGGCTGCTTAACCACTACCGGATGCTCAAGCTGACAACTGATTAGGTGTTACGCCGGATGAAATTTACCTTCAGGTGCAGCCGGATAGCAATGAGTTTCAGGATCAGTCGTCGATTTTGTCTTTGTATTCGCACAAATCTTCGATGATACAGGAGCCGCACCGAGGTTTTCTGGCCAGGCAGGTATACCGGCCATGCAGGATCAGCCAATGGTGAACGTCAACCTTAAACTCTTTCGGTACGACTTTAAGGAGCTTCTCTTCGACCTTGTCGACATTTTTGCCCATGGCAAACTTGGTGCGATTGGAAACGCGGTAAATGTGGGTGTCTACCGCGATAGTAGGCCAGCCAAAGGCGGTGTTAAGCACCACATTAGCGGTTTTACGGCCCACGCCGGGAAGAGCTTCCAGGGCTTCGCGACTTTCTGGTACTTCACTGTTGTGTTGTTCAATCAGGATCTGGCAAAGCTTATGGACGTTTTGCGCCTTCGAATTAAACAGGCCAATGGTTTTAATGTAATCTTTTAAACCGTCAACGCCCAGTGCATAAATGGCCTCTGGCGTATTGGCTACCGGAAACAACTTATCGGTCGCTTTATTGACACTTACATCGGTGGCCTGAGCAGATAAGGTTACCGCAACCAGCAGCTCAAACGGGCTGGAAAAATTGAGCTCGGTGGTCGGGTGCGGATTGGCATCACGAAGACGGGTTAAAATTTCCAGTCGTTTGGCTTTATTCATTACTTCTAACTCTCTGCAGTTACCCGCGCGCGGACAACTGTTTTGGTTTCACTGGCAGCGGCTTTTTCTGCCATTTTCTTATCGATAACGTTTTTCACTGCAATCAGCAGGCCCATGCCCAGAAATGCGCCGGGCGGCAAAATGGCCAGTAAAAAGGGATGTTCAGTGGTAAATACAGTGACTTTCCAGCTCTCGGCACCTGCCCCAAACAGGCGTTCTGCACCGTTTAACAAGGTGCCGTTACCCAGCAATTCCCTTAGCCCGCCGAGCACCACCAGAATAAACGTGAAGCCTAACCCCATCATCAGGCCATCAAAAGCCGAAACCGGTAACGGATTCTTCGATGCAAAGGCTTCGGCGCGACCGATAATGGCGCAGTTCGTCACAATAAGAGGGATAAATATCCCTAGCGCCAGATAAAGCTCGTAGGTGAAGGCATTCATCAACAACTGAACGATAGTCACGAAGGCGGCGATGATCATGACAAATACCGGAATACGAATCGCCGGGGTAACCCAGTGGCGAATGATCGACACGGTGGCATTTGAACCAATCAGCACCAGTGCCGTAGCCAGACCCAGACCCAGGCCATTAATAACGCTTGATGTAACCGCCAGCAGCGGGCAGAGCCCGAGAAGCTGTACCAGTGCAGGGTTGTTTTTCCATAATCCATCGATAGTGAGCTGCTTAAACATATTAATGCTGTCCTCCGGTAGGCGCTGCAGCCCGACAGTTGCTCGGCGTGTTGAACAGCTGATGTTGGTTAGCCTCAACATAAGCCAGAGTGCGCGCTACACTGCCAACCACAGCCCTGGGGGTAATTGTGGCGCCGGTAAACTGGTCAAACTGACCACCGTCTTTTTTTACCTGCCAGCGCTTGGCCTGGTCTTCATCGTACGATTTACCATTAAATGACAGCATCCAGTCACTGACGCTCATTTCAATTTTATCGCCAAGTCCCGGGGTTTCCTGATGTGATAATACTCTTACGCCGAGTACTTCACCGTTTACAGCAACGCCGGCTATCAGGTCAATATCGCCGCTGTAGCCATCAGGTGCGGTAAATTCTACCGCCAGGGCTGCGTCGTTACCGTCTTGGCGTGCGCGGTAAACGGATTTTGGCTCATCACCCAGAGCGCTGGCGTCAATAGTAATACAGTCCATGTAAAGCTGATTGTCATAAAGTGCTGGCGGAACAACCTCATTGAGGGTTGCCAGCTTCTTTTTAGCCCGCTGTTCATCAATACGCTGTTTGGTACCGTCGAAGGTAATGGCAATCAGGCCGGTGGTAACCAGGGCAAAACCGGTAAGAATAAGACCGTTTTTGGTAATGCTGTTTAGCGGCATCAGGGCTCTCCTTCCGTTTGCTTAACCGGGCGCTGCTGGCCGTAAACCTTGGGCTGCGTGTAATAATCGATAAGCGGTACTGCCATGTTCATGATTACTACACTAAACGCGATAGCATCGGGATAGCCACCAAAGGTGCGAATAATAACCGTCCAAAAGCCGATGGCGGCGCCAAAAATAAGCCGGCCGCGGGGCGTAGTGGATGCTGAAACCGGATCGGTGGCAATGAAAAAGGCGCCAAACAAGACTGCCCCGTTAACACAGTGAAACAATGCCGAGCCATAAACATCACCACCAATCATCGATAAAAATGTGGCGGTGACGGCAACGCCTGCGATAAGCGAAGCGGGGATATGCCAACTGATGATCCGCTGTTGAATTAACACCAGTCCACCCAGCAAATAGGCCAGCGCCACTGCGCTCCAACCCAGACTGGCTGACGACCATAAGCTGTCGGTAAATTGCTGGTGATTAATGGCCTCGGAATAAGTGTAACCCTGGCTCACCTGGGTTTTGACATAGTCCAGCGGCGTTGCCATGGTGACGCCGTCAATACCGGCTCTGAGCTGGTTAATATCGTACCCGCTTTGACTGTACCCGGTAAAAATTACGCTAACAACATCGCCGAAGGTAACGGCGTGAGCGGCCAGTTCGCCGGGAGGCAACCAACTGCTCATCGCGGCCGGGAAAGAGATCAGCAGCATCACATAAGCTGCCATGGCAGGATTAAACAGGTTAAAGCCAAGACCGCCATACAGTTGCTTGACTACTGCAATGGCAAAGAACGTACCGATAACGGTCATCCACCATGGTAACAGTGGCGGCAAACTAACCGCTAAGAGCAGGGCGGTTACCACGGCACTGTAATCCTGTAGCGCCTGACCAATCTGACGTTTTCGTAAGGCCACAATCGCACTTTCTGAAACCAGTGCGGTAGCCAGGGCAACAAGCATCTGTACCAGCACGCCCCAGCCAAAAAAGTACAGCTGGGCTATCACACCGGGCACCATGGCGTAGATGACCAGTCGCATAACCTGATCGGTACGCCGACGCACATGCTGGTGAGGTGAGCTCGATAGTACTAACTTCATGATTATTCGTTATCCTCTGAACCGCTTTGCTGGGCTTCTCGCTGCGCTTTCTTAGCTTTTGCTTTGGCAACGGCTGCGGCGATTTTAGCTTTGCGCTGAGCTTCCGGTGAGTCTTCTTCTTGCGCGGGCTCTGCCGGTTCATGTTCGGTTGCCTGAGGCTCGCTCTCAGCTTGCTCAGCCGCTTGTTTCTTAGCTTTTGCTTTGGCGACAGCAGCGGCGATTTTAGCTTTGCGCTGAGCTTCTGGTGAGTCATCTTCCTGTGCAGGCTCTACCGGTTCAAGATCTGTTGCCGGGGGCTCGCTCTCGACTTGCTCAGCCGCTTGTTTTTTAGCTTTTGCTTTGGCAACCGCAGCAGCAATTTTAGCTTTGCGCTGAGCTTCCGGCGAGTCATCTTCCTGCGCAGGCTTTGCCTGTGCTTGTTCGGTTGTCTGAGGCTCGCTCTCGACTTGCTCAGCCGCTTGTTTTTTAGCTTTTGCTCTGGCAACCGCAGCGGCTACTTTGGCTTTTCGTGCGTCTTCAGCGCTTTGTGCAGGTGCTGAGTCAGTTGCGTTTGCAGTGTCGTCCGGCTCTGTTTGCTGAGCGGCTTTTTTGGCTTTCGCTCTGGCCACGGCAGCTGCAACTTTTGCCTTGCGGTCGTCTTCAGCACTGCCTTGCGAATCAGCTACCGGAGCTTCGGCTTGCTGGGCTTTTTTAGCCTTGGCCCGGGCAATCGCAGCGGCGACCTTAGCTTTGTTGTCGTCAGGTTTAGCATCAGTACCTGCTGGATTTTCAGTTGCCTTAGCCTGTTCGGCCTTTTTAGCTTTTGCTCTGGCCAGTGCTGCGGCTACTTTATCTTTTGCTCCGCTGTCTTCGCCAATGGCCGGTTGCGTGGCCTGCTTACGAGCAGCAGCAGCTTTTGTATGCTTGGCTTCTCGTTCCTGCTTTTCTTTTTCAAGGCGGGCCTTGCGGGCTTCAAAACGCTGTTTGGATTTTTCTGCTTTGTCTTTATCGTCGCGCTGTATTCTGATTTGCGCCTTTGCCTTACGATAATAATGCACCAGCGGAATTTCACTGGGACAAACATAAGCACAGGCGCCGCACTCGATGCAGTCAAACAGGTTGTATTCTTCAGCTTTATCAAGCTCCAGCGCCTTACTGTGCCAGTACATTTGTTGTGGCAGCAGGCTTACCGGGCAGGCGTCGGCACAGGCACTACAGCGAATACATGCCAGCTCCCGTTGACTAAGGTTTAGTTCTTTCTTAGCGGGGACCAGCAGGCAGTTGGTGATTTTTACTGCCGGTACCTCAACGGTGGGCAGTGTAAAGCCCATCATCGGGCCGCCCATGATCACCGTGGGCGCTTTTTGTTTCTTTAGCTGATACTGCGCCTGACTGAGCAGGTGCTCTATGGGAGTACCAATAAGTGCCCATACGTTCTGTGGTTTCTGCACGGCCTCACCGGTTACGGTAACCACTCGTTGTATTAATGGCTTACCGTGTAAAATTGCATCGGCGATGGCGTAGCAGGTGCCCACGTTAAACATCATCACACCAATGTCTGCCGGCAGGCCTGTTCTTGGCACTTCGCGCCCGGTTAACACCTGAATAAGTTGTTTCTCGCCGCCGGCCGGGTATTTTGTGGGGATTTGCACAACGCGAATTGCCGGCGTATCGGTACACACCTGCTGCATGGCTTTGAAAGCTTCAGGCTTATTGTCCTCAATGGCGATGATCACCACCTTCGGCTCAATCAGGTGACTCAGGATGTCTATTCCCTGGCGTATTTGCCAGGCAAACTCACGCATTAACCGGTCGTCGGCGGTAATATACGGTTCGCATTCCACCCCGTTAATAACCAGAAACTCAACTTTTTTGCGTGCTGTGGATTTAATATGAGTAGGAAAGCCCGCGCCGCCCATGCCGGCGATACCGGCCTCGCAAATAGCGCTGATCAGCGATGATTTGGTCTGTTGCTGGTAATCAGCGATAGGTTTGAGTTCTGTCCAGGTATCATTGCCATCCGCCTCGATAACTACACAGAGCTCTGGCAGACCACTGGGATGAGCCGTGGTGCGTTCTTCAATTGCCGTGACCAATCCCGAAGTTGGCGCATGTACCGGCACTGAAAAAGGATGCGGGCTGCTGGTTAGCGTTTGCCCTTTTAAGACTTTATCGCCAACCGACACCAGGCAAGCGCCAGCGGTGCCAATATGTTGTTTTACCGGGATAACCAGCTGTTTGGGGAGTGGCAAGATGTTGATTGCTGTTTGATTGGACAGGTGCTTGCGCCCGTCCGGGTGTACACCACCGGGGAAGGTCCAGAACTTTTGCTGGTCGATGCGCTCGACTATCTGCTCAAAATCATACGGCATATCAGGAAATCACTTTAACCGGAATGTCGCCACGGGGTGTTTGATTAAAATCCCACTGCCAGGAGGCGGTAGTGGGGTCCACCGTGACCATATCTATACAATCTACCGGGCAGGGCTCCACGCAGAGATCGCAGCCCGTGCACGCATCGGTAATCACCGTGTGCATTTGTTTTGCTGCGCCAACGATAGCATCTACCGGGCAAGCCTGAATACACTTGGTACAGCCGATACATTCGTCTTCCCGGATGTAGGCAACTTTAGGCGCGGCGTCTTCACCGTGCGCGGCATCCAGCGGTTTAGCTTCTACGCCCATCAGCTCAGCCAGCTCTTTAATGGTGGATTCGCCGCCCGGCGGGCACTTGTTGATGTCGTCGCCGTTGGCGATGGCCTCTGCATAGGGACGACAGCCCGGGTAACCACACTGACCACACTGGGTCTGCGGAAGAATAGCGTCAACCTGGTCAACCAACGGGTCGCCTTCCACTTTAAAGCGAACTGCTGCATAACCCAGAGCCAGCCCGAATGCCAGCGCCAGTAGACCCAGCGCAATTAATGAAGATAATAACATTACAACTTAACCAGTCCGCTAAAGCCCATAAAGGCCAGTGACATTAATCCGGCCGTTATCATAGCGATAGATGCGCCTTTAAATGGCGTAGGCACGTCGGCTGCGGCCAGCCTTTCGCGCATAGCGGCGAACAAAATCATGGCCAGTGAAAACCCCACCGCGGCGCCGAAACCATAAACAATACTTTCTACCAGATTATGCTGTTCGGTGAGATTGAGCAGAGCCACCCCAAGTACTGCACAATTGGTGGTAATCAGGGGCAGGAAAATGCCCAGTAACCGGTACAGCGTAGGGCTGGTTTTGTGAACGACCATTTCGGTAAACTGAACCACTACGGCAATGACCAGAATAAAGCTTAGTGTGCGCAAGAAACTGATACCCAAAGGCTGCAGCAAGTAGGTTTCAACCAGGTAGCTGCACACCGATGCCAGCGTTAGCACGAAGGTGGTAGCCATTGACATGCCTATGGCGGTTTCGAGCTTACTGGACACACCCATAAACGGGCAGAGTCCGAGAAACTTCACCAGAACAAAGTTATTTACCAGGACTGTACTGATCAGTAACAGTAGAAATTCGGTCATCAGGTTTTGCTTACGCCGTTATTCAGAATTTTGCCATCAGGGCCTGTTTGACTAAGTTGCCGGACAGGCCGTAAATATTAGCTCCGTATTATCTAATATTTTGCTCGCAATTAACAATGTTGTTCGACTTAGTTTTTGCTAGCTAACCGATTGGTTAACTGATTGATTGGCGATGTACTACACCTTCTGCGCCTTTGTATGCGGAAGAGGCGGGTGAAGATCAGTTACTGGTAGAACGGAGTGATTTATCGCTGGTAAGAAAATTGAACAGAAGTTCAGTGACCGCATTCAATTGTGTTTGCAGGCGTTCGGGGTAAAGTTGATTTAATTTGTCCAGACGATCAGCCTCGGTATGCCAGATATACCCCCAGCGTCGTTCCTGTTCGGGATTACAGGCGGTTTTTTCGCTGTGGTTGAGGCAATCCCACAGTGATGGATGCAGTGACTGTGAGTAGCCGTCAAAGCCATCACGCCCATTAATCGAAAAATTGGTGGCTTCAATATAACCGACAGGAATACCTGCACAGGCAAATGGCGCATGATCTGACCATTCACCGGTCTCGCCTTGTGGGTAGCCAGGATAAGCAGGATGTAACCTAAACGGCAGGGAGTTTGCGCGGGCAACACTCATCAGTACATCGCGCACCGACGCAGACGAAATATAGTTATCGACTTTATCGCAATGTTTATAGGGTTTCTTAGTCGGGCTGTGAATATACAGGTGATCACCACCTGCGATAGTATCCAGATTAATCATTGCGGTGGGGAAGGGCGCTCCGGTTAAGAAACGACTGTCGTTCTTAAGGGCTGTTGTGAAAGCTTGCGAACCAAACAAACCCACTTCTTCGGCACCAAACAGCACCAGAGTTACAGAGTCTTCAAGTTCCATGGTGCTGAGCTGTTGGCCAAGAGCTAACAGCAACGCTACGGCGATACCGTTATCTGTTACGCCCTGCGAACCTTCATCTTCTCCTGTAGAGTCAGCGTGGGCACCGATGACCAGATGCTCCCCTGATTTGCCTGGAAACGTGAGCCAAACATTCGCACTGCGCTTTTTGCTGCCCCGTACAGTAAACGTTACCGGCTGACTATTAACGGGAACTCCTGTGCTTTGGCTCCAGTACCGGTTGGTAAAGTCATGCAGCAACCTGCGTTCATTAGAACTGCCTGCAGGGCGGGCGCCAACGTCACTTACGATTTCCTGCAGAATCTGCCAGCTTTGCGCAGATACCTGGGCCGATGGCGACGGGGTGGATACGGTTTGTGCCAGGCTGAAACTGCTAAACAGCAGTTGAGTAACAACCAGGAGCTGAACAAGAAAAACAATGCGGGTCATAATTCTTTAGCAATCGAAATTGAAAAAACACATATAACAAGGCTATGTTCGGATTAACTGTTGTTGAATCGAAAAGAGCCTGTTT
>TARA_B100000963_G_scaffold44223_2_pt1 | contig 54631 bp, 62 predicted proteins | sample TARA_B100000963 | Tara Oceans TARA_B100000963 (sample SAMEA2622097) | marine metagenome | biome: marine biome (ENVO:00000447); feature: surface water layer (ENVO:00002042); material: "saline water (ENVO:00002010), including plankton (ENVO:xxxxxxxx)" | depth 5 m | reverse complement strand
TAAGGAACGTAGACGGGGAATGGAATTGTTGAACATAGGATTGATTTTATTGGTATGCTGGGCAAGGTGAAGATTTCGCACGGTGTTGCAAGTACGAAGTGTCTTGCATGCTTGACGTGACCGTGCATGAGGATAGAAGGATTGCAATCGCTGTCAAGTAGACAATACTCAACACGATAGGCAGTGTGTATGGGTGTGGCTTTTTCATTTGATTTCTTTTAATGGGCCTTGGTTGCCGCGCTTTAGGATGTAACCTTGAATTAGCATCTTATCGATCGCGAGCGCAGACGCACTTGCTACGTCTACGCCCTTGTCAAGGTCTTTACCAAACTGGCTGAGGATTTTCGTGTACTCGTTCATTTTACTTTTGATTTGAATTCTACAATAACTTCTTGAATGCTCCGCAAGGCATCATACTGCTTCGTAAGACGCTCTACGTCCGCATTGGCGTCCGCTATCACCTGTTCGTACTCGGCGATGGACTTCCTCGTGAAGGCTAATAACTCTTTGTATTCAGAACAGTGATTGTTGAACTGAATTTCTGCACTCGATTGCACACGGTTTTGATTTGACATTGAATTGAATTTTGGGATGGAACTTCGATTTGATTAAGAGTGTCTAAGTAATATATATCTCTCACTTATAGTGAGATATATATTACTAAGACTCTCTAAAGGGTTTGGATTATTGATTGGCCTGACGTAGCTCTTCTCGAGTACGTAAGTACGCTTGCTCTGGTGTCTCACCCTCGTGGATGACCAAAGAATTCGCGAGCCTCGGTTTGGATGATTTCTCGTATGCCTTTACTTCCGATCGGATGTACGTGGCGGATACGTGCTGACGGTACTGGCGGATGCACAGACGCTCTGAAGAATTGGCTCGCATACGAGCTTTTTTTGCAAGTAGATTCATGAGGACTGAATTAAAATTGTTACTGACTCCCCGAAGGGAGTTTCGGCTATTGAAGCCTCATCAGAGTAACTGAAAAACAAGGTCTTATGAACCTTGCTGTTGCTTGATGACTTCTAACAACTGAGCCTTAGTCATCTTAGACAGACCCTTTGCAGTAGTGGTCTTATTCTTTGATTGAGTCTTGACAACTTCGAGAGCCTCTACTTCAGCAGTCAACTGAGCCAAGAGTCGAAGGGCAAGAGCCTTTTTCTCTTTTGTAGTGTAGTACTTTGCTTTGTTAACAGCAGATTTAGTAGCAGCGAGAAGAGTGGTGGTGTTGGACTTAGCCATGGTTTTTGGGGTTTAAGATGTTGTAATTAATAAAAGAAGATTCACAAGTGAATCATCTTCTTTTATTAATACAACTTCTAATAGGGTCGGTGGATGGTCAGGGTTGAGTACAACTTGTTGTACTCATATAGGGGGTGGTGATTGTCCCTCGGCGGCCTATAAGAGCCAACTTGGTTGACAGGAAAGACCACGTATATGCGGACTTCTACCGTGTACACAGCGTACGGCACAAACACAGCAGTTGTTGTAGCTGTACAAAAAAGCTGAAAGTTTGTGCAAAATCTTGCATACGTACGGTAGACAGATATCATAAGTGCGTTCGGGGGCATACGCGCTAGCGGCTGTACATATATATAATCCCCCAGATCTGTATTTCTCACATTTTTTTCAGTCCCGCTACCTTTTTCGCCATTTTCCGCCGTTTTTTCTGCGGCTGCGCGATTCTTTCCCAGAAATCTGCCGAAGTGTAATCCTTATGATCCACAGGGGGTTACGCTTCCTCATGTAAACTGATAATTCAGGGTTGTTTTTTAGTTTTTTCTTGGTTAACTTTGACAGAGTAAACGGTTTTTTCAAGAAAATACAACGATTCTTCTTGGTTTTTTTGTATATTCTGTTATTGATTCGACTTTAACGATTTCTTGGTGAACACGGGTCAACTGTGTTCGTGATTTAGGGGTACCCTCGCAGCAATGCGGGGGTATTTTTATGTCCTATATTTGTTTTCAAAATATCTCATGGCACTTTCTGTAACAATACAAGAGGAATTCATCCTAAACGGTAACGATAGGAGCAATACCCACACCAAAACGTACACTGTAACGCAGTTGCACCACCGTACGTATGACATTACAACCGCAGAGTCTAGTGTTTTGCTTTTTGGCTCTGCAAATGCAGCTGGCACATTAAAAAATGGTGATCTACAGTATTTAAGGATTACAAACCTTGACAATAGCGCTACAGTTACCCTTCGTATTCGTGATACGGCGCAAGAGTACTTCGTAAAGCTAAACGCAGGTGGATCGTACATACTTACAGAAGATCAACTCGACGCTGACGCTACAGGAGCTGAAGAATCGGTATCGCTTGCTCAAATAACTAAGATATCTGCCGTGGCTTCAAGCGGCACTGTTGCTTTAGAAGTATACGCAGCGGCTACGTAACCCACGCATTATGCCTGATCATAAAAAAAATTACATATCGCTTTACAACCTTCTCAAGAGAACGGCAGAAAGGAGAAAGGAAAAAGAGTCTGCCCGACTTGCTAGAAAGCAAATGGCAGATCCCGATAGATACGGAAATGTAGATGATGCCCTTCGTATGGATAAAGAAGAGGCTAGCAAGCGAGCCCTAGAGGCTGGTGCTGCGAGGGCTGGTGGTGCAGGTGGGGACGACTGGATGGATTCGCCAGGCGTGAAGGAAAGTAATGTGGCTGCTGGAGCTGACCCTGATAAGGCATTCAAGGAAAACATGAAGAATGCGGACATCGATAAAGAGTTGTCTGACCGACTTGAGGCGCTTGCAGCTCTAATTCAAAAACAAAAAGCAAACAAGCGTGAGAGACTAAAGAATAGACAAGAGTTCCTTAAGAATAACGCCTTTTATTTTGGTGATCCAGAAAGAGAAAGTAAAATCAATCGATTCCTTCAGGAGATGAATAGAGATAAGCAAAGAAAGCTTACTGATAAATACGATTTGCGGGGGGTGCGGCCATCTTCTCGCTACAGAACAATAAGGGGTCGCTTCTAGATTATATAAAAACTTTCCCATGCGAATAATATCAACTATCATATTTATGCTGTTTAGATCGCTTGCCTACGGTCAGCCAGATTTAATTGTAGAAGATATGTATGCAGACACCCTCTGCCTAGGAACTAACCCTTACTTCTCTATACACTTTACGGTTACAAACATTGGGGACGATACCTGTGATTATTTCTGTTATGAAAAGAATGGCCTTGAGGTGTGTCCAGATACTTCGTTGTATGATATTTCATTAGACCCTAATGAATCTAGGTACTACTATCTGGGTTGGCTGAATTACGACGGCTTTGGCGATCCGTACACTATTGAGATAGTTAATGCAGAAAATGAGTTAGAGACATCAAACAACTCTACTACGATCATTGTGCCAGACGCCCATGAGTGTTATGAGATACTAGATGTTGACTTGTCGTTAGACACTGTCCTGTATACATCAGGGTGCGATGAGTATGGTCCGTATCTAGACCCGCAAATACACATTACTAATCTTGGGCTTGACGACATAACAGAATTTTGCATTAAGTTCCAGGTGCTAGGTCAAAGCAATGACACAGTTTGTTTCGAAGCTCAGAGCTATCTCCCCCTTGAGTATGGAGAAAGCGCTATTCAATACTGGCCTAGGATATACAATAGCGGAGTGTTGAGTTTGCACTTGCTAGATGTCAATGGGCCATCACCTTTTTCTTGGTTAGATTTTGGTATAGACGAGTGGACATACAACAATACATATGTTGAGGTTCTTCCTGTGCTATCAACTTCTTGGTGTACAGCAGGATGCATTGATGATACCGCATGCAACTATGCTCCAGAGGCTTTCCTAGATGACGGCGGATGTGAATACCCAGAGTTATACTATAATTGTGACGGGGAGTGCGAATATGACACAGATGAGGATGGAATCTGTGATCAGCTTGAGGTGCCTGGATGCACTGATCCAGAAGCAAATAACTACAACCCTGAAGCAACAGACGATGACGGGACGTGTGAGTACACTCCTAGCTCTGTTTGTGAAGTTTACGATGTAAGTAAGTTGAAAGTATATCCCAATCCTTTTAATGATATGATATACGTTTCAACACTTCCTAGATCTATATGCAGGGTAAGAGATTTAAACCACCGCATAGTTATCGAAAACACAAGCTCATCGATTATCGACACATCGCCACTACAGAAAGGCATGTACTTCATCGATTGGATTGTGGATGGTGAAGTAGTTGCATTTAAGAGAATAATAAAAGAATAATATGGAACTTGAAGTAATTAGATTTAATAGTGGCGTAGACTCTACAAATGGTATTTTGTTTGACATTACCGACGGTAGAAAGTTTTTATGCTATACCCTAGAAGATGAGGAGCGCGAGGATAAGGTATTTGCAGAAACATGCATACCGAACGGTACTTATGAAATAAGATTTAGAAAGGTGGGAGGGTTTCACGCAAAATATTCAAATAGGTTCTCCAGCTTTCATAAAGGCATGCTAGAGGTTTGCGACGTACCCAACTTTAAGTACATACTGATTCACTGTGGCAACACGGACGAACACACAGCGGGTTGTTTATTGGTGGGTGACACCCAAGAAAACAACAACATCAAAACCAATGGTTTTATTGGTAAATCTACCCAAGCGTACAAAAGGATTTACCCACCAATTGCAGACGCTTTGGAGCGAGGAGAAAAGGTGGTGATTAATTACTGCGACTTATTGTGCTGCTCTAAGTCGTTGTAAAACCTTTGCACGAATAATCTTGCTTTCTGGGTTAGGGCGTACCTTACCCTATAGTTGTATTTCGTCTCTTCCCTGAAGATGTGGTCTTCATATGTGTCTGAGGGTGTAAGCTTGTCGAAATGCTTATATATGTATCCAGCGTTTACGAGGGGGTAGATATATCTCTTCCCAATGTTTGACTCGCTCACATCAAAGTCTTTACTAGCGTACTTGATGGTGAAGAACTGTAAGTCATACGCCCACAGCAAGAACTCCACCTTGGAGAAATCCATCCCAATAATTTTGGAGTACTTGAGCCTTGACTGCTTCAGGCCCTTCAGGTAATTTTTATTTACATAGACCCGATCTTGTTTCGCAAAATCCCTGAATAAGATTTTTCTTGGTACCTTACTTCTAGGCATATAGATTAAATTTGTTTCAACGCAAACCTATGACAAAAGAGTTTCAATTTCTCATGCATATGCAACGGTTGATGTTTGAAGCAGAAGCATTGGCCAAGAAATATGATGTAGAAGATAGATTTATATCTATTATGTTTGCTGGTCTTATCACCGAGACAATCGGGGGTGAGGCAAAATTGAATGCCATGTACAACATGAACATTCAAGACTTTAATGAACTGCAAGAAATATTAGACTTTATAGATAATGCATATCAGAATGAGACAAGGACAAGTCTCAATGATGATGATTTAAACGACCTGTTAAGTGGGACAGGCATAGAACTAGAGTAAAATGGATGGAGTAATTAGAAAGATTGTCATTGGGAAAGATCCCAAGGACGCAATGGCCTATTACATAGGCATGAGAGCTGGAAGAGGGGAGGTAAGCGCTATCATTTGTGATGAAAGACACCTTCATAAATATGGTAAAATGAGATATTTGATTTACCTTCAGGACAGCGATTCGCAAACCCTTTGGAAAAGCATAGATGACATGCCCTGCATGTTAGAGTTTGACTGCAACTTTTGATATGACAAGGAACGAACTGTATACAACTGGCGGAGAATTTGTTCTTCCAGACGGATCCGACTACATTGGGGGCTATCATGTTCACTTCAGCAGGGGTGCCATGGTAGGATCGTTTCATAAAGTAGAGCCGCACAGTAGGTTGACACCAGTCAATGATTCTGTTAGGATGCTTGTTGAATCAATTATGGAGGAGCTCACAGGTAAACGTACCGTCGGCACTTCATCTTCTCCTCGGGTATCCTCGGGGGGCGCTTCAGGAGGTTACTAAAGACCAACTTAATTTAAATAAATGAAAACATTTAACCTGTTCGTTGTCGAGCTGAATAAGACCGTCAACGACACTATCACAACCAATAGCGGATTAGAACTTTACATAGCTAGTAGATTTAATGAATTTGAAAACAGAGTTACGGAAGGGCCTGTTGTGGCTGTCCCGTTCAAGTACGAAACTGGCGTCGAACCTGGCGACACGCTGTACTTCCATCATCTCGTGGTTATCAACGAAGGCCAGCCACTCACTGGTAATGATAATCACTACCTTGTCAGGTACGATCAAGATCACGCTGTCAATAATCAGGCTATTGCTTTTAAAAGTAGCAGTACTGGCACTATCCACCCTCTTGGCAGTTGGAGCCTTCTTGAACCCATCGAAGAAGAGAAAGTTCAAGAATCGGAGATTATCGAAGTTGTCAAACTTAGCAAGAAACCAACAACAAGAGGTAGAGTCGCATTTACGTCTTCTGGGATTGAAGAAATAGGTCTTAAGGTAGGGGATGTAGTTGGCTTTAAGAAGAATATGGACTACCGCATCAATATAGACGGCAAGGAGTACTACCGTACTCGTGTCGAAGACCTAATGTATAAAGAGCTCTGATATGTTTAGCAAAGAAGACACTTGGCAGCTCCTGGAGGACGAGGAGTGCTTAACGGCTGACGGATTCGATGACGCCGTTATAGGAATCATATACGGGCTTGAGCCTAAAGCAGTTTACAGCGTAAGAAAAATAGTTGATATACTTATGGAAGATATGAGTTACGAAGATGCTGTTGAGTATTTCGAATATAATATAGCTGGGGCTTACGTTGGAGAGAAGACACCCGTGTACGTTTATGACATACAGGAAGATGTCTAAGTTCACTACAATAAGTGCTGCAAAGCGACTTATGTCTAGTATGGAGGTTGCCATCAATAATATGATTGATGAGATCAAAAAACCTGTTGATCCAGAGATCAACGGTAGTGCGCGTAAAGCTGAACTGCAATCCATAAAGCAGACAGCTACGGATTGTAAAGAACTAATTGTTGAAAGACAGCGATTAGAGCAAATGATAAAGGACCTAAACGAAAATGGATCTATCGAACAAACCAGAGACTACAGCGGAGGATTCGCTGAAAGATTCTCAAAGTAAGCCCAGTGGGTTGATTTATTGGGACGATTATAATTTTGATAATCAGTCAGTTACTATAGAACACTTAAATGTAAACTTTAAGCTCTCTTAGCGCAGCATGCCATACAAGAGGAGGAAGGATCAAGCGGCAGCGGCAGCCAAGCACTACAGGAAGAATAAGAAAAAAATTATCTCTAGAAGCTCGGCTAGAAACAAAAGGCAGAAAAAGAAGAACAAAGAATTTGTACACAGAGTAAAAAGAAGATTTAGCTGTGTTGATTGTGGCGAGTCAAATCCTATAGTTCTTGAGTTTGATCATGTGAGGGGAGAAAAAAGAAAAAATATAGCTGACATGGTGGTAAACTATTACAGCATAAAGACAATAAAAGATGAAATGAGAAAGTGTGACATTAGATGTGCTAATTGTCACAGAATAAAACATCAGAAAGAAAAATAAATTAAAATGAAAAGGCTATCTATAAAAATTGAAAAGCACAAGGTTCGAAGAAGGGGAGTTCATTCAAAAACAAAGCACTCTAAAAACAAAGGCTCGAAGAATTACGTAAAAGCGTATGCTGGTCAAGGTAGATAATTACAAAGATGAGGCGGTCTGCATTTGTCCCAACGGTACGCAAGGTGATGTTGTCGAACTCGGCGGGCTACTCATTGTTCTTCCCGTTGCACCGCCCGAGAAGGAGGTTGCGGGATATGAAAGATCAGAAGCTATGCAGATGTGGGAGAGAGTTCCTATGCCCAAAGAGCTGTCTCGGATTAGCTCTATGGATGAGTGGAGCGAAATGCCCAGGGAGTTTAGACAAAAGTTTTCTGCATATATCGAAGAGGAGTTTCGCCGTCGGCGTGAAGGCTTTTGGTTTTACAATAAGGGTAAGCCTACATATATTACAGGGCGTCACTATATGATGCTTCAGTGGACTAAGATTGATATTGGTTATCCTTCTTATCTAAGCTTTCAAAAAGATATCTTTATCCATATGGCGGCCTGCGAGATAGACGACAGGTGTCTAGGTCAGTTATACACGAAGTGTCGTCGTAGTGGATACACTAATATTTGTTCGGCTGTGCTGCTAGACGAAGCTACTCAGGTAAAAGACAAGTTAATGGGTATACAGTCAAAGACTGGTAAGGACGCTCAAGAAAACATATTCATGAAGAAGGTAGTGCAGATGTTTAGGCACTACCCTTTTTTCTTCAAGCCTATTCAAGACGGCACCACAAACCCTCGTATGGAGCTAGCATTTCGCGAGCCGTCCAAGCGTATCACGAAAAACAACAAGACCGCTCAAAAGGGAGAGGCGTTGAACACGGTAATCAATTGGAAGAATACTACCAACAACGCCTATGACGGTGAGAAGTTGCATATCTTGTATTTGGATGAGGCGGGCAAATGGGAGAAACCTACTGATATACGTGATGCCTGGAGGATTCAACGTACGTGCCTAATTGTGGGTAGAAAAATTGTTGGTAAGGCGCTCGTTGGAAGCACGGTAAACCCGATGCCAAAAGGCGGTAAGGAATATAAAAGCCTTTGGGAGGATTCCAGCCCGCTAGAAAGAAACAAAAACGGAAGAACACGTAGTGGACTATATAGATTATTCATCCCAGCCTATGAATCTCTTGAAGGGTTTTTTGATGTTTACGGATATCCAGTCGTTGAAGATCCTGATTCGCCTATTGACAGTCTTGACGGTGATAGCATTCGTATCGGAGCTAAGACGTATCTCAAAAACGAGAGATCATCATTAAAGGACAATGCCTCGGAAATGAACGAGGTCATCCGTCAATTTCCATTTACCTCTGATGAAGCGTTTAGAGACAGTATCGATGGTAGCGTATTTAACATCGGAAAGATATACGAGCAGATAGAGCATAACGATGACCTATTTCCAAATCCTGTAGTTGTAGGAAACTTTGTTTGGAAAGGCGGGGTGAAGGATACTGAAGTAGTTTTTAGCCCAGATCCCATAGGTAAGTTTAAAGTTTCGTGGATGCCACCGCCAGACTTCAGAAACAAGAAGGCAATGGTGCGCGGGAAACGTGTAGCGCCCAATGTAGAAATAGGCTGTGGTGGAGTTGACTCGTATGATTTAGATGCTACAGTAGATGGGAGAGGATCTAAAGGGGCGTTACACCTATACAATAAATTTCATATGGAGCATCCATCTAATATGTTTGTTTTAGAGTATGCGTCTAGACCACCTCTAGCAAAAATATTCTATGAGGATGTATTAATGGCTGCTGTATTCTATGGGTATCCGATATTAATTGAGAACAACAAATACGGGATTGCCAGATATTTTGAATCTAGAGGATACGATGGATACCTTATGGACAGACCACACCATTTAAAAAGCGGAAGTGCTAAAGTAAAAGTAAAAACAAAAGGTATACCGTCTAACTCTCAAGATATTATTCAGTCTCATGCTCACGCGATAGAATCATATATACATGATCACGTTGGTATAAACCATGAGACAGGGGAGATAGGAAAGATGTACTTTAATGAAACTCTAGAAGATTGGATTTCTTATAAGATAGACAACAGAACAAAGTTTGACTTGACAATTAGTTCTGGACTTGCTTTACTCGCTGCACAAAAGGTGAAAAAGAAAAAGGTAAAAAACTTTGACGAACGTCAATTTTTTAGACGATATAAAGTCCTGGGCTAATTTCCTATATTTGTGACATATACTCTTTTGTAAATGAAACAATATAGCGGCAAAAAAAATTTTCCTGATCCACTCGCTTCGCAGGAACAAAAAGAGAGTAGACACTATGGGTTAAGATACGCCAAAGCTATTGAGTCTCAATGGGGCAAGAGGCGAGACAGTAACTCTTTGTTTTCGAAAAGATATCGATTATTTGAAAGAAATCAAGAATATGCGACGGGTGTACAGGATACGAGTATCTACAAAAGACTTTTAAATAATTTAGATCCAAACTCTGGTGACGGTAGTTTGATGAATCTAGATTTTACTCCAGTTCCCATACTGCCGAAGTTTGTTCGAATCGTTGTTAATAAGATTCTAGGGAGAAACCTGTACCCCAATCTTGAAGCCGTTGACCCACTTTCTTCATCTGAAAAAAACAGAGATAAGAAAAGAATCGAAATTATGGTTGCCCTCAAGAAGCAACTCATGGCGTTCCAAGAAAAAACAGGGGCGACTATCGGAATGGACCCTGAGATGATTCCAGACAGTGAGGCAGAAGAAGAGATATTTATCGGGGAGAATGTAAAAAGCGACGCAGAGATCGCTGCACAGGTAGCGACAGACATGACGCTTTCCTGGAATAGTTTTGATGACAATATTTTTAGGAGATGCGTTAACGATTTAGCGACTAATGGTATGGCCGTAGTAAAAAGATCTAACGATCCAAACTATGGAATCAAAACGCATTACGTTGACCCCAAAAACTTCATACATAGCGAAACCCACGATCCTAGCTTTGAGGATATTACGTATGCAGGACACGTAAAAACTATGCCGATCCAAGAGCTTAAAAGAATAGCTAGTGGCGAGCTAGAGGAAGAAGACTTTAAGAAGATCGCGAAAAAAGTTACTGGCAAAACTGGAGGCAACTACAATTACGATGGAGATCTTGGGCGAAATGTGTACGAGTACGATGAATACTCTGTAGATGTCTTGGAGTTTGAGTTCTTGTCAACAGACTGTATGTTCTTTGAAGAGAAAGAAAACAGATTTGGTAATCGCAACTTCTTCTATCAAGGCTTCGAATACAAGGAAAAGGCAGGCAGTGTCTTTGAGCGCAAGCCGCATAAGATGGAGGTTGTTAATGTGTACAGGGGATTTTATGTTTTGGGTACTGACTACTTGTTTAATTACGGTAGGATGCATAATGTCCCAAAGAATATTTATGACATTAGTAAAGCACGAACTTCTTATTCTGTAGTTGCCACAAATCTTACTGATATGATGCCTAAATCAATGGTGTCTAGTTGTATCGGATTTGCAGATATGTTGCAACTCACGCACCTCAAGATTCAGCAAGCTATTGCTAAAGCAAAGCCTGACGGCCTGATCATTGATATTGAGGGACTTGAGAATGTTCAGCTTGGAAAGGGTGGTGAGTTACAACCACTGGACCTACACGATATCTACGAACAAACTGGTGTCTTCTATTACAGAAGCAAGAATCCAGAGGGTGGATTCCAGAATCCGCCTATTCGAGAAATAGGTAATAGTATTAGAAACATTAATGAACTTGTTGGGCTGTACAACCACTATCTAAGAATGATTCGTGATACAACAGGTATCAACGAAGTTGTCGATGCTAGTACGCCAAAGTCTGAAGCCTTAGTGGGGGTTCGTGAACAAGCGATTGCGGCGTCTAACAATGCTACTTACGACATCACAAATGCCTCTATGATTCTTTATAAAAATGTGTGCAATGATATCGTAAAGTGTTTGCAGATCTTACCAGAAGAATCGGTGATCATGGAAGTCTATAAGAATGCTATTGGTCAAACAAACATGAGTATTCTTTCAAGTTTCTCTCGTTTGCCCATGTACAACTTTGGTGTTCAAGTCCAAAAGGATATGGATGATAAAGACCAAGCATATTTAGAGCAAGCTATTCAGATATCTTTAGGTCAGAAAGAAATAGACCTTGAAGACGCTATGGCCATTAGAGAGCTAAAAGATGTAAACCAAGCGGAGCGATTGCTTGTGGTTCGCAGAAAGAAAAAAATAGAGAAGGCTCAAGCCATGGCGATGCAGCAACAGCAGATGCAGGCTCAAATGGCGCAGCAATCTCAAGCCATGCAGATGCAGATGGAGGGCCAGAAGTTGCAGGCTGAAGCGCAGTTAGAGGCTCAAAAGATGCAACTTAAAGCGCAGTTAGAATCTCAGATGGTTGCTATGCGACATGAGTTTAATAAAGAGATAGAGCTTATCAGAGCTAAAGCTACATTGGGATTCAAGGAGACTGACGAGGAGTTTAGAGAGAAAATAGAGGTTTTAAAAGAAGATCGAAAAGACGATAGAGTTAAGAAACAGGCCGTTGAACAATCTAAACTGATCTCTCAAAGAAAAGGTCAAAGAACAGAGCTAAAAGATCAAGAGGGTAACCCTATGAGAAACGTGTTAATGAATATGCAAGATGGCCAATAAAGTAAATTTAGATATATCGGAGCCTTTGGATATCACCTGCAGAAGAGGTGATACGTTTTCGCTGACACTCACTCTAAAGGATTCAAGTGGAACCGCCATTCAGCTCGTGACTTTGGGTTATGAGTTTATTATTGATGTTAAATCAACTTCAAGCAAACGGGTAAACGGCGTAAAGGAAAGACAGACTATCGCGTCTAGCGTGGGCTCTGCCTCTACATCAGACTCTAAGTTTTTAAACACTGCGCAAAAAACTCAACTAACCAATGCATTTGAGTTTACAGACATCACAGATAGCGGAACTGTAAAAGTGTCTGCATCGGCTGACACAATGAAGCAGTTTCCTGTTGGCGTTTTTAGCTACGATATCCAGCAAAAAGTAGACGGTGTCGTCACAACTATTTTGCGTGGCTCATTTACCGTAAACGAAGATATCTCTAGGTAATATGGCTATAACAGTTACAGCAGCATCGGGTAGCACTTCGGTAACAGTTACAGCCCCAGCTTCTAGCTCTGTCACGGTTACAGAAAAAGGCATTAAGGGGGACAAGGGTGATACTGGAGATACAGGAGCCACGGGTGCTACTGGGGCTACAGGTGCAACTGGCCCTGCAGGTCCTACTGGGCCTACAGGTGATACAGGCGCTACAGGTGCTCAGGGGCCACAAGGAATTCAAGGTCCTGCTGGTTCAGATGGCTCAAATGGTTCAAATGGCGCAGCTGCTACAATATCTGTAGGTACAGTTTCTACTGGTTCTGCGGGCAGCTCGGCAACGGTTACTAATTCTGGCAGCTCTTCTTCTGCCGTGTTTGACTTTTCCATTCCTAAAGGAGATACAGGGGCTACGGGAGCCACGGGTGCCGCAGGAGCCACGGGAGCTCAGGGGGCCACGGGTGCCGCAGGAGCCACGGGAGCTCAGGGACCACAAGGCATTCAGGGACCAGCTGGTAATGATGGAGCAGACGGAGGAACTAACATTGTTTTGGACACAAGCCCACAGCTTGGTGGCAACCTTGATGTCAATGGAAATGATATTGTTAGCACTTCTAATGCAGACATTAACATAAAGCCTAATGGCTCTGGTAAGCTTAACATTGATAGCTCATCATCCACAAGCGGAGTTAAAATATCTGATGCTCATGTGGAGCTTAGAAGCGGAACAGGGAACCCAGCTAAGATTGATTTCTACTGTGAAAGCTCGGCAGCGCATAAGGTTACAGTTCAGGCTCCAGCACACAGTGCTTTTACTGGAGATGTGCAGTTTACTTTACCTACATCAAACGGAACTAATGGTCAGGTTCTAAAGACTGATGGGTCAGGCAACTTATCTTATACAAACCAGACATCAGATACAAACACTAACCTTGGGAACACAAACCTAACAGCAGATAACAACAGAAGCTACGATCAAAACGGCAATGACCTGACTATTGATCCTAAAGGAGGAACTTTTTCTGTATCAGACTCTTCTGGCGCCCCCGCTGTTGCTGAAATAGAAGTTGGTTCTGGGACACTGACCCTCATGGGTCTTGAGTACCCTAGTTCTGACGGCAGCAATGGACAAGTGCTTACTACTAACGGCTCAGGAACTCTTTCTTTTACTGCCCCAGGAACGGGGGTTACAACCTTTTTGGCCCTTAATGATACTCCTGCCTCGTTTACCGCGAGCAAGTTTTTGAAGGTAAACTCAGCAGGAAACGCCGTTGAGTTTGTTGATGGTGGTAGTAGTGGAATTTCAAATGTGGTTGAGGATACTTCCCCTCAGCTTGGCGGCGACCTTGACACTAATAGACAGAATATTCTATTTGGTAAGACTGGAAATACTGATCACGACAGCAACGGAGACATAGTGAAGTTCGGAGGAACTACCAGCATGACGCAGGGAGACCTTTACTATTATACCTCTTCTGGGACTTGGGCGCCAGCCAATGCAACAGCAGCATCAACTTCAGGGGCATGTCTTTTAGCTATAGCTTTAGGGTCGGCTTCAGACACCAATGGCATGTTGTTGCGGGGCATATACACTATGGACTCTAATGCCATTGATGGAACAGAGGCAACTGGAGATGAACTATATGTTGGAGAAACTGACGGCCATATAACAAGCACACCTCCTTCTAGTACGAACGATGTCGTTCGCGTTATCGGTTATTGTCTCGACGGCACCAACGGACAGATTTGGTTTAATCCTTCTAACGACTTTATCGTTCTTGCATAAACATGCCAGACATAGCATCACATAACGGAATAGCCGTGGCAGATATAGCATCAATAAACGGACAAGACGTCCCAAGCGGAGGGGGCGGAGTATCAGAGCCAACATCAGGGTTTTTAACTTTGGGTGGATCAATTCCAGGCAATAGCGTTCTTCGTTTTGGCGCAAACAATAACGATACCTTTGAGTCTGTTACGTTTCACTCTAGCGTTTCAAGCGTGCCAGCCACAAGCGCTATTACAAAAGTGTCTTCAGGTAGATACATGGTAGGGATGTTAGACAGCTCTGGTAATCTATACATGTCAGCCGTAGGAAATCAAGAAACAGGGTCTGCAAGTATTTACGGGGGTCACTACAGGCAGTTTAGCATAGAGCTAACCAGTGTTGCTGATTTTTCTTTCGGAAAAGATCACGGCCTTGCAGTGAAGACGGATGGAACGCTTTGGGGGATTGGTGGTAATGGCGACGGTGAATTAGGAAGGGGTAATACAAGTTCTCAGTATTCTACCTTTGCAGAAGTCGGCGGCGGTGCAACAAACTGGTCCAAAGTTTCTTGCGGAGAAGACTTTAGCCTAGCCTTGAAAACTACAGGTGCTTTGTATAGCGCAGGTAAAAACCAAGACGGAAGAACGGGGCAAGGGACAACCAGCGGTGACACCACTTCCTGGACGCAAATAGGAAGCGATACAAATTGGACTCAAATTTCCACTGGTGAAAAACATTCTGCTGGTATATTATCTGGAAAGCTGATTACTTGGGGCGACGGTAGCAGTCGAAGATTAGGAAATAACAGCTACAGCGACGAAACGTCTCCGTATACCGCTAATAGCGATACAGATTGGCAAAGTGTGCATTGTGGTACTGCCTATACCAAGGCTATAAAAACTACTGATGGTCATCACTACCATGCTGGAAGTGGTGGTGCCTTTGGCAGCGGGACTCGTGGCGACGGCTCTACAAGCAGCACTACCACTTTTACAAGAATAGGGTCAGACACAGGTTGGACAGAGTTTCTTGAATTTAAATATTCTTCTTTTTCTAATTACGCCGCTGGCAAAAAAAGCGGGAGCTGGTATGTTTGTGGTAATTATCAACTTGCCCCATATATCAAAACTGGGGGAACAGCTACGGAAAGCAACACTGCTACGTTTGTGCAGTTAGCCTCCCCTAGTCCGTCTTTCTTTTCGTTAGCTCAATACAGTGGGGCTCAACCTGAAGCACTTTATATCGTTTAATATGGCAGAATACACAGTTGTAATTACAAGCGAGGATGATCTGAGTCAGTCTTGGACAGATTCTAGAGCCCCCAACTTTTCGTGGAGGTTTAACGAGGAAGAGTTAGATGAGTGCATTCAGGTTGGAGAAGGCCAGTGGCAGGCCACCTATGAAAGCATGGAGGTGTCCTCTCCGAAAACATACACCTACCTAGATATGGTGAATGGGGGAGAGGTTACTTACACGCTTGCAGCTGGCGAATACGGAATCAAACCGTAATTTTTTATTTTTGTTACCTTTGCTAAATGTCTAACACTAGAGTCAAAAATCTTCTTAAAAGTTACAAATTTGTCCAATAGATCAAAATTTTAAAATCATGCCACAAGGAGAAGGTACATACGGAAGTCAAAAAGGAAGACCCCCTAAAAAAGGAATGAAGGGTGTAAGAGTTATGAAAAAGGGTGGAAAAGCTCCAAAGCTTACTATTTTAAATAAATCCGTCATGGTAGACCCCCCAAGGGGATTTCACTGGATGGAAGAACAGGGCAGATATTACCTTATGAAAGGTGACTATAAGCCTCATCCAGGTGCAGTAAAACAGGCTAAGTTCAAGCAGGCCAATCACCCAAAAGGATAATGGCAAAGACTCTCGCACAGCAGGCAGCGATAGCTATTTCTAAAAAGGAAAGAGGAGAAGCACCCAAAGCTAAAAAAGGGATGAAGTTTAACCCTAAGTATACAAGGGGCAGTTCAAATGTGGGGAAGAGAAAGAGGTTAATGCAGCAGATCTCTGACATCTATAAAAAGTACAGAGGCACTAAAGCTAAGAGAAAGAAGAAAGGATTCCCACCTGCTGTAGAGGCTAGACTAAAAAAACTTATGGCACAAAGAGATAAGATATGATTGTACTTAAAAAAGGCGGTAAGTCAAAGAAAAAAAAAGGCAAGAGCTTTGCGAACTTAAGTGCAGCTCAAAAGCAAGTGTACAGAAGAGGCCTTGCTGCATACATGAGTTCGGGCAATCGACCCAAGGTATCTCAGCACGCATGGGCGATGGCTCGTGTGAATAGCGCTTTTGGGAAGCGTGAGGCAGCTAAAATACGAGCTGGTAAAGGCAAGAAAAAGAAGAAGTAAATAATAAGTATATTTGTGCAAATAACTATCGATTATGGCAACAACAACTGCAACACTCACATTATCTAGCGCGGACCTTACTGGTGACGCGCTTGCGTTGTCCACTACGGCAACACTCACCAAGGCTGGTACAGTAACTGGATTAGATCAGTTTACTGGAGTAGCTAGACAAACCTTTACTCAAAACACTATGCTAACATTGATTGACAAAAGTCTCTACGATGCCGATGGTGCTCACAAGGTTTACATTAAAAATACTAGCACTACAGCTACAGAGAATATTATCGTGACTATTGAAGCGCAATCTCTTGGAAGACTTTATGCTGGTGACTGGGTGCTGTTGCCTTTCAACGGTGAGCAAGACATTAAGATTACTCCAAGCGTAAATACTGCAATGACTATTGAGTATGCAGTTATCTATCAGCAAGTTTAATGGCTACGCTTAGAGCAACATTAACATTAAGCAGTGCTTCCGTGTTGGCAAGCCCTGTAAGCGTGTCTGCAGATTTTTCTGGAGCTGCAGATTCTGGTATCCTTAGTCGAGCCAAAGTTGTAAAAACTTCCACGGATGCAAATGCTTTAGAAGTATATACAGCCAACGACAAAACCGAATCAGCATATCTCTTTATTAAGAATCTAGAAACAGAGAAAGAGAAATATGTGTACGTGTACAACGGCACCGATGCTGATGGTCTGGTAGCAAAAATTGGTGGCAATGAGTTTTGTTTTATTCCAGTTGCAGTGAATAAATCATACAGAGTATATGGCACCAAAGTTGATCAGATGGTTGAGTTCGGCGTGTTTGGATTGGATAGCTCGGCTGCAGGTCCGTTTAATCAGAACTAATAAATAAGACATGGCAGATAACACTTCAAATGGCGCAACATTCAATATGTTCTCAACAGGACAGTTTGGATCTTCACTTCTAAATGGAGACGGTGCCAGTGTTGATTTAGATGGTGGTTCCGCGACTCGATATGTAGGTGCGATTACTATGCTTGTTGACACGACATTTGAAAAGCTCGAAAACCTCGGGGATGAAATTGGATCAATTAGCACTGTAACTGCCCAAAACGATCACGACTCCACTACTGGTGGCTTTGGCGCCGCTGGCAATGCGACTAACGTAATCAATACCATGATATTCCCTAAAGGCGTTACCATTTATGGACGATGGGATTTGGTAGAGCTCAATAGCGGAACGTGCATTTGTTATTTCGCGCCACGCCAAAAAGGATAATGACGATTAATTAAATACAATGGAAGAAAATAAAAACTCTATTGCGGGATTCGAAGTATACGATTCCCCTGACGCACTTGCTGCGGCTATGACTGCAGAACCACAAACAGAAACAGTAACTGAAGAGGCTCCCCAAGAAGAGCCTCAAGTGGTTTCTGAACCTACTGAACCTACACCTGTAGAGCCACAGGCAGAATCTGTCCCAGCTCCCGAGGTGCAAGAGCCTGTCAGCGAACAGGTCCCACAGGTCAGTCAAGACGAATTCACTCAGCAGCCCTCTGCTGATACAGAAGAATATAGTGAGCAGGACATGGAGGAAGCGGTTATCTCATACTTAAGCGAGAAGCTTAATCGAGATATCACTTCTATCAATGATCTGAACACACAACAAAGCCCACTAGACGAAAGGGTAGAGGCTATAGCCAAGTTCGTTGCGGAGACAGGAAGAGCTCCTCAGGACTGGTTTACTTATCAGTCATTAAGCACATCTGAGATGGATGATGCGACTTTGGTAAAAGTAGACATGGCGCTACAGTATCCTAATCTTTCTGCTGATGAGGTGCAAACGCTCGTTCTGAACAAGTACAAGTTAGATCCAAACAAGTACTCAGAAGACGAAGTAAAAATTGGAGCCCTTCAGATGAAGGTCGATGCAGCAAATGCTAAAAAGCAAATCGAAGATCAGCGCATGAGATATGCCGCTCCCGAGGTGCAAGAGCAACCTGCGCAACAGGAAAGCTTCCTCAACGACGAGTGGATCTCAACTATGAGACAAGAAGTCAACGATTTGACTGGGTTAGAATTTGACTTAGGCAATGACAGGACTTTTACCTTCGGATTGGATGACCGATACAAACAGGACCTTGCAAATAAGAACGCTCGTCTTGACGAGTATTTTGATGCATATGTCCAAAATGATGGAAACTGGGACTTTGATAAGCTCAATTCGCATCGCGCCATTCTAGACAATATTGATGCTATCGTAGCGTCTACCTACAGGCAAGGCCTTAGTGATGGTCAAAGGGGTGTAGTGCAAAATGCGGCTAATGTCTCTACTCAGGTTCCTCAACAGAGTTCCGAGCCTGCTAATCCTCTCGGTGATCAGCTCAAAAATATTTTACAAAGGAACTCTAATAAACTTACTATCAAAATCTAAAAATTAGAGAATTATGGCAACTATTACTGCCGCGAGTACAGGCTCAGGTTCAACTTTTGCAGATGCGAAATCGGACTTAAGACTGACTCCCGAAAAATACACTACTCTCAATGAGCTCTTGGATCACAACAAGCCAGAGGTCATGGAGGAGCTCGTCCAAACTTTTGGCGAGCAAGGCATCACTGGCTTCTTGAAGCTTACTGGTGCAGTTAACTCTGGCGGCTCTGCCGACCAGGTTGAATACTTTGAAGAAGGTCGTCGTCACAGAACTATTTCTGTTACGGAGACTAAGTCAAAAGTTGGTGATCAGACCACAATCGTTTTCTCTGCGGATACTACTAATGGTATTCCCTTTGGCGCAAACGATGTTTTGATGGATTCATCTGACGGTACTCGTTATATCGTAAAGTCAGTCACAACGTCAACTGTTCCTACGGGAACAGGTACTGAAGCTGTCCTTGGTACTCTGGATGGACAGGACGCGATTGCTAATGCAACATCAACTCGCGACTTTATTGTTTTGGGTAATATGTATGGACAAGGCACTTCTCAGCCTGCCCACTTCACTGATGTTGACGTAAAGAGACGTAAGAATCCTTACATGATCGTGAAGGATCGTTTCCAGGTAAACGGTTCACAAGCAACAAACATCGGCTACATCAACGTAGGCGGTGACTACCGTTGGTTCATGTACGGTGAGCAAGAGGCTCGTAAGCGCTTCGAAGACCGTCGTGAGATGATGTTGTTGTTTGCTCAGACAGGTTCAGCAGAAGATCTTGACGCAGCGGTTGGAACACACGTTACTACCCCAGCGTTTAACGCTATGCAAGATCAGGGGCGAGGTTCAGAGGGCTACATCTCTGCGATTGAGGATCGAGGTATCAACATCTCAAACGCAAACGCTAATCCTTTGGATTCATTTGCTGAGTTTGATGATATCATCTTGGAACTCGACAAGAACGGTGCGCCTGCTGAGTACGCTATGTACTTGAACAGAAAGCAAGACCTCGCCATTGACGACATGCTCGCTTCTGGTGTTTCTACTGGCGTAACTGCTGGTTTGGCTGGACAGTTCGGTGCGTTTAACAACGACGCAGACATGGCCGTTAAATTGGGCTTTAAGTCGTTTACTCGTGGTGGTTACACTTTCCACAAGCACGACTTCAAGTTGTTGAATGATCCTACACTGTTGGGTGCTACTAACTTCTTGCAGGGTTGCATGGTTCCTATGAGCCAAGTAGTTGATCCACGTACAGGCTTTAAGGCTCCTGCTTTGGCTATGTACTACAAAGAAGCAAATGGCTACTCTCGTGAGATGGAGCACTGGGTAACTGGTGGTGGCGTCTTGGGACACACAAACAATGGAGACGGAGGTAAGGACGTAGCTACGTTTCACTACCGCTCTGAGATTTGCTTGATTACTCGCGCTGCTAACCAGCACGTTATCATCAAGGGTTAATTTTTTAACAGATAAATACTTAGAAAATATGAGTGCTGAAAAATATTTGTACTTTAGAAAGGCAACAACTGCCGCTACAGATGACGACGAGGTAACTGGATCAACTGTTTACCCTCTTAGTTCGTTTAGAGGAATGTGTTCTGGAACATCTAATCAAAAAGGAACTGTCACTGATGACGCTGATGCTTTTTCAATTTTCCTAACTCCTAAAGCCTCTACTGGCTCAGGGGGAGATGCGGATGATGTTCAAGGCGATAATGTTGATGTTGTTGTTGTGGCTATTACTACTGACAATAATCAAAAAGTTGTCATGGAGGCCCTTCTTGATGAGTTCCGTTTTGGAAAGCAAACAATGATTACTATTTTTGATGGCGGAGCTGGTGGATCTAGCTCGGCTTTGCATGAAGACATCGAGAACATTACTGTTCTTCACGTTGAAAACGCAGACTAATAGTATTAGCGGAAATGAGAAAGGGGGCCTAAGCCCCCTTTTTCTTTTCTTTATATTTGCGGTATGAGAGCTAAAAAGCGAGATCCAAAGGTTGGAACAGGCAAGAAACCCAAGGGTTCTGGCAGAAGGCTTTATACAGATGAGAATCCTAAAGACACAGTTAGGATTAAGTTTGCTACTCCTGCTGACGCAAGAGCTACTGTTGCTAAAGTAAAAAAAATCAATAAGCCTTTTGCAAGAAAGATTCAGATCTTAACTGTTGGCGAACAGAGGGCTAAGGTTATGAAGAAGAATGAGGTGGCCGCTATATTTAGAAGAGGCAAGGAGGCTTTGCGTAAAGATAGACGATCATGAGTACTGATAAAATTAGTATATTTGTGTGCAGTTGAATTTACTTGATGAAATTTTTTCTCTTTAATATATCTGATGTTTCGTCAGCGAGTACGAGAAACTCTGACGATGGGCTTGGTATCAGCACAATATCTATACCAGCTAACAAGCTATGCAACATCACTGCGTCTGAAGGCTTCATCAATCTCACATTCGATGATGCTGGGATCTACGAGGAGTCCTTTATGAACCCAGGCGAGGCCATTGAAAAGGTAAATATTACCGTGGCTGCTGTAAAGTCTCGTGAAACGCAGCTCATAGAAGACATACTCAACTTCATATCTCTAAACAACAACGTCTTTGTCATGAAGTTTGATGCCGTAAACAAGGTGTCAAACTTTAGGTTCTCGGATGTTACAAGCCCGCTCAACTTGTCCGTAAAGGTTTCTAGCATGCCTGTAAACATGGAGACAGGTAGGCTGTCTGTTGGTTCGGATGCAGAAGAATATCAAGACACTATAGCTGGGATTAACTTTAGAGGAAATCTACCTGCACTTGACTTCAATCACGAAGGGCTAACAATCTACTCTGCTGGGGACGAAATAACTTCTTGGGTTAACGCTGGCACAGCGGGATCAACTCACAATATATCCTCCAATAGCGGAGACCCTAGCTGCTCAGAAGACGCTGCGTTTAGCAATCTGTCAAAGAAATCTGCAAACCTAACTGGAAATGATGAACACTTTATTGTTCCTGGTTTTACTGCGGTTGACGACTACACGCTCTACATAGTTCTTGGAACAACTATTCCGCCTATGTGTGTTTATGGAGATGCGGCTGGGCAGACAGTTGGTTTTGGAGCCCGATATCCTTCTGGTACAGATTTTACTGTAACTAATGTGATTGACAGAAGGTATGCATTCTCTGTGCGTCACAATGGTATCGAGGGGGCCGTAGCTACTACTCAAACAGATAATACTGATAACGGGACTGTGTCTTATAAATGGCCAGATTCTCAGATACAGAATTACGTTGTGGCTGAATCAGAGCCAGAGGTATTTATCGTTAGGAGAGATAAGAACTTCAATATGTTTCTCCATAATAAAAATGGAGACATCATAGGATTTATCCCATCAAAAACCAAAAAAGAACTCCCCTACCTGACAGCAAATTCTGCATTTAGAACAGATGGAAGCCTGTTAATCGAAAGACTGGGTACCGTAAAGGATTTGACCTCACTCCCTGGAGGCATTGGGTTTAGAGGATACATTGGCCGCTTTGGGGTAATACCTCAAGACATCGGCGTCTCTAAGGCCCGCCTGCTTGCGCAGGACTTGTTTAAATTTTACAAACCTTAATTCATTTTAATATGACTACTAAAACAAAAAGGTCACCTGGGCGACCCAAGTCCCAGCCAGTTGCTGCACCAGTTGCGGTTGCAGAGCCACCAAAAAAGGCGACACCTAAGAAACAAAAGCCTATTCGCAAAAAGCAAAACGCAAGTATTGCTACTGAATACGAAATTAAAAAAGGTGGAGGCATTGTCTTTATGTTGCCCCAAAAAGGCGTCACTATTTACGATGAGGAAAAAGACACTGTTCGTGAAATTAGATACTGCCCTAACGAGCCATCTATCTTTGTTGACGAGCAATCAGAAAATGCAGTTCGTAAATCTGTTTCGTTTAGTGAGGGTAGACTTTTTGTGCCAAGAGAACAGCCAAATCTTAAAAAGTTTTTAGATCTCCACCCTGCAAACAAAGCAAACGGAGGCACCGTCTTTAATGTCGTTGATAAAACACAGGACGCCGCAAAGGAGCTAGAGAAGGAGTTTGCTGTTTCTGACGCTGTGTCAATCGTAAGAGATAGAGACATCAACGATCTATTAGCTATTGCTTTGTATTATGGTATCAATATCAACTCTAATACGTCAGAGATCCGATACAATCTACTAAGGATTGCTAAGTCTAAACCCATTGAATTCATGCAGTCCCTGGATTCACCAGAAGTTACTTGCAGGTCTTCTATCAAGCAGGCGGCAGAGTATCAAATCATCTCTCTCAAGCCGAGCGGTGTATACTGGTTTGATTCAAACGGACTTATCGTTTCTGTGCCTGCGGGTATGGATGCGGTAGACGTTATGGTCAGATTCTGCCTCACGGAGAAGGGCGCTTCTACCCTATCGATTATCGAAGAGAAGCTTGAAAGACTGTCATAGATTATTGCGTATTTTTGCTTTATGCTAGGACTAAATCAAACTTCATCGTCTTCTGGGGCACTTGCAGAAGTGTTCCCTTTGGTTGAATACACTAGTGATTTTTCTGCTGGTGTAGATTCATTCAGTAAAGAGTTTGACCCTAGCGGAGTCGCTACTTTGGCTGGGAATACAGACGCCCATGGAAAAACTGATGTGTTAAGTATTACCTGGAGGGGAAATGAAGATGATGGTCTTTTTTATGTGACTAGATCTTTTTCAGACCTCTCTGCACAACAGCAACTTAACTCATACATGACATTTCGAGCTGATATATACTATGAATTCGCAGCTTCTGGTCCCGTGCAGACATATGTTCAGGCTGGTAATGCAATAAGCAGTACAGTATCTTTAATTACTAAAGACGGAAATTCGTTTCAAAATGTAAATGTTGGCGAATGGACAACAGTTCAGGGTCAGTTGCATATGAACACTGCTACATCACTTGACAATCTTTTAAGAATTGGATTTGTAGACAGTGCTGACGCACCTGTAAGTGGAGACAAGATGTACATACACAACGTGGTATTTATTTTTGAAGACAGAAGTTAATAGTATTTTTTCATTATTCATATTGAAAGAGCCGCCTGAAAGGGCGGCTTTTTTATTTCTTATATTTGGGGTATGGTAAATATTGTTGATGTATATAACGCTGTCAGGGACCTCTGCAATAAAGATCAACGAGGATTCGTCACACCAGAAGTATTTAGCACTTTTGCTGGCATAGCACAGCAGAACGTCTTTAACGAGATGTTCCAAGAATTAATTACGGCAAACAAAGCTAGAAAGGGCGGGATTGATCCAGCTCGTGATAAGTCTTTGTACAAGATGGTAGAGGAGGATCTAGCCTATTTCATTACGACTAGGGATTTGAGTGACGCAACCCCAGAGCCAGAAGATTACGATGATGAGGAAGAAGGACCTTATGTAGACCCTGCCGATGAGGGGGCTAGTACCTTTAAAAAGCCCAAAGACTTAGCAAGGATCATTAGTATTAAATCTCAACAAACAGATACTAATCTTGATTTGATCTACAATTCTGAGACAGCGGAAAGGGTTCTGAGAAGCAACTTGTCTGCTCCGACTGTAGAGTTCCCTGTAGCAATCATCTCAAATGTCATAGAGGTGTTCCCATTTGAATTGAACAGCGTTTTTCTTAAATACTACAGGCAGCCTAAATCAATCAACCTTATCACTGGTGCTATAGACTTCAACTCTACACCAGTATATGTGGAGATGGAGGCAGGTGCGAATATTACTGTTCCAGATGTGATAAACTCTAGGCACTTTGAGTTACCTGATCATTACAAGAACGAATTAATTGTTGAAATAGCTAAGATGATTGGTATCAGATTGAGAGATAGCTACCTATCTAGCTTTGCTATTGCAGAAGAAAAAGCTGAATAATGGCATTTGAAGATGTATCAACCAAGGGGATGAACTATACCACCCTGCGTCAAGTAATTGATGACTACCTCATCACTATGGATGGTGATGATTATGCGAGTAACGCATCTGATGCGGCAATAAGAAATATTGCTCTTCGTGGTTTGCGTGAGTTTGGTTTTGATGTTACTGCAAGAGTAAAGTCCATCAAAAGAACTGTCGAATCAAACAACACTGTAACTCTTCCTGACGATTACGTCGATCTTGTAAAGCTTGGCGTTGTTGATGGAGAGGGTATTTTGAGAGTCTTTAATCAAAACAAAAATGTAAATTACTCTAGAAGGATTCTACAAGACACCAGCGCTGATCCAAACGAGCCACAATCTGTTATTGCAGATACTGTCTTGACGACAGATAGCGATGCGGGTCCTCTTGATCTTGCCAACAACTTAATTCTAAATAGAGAGGATGACAAGGGCGCCACAAGTTCTTCTACTCCAGACAGCGGCGATCTTGACTTTTACGTATTTGAAAACTATCTCTTCCAGGGAGGCCTTGGCAGGTTGTATGGCGCTGGGGGAGGTTACGCTCCAGGCGAGTATAGAATCAACCTTGATCAAAACAGAATTGAGATTGCTACAGATTCAGAAACTGGAGATGTGGTTTTAGAATATATCTCTGACGAAGCGAGATCTACAAATCCAGTTGTGCATGTCTACGCGGAGGAGGCTTTACGTTGCTATATCTACTACAAACTTTGTGAGCGCAAGTCTACTATACCTTCTAACGAAAAGCTAAGAGCGAGGGCAGAGTATTACAATGAAAGAAGAAAAGCTAAAGCTAGGCTTTCAAGCTTCACGAAAGAGGAGGCACTCAAGACTATTCGTAAGAACTTCAGACTAGCACCTAAGTATTAATGATTGATAAGGTAATACCACAGAGATTAAACTCTGATGTAGACTCTAGGTTTCGGCCATCAACAGATATGATTGATGCGCTTAACATCGTATTCAATGAGAGTTACAAGGGGAATGCAGCAGCGGCTGGGAACACTGCATCTAACGATTTCTCTGGTGACTCTGGTGTTATAAAGCCTACGCCTTCGAACAGAAGCATAGAGGACATTTTTCTTTTTCAAAATGTAAGTATGCCCACGCCTGCAAACAGCAGTTTTGTAAGGGTGATAGGCTCTGTTTCTGATGAGCTTTTTAATATCATATACTTCTTCGCTTGGTCCAGCAACTCAAGTGAGATGGGTATCTACGCATGGGATGGAGATGGTATTTTACCTGGCACTCCTGCGCCAGGATCTTACGTAAGGGTTTACACGTCACCAAAGTTTAACTTCCCGAGTGATGGATTTGTAAAAGCTGATGTCGTTCACATTGGTCAACGTGAAGACATAAATATTACCTCAAGTAGAATAAGAAATACTATAGTCTACTTTACGGACAATAGGAATGAGCCCAAGAAGATAAACGTCTATGACGTTATGGAGGCCAACCTAAACTCTTACAACGACCTTGACATACTGGACATGATCACAGCGTGTCCTAAAACTCCATTGACGCCAATAGAGTTTGAATTCAACTTTGACCCAGATAGAGACGCATCAAACTTTCAAAGTATCCCAGGCTTACAGTTTGCCTATCAATATGTATACAAAGGTGATGTAGAAAGTGCTCTTTCCACTTACTCAAAGTTAGCTGTACCCACAGCTTACCTTGCTGTTGGTGTTGTCTCAGGAACAACGATCTTAGAAAATCGTTGTGTGCTTACCATACCGAGAGGCACAAGAGAAGTTCAATCTATTAACTTGCTCACCAGGTATGGCAATCGTGGATTATGGAGATTGGTTGATGAGATTGTTGTTCAGAATCAAGAGTCACCGTTTTACGATGCCCTTGGCGACATAACTTACAACTACTATAACGATAGAATCCTTATCCCTATTCCAGATGAGAGGGCTAATATGCCATTTAGCAACCTTCCTAGGGTTGCTCAGGCTCAAAGCGTTATTTCTGACAGGCTTCTTTATGGTAATTATGTAGAGGGATATCCCGACGTTCCTGTATCTGGCACAGCGGCCCCCGTATACAATGACACGCCGTCTTCACAAGGTTTGTCTTTAAATATTGAGGTTACTCCAATTATGAATCAGCTTTTGGCTAGGCCTACCTCTGGCACTGCTGATGAACAAAACATATACAATAAGCTTGGGACAAATAGAGTCGCTGGATACAAGATACATCTTAGCAGCGTACCAACGGACTTCCTTCAGTCACAGTCTATAGTATCTATTAGCTTCACCGTCTCCCCAGATGCAAACTTTCATTTTTACAATCAGCACAGATCGTATCACGGAAGCAACGAATCTGGTCTTTTTGGGGGATTGTATCACAGTTCTGAGACTTTGGACAACATAAACAATCCTGCACCCTATGAGGGCTTAAATACAGATCTGTATCAAAATGGAAGAAAATACTTTGGGATCAATGCAGGTGTCAAGTTTCTTGATGGAAATGATAATCAATCATACAATAAGTGGAGCTATCAGGGGTGGTCGGTATCTGATGACGGAACGGGTCTTGAGGGGCAAGTTGGGGGTGTTATAGATGTCGCGTATGGTACATCTGCAGCCAATCCATTTATTATAGAGGCAAAGCCTTTAACATTTTCTGTTACAATACAAACCAACTACGATACCACTAACCCCCGAGAAAATATAAGGGATGCCATATATCACTTTCTTACGGGGGAGGTAGCGATGCCCAATAATGGCACTGAAGATTTTGCAAGTGAGGTTACATCGACTCAGAACACCTCTTCCTACAGCATTGATTTAGATATTTCAAATGGCCAAAAAATACTTGCTCAATCTGGTACTGATTATAGAAAACAATTAATAGTTGGCCTTATACCAGTCGCCGAAAACGGAGCGCCTTCACAGGCTGGCGAACCCGTGGGTTATTTTATTGTCGATAAAGCGGATGTTACGTTTGGTCTAAAGGCATTTAGGTATATGGAAGCGTATCATGATACTCTACCCCAAGATGCTAATTGTTACATTGGTTTAGACTTACGTGATCTTTCTAATGTAAGTACTATGACTTGCGTCCCGTATGTTCCCGCCAATAACCATTTTGCAGCTAGAGTTTCCGCTGACGTTGTAAATATTGAAAATGGCAATCTATTCATTGGGGCTATGCCTCTTAACTTGATTAACGGTAACATCGAGTATTGGACGGTCTTTGGTGAAAACTTTATGCAAAATCAAGACCCGTCGCTTTTAAATGTGTTTATTCCAGAAGGCGAGTCTTACAATCCAACATTTCAAGACAATTTTGGGGATGTAGACTTTAACGACCCTAGAAATATGTATTTCTTTGGTGAGAGTGAGTACGAAAGTGTTGTTAACGAACAGCAGACTAACACTCTTTTCTACCCATCGAACGTGAGTCACAGTGATTTTGGGCTATCAATCTGTCCAGCGGGATACAAAGAAGGACGAGGGAATTTTTGCCTAGGGTTTTTAGTTGACGCTTCTGGCAGCACTGGCGCACCATTAAATCTCATAAACACGAGTGATGATATATATGATTATTACAGTGTTAGCGAAGGGTTAGATTCAGATTTAGCAAGAGCTAACTCTGTCTTTTCTTTAGTCGATGGGGAGGGTGGCCCTGGCTATAGAGTAAACAAAACTGGAATTGGAGAGAAGGTTTCTTGGGGAAGTATATGTCCATACGTATTGTTTTTAGGCGACATCCATGACAGATTAATTATCAACAGAGATGAATTAGGATACCCTGGCTCATTTCTTCTTGAAACAAACCTTAACCCCGCTTCAGGCGGGGGAACTGGAATTCCAGCGGAAAACATTTTAGACCTGGGTCAGCCCGATCCGCTAATAAATGGGTGGGTATCGACAGGTGGACTTTTTCAAACCTTTAGAAACGCAAATATTCCTTCTCCATTCTTTGCGTTGCCCTTTGATGCTCTATCACTTGTGGCTGGATCTGTTTCAACCTTATCATATGATTACGCGGTTCCAAACACGGTAAATACTTGGATAGAAACGCGAGCGGTTGATGCATTCTCAAACGGAATCACGGGTAGAAATTACCCCAGGTCGTTCAAGACAAACGCAAATCACGATTTTGGAATTGTTTATTACGATCAAAGAGGAAGGTCTGGAAATGTCAATTATCTAGGCAACACCTATGTTAGAGGATACAGCAACCAAGACAGACCTACTAATCAAAAGGGGAGGGTAGACGTGCAGATTAACATTGATAGCAATCCTCCAGATTGGGCTACGCATTACCAAATAGTGTATAGCCCAAATAGCACGGTGGGTGACTTTGTTCAATACACTACGGGCCCAGCATTTTTAGACAATATTGCTCAAACTGAAACCAATGATGATCTTCAGGATGAAGCATTGATTTATGTGTCCTTGGGTTACCTGCAAGGCGTTAACAATGTGTCATATGCTCATGCGTATGGAGCCGTCAACAAAGATGGCGGGAAAGATTTGTACTCATACCAAGAGGGCGACAAGCTTAGAATTTTATTCTATACGGACAATGATGGAGAGACAATTGTCTACCCAAATAATTATGTTTTTGACGTATTGGATGTTGTAACACTTCCAGAAAATTCTAATGAAAGCATACTTTTTACGGGCAATGTAGAAGACGGCGCGAACGTAGGTGCACTCATGCCGCCATCACAAACTGGGCAGTTTTTGGTTTTAAGAAACAATGTGAACACCACTGGGTTTTCGTATTCCGACGTGTTGGCCTCGTATCAAACTGGTGTTACTCAACAAACTAATGATGCTTACACTGGGGAGTCTGGTCAAAACTACTGGAACAACAGAACCGTAGTAGAAATATTCTCTCCCAAAAGAGCTCAAGATTTTGACCAAAGATTTTATTACGAAGTAGGCGAAAAATACAACGTCGCCTTGGATTCTAATGGCAACAAAGTTCATTCTCAATCAAGCATCTTATTGAGAGATGGAGACGTGTACTGGAGGAGAGTTCCTGTAAATTTTTCATCATACAACGAAACCAACAATGCCTTTACTCCAATCTTAAGCACTGACAATCAGAATCCTGGTAATCCAGCGTTTAAGAATTTGATTCTAGAGACTTTGGCATTTACAGATGTAATATCTGGTTGCGATAGTTTAGATTGGGGTAAACCAAAAGTTGTTGCGGCTCAAGATCAGGCCTTGTACAGAAGGTCATCAATCACGTATTCTGATAAAAACAACTACGCATCCAAGATAAACAGCTTCACTACGTTCAACGCTGGTTTGCTAAACTTCAAGGACTTACCTAACGAGTATGGTAATATTAATTACATCCTCAACGACTATGATAACGCCGTAGTAATTCAAGAGGACAAGGTTAGCTCTATCCCTGTAAATAGAAACATTATAGCTACGGCTGGAGGCGATCAATCCTTAGTGGCCTCTCAGGAGGTGTTGGGCACTCAGAAGTTCTATGCTGGCAATTACGGGGCTGACAACAACCCAGAGGGCGTCGTAAGGGCTGGCGAATCCATATACTTTGCGAATAAGAGTAGAAGAGAAGTATACAAGATGACCAGGTCAAAGGGCATACAGGTTATCTCTAAGGCCAACATGAGGGCGTATTTCAATAACATTTTCAATGAGGCATTAAAAGAGCAGCAGTCAAATGGAGGTAAAGTCAGAGTCGTTTCAGGGTATGATCCTCTGAGAGATGAGTACATCATCTCTATATACAACATGCAAGACTTTACTGATCAAGAGATAAACTATGACCCGTTTACAGGTGTGTTTGATGACGTAGAGATAATCGACCCCATAGATGATGATGATGATGGGTTTGATCCTGGTGATCCGCCAGGTCCAGAAGAACCATCAGAAGATGACGGCACCAGACCTATCGATGATGATGGAATCGATGATGATGGAAAGCCAGAAGAAGAGCAAGACCCAGAGGCCGATGTCAAAAGAATTGGCGAATCAATTGCTGAATCAGAAGAAGAAGCTGACCCTCGAACTAATTATTTGGGTCTGAATGCAAGTCAGGCTGGATTTAGCTCTATGGCAAGCTCCACACAAAACCGACGGGTTGTGCAAAATGGTTCTTCGCCTCGAGCGACTGATAATACACTCTTAATGACTTAGCTTTTAACCTGTAGTAGGATGAAACAAACTATCGCATTTCACAATACGTCAAACTACTGGAAGACCAGGTACTCATACACATCTTCGTGCATGATGCATCTTAATAAACTGTTCTTTACTTCGCCATTCAATAAAGTCCCTAATGACGTTAAAACAAGCTTTCTGTATAGACATAATGATAGCTCATCAGGATTCAATAGGTTCTATAATGACGATGATCAATCGCTACCTAGCGCTCTGGCTGTAAGTTTCAATGGGTTTAAAGGAAAGTCTGCTCGATCGGGAGCTTTAAATACTTCTTCGTCTAACAAAATCTTTAAATCCTTTTCTATATCAGGGCTGAACGACGCCTCTACCAATACAGATTTAGAGATAGGTGCTAGTTCATTCATAGTGAACAACAATTCCAACCCATCCTCTGGCGGGGAAGGCTTCCATGTTTTGTCCCCACTTAAGCGTAAGGGTAACTCTGTATATGGTGAGATCGGGAAAGAGCTTGAAATGTCTGGCACTAATATCAAGGCAATAGGCAGGATAAAAGACGTGTATAAGTGGTATCAGTTTAACGAAGATGAAGGGGTTAATGTGTGGTACCATCTGACTGGAGATGACGAGATTACTGAGGTAGAGATAGCGGGCCTTCACGTAGATGAGGATGGTCTTGATGTGGCGCCCAACCTTGGCGCACTCGAACATCTTTATGCTTTTGAGATTGAGTCCTTTATGTCAAACAATCCTCTGCCCTCAGCAAGCACAGGGGATTCTTTTGCTGAATACGTAAAGTTTTTTAGCGGAAGGGTGAATCCTGAGTTTAGCGGTATGGAATCTGTACCGTACAGAAAGGTTTCAACATCGCCACCATATACCCCTGTCATAGCTCGCTATCAAGTAAATTTTGATGATTCAATAAACTTTGAAGCAGGTGATAACTTTGGCAGGTATCTGTCTTATGGGGATCCGTTTTACAACGAAAACAACACCTTCAAGAAAAACAATGGGCAAGGCAATTTCCTGATGATGGTAGCCAGCGACAATGTGTTTGCCAATCACGTGAAATACGAAAGGACTCCAGGGTGTGCTTCTAATAACTCGCTAATATCCCCTCAATACACGTGGTTATCACCAGCGGGGCAAGACAGGCTTGTCAATCAGGGCAGAGAAATCTTGTTTGCAATGACGCCTGGCTTTATAAATGGTGCAGATCCTCACGGTTCCTATGCAGATGCTTTTGTAATTATCAACGGTGATGCAGCAGGAGATTTTGAAGTATCTTCTTTGCAAGTAGAGTACGAATTTACCGAGTACGATCACGGAGGAGTTGTAGGTACAGCAAGCAAAGCAAAGGGTAAAAAATAATTTAGTATTTTTGTTTCACATCATATTGTAGAATAATGGCATTAGGAACAGCAGCAATAATCGCTCAACTTTTAGGGGCTGGAGCTAATTACCTGATAGGTAGAGGGCAAGAAAGCGAGGGGGAGGAACTTGCACAGCAGGGTCGAGAAGATTTGCTTGCCACCGCAGGTCCTACCGCAGCTCTACTTGCTGGAGTAGACGAACAGAAGAGTCTTATCAAGGATGCGCAGGCAAGAGGACAAAGGCAGTTAGACACCTCTGTGGCTGGATTTTTAGATGCCCTTCAATCTGGAGCTCCTACTGCTTCTGCTTTGGTACCTTCTTTTGCTGGTAGTGTCGCTGACGCTAGCTCAGACCTTGGAGCTCGTACTGCTCAAGCCATGGCGGCAGCTAATCAGCCAGCGATTGATGCGGCTGAGAGCGCTATGGATGTGTCTAGGAGTCTGGCTGGGATGGACCTTCAGCAGGGTACAGAAGCTTTCAACCAAGGAAGACAAACACAATACAATGCATTCGGTCAGGCATTAGGTATCCCCATGGATCTTGCCACCTTGCAGACTGCTAATCCTGACGCTTTTTCAAATCTCTTTCCCAACCTAGCAGAGGGGGCTAAGATTGGCCAACAGGGAACGTACACAGGTGGCGGTATCAACATGAAGACTGTCAAGAGTTTGCTTGACGCTATGCCGCAAAAAGAAAAAAAAGAGGAAGAGGATAAGAAAAAAAATAAGAAGAGGGTAGGCGAAGCTACTGACACCGTAGACAAGGTGAACAACCTGGCTGCCAGGGGCGGGGTCATGAGACCTGGTGATACGCTTCGAACTAAGGGCCCAGAAGACCATGACAAGCAAGAGTACGATATTGTAGACGCTGAGACAGGGCAAACTGTAGCTAAGACTACGGGGCAAGAGGACCACACGGTAAACGAAGACGGCAGCATGACGGTGCTAAACAGCGATCAATCTGGGTCTATTCACGATGCATTCAAAGACGTCGATGTCCCTATGCTTCTAAAGTTCCTTGAAAAGTATCCTCAGAAATCTCAGGTAAGAGACTTGATGTCCGCTCTTAATGTGTTTACCTTACCACAATTTCAAGATTAATGTCTAACGGACCAACTCGTCCTGTATACACTGGGCAAGGCATCCCAATGAAGGGATTTGAGCAGCTTATTGAGGCTGCTTCAAACGCTGCTGCGGTCGATGCCCGCCGCGAACAACAACTACAGAATGCACGTCGATCTCAGGTAAACAAGGTCCAAAAAATTCTTGACGGGGTATACCAAAAGAGTGGGGCAGAACTGGCTCCTGGGCTAAGGCCCTTCTGGAACGAGTATGTAGCAAAGGTAGATCAGCAGATTGAAAGCATGACGCTGCAGGATGGCGTTCCAATTACAAGCGTGGCTCAAGGCCAGGCTCTTTTGTTTCAAGCTGAGTCGTTTTATGATCATCTGTACGGCTACAATCACTTCGATGGCAAGTATGCTGCTGAAGACGAAATACAGCTCATTGAGGGTTTGATTTCTGACCCAACAAAGCGAACTAAATTCTTGGAAAAAGCCCCAGTAGATAAAAACTACCAGCTAGGAGATCCTGTAAAGGCAAACAGCCAACTGGCTGCGATGCAGGATTACGCTGACATTGGATTCCTTGGCGCTTCTAGACAGGAAATTGAGGATGGTAGTTACTATAATGGGGGATATCAGAATTACGCTGAAATCGACTACACTGGACAGGTGCCACGACTAAAGCTTAGGCAACCCAATGGTGTTGCAGATAGTAAAAGTGCTTCTGGTTTCGCACAGGCTGGTTCATATTTAGATGGGCTGTCCATATACGGTGCCAATCACCAAGGCCTTTTTAATGTAGAGCGTTTTGCCGTAGACAGAGAAGCCAAGACTTTGTTTAACCTCGGTCAAGAATACTTGCAGCCGCTTGTTAAAGAAGATATGGTGGGCCTTGGATGGGACAGAGGAACCGCAGATCGCTTGGTTCCAGGCCTTGTAAACGACAGCACCTCCGACGGTCAGGAGGTTAGATACGCAATGTTGAGCATGGTCAGAAAAGACAATGCAAACATATTCTCTGATGCGGAAGCCAGAGCTTTTGTTTTCAACAATCCTTTGTTAGCGTTTGATACTGACACTCAAGGGAAAACAACAGCTACAGACGAGCAGATTGCAAGGTTAAGCGCGAGGTTTGATCGAATCAAGAGTAATGTAGATTACGTCAAAGAGCTCGTTAACGGAAGTAAATATGACAGGCTGATTAGAGAGGACGCTAGGGAGGAACGTCAAAGCGATCAATTTGCAGATATGCTGGCTGGCATGACCACCTTGAATCCTAACGACATCTTCTCAATTGAGTCGATACAGGAGATGATCAACAATGGTCAGCTTTTACAAGGGACAGATCCTTCAGGTTTTAACGCTGCAGATGCGTTCAATATTGGATACGCTAAACTTCTTGCAGAATCAAGCGCAGTTTTGGGCCAACAGATTCAGCCTGGTCAGTCTGTTAGTGATATTATCATATCGACTGCACCTTCATTTTCCTTGGCGGGTCAAGCGTTACAATCACAAGCTGGTGTAACCCGTTCATTCCTTGAGCAATTTGAGGTTGATGGAAATCATTTGCCACAAACTATTGGTAGGTTCAACGTAAACTCTAGCGGAAGCACTCAGCTTCAGTTCTCACCGCAGACAAACGTAGAGGGTAATATTGATACTGTATTCTTTACAGAAGACGACCAAGGCAATCTCAAGATAGGTGTTGCTCTTAATAAGAGTGGGGTAACTGGATTTGGGGTAGGTAGTCTTGGACTACCAATAACACCATTAGAGGGTCAAATCAGATTTGATCTTGACACTCCGTTGTTTGATGTGGCCACTTCTAGTGATGGCAGTCAATCACTTAGAGATCTTGGTAGAGTACAAGAGGGAAGCGCCTTGGCGGGGAGAACATACAAGACAGATACACCTGAGCTTGTATTCTATTTTGACCTTGTGGATGACAAGAGTAGATTAAATATTTTGGGCAGTAAACTTGATGGATTGTACGGTAAGAGCGGCATGAGCTATCCTGACGCTGTCAACCCAGAATTTGGATATACCTTAAACGCTATGTTTGACAAGATCAACAGATAATTATGGAAGAAGAAGAAATCCTACAATTTATAGATGATCAGCGCTCACAGGGTAGAAATGACCAGTTTATTGGGCGTAGCCTTCAGATGAAGGGGGTGTCTGGGTATGCTGAATACTTAAAAAAAAAAGACGATACTTCGACCTCAGCCTCCACTTCGGGAGAGGAAGGTACGGACTCAGCGCAAGCTACAGCTCCTCAACCAGCACAAGAAGCTGGTTCTTCGGATTTACCTGTAGTTCCGCAAAGAGACCCTAGTTTTAACCCCCTGACAGGGGAGGTAAAGCCTTGGGCGGATACCCCTGCCAACAGGGCAAGGCTTGAAATCGACCCCGTGCATTACGATGCATTTCAGAAGGCTGGGTTTACAAGGGCTGCGCAAGGCATCGCACCAGAGTTTGTAACTCCAGAGATAGAGGGGATATTCTCTGACTTTGCAAGTCAAGGAAATTGGTGGTGGAACGCTGTGGATGGGAACGTACAGAAGCTGTCTGAGCAACTCGCAAACAACGATCAGTACTTGAGCAGCAATGGCTTAGAGTACAAGAAGACCAATGTTGTTGATCCTACTGCTGGCGCCAGTATACCTATTATCGGGGACTCCTATGTGGTTAACCTGCCTGAAGAACAGGTATATCAGAATAAAGTGGAGGCCATAAACAAGCACCTCACTAAGCAGATACAGGATAACGTAGTCACATCTATGCTTGATGCAATGCCCAAGGATGTGAAGGGAAGTGATGTAGCTCTTAAGTATACGGAGCAGTACATGCTTGAGAACTATGGGTCTATGCTAGACCTTACAGGAGAGGGGCAGGTAGGTAACACCCCGTTTTTAAAGTTTGAGGGTTTTGGCGGTGGGTTTCGTGCGGCACCAAACTTTTCAGGATATCTCGTAGACAGATTTGATGCTGCGAGTATTGATCTTGTCAATGCTATCTACAACCTGTTTGGCGGTGAGGCAAAAGACATAACCGCCATGAGAAAAAAGGCTGAAGAAGTTCGGTCTAATACCTTGCAGTTTACAGAAAGCATGAGCGGAAGCTTTACTGATGGTCAGTTCGCTAATGGATTAATGCAGCTCAGTGGCTTTATCTCTGAATCTACTCCAACTATGGCTGTTCTCATTCCGTCTGCTGCTGTAACTACGGTAGCTACGGGTGGTGCTGCTGCCCCTTGGTGGGTAACTACAGGTCTGATCGGTCTAGAGGGCGCTACATTGAGCACAGCGGTAGAATCCGCAAGGACTCAAAACCACCCTATGTTCAAGCGGTACACGAAGGACGGGAACACTATAGGCTACGAAGAGATGATGATGGCTACTGGTGGTGACCCAGAGCTTATGGGCCAATACACCGAAAGCTTTGACAACACAGCACGTTGGGGTCATTTAAGCACAGTATTCGGGACTGACTTTGTCTCTGCTGGCGCATCCTCATTGTTTTTCTTGCGAGCGCTCAAAGGCGCTGGAGGATCTGCTAATGTTGGCAACAACATGAATTCTTGGTGGAACGCACACCTAAGCAACCTTGGCTACTCTATCCCCGTAAACAGCGTTACAGCTTCTACTGCTGCGATGGCTCAGTATGTAAGTATACTTGAACAGTCTGGTCAGGAGTATGACGCGCAAGATGTGTTTGAGTTAGGGCTCGACGTGGCGTTGGGGGTTACGCCAATCACAGTGGGCGTGACTGGAGCTGGCTCTAGTGTCAGTTACGTACAAACTAAAGCTCAGATCGCTAATGCCTTGGCAAGAGATGCTGTGGGTAGAAATGGTGGCAACATTAAGATCAACCAACAGCGCACTCGGTTCCTCGAAATGCTCCGAAACAGCACCGATAGGAACGAACAGATATACGCAGAGCGTCAGCTTGTAGCACTTGAAGAACAAAAGCTCAGTAGCATAGCTGCTGACGAACAGTTCTACTTGCGCATGAACCCAGAAGATTACGAGACCGTTCTTAATCTTCACAGAGATTACAACAGCAAGTTTCGTCAATTAAACGCGCTTGAAGATCCTAATGGCGATGCGGCTAAAGCCATTCGTCAGGATCTAGACGACATAAAAGAGAGAAGACAGAATATAGAAAGCCTTTACGAGGTAGATACAGCGGTAAAAGACCCCACTATGCCTAGCCCAGACCTGTACGAACCCACTGTCACGGGACCAGGTGGTGACCCACTTCCCCTTGGGTTTGAGCCAGGCCTTTCTAAGTGGTGGTACGTAGAGTTCTTAGACAAGTACGCCGATGTGAATATGTTACAGCGCTCTATCACGGAGTCCCTGGACATAGAAAATCAAGGCGCTAGGGTTGCCCTCAATCAGGACTTTGAGGTACTGCAGAAGCTTGCTGTATCAAAAGCTGCGCATCAGGTTGAGGAGATGATTAATCTCAGAAGCCAAGATGGCGGCTTGATCGACCAGCTTAGACAGCTTCAGAAAAGTACAGACGCTTCTCTCTATGACGCACTTCCCGAAGTTCACGATAAGAATATCATTGGCCTATATGACAGGTGGTCCATCGCCAAGTTTGCTCCAGAGAGAAACCAACAGGTCCTCAACGAGAACGTACAAGAGCTCAATGCCCTGAAGTCAGAGGTAAATGGGGATATGACCAAGTTGCCTGCTGGCAAACGACAGAGAGCGAAATTCCTGGAGGAGAAGATTGCAGCAAGGAAGGGTAGTGGTATGGCTGACTCTGATGCAGAGTCGTTCTTGGCGTCACTTCCAGACGATCTGAAGCAAGCATTTGAGAGCGTAAGAGAAGAGCACAGGGCGATTCAGCAAAACACCAGAGACGCAGCGCTTGAGTACGGCTTCATCGATCAGACTATGTACGATAAGATGCAGGCCACTGCCGAGAACTATGTTACCCTTACAGGTGACGGCATGAAGTCTAGCGATGGCAACATCGCCCTTATTGACAACTCAGTTGTAGATCAAATCTTCCCATCTAGGTCGAGTCAAGGGGGTGTCCCAGACCAGCTTCGCAAAGCGTCTGGACGTAGTGATGAGACGGGTAGCATCTTAGCCAAAACCATAGATCAAAACACACAGATACACGTCGCAGGTCAAAAGAACGTAGCCCTCCAAGGCCTCTACGAACTTCTCCGTTCTAATCCCAGCCCTGAGCACTACACTGTTTCTGATGACGGAAACTCTTTGGCTAGCAATACCGTAATGGTTTATCTCAACGGCCAAAAGAAGTACATCACATTTGCAAACGAATCATACGCCAAGCCATTCAAAACGACAGGACCAAGTGACAATCAGTTCTATGTAAAGGTTGTACAGCCTGCTCAACGTCTGTTTAGCTTGGTTCCAAAGATGTACACTCAATACTCTACTACATTTTTCGCTGGCAACGCGCCCCGTGATTATCAAGCATCGATTAATAATGCGCTAAGTGCTGCTGAAAAAGAGTTTGGATACGCGCTGTACAACGCTGATGGCAATCCGTTAAATATTAAACAGCTTGTTTCGGACTCTCATCTTGTCGGACGTGGTGAATACGCAAGGGCGTTTAAGGCTATCGCCGCAGACGAGTTTGGAACAGGCCCAGATTTACGAGGTCAAGAAAACGTATTGTACCAAGAGTTCAAGGCTCACGGAGGCAAGACTGGTTGGGCATATAGAACTCCTTTAGAGGACTTGTCAAAAGAGCTCGCCGCAGAAGTTGACGTTGCGGTAAAAGGTCAAAAGGCAACTAAGTGGCTTTATGACAATAGTTTAGGTCTTATAGAGTCCTTCAATAACACGTTTGAGAATGTGTTTAGATTTCAGGTTTACAAGGGGCTTCGCAATCAAGGTGTCAAGCCAGATTATGCTGCTGCTGTAGCGAAGGATGTGAGTATTGATTTTAACAGGTCTGGTAATACTACCCCGAAGATCAGTGCGATGAAGTTCTTCTTAAACGCAGGGCTTCAGGGTGCTGATATGACAGCGCAAACTACCATTGCCCTCAGACCAAAGACAACCCCTGAAGGAGAGACGAGAAACCCTATTCAACGATTGACGAATGCGCAAAAGCTTTTGATTGGGAGCGTTGGATTTAGCTACATGTTGACTCAGTTTAATCAGGCTACGACCGAAGTAGATACGGACGGTGTCACTTTCTATGATAAGATACCAGACAACGTAAAGAAGAGAAACCACATCATTATGATTCCTGGAGGCCCTACGGGAGAGAGGGTACTTATACCTAAGTCGTATGGTTTTGGTGCCTTCAACGACTTGGGTGTCATGGTTGCTGAGGTTCAGAGCGGGGAGAGAGACGTTACCGACGCTAGCCTTTATTTTGCCTCGTCTGCAGTTGAGAATATGTCACCAGTATACTTTAGAAGTGTGGGCGCAGAAGAAGATCCAACTAAGTCTGTAGACCCTGTTCAGCAACCTGGCTTGGTGATGGACGCCTTGACAAGTATTGACCCTATAGCCCCCGTCATTGACGTAGCACAGAATGTGGACGGCTTTGGGAATCCCGTATACAAAGAGGCCCGTTCAGGGGAGTCGAGGGTATCTAAGGCAACGGACTCACCTTCACTCCTGAAGGACGTAGCCACCGTTCTGAATGAGTCATGGGTCAGTGGCGGTAGCGATCAGATTAGCGGTGACTTGGACTTTAATCCTGACGCACTCAACTATCTCTTTCAGAACTACTTAGGTAGCTCGTATGTCATGTTTGGCGATGCTGCTGAAACCATACTTGAAGCATCAGCAGGCGAAGCTACCGTGGACACCTGGCCCATCCTAAAAAAGTTCTACCAACAAGACTTTGAGTACTCTTCTTACGGAAACTATTACGACGCGAAGTCTGTAGTGGGTTCTTACCTATCGGAATTTGGAAACATAGAAGACCTGTTGGAAAACAAGGGGAAGCCCCTTCCTGGTCGCGATGAAAAAATTGCAGACTATGCAGCAGTAGAAACTGAACCTGGCAGTGCAAGTAAGAGATATGGCCAAGCACTGGCGATGCACGAGCTTTTCTCAGATATCGACAGAGAAATTAGACAGTTTAAGGAAGCCAAGGATTTACTGCAGGAGCAGCAAGAGGAGCTTGGATACGATATGTTTAACCTTCAAGTTGCTGACAAGTGGGCAGACCTAGAAGAAAAGATCTACAGGATAGAGCGAGCAGAGATGCAGCTCATGGAAAAGGCCTTAAAAGAGTATTATAAGTATTACCCTAAAGTTGAAGAATAATGAGTAAGAAAAAGATAAAGGACACTAAGCTCGGCGCTTGGTTGTCAGAGAAAGCACCCCAAGTATTGGGTGTTGTTGGAGACTTGCTCCCAGATAGCGGGGGTTTAGGTGTTGTAAAGAACCTTATCGACAAAGATCCCGAGGTTGATTCTAAAGAAGCGCAGGCTGTCATTGACGCTGAGATTCGCTTTCAAGAGAATGTGACTGAGCGATGGAAGGCTGATATGGGCAGCGATGTGAAGTTGGCAAAGCTCATTCGTCCCGTTACTTTAATCTGCTTGATGGCCATGTTTATGATTACCATGATGATTGATAGCATGGACAACATCGCATTTAATGTAAAGGACTCCTATGTCTCTTTGCTTGAGCTGTTGATGCTAACTGCATTTGGTGCATACTTTGCTGGCAGAACAATAGAAAAAAAGGGGAAGAAATGAGGTTGTTGTTGTTTTTACTGTTTCCCCTGTGTGCCTTTGCTCAACCTAGTTGGGTAAACGTCACCATACTTAGCGATCTATACAGCGGAGAAACTACATGGGAGATATACAATGGCCCACAAGCTGTGGCTCAGTCCTCTATCCCCTACCAAAGCAACAATCTATCTAACGAGATGGTGTATCTACCATCTGGCGATTACGAGTTTGTGATCTATGACGCTTTCGGAGATGGCATTTGCTGTGAGTTTGGAGAGGGCTGGTTCGCCCTTAGCAACACATGCGGGGTTGACACGGCGGTGTTTGATTTCAACAGTGATCAGTTAACAATTCCCTTTGTCCTTGAGCCCTGTGAGCCGCTGATACCTGGCTGCATGGATGAGTCAGCAAACAACTACAACCCTTGGGCTAGCGTAGACAACGGAAGCTGCAATGTAAGTGAGTGTCCAGATGGTGAGGCGTTTGTATCTATGGAGCTTACGCTAGACAACTGGCCCAACGAGACTGGTTTTACACTTGTTGATTTAGCTGTGGGTCAGTTCTATGAACAGGTGCTGCCAGGACAGTTTAACTTTGGAGATCAGCTTGCTACATATACTTATGATTTCTGTGTAGCCCTTGGATTCGAGCTGATACTTACAGATACATACGGGGACGGACTGAACGGTTCTATGAGTGGGGGGTCTGATGGTGGTGTAGTTATTACAGCGTGTGGAGATGAGGTGGTCTGGGAGCTAGAGGATCTAGCCTATTCTGACAACGACGGTATGGTTCATTACTCTGGGGCTGTGTTTGTAGAACCATGCGAAGCCGACAGTGTAATAGTAGGCTGCATGGATGACGACTACGTGGACTACAACCCAGAAGCTACTGATCCAGCAGACTGCTTGACATTGCACACTTGGGGCTGCATGGATTCTACATCATTTAACTATGATGTGAACGCTACAATCTCTGATCTCAATAGCCCATGTGTAACTACAATCACTCTTGAAGATGATGCGGGTGATGGCTGGGGTAATTCGCATGTGGGTGTAAAGCAGGGTGATTTGCAGTGGATATTTACGGTTGGACCAGGAGAGTTTTCTCAATCTTGGGATCTCATCCTGGATTCTGACGAAGAGGTAGATGTATACTACTTTGAAATCGGCGGACCGCAACAGCCCCCACAGGAAACACAGTTTCAAACGCTTCATAACTCAATTATTATAACCAACGAGGCTGGAGACACCTTGATGGTAGAGGGAGACAATCCATTTTTTGATAACGGGCAGGGTGCTCTACAGCCATTTAGCAATCCCGAGTGGAACATCTATCACTTCGTGCCGTACTGTGGCAATAGCTGCCTCCCGTATGTTTATGGATGCCTTGATATAGAGGCGCAGAACTACAGCGAAGAAGCGAATGCTGATGATGGTAGTTGTTACTACGCGGCGGGCTGCACGCAGCCTGGATACTTGGAGTATTACAATCAAGGCTATGAAGCAGACTTTGATGATGGGAGCTGTGAGATAATGGCTGTATTTGGATGCATGGATGTTACAGCATTGAACTACGATCCCGAAGCCAATGTAGACATCGGCACTTGTATTGAAGCAGTGGTTGACTGTATGGACCCTAACGCATTCAATTACAATGAGTTAGCAAACATATCAAATGAAGACGCCTGCTTGTATGATGCGGGTTGTATCACAGGTCCAGGCAATCCATACTGGCTGAATGATGGCTGCTATGCTTGGATCATTGATGTTGATCCTTACTGCTGTGATGTAGCTTGGGATGAGGCGTGTGCCGAGCTCTACGCATATTGTGAGCAGGGGTGGCCTCAAAACATTGAAGAGCCCACGCGATACATCGATGCGTATCCAAACCCAACAAGCTCGTTGTTAAATATTAGTGCGCCTATCGGCTCTGTCACTACGGTATACAACAGCTTAGGGCAAATAGTCATCAATGAAACGAGAGAAACTATTTTAGATTTTACTGCTCTCCCCAAAGGCGTCTACAATGTATTGATACGCTATGAACACATCGTTGTTAATAAATCGATCATAAGCCAATGAGACTCCTATTTGCCATACTGCTTTGTCTCTTGAGCTTCAGTACGCAAGCACAGACGCTCAAAAAGACCTTTAAATTTGCCACGTTCTACACAGCTTTCAGCGGCGGTAACTCTGTAGCAGACGAGAGCGTATACTCTGTGATGAACGGGCTCGAAAAAGACGTTTTAGAAACGCCATTTGACTACTCGTTTACGGCAGGTGTAAGAAAGATCGCTCGTTTTGGATACGAAAACAGAGCAAATGTTTTTTATGACGGGACAGAAAAATCATACAGCGATGCAGCAAACATCGGTAGAGTAAAAGGCTTTGAGTTTTTGTTTGAGGCGGATTGGCGTAGGCAGCAGGGCCGTAACTTCTTAGATCAAGATTATTTCTTGCGCTATGTTGCTAAGAACTGGATCGCAAAAGTAGAGTACCTGCAAGACGGCTTTGCTGATGTAGAATACTTTGAAGGTTCAGAACGCTACAGAATCAACGTCAACGACAAGTTTAGTTTCAACATCGGCCTGGCGCAAAGGATATCTGAGCCATATGGGTACGACCCATTAAGCGAGTGGCTCTTAGACGATAACAACATCCACTATACTAATCTAGCTCTTGAAGAAGGATACACGATCGAGGTTCAAGAAAACGAGTACTACGATCCAAGCGGTGAGCTCGTCGCGGACAATGCAGATGTTTGGCAGCAGATAATTATACCTGACGTGATTGGCAACTACGTCAACAGAAAAAGAAACGAACTACCTAATCAGTGGAACTATTCGTTGGTTTTAGGTTACGACTATTACAAATACTCAAAGGACTTTTGGATGCATAGCTGGGCGAGCGTCATGCCCTATCACCTAAATACAGGAGGGGAATACTCCTACTTTGAGACTACAAATGGCGAGCAGTGGACTGATTATAGTTTAGGCCTTATCTTTGGTTGGAGATTAAATAAAAGCTTGGGTGTTTTTTTAGAAGGCAAATACAATAGGTATTGGAATAGAGAGTGGCACGACTTTTCTGTTGGATTAAATTATGTGATACTATAATGGCAAAGCAAATCGGAGAGGATACCAAGGTAACGCTAGACCTGAAGACAATTGGGATGGCAGCGGCAGGCATTGGAACGGTAGTAGCTATGTGGTTTGCACTTCAAGCAGACATCGCTGAAGCGAAGGAGTTGCCTGTTCCTGCTGACCCTGAAATCACACGCATGGAGTTTGATATGAAGGACCAGTTGGTTCGTCAAACCATTATGACTACCCAAGAAGACGTGCAAGAACTCAAAGAAGATCTAGATCGTATAGAGCAAAAAATCGATAAACTCAACTGATATGCCATCACATTACAAAGTAAAAAAGGGCATGGCGGGAATGTCCACCATGAACGGAAAAAAGAAAACAACGCCAGGAACAATGCCAGGAGGAGGCAAAGCACCCATGTTCATGATGGGGGGTAAAACCTATGCCGACATGGGAGCTATGATTAAAGCGGAGGCAGGAACGCTTGTTCCAGCCCTTGCTGATAATCCCACTACGTTTGCTCAAATGGAGAAAGCCGTAGACAAGAAGCGTAACGAGAAGAAGAGTAGCTAACAAGTAATGCGAGCCCTAATCGCCGTTTGTTGCATCGCCATGTTTTTTTCGATTGGCTCTGGAATACCAGAGTCAGGCGTTTGCGTGGTTGAATTTAACGCAGGATTCAATGCAGCGAATGGTGTTGAATGGATCGAAAAGCTATCTGACTGCAAGGGCAGCCGCGTAGACATCATGGAGAGTCCAGACCTACAGGCCAAGCACAAGATAGTTGTCGTGCCTACGGTGATTGTATTTAACGACGGAGAAGAGGTCAAGCGCTTCCAAGCCAACATCATGATGCAGCTTGAAGCCACTAAAAATGACGTGCAAGAAGCCGTTGATGAAGTTATAATGAGTGCATTCTGAAGATACAATATGAAAAATAACTATGGGATACAGAGTTAAGAAGGCAAACAACGGGACCAATACTCGAAAGCAAAATAGAAAGGCCAAGCGAAAAGCGAGAAAAGCAGCGAGACAGGCTAAGAGGCCAGGTATGTTTGCGCAGTTTAAAGACGAGCGCCAACAGCACAGACAAAATGCAAGCCCTTTACGAAAGGCTGCTGGCGTTATTCCCGCTATTCAGGCTGGATCTATATTGATGAAAGAGTTGCGTAGAAAACAATAGATGGGTTGCGGCTGCTCAACATACAAAGTTTTAAAGAAGGGGGGCACGTCTCGTAAGGGACGCATGCCCAAGAAGTTCTCTGTCAAGAGCGGTGACAAGTCTCCTTCTGGTGGATTGACAGCCAAGGGTGTACGGCGATACCGTGCAGCCAACCCTGGTAGTAAGTTGAAGACTGCTGTAACTACTAAGCCGTCCAAGCTGAAGAAAGGTAGCAAAGCTGCCAAAAGAAGAAAGTCTTTCTGCGCTCGCATGAAAGGCATGAAAAAGAGATTAACTAGCGCCAAGACAGCTAGAGATCCAAACTCTAGAATCAACAAGGCGCTTCGTAAATGGAACTGCTAAGATGAAACTAGGTAAAAAGGCAAAGCGAGGTACAAGGGTAAAGAAGTTAGCTAACGGTGGGAACGGAGATCCAACGAAAGATCAAGCTGCTGTAGCTGAAAGTACGGCTACACCAAAGTATATAGAAAATTCTTTCTTAGCATATGCTGGATTACCTCCAGCTCTTGATCCTAAATTTTTTAGAGATGAGGGGACCATTCGGCAAACACCCGAGCGAAAGCCCACAATGTTACAATCTTTCTATGAAGGCACCCCGCTTGGGATGACCGAACGGGAGAAGTATGAGCCTTTTGATAAGATGTCAATTTTTGATGTCGCTGCTGAACCACTAAAAGCCTTAGAGTATTATAGCGTAGACGCAAACAAAGGAAGGCTTCCAACAAGGGCCGAATGGGACGGCTTTGGCGGCTCAAACGTATTGGATGCTGCAGTAGCCATGGTCAACCCTGCCGCTTATGTAAGCTATGCCATGCAAAGTGAGGCGGGTGCATTGGCTTTATTGCCTGCGCTTAGGCCCGCGATGAATGCTTATCAAACGGCGTTGAGATCACGGGGAGCATTAGCGCCTGGGCAAACACGAATCCCGTTAGATGGCAGATCTACACCAATAAATCTTTCTGCAGGACAGGACAAAACAGTACAACTTGCATTAGAATCTGCTGAAGTAAATAACGCTAGAGTCGCTCTGAGTCAAAATCTAGCGCAAGAGGTTAATGAAGTTCAAAAATTTGGCACCACCGCACTCGAGAGAAAACAAATAACAGACGAGGTGGCTGATTTTTACAATAGATATTTACAGACACCAGGAGCACTTGAAAAGCTTGAATCTCAGAGAGCTTTCATGGCGGCTGCATCAAAAGCTATACAAAGAGGTGACCTAGAAGATTTGTTTAACAGTACTGAAATTAGTGCTATGATGCCCCCTGTAGAAATGTTTGGTGGTCTAAGTGAAGCAAAAACGAAGCTGATTATGCAATCTCCGTATTTCATAGGTAGGTCACCCAAGCTTGTCAATAAAACACAGTCTCCTCTAGCAGGTAGGGCATATCGAATTAATCAAGAGGTGAAAACACCTTTTTTAACTGGACAAGAAGCGCCACAAGATTTGTACATGTTGAGATCGCGAGCCTTTACTCGGGCTGATGATGGCGCCTTGGAGGCAAAAGAAGTATTCTATAGCAATACAGAACCAGGAAGAAAGGCTGCGGCTGAAGCCTTGATTAAAAACTTTCAGATGGCTGCGAATGAGTCTTTTAAGAATCAAGTGCTAGTTACTATTGAGGAAATGAAGGCTTCTGTAGGGGCGGCTGCTCGAGGAGCAACGGATGCTACAAGTGACATCACCAGAAATATAAGTGATTTTACTAAACAGCCTGTAGAATTTATAGATGGGATGCCTGTTCAAGCTGGTCCATTTAGATACAATTTTTCTGAGGCTCAAATTAAAATGTTAGAAACGCTTACACCAGAAGAGTTTGTTAATACTTTAACTCACGAAACAAATCACAACATTCTTTTGCCGTTTCTTGATCAAATCGCAGACATGTCGATCATTGAGATGCACACAATTGGAAGCCGAATTGATAAACCTATGTTCAACGCTTTTGGTAAGAGATTGTCTGAGACTACTCCAGCAGAAGGCTTTAGGTCTGCCCAAGAGATAGCAGACAATCAAACGGCCCTTGAGGCAGAAATTCAAATGTTGCACCCAAGAGTACCTGCTTCCAAGATTATCGAACATATAGACTATTTACTTATGCCGTATGAAGTACAAGCTAGGCTTTGGGAGATTAAGAAAGTGTATGATAAGATTGCTCTCAACAAAGGAATGACCATTGAGGACTGGCAATATCAGTTCACTCCAGAAACTGCAAGTGAAGCTCTAACGGCTTGGCAAGACACTAAATCTTTGGTTGAAGGGGATATATTTGAAAACATTTTTGTGGGGAATAGTTATCAAGACAAAATGGGGACGCTTGCCTCTGTTCTTAACAAAACATTCACTCCTGCAATAGGAATCGGCACTGCGGCTGTTGCAACCCAAGCAAAAATTAGTTCTGAAGAAGCCCCCACGATGAACAAACGCGGGGGCCTCATAAAGAAAAAGCGTCGGGGATACCGATCAGTTTAAGTACTTGACCAGTACGTCCGTTCGGTTTGCACGTCGCAGTTTGCGCAAAGCCAACTCCTTGATTTGACGAACACGCTCAGGGGAAAGTTCGAATCGTTCACCCATCTCTGAATTAGACATAGGCTGTATACCGTTCAGACCAAACGCACATCGGATAATCGACGCCTCTCTGCCTGTGAGGGTGTCAAGACACATCTTGATATCGTCACATAGTCCTTCGTTTTGTAGTCCTTCGTCGGGGGCGAGTGTGTCGAGATTCTGAATAAAGTCACCGATAGTCATAGACGCGCTGTCATCTTTAGACACAGGCATGTCAAGACTAGAATGCTTGGCTGCGCTCTTGAGTATCAACTCCACATCTGCTACACGCATGTCTAGATCAATCGCAAGCTCTAACGCTGTGGGCTCACGCTCTAAATCCTGCTCTAGCTTAGCGAATGAGGACTTGAGTTTGAGCATAATCGCAATCTTGTTTTGAGGTAGTCTCACCATCCTGCCTTTGTCAGACAATGCAGCAAGAATGTTTTGGCGTATCCACCACACGGCGTATGAGATGAACTTGAAGCCTCTTGTCTCATCGAATCTGCTAGCGGCACGGATGAGTCCGAGATTGCCTTCGCTGATAAGGTCGGAAAGGGTGAGGCCTTGATTCTGATACTGCTTGGCTACAGACACAACAAACCTTAGATTGGCTTTGGTCAGCTTCTCTAAAGCTTCTTGGTCCCCACCCCTGATCTTACGTGCCAGTTCCGCCTCTTCTTCGGCTGACACCATGCTCTCTTTTGCAATGTCAACGAGGTATCTGTCTACGACCCCGCTTCTGTCTGTAATTTGTTTTGAAATCTTAAGTTGTCTCATTCTTTTTTTCTGAATTTATTTGTTTTAGTGCTTGGTTGTACTTAATTGATAGCTTCAGTTTGCGCCGTGTTTCCTGTAGTTTTTCTATTCTCGCTTCGATAGCTTCAATCTTTCCTTCGATTAAGTGGTCCTCTAAATTCTCATCTATTTCTTCTTTTACTATTTCGTATATCTCTGCATAGCCCTTCCAGTACTGCAGGTTCTGTATGTGTTTGCCCGTGTAGTGGCTGCAACTGGAGCGCTCTCTATTCAGCACTGCACCAATCTCATTCGTATTACAATACGAGGAAAGAGCAACACCGATAGCTGATCTAATTTGTGAGTGCAGTTTCACACGGCTGTTGTTTGGTATAACACCCAAAACCTTATATACGCGGTCCACTGCGTTCTGAATAGCGTGAATTCGTTTCATTAAATTGTTATTTTATTGTTTGTTTCAGGATGGACATAAGACATATTATATTTAATTACTTCGTAGCTATCTAGCATACATAAGTCGCTGATTACTATCATAGTTATTTTGTCCTTCCTGTTTTTTCTCTGATATATTTTTCTGTAGGCTTGGCGCTTGTATAGAACTCGATTTTGGAAGTCAATGTTGCATAGACACCAATCTAAAAGTTCTTTTCTTTCAACACGAGCAAAGCCACCGAGTTCGCATATCTCAAAGGCAATCCACTTGGCTTCGCCCATGATCCATCCGAGGTCTCCGTTTACATTCCTAAACTCAATCCATATCTCATCGGGCAGGTTGTTACCCTTTACATCTACCCCATCTCTACCATGCCAGAAGTCTACATGAAGCTCTATGTCTTCGTCTCGAGTTGACTTCCTTATATCTTTGAATATGCGAGCGTATCTTGCTGCACAAATTCCCCCATCCCTCCACGATTGTTTTCTTCTTTCATTTCTTAGACTGTTTGGGATTTGCATTTTCCTTGATAGATTTTTTTATCTCTTCGATTGCTTGGTCCACCTGCACTTTGTTCTTTGCTAGATATACATCGCAATTCATATTGTGGTCTACGATATATTTCAAGAAAAGTTTCCATCGCATGGGGAAATCGTGGTGAGACGGTAGATACCCTTTGGTTTCTATAATCCACGTGGAGTCCTTGCAAACAAAGTCGGGTGTGTACCTGATAGGCTGTTGAATTGTATTCGTTCTATCAGACATATCCTTGCGCTTCGCAGTCATCTTGAAATACTTACGCTCAAACCTAAAGGACTCTAGCAAAGTAAATTGCTGTTCTTCGTAGTCAAAGGGGATGCCGTGTTGCTTTAGCTGAGTGGCGCAGTATTTTTCAATTGATGATTTGTATTTACCGAGTTGTTTCTTCTTGGATTTAGGAGTAGCACTTCTCCTTTTCTTTTTCATCATTAAACGAAAATAACCAAGCTTTAGTTCTTTGAAGGCGGGGCACCGAAGAAATCAATCGGCTCTTGATTGTCTGATTCGAAGTAAATAGATTTAAATAATGGTTTACGTTGCATCCAAGATATGAATCCTGTCTGCGACGTGTTCATGATCATGAGGTATGGTTCCTCAATCGGAGTAGGGTATCCACCCGTTTCAGTTTCTCTGACCTTGCGCACGTGAATCTCAGTGAGTCTACGCACATTGTGGTCGGGGGACTGAACCTTTCGGTGGATAGTCAGAAAGCAGTCGGCTCTGTTTACAAACTTGCCACCGCCTTCTGTGTCTTCTGCATACGGTGCCACGGGTAGTCCGTCCGCTCCCTTTCTTCTCTGTGCCTCTGTAAAGGCGTGGGTATTCAACCACACCGCTACGTTCTGAGCCTTGGAAAAGGTGAGGAAAGAACTGGCTGACTCGTAGTGATAGTCATGTACTCCGATGTTGCTTCCCTTCATGTCTAGCTTCAAGCTGTTGTATGGATCAATGAATATTGCATCTACGGGTTGCTGTATCAGAATCTTCTCCATAAACAAAATCAGGTCGCTATAGCTGTACACTTGGTTATTGCTAATGACGGTAAAGTGTTTGTTTACCCACTCGTAAGCAGCCTTTCTCTCGAGGTAGTTCATGTCGGATATCCTCTTGTCAGAGGCGAACTGCATGAGCTGCATCTTGATAGAGGCCGTCCTATTCTCAGAAGAATATAGTACCCAGTTCCACTCGTGCCTGATAGTAGCATTGACTATCAGATACAGAGCAGATGTGGTCTTGCCTACGTTACTGTGACCGTTGATAATCACAAACTCTTTCTTGTATCGGAAGTGCTTGTCGAATCTTTCGTCACCCGTCTTCAAACCTATCTCAATCTTGCCTTGAGAGAAGTCATCTATCCACCTGAAGTCTTCATCATCAGACGAGATGAAGGACATGTCCCCATCGTGAATCAGCAAGTCGCGCTCTGCAGCTTGTTCATTGTCAATCAAAGCCTTGATGGGCATCGACTTGCCTTTTTCAATACCGCTAAGAATCGTTGTCTTAGCATGATCTATGGAGTCCAGGTCCCTCTTCTCTATCTCCCTCAGAAGGACACGTATCACCTCGTCCTCCTCCATGCGTCCAGCAGATATGTAGCCACCACAAAGTATTGCTGCTTTGTTTAGGGTCAGCCATTTCTGACCATCTTCTGCATTGCGGATCATACGTGCAGCTAAGTTGAGCTTCATGTAGTCCGTGTAGGAGTAGGACTCGTTGTCTGGAGTTTGCTTCTCTGCAAATTCAGAAGTGAAAGCCCCAAACCTTTTTGAGGTGTCCTTAATAACAATATCGGGGTCGTATGATTCGAAGCATGCCCTCGACTCGTTGATTCCCGACTCGTCTACCTCGAGGAAGTACTGCTTGTGAAAGTATGTACACAGCGCCCTGAAGTGGTCTCGATGTCTCTCGGGATTAGTGATGCGCACTAAGGCCTTCACCCCATCACCGCTTGGAGATACCCAACATGAGTATACATACTCGTCAGTAGCAAGCGCCTTCTTTACCTCGTTCACTTTTACGTGGTCAAAGTCAAGGATGATGTAACCTGAGTGTTCAAACAATGCATCATCATTCCTCTCAGAGAACTCACCACTAAAGCATACGATAGGCAGTTCTTTCTTCTTTGCCTTCTCGCCAGCCCTAACCTCAGAGATAATTGACTTCGACTTCCCCTGCTGAATGCGTCGTAACGCAGTCGGCATAGCGATGTGATGCGGGGCTTTCGTGTCTTTTATACTCTTGAAGATGGTGACTGTCATGATGCGCTTTTGTGTTGATCGAGGGTGAGGTTGGAATATGAGATAAACTTTTTGTCGAGTATCTCTCGGATGACGATTTGTTTATCTGATTTAGCATTCTTTCCATAGAGCTGCATCTTCAAGCGAGACATGGTATGGGAATCATGCTTGAGGATGTCGTGTGGATTATCGAATACAGATACTATCCATACCACACGCTCGTGTACTACCTTCCGTTTCTTGAAGGCAACACGAGCGTTCATGTGGTATATCGGTGCTTTAGAATGGGACTTCATCAGAAGCAGCCTCAGCTTCGGCCTTCTTCTTGGCTCGTTTTGCTTTGGCGCCTTCGCTGTTGGGATCGTACACGACTGTGTACGGGTTGCCATTTTTTGACATACCCAAGGTTAACCATACGTTGCCACCCTCACCCTTTTCGTTGATGGCGGTAGCATACTTGTCAATCATATCCTGAAGCTCATGCACCTTTAGCTTCACGGTCATTTTACCAAACTTGCCATCGAAGAATCGAGGCTCTTCTGTGTACCCGATGAGTACTGAATCACTGAGTTGTTCGCTCATAATTAAAAAATTAAATTGTTATACTTCAAAGACCGCGTAGTGCGTCTCTGTCTCTTTTCCATGGTCTAGCCATTCCACGATGTTATCAAGGGCTTCATCGTATTTCATCTCTCCGCGGAGTAGTGTCTCTTTACTACACTTTACTACGGCAGGGTAGTAGGGGTATGTCTTCTCTTGCACAACCCAGTAGAAATCATCGATGCCAAACACCTTTGTGTAGATGTACGCTTGGATGTCGTAGCACCAAGAGTTCACATCGTACTTGAATTTGTTTACACTTCTTGTACTCTTACTATCCGTGATGTAGCCATTGCCGAGGCAGTCAAGGAATCCTTTGACGGGGACGCCGTCAATCTCCTCGTTGAACTCAACCTGATACTGACCGTCAAGATACTCTTCACGGATACCGCAAGCATCGAGGCGCTCGATCATCTCTTTCGCCTGTTGCATGTCCTCCATGGACACAAGCTCCTTGTCTGCGTTCTGAGTAATCTGTTCGAGTTCTGCCCTCCACTCCTTGTATCTCTTGGTCATGCGCGGACTCTTCCCACCAATTTCTGCTATAATTTCAGAGTCATCCATGGTGTAATATCTCTCCTGTGCTTTCTCTGGTTCGAAAAGCATCATGTCGTACATGGTCCCAAACGTAAGGGCGTCTGACTCTTTCTTGAGTTGACCGCGCATATACATCTCCCAAAGACGCATGTCTCCAAGCGCATACTTGATTGATGAATATGACAAGTGCCCTTTACCTACTGCTTCAATTAGTTTCTCTTTCATTGTTCAAATCGTTCCAATGTTTTGTTGCTTTAAATATTTTTTCTCCTACGATGCTCACTGGGTTTGTTTGAAAATGATTTGCAACCGCGCCACGTGCGTCTTCGTTGGTCATGTGATGTGTTCGCTTGTAGTAATCCCACAAGATGGCTTTCTCCTTTTCGATTCGCTCCTCTCGTAGCTCGTCAAGTTGATGTCTCAATGCACTATTCATTACACAAACTTCTTGAGTCCATCCTTTTGCTTGTCAGTCAGTTTGTCACCGTGCTTCTTGATGACTTTATTGTATGCCTTCTGACGATCTGTGGCACTCTTGATGTACCCGACTGCGCTGTCCATGATGTTGGCCTTGTCTTCATTGTTGAGCTTGGGCTTGGGCTTGGGCTTGGACATCTTATCTTGCTGATGGATGGCATCGGCAACCTCACCTGCAGAAGCCATGGAATCATCGACCCCGATACCCATGATAGCGAGGGCACGACCAACTGCTGACGTCTCACAGTTCTCGATGTACGAAGTTTTGTTGATATTGCCGTTGGATTGAATCTCATGAGCATGACCCGTAGCGATGACACGTTGGGTGCCATCTGCGATAGTGGCCTTGCATACGGCCTGCTCTGAGTCAAGGACTGGAAACTCTGTGGCAATCGTCCAGTTCTCGTACTTCTTTTCTTGGCGGAAGTACTTCACGCGCTCCTTCACCTCGACATATTCCTTGCCTCGGATGTTTACTGTTTTGAACTTGTATGTTCCCATAATAAATTAAATTGTGTGTAAAGATACGGATTTTAATTGTTATTCACACTGTTCACCGTGTGTAAATAGTTTCATGTACTCATGTATTGACACGTATTTGACAAGCACTTTAAACATCCGAGCAGAGGCCATGGCCAACTTCTTAGACTCTTCAAGCACGTCAATCCTGTCCTGCTCTGCCCCCAACATCTCATCGATAAGGACTTGACCAGCCTGTTTCGAGTTGATGGTAAGTATCAACTCTTCTACAGCATCATCTGTCATCTCTGAGAACATAGAGGACACGTCGTGCATATCCCACATAAGCCAGTCGCTCCATCCATAGGCTTGGATGTCGTGGATG
>TARA_B100000963_G_scaffold361304_1_pt1 | contig 54756 bp, 50 predicted proteins | sample TARA_B100000963 | Tara Oceans TARA_B100000963 (sample SAMEA2622097) | marine metagenome | biome: marine biome (ENVO:00000447); feature: surface water layer (ENVO:00002042); material: "saline water (ENVO:00002010), including plankton (ENVO:xxxxxxxx)" | depth 5 m | reverse complement strand
AAAAAAAAATAATCCTCTTTTAATTGGCGAACCAGGTGTCGGAAAGTCTGCAATTGCAGAAGGCCTTGCTCTAAGAATTGTACAAAAAAAAGTTTCGAGAGTTCTTTACGGAAAAAGAGTTGTAACACTTGACTTAGCCAGTCTTGTTGCAGGAACTAAATACAGAGGTCAATTTGAGGAAAGGATGAAAGCCGTAATGAATGAAATTGAAAAAAATGATAATATAATACTATTTATTGACGAAATACACACTATTGTTGGTGCAGGTGGTGCTACTGGAAGCTTAGATGCATCGAATATGTTTAAGCCTGCTCTAGCTCGAGGAGACATCCAATGCATCGGTGCAACAACACTTGATGAATATAGACAAAATATTGAAAAAGATGGCGCACTTGAAAGAAGATTCCAGAAAATTATTATCAAAGAAACTACAGTTGAAGAAACATACGAGATTTTAAAAAATATTAAAGATAAATATGAAAACCATCATAATGTAACTTATACTAGTGATGCCTTAAAAGCCTGTGTTGACTTAACAAAAAGATATGTTACTGATAGATTTCTTCCTGATAAAGCTATTGATGCTCTAGATGAGGCTGGATCAAGAGTTCACATCAACAATATGAATGTACCTCAAAATATTATTAAATTAGAAAACGACCTTGAGAGTATTATTAAATTAAAAAACTCTGTTGTAAAAAAACAAAAGTACGAAGAGGCTGCTAGACTGAGAGATGATGAAAAAAGAATTGAAAGAGATTTGACATCAGCTCAAAATGAATGGGATGAACAATCTAAATTAAATAGAGTTAAAGTAGATGAGTCCCATATAGCTGAAGTTGTATCGATGATTAGTGGTGTTCCTGTTAGCAAAATTTTCAATAAAGAAAAAAGTAAGCTCTCAAAATTGAATAACATAATTGGAGATAAACTTATTGGTCAAAAGAGCGCCATTGAGAAAGTTGTTAAGGCTATCCAGAGAAATAGAGCTGGTTTAAAAATCGTTGAAAAGCCAATTGGGTCATTCATATTTCTTGGTCAAACTGGTGTTGGAAAGACTCAGCTAGCTAAAATTCTTGCAAACGAAATTTTTGAATCAGAAGACAATTTGATTAGAATTGATATGAGTGAGTACATGGAAAAATTTGCTGTTTCAAGACTAATAGGTGCTCCTCCTGGATATGTTGGATATGAAGAAGGAGGACAATTAAGTGAAAAAGTTAGAAGAAAACCCTACTCTGTAATTCTATTAGATGAAGTAGAAAAGGCTCATCCTGATATTTTTAACATGCTATTACAAGTACTTGATGAAGGTTTTCTAACAGATAGTCTAGGCAGAAAAATAAACTTCCAAAATACAATCATTATTATGACATCAAATATTGGAGCGAGACAGATAAAAGATTTTGGAACTGGTGTTGGTTTTTCAACTAATTCACAAAAAGAGCAAAATAATGATATTGAAAAAGGTATTATTCAGAATTCTCTAAAAAAAACGTTTTCTCCTGAATTCTTAAATAGAGTTGACGAAATTGTTGTTTTTAATTCTTTAGAAAAAAATGATATCAGAAAAATTGTTGATATTGAAATTTCTAAATTAGTTGATAGAGTCACAAATTTAGGTTATAAAATATCTGTTACTGAAAAAGCAAAAGATTTTATTTGTGAAAACGGTTACGATAAGAAAAATGGAGCAAGACCTCTTAACAGAGCAATTCAAAAATTTATTGAAAATTTAATTGCTGAAGAAATTGTTAACAACAAGATTAAAGAGGGCGATATACTTAATATTGACCATTTAAAGACAGATAATTTTTTAACTTTAATTTCAAAAAAAAATAAAAAAAAGACTGATTAATTTTTAAAAATATTTTTTTACAACTATTTTTGTAATATGATTTGCAATCTTTCTCTAGTCAAGCAACCTTTGTTTGCAATTAACAATCAAACACACACAACCCTTTAGGGGGTAATTCACTATTTTTTATAAATATTAATAAGTAATATAAAGTTTAAAACCAATGTTTTATACTTTAGCTAAATAATTTTTAAAATTATAATATGAAGGTCTTAAAATTTGGTGGAACATCAGTAGCTAACTCAAAAAGCATAAAAAAAGTTATTGAAATTATTTCAAAGCAAAAAAGTAAATCAATTATCGTTGTATCAGCACTTTCTGGGGTTACTGACTTATTATTGGATGCTATAAATTCTTCAAAAAAAAATAAAAAGTCATTTGTGAAATTTCTAAATAAAATTGAAGAAAAACATCTAAAACTTATATCAAAGTCCTTAAAAATAAATAAACAAAGTGAATCAATTAGTTTTTTAAAGCAAAATATTAATGAAATTGAATCCATACTAGAAGGTATCGAACTTTTAGGTGAATACTCACCAAAAATACTATCAAGAGTATTATGTTATGGTGAAATACTTTCCAGTAAAATTATTTATGAAATCATTAAACAACAATTAAAAGATATAAGTTTGATTGATTCAAGAAAAATAATTACAACAATAAGTCACGACAATAAAAATATTGTTGATTGGAAAAAGACAAAAGATAATTTTAATAAAAAAATAAAAAAAATTGATTCAAAATTCATTTTAGCTCCAGGATTTGTATCATCGAATAGTGAGGGTGAAGCTACTAATTTAGGAAGAGGGGGTTCAGATTACTCTGCATCTATTTTTGCTTCAATTTTAAAAGCTGATATTTTAGAGATATGGACTGATGTAAGTGGAATGTATACTGCTGATCCAAAAATAGTTTCTCAGGCATATCCAATCAATCAGTTATTATATTCTGAAGCAATGGAGTTGTCTCATTTTGGAGCCAAGGTTATATATCCTCCAACATTGCAACCACTAATTGAAAATGAGATTCCATTAATAATTAAAAATACCTTCAAACCAGATGATTTAGGAACTATAATAAAATCAAATAATTCTAAAAAATCCAATGTAATCAAAGGAATTAGTCATATTAGTAATATTTCATTAATTACTCTTGAGGGATCTGGCATGGTTGGAGTATCAGGTTTTTCAAGTAGACTTTTTAGCGCTTTAAATAAGGGGGATATTAATATAATAATGATCAGCCAAGCTTCATCTGAACAATCAATATGTATTGGAATTAATAGTAATCAAGCGGAATTTGCAAAAAGAAATATTGATAAAGAATTTGAATTTGAAATTTCATTGAAAAAAGTTAAACCTTGTTTTGTTGAAAGTAATTTAGTTAATATTGCCGTAGTTGGAGAAAAAATGAAAGACCATCAAGGAATCAGCGGTAAAATTTTTAGTTCACTTGGTAATAACAATGTTAATATAAGAGCTATAGCTCAAGGTGCATCTGAAAAAAATATTTCCTTTGTAATTAATAACAAAGATTGCAAAAAAGCATTAAATACATTACATGAAACATTTTTTGAGGAAAATATAAAGGAATTAAATTTATTTGTTGTTGGAGTTGGAAATGTTGGTGGTAAATTACTTGAACAAATATCAAAACAATACAAATATTTAATTGATGTTTTAAAGTTAAGAATTAAAGTGATCTCGGTATCTAACTCAAAAAAAACATATTCAAATAACGATGGCTTGGATTTAAAAAATTGGAGAAAGCTTTTAAAGTCTGGAAATAAAATGAATTTAAACTTACTCTACAATAATGTTAAAAAACTTAATTTAAGAAATAGCATTTTTATAGATAATACTGCTAGTGAAAAAATTTCTAATGAATATGAAAAGTATTTAGAAAGTAATATTGGTGTAGTAACTTGTAATAAAATTGCTTGTGCTGACAGATATAATAAATATTTAAATTTAAAGAATTTGTCTAGAAAATACGGAAGCCCATTTTTATTTGAAACAAATGTTGGCGCAGGTCTTCCAGTAATTGATACTTTAAATAATTTAGTTGATTCTGGAGATAGAATATTAAAAATACAGGCGGTTCTGTCTGGTAGTTTAAATTTTATTTTTAATAATTTTAAAAAACCAGACACTTTTCACAAAATTGTTCTACAAGCTAAAGAAGAGGGGTACACTGAACCTGATCCAAAAATTGACCTTAGCGGAGTAGATGTAGCTAGAAAAATTCTTATTCTTGCTAGAGAAAGTGGGATGAAATTAGAACTAGATCAAATTAAAATTGACTCATTCCTTCCTAAGGAATCAATTAATTCAAAAGATGAAAAAACATTTTTCGACTCATTGATAAAACATAAGAATATTTTTAATTTGTTATTAGAAAAAGCTGATAAAAATAATTCAAGATTAAAGTATGTAGCAGAACTTGAAAATGGTAAAGCAAGAGTTGGTTTAAATGAAGTTGAAAAAGGTCATGATTTTTATAATTTGAAAGGAAGTGATAATATTGTCCTTTTCTACACAAATAGATACTTTGAACAACCCCTGATTGTAAAGGGTGCAGGAGCGGGCGCAGATGTAACAGCTGCTGGAATTTTTGCTGATATAATAAGAATTGGTAAAAAATAAATTATGAATGAAATCAAAATATTTTCTCCTGCAAGTGTTGCAAATATTTCCTGTGGATTTGATGTTTTAGGAGTTTGCCTTAATAACATTGGTGATGAGATGATAATAAGAAAAACTAAAAAAAGAGGGATTACAGTTTCTAAAGTTCATGGAGATAAGGATATACCTCTTGATATTAAAAAAAATGTTGCCGCTATTTCTGCAGCATCACTTCTTAATAAAATTTCTGTAGATTACGGATTTGAGATTGAAATATTTAAAGGAATAAAATCAGGTAGTGGAATTGGAAGCAGTGCAGCAAGTTCTGCTGGATCAGTTTTCGGAATTAATAAATTGATAGACAATCCTTTTTCAAAAAATGAGTTAATCAAATTTGCAATGGACGGAGAAAAAAAAGCTAGTGGAACAGCTCATGCAGACAATGTCGCTCCTTTAATATATGGTGGTATAACTTTAATTAGATCAACCTCTGAAATCGATATAATTAGTCTTCCAACTCCAGAAAAATTATTTCTAACAATCATACATCCAAAAATTAAACTAAAAACTTCAGACTCAAGATCTATACTAAAACATAAAGTCTCCTTAAAAAAAACTATTAATCAAATGGCAAACTTAGGAGGATTTATAAGTGGACTTTACACGAATAATTTTAATTTAATTAAAAGATCTTTGGAAGATGTTATTGTTGAACCAACAAGATCTATTCTAATTCCTGAATTTTATAAAATTAAAAAGTCTGCTATTGATAACGGCGCCCTTGGTTCAGGTATTGCCGGATCTGGCCCATCGGTTTTTGCGATTGTAAAAGGTGAAAAAAAAGCTAAGAAAATTGGAAAAGCCATGTCAGAAGTTTTAATAAAAATAGGACTAGAATTCAACTTACATATATCCAAAATAAATAAAAATGGTATAAAAGTACTCTCAAAGAAATGAAATTTAAAAGTCTTAATAACAATTCAAACAAAGTTAATTTTTTAGAGGGAGCAATAAGAGGTCTTGCTCCAGATAAAGGTTTATATTTTCCCGAAAGAATAAAATTGATTGAAAAAAGTTTTTTTGATTCAATTTATAAGTTAGGAGATCATGAAATAGCCAAAAAAGTAATTAGTCCATTCATTGGAAATGTTATTGACGAACCATCTCTTGATAAAATTATTGAAGAAACAATTTCATTCCCTTTTCCATTATTAAACATTGAAAAAAATATCTATTGTTTAGAGCTCTTTCATGGACCAACTTTAGCTTTTAAAGATATTGGAGCAAAATTTATGGCAAAAACAATCGAATATGTTATCAAAAAAAATAATTTAGGAAAAATAACTGTTTTAGTAGCTACATCAGGAGATACCGGTGGGGCAGTTGCTAAAGGATTTTGTGGAATTAATGGTGTTGAAGTAATAATTCTGTATCCAAAAAACAGGGTAAGTAAAATACAAGAGAAACAACTAACTACATTAAATGGAAATGTAACTGCAATTGAAGTATCTGGTTCATTTGATGATTGTCAAAATATGGTAAAAAGAGCTTTTATTGATAATGATGTAATTAAAATAAAGAAACTAACATCAGCAAATTCAATAAATATAGCAAGATGGTTACCTCAAATGTTTTACTACTTTTTAGCATTCAAAAAATTAAAAAAATCAAATTCTATAACTTTTTCAGTGCCGAGTGGAAATTTTGGAAATATTTGCGCTGGACTTCTTGCAAAAAAAATTGGCCTTCCAATTAAAAATTTTGTCGCAAGTACAAATATTAATGATGTTATTCCTAAATTTATTTCAACAGGGAAATTAATTCCAAAGAAATCCAAAACTACAATCTCTAATGCCATGGATGTTGGTGATCCAAGTAATTTCATAAGAATTTTAAATCTTTATGATTCTAATTACACTGAATTGAAAAAAGATTTTTTTAGTTACAGCTTCACTGATAGTGAAACAAAAATTGTAATAAAGAAAATTTATGAAAAATATGGATATATACTTGAACCTCATGGAGCGATTGGATATTTGGGATTGAAAAAAAATATTGAAAAAAATCACGATGATATTGGTGTTTTTTTAGAGACAGCTCATCCAATTAAGTTTAGTGAATCAGTTGAAAAAATAATTAATAAAAAAATAGTAATTCCTGATAGAATAAAAAAAGTTTTAGAAGGTGAAAAAAAAACTGTTGAAATTAGTAATTATGACGAATTAAAAAACTTTATTATGAAAAACTAACTCATGAGAAAAACAGTTTTAAATTCTATTCACAAAGACCTTGGAGCTAAAATGATCAATTTTTATGAATTTGAAATGCCATTGTATTACGACAGTATTAGTAATGAGCATAAAAAAGTAAGACTTGACTGTGGATTATTTGATATTTCTCATATGGGAGAATTCTTTGTCTTTGGGAAAAATTCTTTTGAACTACTTCAGAAAATTTGCAGTAACGACATATCAAAACTTTCTGTGGGTAAAGCACAATATAATTATTTGCCAAACTTTAAAGGTGGAATAATTGATGATCTGATTGTTTATAAAATTGAGAATGACAAGTACATGTTGATTGTTAATGCATCAAACATTGAAAAAGATTTTAATTGGATTAATGAAATAAATAAAAAATTTAAATCTGAATTATTAAATTTATCTGATGAGTATTGCCTTTTTGCATTACAAGGACCCAAATCAATTTCAGTTCTTAAAAATTTAACAAAAGCTAAATTAAACTCAATGGATAATTATTCTAACAAAGTAATCAATCTTGCTGGTATCGAAAATATTTTTATATCCTCAACTGGCTATACGGGTGCTGGTGGGTTTGAAATTTTAGTTAAAAATAGTAATGCAAAATTTCTTTGGAACAAAATACTCGAGGTTGGTGAATCAATTAAAATAAAACCAATAGGTTTGGCTGCAAGAGATTCACTAAGAATCGAAATGGGTTACTGTCTATACGGCAATGAAATTGATGAAAATAGAAATCCTTATGAAGCTGGCTTAGCTTGGATAACTAAACCACACACTAAATTTGTGAATTACAATGGGCTTTTATTACAAAAAGAAGGTCAAAAACATAAATTGATTGGTTTTAAGTTAAATGAAAAAGGTATACCAAGAAGTGGATTTAAAATATTCAATAATAATTATTTAGAAATTGGATATGTAACCTCTGGTACATTTTCTCCTTTCTTAAGGAATGGTATAGGTTTAGGATATATTGATTTTAATCAAAATCAAAAAGAAATTTTTATTGAAGCAAGAGGAAAAAAAATTCCAGCTACAATATGCAAATTACCATTTGTAAAGAGAGAACATTGAAGAAAATTTTAATTTTAGGTGCAAGTGGATTCATAGGACATTCAATTCACAAAGAATTAAGTAAATATTATAATACTTATGGCACTTATTGCACAAATAAATTATTTGAAATTAAAAATAATTTTCAATATTATGATATAGCCTCATCTAACTTAAATAGTTTAATTACAAGAATAAAACCAAATTTGATAATTTCTTGCCTAAAAGGTCCTTTCTCATTACAAATTAAGACTCATGAATTAGTTATTGAATATGTGAAAAAAAATAACTGCAGAATTATGTTTATTTCCTCATCAAATGTTTTTGATGCTTTTGAACATTTTCCCTCATACGAATATGACAAAACTTTATCTAAAAGTAAATATGGTAAATTTAAATCAAAAATTGAAAATTTAATTTTAAAATTAAACCCAGCTAAATATGTAATAATTAGATTGCCAATGGTTTTTGGAATCAAATCTAACAGAAATAAAGAAATCAAATTACTGATAAAAGAAAATAAACCAATTGATGTATATCCAAATACAATTGTCAATATTAATTGTGATATAATTTTAAGTCAACAAATAAACTATATAATAAATAAAAACTTGAGTGGAATTTTTCATTTAGGAACTAAAGATCTTATTAGTCACTTTGACTTAATAAAAAAAATTGTTGGAAATATAAATATTGGTGTGAAGTTTAAACATATATATACAACTAATAATTTAAGATATTTAGCAGTTCTTCCAAAAAAAAATTGTTTACCCTCTCATTTATATCCCACCTGTGAATCTATAATAAATTCTTTTTCTTTAAATTTTAATATTTACAAGTAAAATGGGGAGAGCATTCGAGTTTAGAAAATCAAGAAAACTTAAAAGATGGTCTACAATGTCAAAATCTTTTACAAAACTTTCAAAAGAAATTCAAATTTCAGTTAAAGAAAATGGTCCTTCTCTTGAATCTAATTCCAAATTGAGAGCATTAATTCAAAATGCGAAATCAATTAATATGCCAAAAGAAAATATCGAAAGGGCTATAAATAAGAGTGCTAATAAAACTAAAGATAATCTTAAAAAAATTTTTCTTGAGGGTTACGGACCTTTTGGGATTGCAATTTTAGTTGAAGCAATAACTGACAATAATAACCGAACTGTTGCAAACATAAGAAGCTATTTCAAAAAAGAAAATGGGGAACTTAGTAAGTCTGGCTCAGTTGATTATTTATTTAATAAAATTGTTTACTTTGAAATTTCAAACAATGCAATAGATTTAGAAAAAATTGAATTAGAATTAATTGACTTTGGACTATTAGAAATTATTTCAAAAAAAAAATATTCAACAATAATTGGCTCTTATGAAAATTTTAATTCATTACAATTAGAACTTGAAAAAAGAAAAGTTGAAATCATTAATTCAGGATTTGATAAAATTCCCAAAAATTTAATTTCAATTGATGAAGAAAAAAAGAATTTGATTGTTAAATTAATAAATATCATAGAAAATGATGAAGATGTTCAAAATGTTTATCATAATTTAAATATTTAAAAAAAAATTTGATAATTTACAGTAAGTTATTTATATAATCAGTAAAAATCTATAAAAAAAAAAAATTTGTAGATTTGCTTTAAATATTTTAAAATGAAAGTAGGAATTCAAGCGTTTTTATGGTTATTAATATTTTTCTTTAGTTATCAAATATATGATTCTATTAATGGACCAATCAATTTTAATAATGTGAAAAATGAAAGATATAAAAAAGTAATTAATAGATTAAAGGATATAAGAGTTTCACAAATTGCCCATAAAGATGTTAAAGGATATTATGCTAATAATTTTGATAGTTTAATAAATTTTATTGATAACGGAATTTTTACATTAATTGAAAAAAGAGATTCTTCTTATCTAGAGTATGATAGAACATACAGAATTGATATGTTAAAAGAGGTCATAGTTATTGATACACTTGGTTTTGTCAGTGTTAAAGATTCGCTTTTTAAAATGAATAATGATTATAAAATGATGTCTAAAATTCCAATTGAAGGAGTGGAAGAAAATTTTACAATAAACGCTGAGATAATTGACAAAAATGGATACAATGTTCCTGTTTTCGAAGTTAAAGTATCAAAAGATATTGTTTTGTTTGATCAAGATACCGATCTATTGAAAGAAGAAAACGAAACAATTTCAGTAGATGGCGTTAATGGTTCTGATATCGTTTTAGGTTCATTAACTGAGGTCAGCGTTAATGGAAATTGGCCCACCATATTTGATGCAACTCAATAATAAATATCTAAAATCTGATAGTTTATCCATTCAAATTTTTAAAAGTGGATTATTTTTTTGCACAAAAAAAGAAACCTATTTTTTTGATTTTAAAATTCTAAATTTTGATTCTATTTCTATCAAAAATTTCATTGAAAAAAATAAAATTGAGTTTGATTTTGTTGAAGTAATTCTATTTGATGAGAATTCAATAATAATTCCAGATGATTTTTTTGATGAAAAAAGAATTGAGAATTTAGTATCTACATCTATGCCCCTTAAGTCTGATTATTTAGTTTACGATAAGATTTTTGATACTAAACAAGTTGTATTATACTATCTTAAAAAAGAAAATAAAAAAATTATTAACGATTTTTTTCCAAAAGCTGAAATAAAGCATTTTACATCTCAATTGTTTAAGATATTAGCGAAATTTTCAAAAAATAACTACAAAAAAAATATGTACATAAATATAAGAGATATTTTTTTGGATATTTTTATATATCATTCTAATCAGCTATTATTTTTCAATACTTTTAATCACAAAACTATTGAGGATTTTCTATATTATGTTTTCTACGTTATTGAAATTCAAGGAATAAATCAAATAGAATCAAATGTGTTTTTTTTAGGTAAAAATGATAAATTTAATAAATATTATAATTCATTTTCAAAATTTTATAATTCTGCTAAATTTTTAAATTCACAAACAACTAATATTTCTCAAAATAATCATGAATGTCCTATGTTTTTAGATATTTTTGAATAATGAATATTATTTCTGGATCATTAAAAGGTAGAAAAATAATTTATGATAAAAAACTCAATGTAAGACCAACTACAAGTAAGTCTAAAGAAGGAATTTTTAATACATTGAACAATTTATATTACTGGAGCAAAATTAGAGTTCTAGATTTATTTTCTGGTTCAGGAAATATTAGTTACGAATTTGCTTCAAGAGGAGTGAAAAAAATTTATTGCGTTGATAATAATCATGACAATATCAAATTCATTAAAAAAACATCAATGGACTTGAAAATTGACTTAAATATTATAAAATATGATTATAAAAAATTTTTAAAAAAAAATGACGAAAAATTTGATATTATTTTTGCAGATCCACCTTATGATTATTCATTACAAAAGTTAACAGAAATTGTTGATTTAATCTTTAGTAAAAAAAGTGTTGCAAAAGGAGGAATTTTTCTGCTAGAACACAACGATAAAATTGAATTCTGCAACCATAATTTATTTTATTTGAAAAAAAAATATGGGTCAAACTGTTTTAGTTTTTTTAAAAAAAAAGGCAGACCATAAGCCGGATTCTGTATTATCTTATCATTTATCTAGACTCTTAATTACTTAAAAGCTCAAACCGTCTACCCTTTTACATTAAGCGAACAACCATAATAGTAAATATACTTGACGTTTCACCGTATAGAGTTTACATGATTTCACTACAGCATTACCTGTACATTCTTTCTGTTGCACTTGTCCTATTCATTTATGAATGACGGGTGTTACCCGCTATACTGTTCTGTGGTGTCCGGACTTTCCTCTTTAAAAAAAAGCGATAAGTGGTCTGCCACTGTAAATTTAGTTATTTTGTTAATAATTATAATTTAAAAATCTGTAAACATTTTTAAATTGATATTTCATTTTCATAAATTTACCTCGATGAATCAATTTAAAGTTTCTGCATTAAAATATAGACCAGTAAATTTTAATGAAGTTGTTGGCCAGGAGATAATCACAAAAACTTTGGAAAAAGCAATAGAAAAAAATCAACTAGCACAATCACTTTTATTTTGTGGTCCAAGGGGGGTTGGAAAAACAACCTGTGCTCGTATATTAGCGAAAAAAATTAATAAATTTAATTCCTCAAATAGTAGTAATCATTCATATAACATATTTGAATTAGATGCTGCATCAAATAATTCGGTCGATGATATAAGAAATCTAACTGAACAAGTTAGAGTTCCTCCGCAAATCGGAAATTTTAAAGTTTTTATAATTGATGAAGTACATATGTTGTCAACACCAGCATTTAATGCCTTTTTAAAAACATTGGAGGAACCTCCAAGTCATGCAATATTTATTTTAGCTACTACTGAAAAAAATAAGATAATTCCTACAATTTTATCAAGATGCCAAATTTATGATTTTAAAAGAATAAAAATCAAAGATATTGTATTAGTTTTAGAATCAGTTTCCAATAAACAAAATATAAATTTTGAAGTTGATGCATTAAATTTAATCGCCGAAAAAGCCGACGGTGCGATTAGAGATGCTTTATCTTTATTTGATCAGTTAGTGATTTCATGTACAAATAATTTAACTTTAGAAAATATTTCGAAAAACCTTAATGTAATTAGTAACAATATTTATTTTGATTTAACTGATGAAATATTAAAAAAAAATATTTCTGGAATTTTGATTAAACTTGAAAATATTGTTGAATTAGGATATGACTTATATGATTTAGTAATAGGAATGAATAATCATATCAGAAACCTCTTATTGTGTGCCGAAACTAATACAAGTTCTATATTTGAATTAAGTGAAAGTTTTAAAGAAAAATATTCAAATTATTCATCAAAGTTTGAAATAAATGTGTTACTGAATTTAATAGACATACTAACTGAATCTGAATTAAATTATAATAAAGCAAAAAATAAAAGAATTTTAGTTGAACTGACCTTTATGAAACTTGCCTCTTTTGATTACTTAGAAAAAAAAAAAAAATAATACCAACTAGTTTTTATAAAAATTTCAACCCAAATAATATTGAAATAATAAATTCAAAAAAACCTAATAAAGATTTGGTTGCAGAAACAAATAAGGACTTTAAAAAAAAAGTAACTGAAAAAGAATCTTTTGAAAAAAAAAGGTTTTCAAAGTTTTCTTTATCAAGTGTTTTTGAAAAAAAGAATATATCAATTAATGATTTAAATACAGATAATGTTTCAAAGCTAAATCAAAAATTTTCCAAATCAGACCTTCAAAAATCATGGAATACTTTAATAAATGAAAAATCAAAACAAGGGGAAAAAAATATTGCCTCAATATTAAGATTAGGGAAACCTTTACTTCAAATTAATAATACTATAAAGTTTGAGGTTCCATCTGAATCAATAAAAATTGAATTAGAAAATAACATGAGTGATTTACTTTTTTTTTTAACAAATGACTTGAAAAATGATAATATAAAAATAGATTTTAAACTAAATGAAAAAATAATTACAAAAAAAGCTTATACTTTCGAAGAAAAATATAAAAAACTACTTAAGATTAATCCAAAAATTGATAAACTAAAAAAAGAATTTGGCCTTGATTAATTTTTTAATAGATTTTTATGAAGCAATTTTATCATTCCATCAGAAAGACCAATTTTCGGAACAAATACTTTGTTTGATCCGCACCACTTCAAGGATTTAATAAAAATTTCTAAAGCAGGTATAATAACATCTGCCCTATCTGTATTTAAATTATAATTATAAATTCTGTCATCAAAACTTATTTTTTTTAAATTTTCGTAAATAGTATTTAATTTAAATATAGAAATTGGGTCACCCTCTTTAATTTTCGCAATCTTAAAAACTTTATTAATATTTCCCCCAGAACCCAGAACAACAAGATTTTTTATATCTGAAGTATTTTTTTTAATCCAACTTTTAATATCAATCCAAATTTTAAAATTAACTGTCTCATTAATCATTCTAACTGTTCCAATTTTAAATGACTTTGAACAAATTCTCTTTTTATTTTTTAAAATGGTAAATTCAGTACTTCCTCCTCCTACGTCTATATATATATAGTTTTTTGACAAATTTAAATTATTATAGTTAAAAATATCAGAGTATGAAATGATTTCAGCTTCTTTTCTACCATCAATTATTTGGATTTTTATATTTAATTTATCTTTTATTTTTTTTACTATATACTCTGAATTATTGGCTTCCCTTAGTGCTGAGGTTGCACAAACCATATATTTTTTGACACCATGAATTTTCATTAATAATTTAAATGCCTTCATAGTTTTAAGGAGTTTTTTGATATTTGTTTTTGAAATCTCACCAACTGAAAAAGAATCTTCTCCAAGTCTAATCGGAACTCTTACAATTGAACTTTTAACATAAAACGTAGGATTATTTTTTTTTTCTAAAACATTAGATATTAAAATTCTAATAGCATTAGATCCAATATCAATTGCTGCATATTTACTAATTTTCATCTATTTTTTGAGAAAATATTTATTATAATAATTATATGTTTCTACTTGTGATCTGTTTTTTTTCTTATTATTTGAAACAAAAATATTTTGAGAATCAGTATTAATCAATCTAGCTTTAACATTATCGGTCCAACTAATATTAAATGTATCTATTATTTGATTCTGTAAATTTTCGCTATAAATAGGAAATGTAACCTCAACTCTGTTATCAAAGCTTCTTGTCATTAAATCAGATGAGGATAAATAGATTTTTTTATTTCCACCATTTTCAAAAATATATATTCTAGAATGTTCAAGAAATTTATCAATTACACTAATAACTTTAATATTCTCACTTAACCCATTTATGCCAGGAATCAAGCAACAAACTCCTCTTACTATTAAATCAATTTTTACTCCCGAACTGCTAGCCTCATACAATTTATCGATAATTTTATAGTTAGTTATACTGTTTAATTTCATTTTTATTCTTGCAGGTTTACCCTCTTTAAAATTATTGATTTCATTATCTATTAATTTTAAAAAGGTTGAATAGGTTGAATGTGGAGAAACAATTAAATGTTTATATTTTTTTATTTTAAAATTAACTTTTAAAAAACTAAAAACTTTATTTACTTCTTTTAAAATTTTTTGATTGAACGTAAACAATGTAAAGTCAGTATAAACTTTCGCAGTTGATTCATTAAAATTCCCTGTACTTAAAAAACCAAATCTTACAATTTTGTAATTGATCTCTTTCTCAATTACACAAATTTTACTATGTACTTTTAATCCAGGGACACCTAAAATAATCTCAACTCCAGCTGCACCTAAAAGCTCAGTGAATTTTATATTATTTTCCTCATCAAATCTTGCTTGTAATTCAATTTGGACAGTTACTTTTTTGCCATTTTTTGCTGCATTAATTAAAGAGCTTATAACATTTGATTGTTTGGCTAATCTATAAAGAGTGATTTTTATGGTTTTTACATCAGGGTCTAAAGCGGCATCCCTTAAAAATTTAACGACGTAAGAAAAAGTGTGGTATGGAGTATATTGTAAAAAATCATTTTTTAATAAGTATTTTAACAAATTTTCTTCAAGATTATAACCTCTAATATTTAATGGTTTATTTTTTTTATATAATAAATCATCTCTATTTAAACTTGGAAAATTCATATAATCTCTTCTATCATGATATCTCCCACCAGGTATTAAGCTGTCAAATGAAGATATACCTAGTTTATTTATAACAAACTCTAAGGCCTTTTTTGAAATATTCTTATCATAAACTAATCTAACAGGATCTCCTGTCAGCCTATCTTTAACACTCTCTGTAATTTTATTTATATAACTTTTACTTAAATCAGAATCAAAATCTAATTCTGCGTCCCTAGTAATTTTTACCATGTGACCAAATATATTTTTATAATTAAACATATTAAAAATCAAATGAAAATTGAATCTGATTAAATCATCTAATAACATTATATATTGAATATTATTTTTTTTTGGTAGAACAATAAATCTATCAATATCTTTAGGTATTTCAATTAAAGCATATAAATATTTTGAATCATAAGATGATTGATTTAACTCAATTTCAGCAACAAGAAAAGCTCTGTTATCACTAAAGTCTTGCTTAATTTTATTTGATAGGATAATTGTTACCAATGCAGGACTCACATTTCGAATGAAAAAATCGTTTAAAAAATCAAATTGATCAGAAACTACTTGTTTTTCGTTTATGAAAAAAATTTTTTCATTCTTTAATTCTTCTTCGATTGAATTGAGTATCGTCAAACTTTCTTTTTGTTTTTTTATTACAATAGATGTAATTTTTTCTAATAATTCTTTAGCTTCAGTACCTAATACTTTTTTTCCAGATTTACCCGAAAGTGCTATTCTTTGTACTGTAGCATATCTTACTTTAAAAAATTCATCAAGATTATTTGAAAAAATACCTAAAAACCTTAATCGTTCGAGTATAGGAACACTTTTTTCAGCAGCCTCCTGTAATACCCTTGAATTAAAATCAAGCCAACTTATTTCTCTGTTTATATATTTTGTTTTACTCATTTATAAACTTTTCCTGGTAATTTGAAAAGATTCTCCTTTTTTAATCCTACCCCATTTATTTTCATTAAAAGATATAGATACAATACTTGAAGTTGGCATATGAATAATTTCTTCATTTGAAAAAAAATTTGCAGCAGACGTAAATGCAGGATTATGACCAACTAAAACAACTTCATTTATTGAATCACTGAGATTATACACAAACTTAATAATTTCATCTACATTGAAAGTATATAATTTGTTATTAATTTTTATTTTATCGAATGTAAAATTAATAGATGAGGAAAATATTACACATGTGCTAATTGCTCTAACTGCGGGGCTTGTAATTATAAGTTCAACTGATTTAAAAATATTATTGAATTTTTTTCCAATTCTCAAAATATCATCAACTCCTCTCTGATTTAAAGGGCGATTAATGTCACTAACGTCTAAGTCCCAAGACGATTTAGCATGTCTTAAAAAAAATATTTTTTTATTCATGGAGCCAATCTATAATTAATCCATTCACTATTTTCATTTAATACATACTCAATTCTATCATGTAGTCTATTGGGTCTTCCCTGCCAGAACTCGAAAATATTTGGCTTGACTATAAAGCCACCCCAAGAGTTTGGCCTTTTAACATTATTTTTTTTAAAACTCTTTATCTTGTTTTCAAGAAATAGTCTATTGGGTATAATTTGACTTTGTGGAGATATAATTGCCCCAATTCTACTTCCAAGTGGTCTTTCATTAAAATACTTTTCTGACTTTTCATCAGAAATTTTAAATGCATTACCAGTTATTAATATTTGTCTTTCAAGACTTGGCCAAAAAAAGGAAAGGGAAACTTTAGAATTAAGTTTTATTGATTCACCTTTTCTACTATTAAAATTTGTATAAAAAATGAATCCTTCAATACCAAATTCTTTTAAAAGAACTATTCTTGTCCTAGGGAAACCGTTAGAGCTAATTGTTGAAAGGCTCATTGCATTAGGTTCATCAATCAACTTATCTTTACAGGCATCATTGAACCATTTTTCAAAAAAATCAAATGGTATTTTTTCTATGTTTATATCGTCGATATATTTTTTTTCGTACGATTTCCTGAGTTTACCAATATCTTTATTTTTCATTAAAAATAATTTATTACAAAAATAAATTAAAATTCTAAAATTAAACCCTCATATGCAAGATCAACATTTTTGAAAATTTTAGAAGATTCATCAATAAATTTTTCTAGATTTTTATATCTAGAAGAAAAATGACCAAGTAGTAATTTTTGACAATTAGCCGCTTTTGCAATTTTGGCTGCATCAGATGCGGTGCTGTGTAATGTTTTTTTTGCTAAATCATTATCTATTTCAAGAAAAGTAGATTCATGATAAAGTAATGTTACGTTTTTTAATATACTTATTATTTCCTTATGATAACTTGTATCACTACAAAATGCATAACTAGTATTTTTTTTGGGTTCTAAAACCAATTCACGATTCTTTACTTTTGATCCATCGTTAAGAATAATATCCTCACCATTCTTAATTTTATTAAATTCAGTGAAATTAATTGAATGTTTTTTAATCTCATTCATATTAAGTTTTTTTTCCTTATGTTTTTCAACAAATAAAAATCCATTAGTATAAATTCTGTGTCTTAAGGGTATTGTTTTGACTTCTAATTGATCATTATTTAATATTAAAACACTTTTTTTTGATTCTAATTCATGAAAATTAATTTTAAAATCAGTCCAAGAATTCGAATATTTCAGTTGTAAATCAATTATTTCTTTTAAACCTTTGGGGCCAAATAAATTAAGATCATTTGATCTTCCATAAAGCCTAAAAGTACTGATTAACCCTATTAAACCGAAAAAATGGTCTCCATGTAGATGCGAAATAAAAATATTTTTTATTCTACTAAATTTAATTTTCATCTTTCTGAGTTGCATTTGAGTACCTTCACCACAATCAATCAAAATTAAATCTCCTCCAATTTCTAAAATTTGAGAAGTTGTATGGAAATTATTTCGTGGAGATGCTGAATAACATCCTAAAATAGTTAATTTCATAATTTATAAATATCTCTTTCAATTCTATCGAATTGAATTAAGTCCCTAGCTTCAACTAATGTAGGAGTAATTTTAAATTGGTCAAATTTAGACGAGCTAACAAAATCATTACAAACAATAACAAGAGATTTATTAAAATCTTTAATTTTTTTATCTAAAATTAATAATTCAGAATAAATCAAATTTAACAAAGCATTATCAATAATAATTATCCAATCATTTTTTTTATTTAAAAGAGTAGTGTTTTTGACAAAAAAATCTTCTTTGTACGAATTTTGATCAAAAAAAATTGTAAGAATATTGTCTGAATTTTGATTTTTCATTAAATTAAATTAAGAGTTTTGAGGCGAGTAAATATGTAATTGCCATTCTTATTGCAACACCATTTTGAACTTGATCTAAAATTACCGACTGATTAGAATCTGCAAGAGTAGATGAAATTTCAACACCCCTATTAATTGGTCCAGGATGAAGAATCACCAATTTTTTATTTAACTCGTTTAATTTTAATTCATCTAATCTATACAGGTTTGAATATTCTCGTATACTTGGAAAATATCTTTGATTCATTCTTTCATTTTGAATTCTAAGCACATTAATGGCGTCACACCATTTCAATCCTTTATTTAAATTAATTTCACAAGATACTCCCAATGTCTCGATATCCTTTGGAATTAAAGTTTTAGGGGCACACAACTTGACTTTGGCTCCTAATTTAACTAATAGTAAAATATTTGATAAAGCAACTCGAGAATGCATTATATCTCCCAAGATTAGTATTTTTTTATTAGTTAATTCTCCAAATTTCTCCATCAGTGAATATGCATCTAATAATGCTTGTGTTGGATGTTCATGAGTTCCATCACCAGCATTAACTATACAAGAATTTACTTTTTTTGATAAATATAAAGCTGATCCTGGAGCTGGGTGTCTTAGAACAATCATATCAACTTTCATTGCTAAAATATTTTTTACTGTGTCAACTAAATTTTCACCTTTAGATATTGAAGATTGATTAGCTGAGAAATTAATAACATCGGCACTTAGTCTTTTTTGAGCAAGCTCGAAAGAAAGCTTTGTTCTGGTGCTATTTTCAAAAAATAAATTTGCAATTGTAACATCTCTTAAACTTGGAACTTTTTTTATTGGTCTGTTTATTACTTCTTTAAAATAATCAGCAGTTTTAAAAATTAAATTTACATCAGAATGGTTTAAATATTTGATTCCTAATAGGTGATTGACACTTAAGTTTCCCTTTATCATTAACCGTTAATTAAATAAACTGAATCTTCATTCCTATTCTCATTCCAATTTACTATTACTCTGTCATTTTGTATAGAATCAACTTCAAGTCCAATATAATTTGGCTGAATAGGTAATTCTCTACTAAATCTTCTATCAATTAAAATTAGCAATTCAATAAACTTTGGCCTTCCATATGTCTCAATTGCAGTCAAAGCAGCTCTAATACTTCTTCCTGTATATAAAACGTCATCTATTAGAACTACTGATTTCGACTCAATTTTAACATTCATGTCAGAAATATTAGGATTTAGTGGTTTATCATTTCTCCTAAAGTCGTCTCTGAAGAAAGTTATATCTAATATACCATAACTAACACTTTTACAATCATATTTATTTTTAAGTAATGAAATTATTTTATTTAAAAAATAAACACCTCTTGGTTGTAAACCTATTAATACTGTATTTGAAAAATCATCATGATTCTCTATTAACTGACAAACTAACCTGTTAATAAGAATATCTAATTGATTTGAATTTAAAATTATTTTTCTTGACATAACTGAGTACTATTGAACTTTCACCACATCAATATTAAAAACAAATTTAAACAATTATTTCATCTTTTTTTTCAACTCTGCAAGTGCATCAATGTCTCCTAGTGTACTTTTCTCTTGAGTTGCTGAGATATTGCCTTTACTTTTTTTATTTACTTTACTGGTGGTTTTTGTTTTAAAAGTAGCTGTATGTGACGCAACTACTCTTTTAAACTCTTTATTAAACTCAATTATTTTAAATTTCGCTTTTTCATCCAAAACTAATTTAGAACCGTCAACCTTTTCTAATAATCTGGAGGGGATAAAGGCCGTAATATCTTCATTAAGACTAATAGTTGCGCCCTTATCTACGATAGCCAATATTTTAGATTCATGAATTGAATCAAGAGTAAACTCTTTTTCATATTTATCCCATGGATTGTCAATAGTTTGTTTGTGTCCTAAACTAAGTTTTCTAGAATTAGCATCTAATTCTAAAACTACGACTTCAATTTTATCACCAATAGATAAAAATTCGGATGGATGTTTGATTTTCTTTGTCCATGATAGGTCAGAAATATAAACTAAACCATCAATACCCTCTTCAAGTTCAATAAAAACTCCAAAATTTGTAAAATTCCTGACAATTCCACTATGTTTTGAACCAATTGGATATTTTTCAGTGATATCTGTCCATGGATCTTTACTAAGTTGTTTAATACCTAGAGACATCTTTCTTGATTCTTTGTCTAAAGTTAAAACTATAGCCTCAACTTCATCACCAACTGAAACAAAATCTTGAGCAGATCTTAAATGAGTAGACCAAGACATTTCAGATACATGAACCAATCCTTCAACCCCTTCTTCAATTTCAATAAAGGCTCCGTAATCAGCAATTATAACAACCTTTCCTTTAACGCTAGATCCTTCTTTTAGATCCTCACTTAATTTATCCCATGGATGAGAACTTAGCTGTTTTAAGCCTAACTGAATTCTAGATTTATTATCGTCAAAGTCTAAAATAACTACATTCAGTTTCTGATCTAATTCCAATATCTCACTTGGATGATTAATCCTTGCCCAAGATAAATCCGTGATATGGATTAATCCATCAACTCCACCTAAATCTATAAATACACCATAAGATGTTATATTTTTTACTGTACCCTCTAAAACTTGCCCTTTTTCAAGTTGACCTATAATTTCTTTCTTTTGTTCTTCAATATCGGCCTCAATTAAAGCCTTGTGAGATACCACTATATTTTTAAATTCATGGTTAATTTTAACAACTTTAAATTCCATATTTTTGTTTACAAATTGATCATAATCTCGAATAGGTTTAACATCAATCTGAGAACCTGGAAGAAATGCCTCGATTCCAAAAACATCTACAATCATTCCACCTTTTGTTCTACATTTAATAAATCCATTAACTATTTCCCCAGTTTTGTTGGCTTCATTTACTCTATCCCATGCTTTAATAGTTCTAGCTTTTCTATGAGATAAAATTAATTGACCAGTTTTATCCTCTCTAATATCGACTATTACCTCAACCTTGTCACCAACCTTTAAATCAGGGTTATATCTAAATTCGTTTAAGGAAATAACACCTTCAGACTTAGCATTTATATCAATAATTGCTTCTTTATCAGTCATGTGAATTACAACTCCCTCAATTACATCCTCGTCAGATGTATCAATAAAATTTTTGTTTATTAATTTTTCAAATTCATCTAATTTTTTTTGATCTATAATATCAATACCCTCTTCGTAATTGTGCCAATTAAAATTTGATAAAAATTCTTGTTCCAAATTGGATGAAATAAATGGTTTTTTGGAGTCTGTTTTTTTGGTTTTCTTTTGTTTTGAAATGTTTTTGGCAACAACTAATTTCTTAGTTTTTGTTTCTTTTTTTTCAACAGAAGAAGATTTTTTTTTGACAGTAATTTTGGATTTTACCTCTGATTTGGTCTCTTTTGCTTTAGATTTTGATATTTTTTTTAGAGACTTTGGTTCCTCGACCTTTTTTTTCTTATCGGTTGATTTGGTCATGAAATTAAAGTTTGTATCCTACTAGATTAAAGAGTTTTTTAGATATCTCGTAGGAGATGTTAAAAAATATTTATGATACATTTGACTCTTACTAACCTAACAAATGCTGGCAAATTTAATATTTAATTTTGATTATATAGTTAGTTTTAGCTAGTTTTTAGTAGATGAAATTTTTTCAAAGGCTTTTAATAATTATATTAGTGTGTCATTATATAATAAATGAAAAAAAATTTAGTCTTAAAAATTCATCCTGATGACAATGTTTTGGTTGCTTTAAGTAATTTAAAAAAAGGAACAAATGTTTGCTACAATAATACTATTTACAAATTAAATAATACAATAAAGTCAAAGCACAAATTTTCTATAAAAAAATTGGGTGTTGGTGAATATGTATACATGTATGGAGTAATAGTTGGAAAAGCAAAAAAAATGATTTTTACTGGAGATTTAATTAGTCAAAAAAATATTGAACATTTTGTTGAAAATTACAATTTACAACAGTTTGTAAAAAAAAATAAATGGTCAAAACCCGATGTTTCAAATTTTAAAAATATAACCTTTATGGGATATCAAAGGTCAGACGGTTCAGTTGGAACTAAAAATAATTGGATTGTAATTCCTTTAGTTTTTTGTGAAAATAGAAACGTTGATTTAATGAAAAAAATTCTATTAAAAAAACTAGGTTACGAAAAAAATAATTCTGAGTATAACATAGATCAACTTATTAGTGATTATAAATCTGGTGTCTCAACTGATAAGTTGCTTAAAAAAAACATTATAAAAACTGACGACTTTAAAATAGAAAATAAGTTATTTAAAAATGTTGATGGAATTCAATTTTTAACACATGATGGAGGTTGTGGGGGGACTAGATATGATGCTAATTCACTTTGTTTGTTACTAGCTGGGTATATAAACAATCCTAATGTAGGAGGAGCTACTGTTCTTAGTTTAGGGTGTCAAAATGCACAAATAAATATTTTAAAAAAATACATAAATAAAATCTCTCCTAAGATTAACAAACCCATATATTATCTAGAACAACAACAAAGTATATCTGAAAAAGAATTTATAGCTGAAGCAGTTAAAAAAACTTTTGTTGGCATTATTAACATTGATAAAATAAAACGTAAGCCAAGTAAATTAAATAAACTTGTAATTGGACTTGAGTGCGGTGGTTCTGATGGGTTTTCTGGTATATCTGCTAATCCAACTTTAGGGCTTGTCTCTGATATTATTGTTACGCTTGGTGGGAGAACAATTTTGTCGGAATTTCCAGAATTAAATGGAGTTGAAAAAGAACTAATAAAAAGATGTAATAATTTAAAAAATGCTAAAAAATTTCTAAATATAATGCAATCATACAAAAATTGGGCTGAAAAATTTGAATCTGGTTTTTTTGACAACCCTTCTCCAGGAAATATTAAAGATGGTCTTATTACAGATGCTATAAAATCTGCTGGAGCGGCAAAAAAGGGTGGAATATCCCCAATAGTAGATGTTTTAGATTACGGAGAACAAATTAAAAAAAATGGTCTTAGTCTATTATGTACGCCTGGAAATGATGTAGAATCCACTACAGGACTAGCTGGATCAGGAGCAAATATCATTCTCTTTACAACTGGCCTTGGTACTCCTACTGGAAATCCAATTGCTCCTGTAATTAAGATTTCATCAAACTCAAATTTATATAAAAAAATGAAAGATATAATTGATTTTGATTGTGGAGAAATTATTAATGGAAAGTCTACAATTCAAAAAACTGCAGAAAAGCTTATTTATTATATAACAGAAATAGCTAGTGGTAATAAAATAACAAATTCAAATAAATTAAATCAAAACGACTTTATTCCTTGGAAGAGAGGAGTTTCATTATAAATGGAAAAATTTAAACTAACAAATAAGGTAGCTGTAGTAACTGGAGGATCTAGTGGAATTGGAAAATCAATCGCTTTAAATTTTATTGAGAGTGGTGCAAAAACTTTTGTCATAGATATTAATAAAATTAATAATGAAGATTTTAAGACAGATTTAAGAAAAAATAAAGACAATCTTCATTTCATAAAATGTGACGTTTCAAAATACTCTGAGGTTAAATATTGTTTTGATAAAATTTTAAAATCTAATAACATAAACATATTAGTGAATAGTGCTGGAATTGCACACATTGGAAATATTGAATTAGTAACTGAGAAGGATATGGATAAGATTTATAATGTTAATATTAAAGGTATTTATAATTGCATAAAATCAACTATAAAAAATATGAAATCTCAAAAAAGTGGTGTTATAATTAATATTGCTTCAGTTGCATCATCACTAGGTATTTTTGATAGATTTGCCTATTCTATGAGTAAGGGGGCTGTTCTCACTATGACATATTCTATAGCTAAAGATTATTTGAGGTACAATATTAGATGTAATTCAATATCACCAGCTAGGGTTCATACAAAATTTGTCGATGATTTTATTAAAAAAAACTACAAGGGTAAAGAGAAAGAAATATTTAAGAAGCTATCTTCAAGCCAACCTATTGGAAGAATGGCAAAACCAGATGAAATTGCAAACCTTGCATTGTTTCTTGCATCAAATGAATCAAGCTTCATAACTGGTTCGAACTATACAATAGATGGTGGGTTTACAAAATTAAATGGTAATTAAAGTTTATAATATGAAATTAATTAGATTTGGAAATTTTAATAAAGAAAAACCCGGAGTGGTTTTATCAGAGGAAATGAAAATTGATGTATCCAGTTTTATTGATGATTACAATGAACATTTTTTTGAAAATAATGGTATAAAAAAATTGAAGGATTGGGTTTCAAAAAATAAAAAAAAATGTCCCAAAATTAGTGATAAAATCAGATTAGGAGCACCTATCTCTAGACCTTCAAAAATAGTTTGCGTAGGTCTTAATTACAAAAAACATGCTATTGAAAGCGGGATGGGAATTCCCAACGAACCAGTGATTTTCTTTAAATCTACAACTGCTATTGTAGGTCCCTATGATAATGTAATTATACCTAGTGATAGTGAAAAAACTGATTGGGAAGTTGAATTAGCAATTGTTATAAAAAAGAAATGCTTTAACATTAGTAAGAATGAATCAGAGCAATTTATTGCTGGATATTTAATCCACAACGATATAAGTGAAAGAAGTTATCAATTGGAAAGAGGTGGACAATGGGTTAAAGGTAAAAGTTATGATTCATTTGCCCCACTTGGACCTTATTTAGTCACTAAAGATGAAATTAAAAATCCTAACAAACTAAACTTGTGGCTAAAATTAAATAACATCACAATGCAAAATAGCTCAACCAAAGACTTTATATTTGATATTAATGAGGTTATTAGTTATATAAGTAAGTTCATGACCTTATTACCTGGTGATGTAATTTCAACAGGAACTCCATCTGGAGTTGGTTTGGGTCAAACTCCACCCTTATATCTTAAAAACAATGATATTATGGAACTTGGAATTGAGGGGTTAGGGATTTCAAGACAAATTTGTAAAAAAATAAAATGAGAATCGATAGTCACCAACATTTTTGGATTTACAATAAAAAGAATCATCAATGGATTGATAATTCAATGAAAAAAATTAGAAAAAACTTTTTACCCTCTCAATTAAAATTAGAACTTAAAAAAAATAAGATTGATGGATCAGTGCTTGTTCAAGTTGATCAAACTGAAGAAGAAAATTTTTTTTTATTAAATCAAGCTACTAATAATTCTTTTATAAAAGGTGTTGTTGGATGGTTGGACTTAAAAGATGAGAAATTATCTGACAAACTAGATTATTACGCTCAAAAAGAATTATTCAAGGGAGTTAGACATATAGTTCAAAGTGAAAGTGATGATTTTTTTTCTAACAAAAAATTTCAAAATGGGATTGCTCAATTGTCAAAATTCAGTTTAACTTATGATATTTTAATTTATCCTAGACATCTTTCAAGTACCATACAAATGGTAAAAAAATTTCCAAACAATATTTTTATTTTAGACCACATAGCGAAACCCAAAATTTCTGGTAAAATTGACTTAAAATGGAAAGAGAATATCATAGAACTTTCAAAATCTGAAAATATTTATTGTAAAATTTCAGGATTAGTTACTGAGTGTAAAAAATACAAATGGGAGAATGCTGAATTTAGACCATATCTGGATCACATATTAAATTGTTTTGGAACAAAAAGAGTAATGTTTGGTTCAGATTGGCCTGTATGTTTAGTTGCTGCTGAGTACAGTCAAGTAATTTCAATTGTCAAGAAATATTTTAAAAACTTCAGTGAAAACGAACTTAATCAATTTTTTGGACTAAATTGTATTAAAGCTTACAATATTTGATATGAATCTAAATTTAAAAGATAAAGTAGTTATTGTAACTGGGGGATCAAAAGGAATAGGATTTGCTATCTGTTTGGGGCTTGTAAAAGAAGGGGCAATTCCACATATTGTTGGTAGAAAAATCAATGACATTAAAAGTGCAATTAAAATTCTAAATGCAGAAGGGGGTAAATCAACTTATTCTGTTGCTGAACTTACAAATGAAGCTGCTTGTAAAAAATCAATTTCAGAAGTAATGAAAATTCATGGTAGGATAGACGGATTAATAAACAATGCAGGAGTTAATGATAGTATTGGCCTCGAAAATAATTCACCAACTGAATTTATTGATTCATTAAAGAAAAATCTTGTTCATTATTTTACAATGACCAAATATTCACTTAAATATTTAAAGAAAAGTTCTGGATCTATAGTGAATATTGGATCTAAGGTATCATTCACAGGTCAAGGAAACACCTCTGGCTACGCTGCAGCTAAAGGGGGAATTAATTCTTTAACAAGAGAATGGTCATTGGAATTATTAAAATACTCAATTAGAGTAAATACAATAATAGTTGCTGAATGTTATACACCACTGTACAAAAAGTGGATTAAAACTTTTCCTAATCCCAAACAAAAACTTGATGAAATAAATAAAAAAATACCATTGGAGAATCGAATGACTACAGCCGAAGAGATTGCCAATTCTACTATTTTTTTATTATCTGAAAAATCAAGTCATACAACTGGTCAAATAATGTTTGTTGATGGTGGTTATACACATCTAGATAGATCACTTTAATAGTATGGAGAAGAAGTCTATAAAAATTCTGGATAAAAAAAATTTAATCCCATTTATATTAGTCTCATCTTTATTTGCTCTTTGGGGGTTTGCTAATAATTTAACTGACCCAATGGTCCAAGCTTTTAAAAAAGTATTGGAGCTATCAAATTCAGAAGCTGCATGGATTCAAATGGCATTTTATGGGGGTTATTTCAGCATGGCTTTTCCTGCAGCATTACTTATGAAAAAATATTCTTACAAGTTAGGAATCATAATAGGCTTATCTTTTTATTCCGTTGGAGCATTACTGTTTTACCCTGCTGCAGTAACTGAAAAATTTTGGTTTTTTTGCCTAGGACTTTATGTATTGACATTTGGCTTGGCATTTCTTGAAACTGCAGCAAATCCTTATATTTTGAGCTTAGGACATAAAAAAACATCTACACAAAGACTTAATTTTGCCCAATCATTTAATCCCTTAGGATCAATAACAGGTTTATTTATTGCTCAACATTTCGTTTTAAAAAATCTTAGGTCAGATGACATTGTTGATTTTTCATTACTTGATGAAGCTTCAAAAACTGTCATTAAAACAAGTGATCTTCTAATTATAAGAAACCCATACGTAATTCTTGGGTTAGTAATTATACTAATTTTAATTTTATTTATAATCCTTAAAATGCCTGAGGTTAAAGGAAGAAATAACGATTATTCTGTAAAAAAAATAATAAATTCTTTAGTTAATAAAAAAAATTATACTCTAGGAGTTTTAGCTCAAATTTTCTATGTAGGAGTTCAAATTATGTGTTGGACTTATATATATCAATATGCAGAAGCAATTAATATTGGTAGTGTAGAGGCTGGAAACTATCAGATGGTGGCTTTAATCTTATTTACTTTTGGTAGAGGTATTAGCACTTATTTATTTCGATTTTTTAAACCACCATTATTAATGTTGTTATTTTCTATAATTGCAATAATACTTAATTTAAACACTATTTTTTATCAGGGTATTTATGGTCTTTACAGTTTAGTTTTGATTTCCTTTTTTATGTCTTTAATGTTCCCAACAATCTATGGTATAGCTTTAAAGAATCTATCTGAAAATGAAGCTAAAATTGGTTCAGCAGGACTAGTAATGGCAATTGTTGGTGGCGCCTTGATGCCAAAAATTCAGGGAATTATGATTGATATTGGAGGAAGTGGAGTAAGTGATACAACTTTAATGGGAGTTAGTGAAATCAATTTTTCATTTATTCTTCCATTAGTATGTTTTCTTTATATATCTTGTTACAGTTATTACATAATTAAAAACCCACATTTATGAAAAAAAATAAGCGCATCTGTTTGGCCTTAGACTTAATAAATGACCCTAATCTTATTTCTGAATATATTGAATATCACAAAAATGTTTGGCCTGAAATTAAAGAAAGTTTATTGGATTCAGGTATTGAAAAGGTAGAAATTTATCATACGGACGATAGACTTTTTATGATTTTAGATGTTAATGATTCATTTTCATTAAGTAAAAAAAAGAAAATGGATAATAGCAATCCTATAGTAAATGAATGGGAAAATTTAATGTGGAAATACCAAAAATCTTTGCCTAGTGCTAAAAAAGGAGAAAAATGGGTTTTAATGAAAAAGGTATTTGATTTAAATAAGTAATAATGAATAAAAAATATCCATTAGTTGATGATTTAAAAAAAAGGGCAAAAAAAAGAATACCAAAATTTGCATTTGAATATTTAGAAGGTGGATGCAATGAGGAAATCAATCTTAGTAAAAATAAATCAGATTTAAATAAAATTCAACTAAATCCAAATTATATAAAAAAATTTTCTGGCCACTCTTTGTCAACAAAAATTTTTGATATAAAATATAATTCTCCCTTTGGAATTGCTCCAATAGGATTACAAGGTTTGATATGGCCTAACTCTCCGATAATATTAGCTAAAGCGGCAAATAAATTTAATATTCCATATGTTCTAAGTACAGTTTCCACTGCAAGTATTGAGGAAATAAGTGAAGTTTCAGATGGAAAAGCTTGGTTCCAATTATATTATCCTGCAGAGGAAAAAATTAGAATTGATATACTTGAAAGAGCAAAAAATAGCGGTATTAAGGTTTTAGTTTTACTTTCTGATGTACCTTCATTTGGATATAGAGGTAATGATATTAAAAATGGTTTATCAATGCCACCAAAAATGAATATTAATAATTTTATTCAAATAATAAAAAGCCCCACGTGGGCTTTTAATACTCTTTATTTTGGCAAACCAAACTTTGCAACATTAAAACCTTACATGCCAAAAAATTTAAATCTTGGTCAACTTGGAAAATTTATGAATCAAACCTTTTCAGGAAGATTAAATTATGAAAGGATAGCAAGAATTCGTGATATTTGGAAAGATAAATTAGTCATAAAGGGAATAGTCAACGAATTGGATACTGAAACATCTATAAAACTTGGATTGGATGGAATAATAATATCAAATCATGGAGGAAGACAATTAGATCCTGGATTATCGTCAATTGATGCTTTACGTAAAATATATCCAAAATTTAAAAATAAAATTACCATAATGATGGATAGTGGAATTAAGTCTGGTCCTGATATCGCTAGATCAGTTGCATCTGGAGCTCAGTTTACTTTTTTAGGAAGATCATTTATGTATGGTGTTGGAGCCCTCGGTAAATCTGGAGGAGATCACACTATTGAAATACTGAATACTCAATTAAATCAAATAATGGAACAACTTTCTTGTGAAAATATACTAGATTTAAAAAACCATTTAATTAATTGATGATTAAGTTATATTTTTTTGCTGCAATCCTTTTTATATCATTTGGATGCGAAAAGACATCATTTCCTCCAAATGTCTTATTTATTGCAGTTGATGATTTAAGACCTGATCTTGGAGGTGACATGGCTATTGCTCCTAATATTAAAAATTTTAAAAAAAATGCAATGGAATTTAGTCGAGCATATTGTAATATTCCTGTTTGTGGAGCTTCAAGATCTAGTTTTTTAACAGGTTTAAGGCCATCATATAACAGATTTAATGAGTATTTTTCGTTGGCTGAAGTTGAAACACCTGAGACTTCAACAATACCTGAACAATTCAAAAAAAAAGGATATAAGACAATTTCAATTGGTAAAATATTTCATACTGGAGGGGATAATGAAAATGCATGGTCTTCTCCCCCATTTAGATTAGACCATTTTAAAAAAGAAAATGGTGATTGGTCAGATAATGGTTGGTTTAATTATTTAAATAAAGAGAATATTAGTTTGTCTGACAGTCTAAATGGAAGAGTTAGTTTACCATGGGAAATTTACAAGGGTAAGGACAGTATATACTTTGACGAAATTTATGCTAATAAAACAATTGAATATATTGATCAATTCTCTAAAGAAAAAAATCCTTTTTTCTTGGCGGTTGGTTTTTTAAAACCTCATTTACCTTTTAACGCTCAAAAAAAATATTGGGATTTATATAATGTTGACTCTATAAAAATAGCTAACAATTATTTTTTACCAAAAAATGCTCCTGAACCAGTTAAAAAATTTAATTGGGGTGAACTTAGAAATTACCATGGCATACCTAAGAATGGAGTTTTAAACAAGAAAATTGCTAAAAAATTAATTCATGGATATTATGCATGTGTAAGTTCTATTGATTTTTTAATTGGTAGAATTTTAAAAAAATTAGATGAGACTGGATTGAGAAAAAATACTATAGTGGTTTTGATGAGTGATCATGGATTCAATCTTAGTGAACACACTTTTTGGTGTAAACATATTAATTTTGAAACCTCCACAAGAACTATGCTAGTAATTGACGTTCCAAATCTCCAAAGTGGATTAACAGAAAGTATCGTTGAATTGGTAGATATATACCCAACTTTGATTGAATTGTGTCAATTAGATAGTCCAAATCATTCACTAGACGGTAAAAGTATTCTCCCAATCCTAAATAATCCAGAATTTGAAATAAAAGATTATGCAATATCAAAGTATAAAAATGGAATTAGTTTAATTGAAAAAAACTTTTCTTACACTGAATGGCTAAATCCGAATAAAGAAGTTTATTCAAAGATGTTTTTTGACAAAACAAATGATCCAAATGAAAATATTAACCAAGTAGATAATCCTTATTACAAAGAAAAGATTTCAAAAATGGAAAAAAATTTGAAAAATTCCTTAGGGAAAAATTTTTGGGACAAACCAACGTGGAGTTATTAAATGAATAAACATTTAAAATATAAAACATTAATTATACTTATTCATATTTTATTTATTAAATGTGGATCTAACTCTAATGAAGTATTTGAAAAACGAAATATAATTTTCATATTAACCGATGATCAAACGTCTAAAACAATTAATTCATTAGGGAACAAGTCTATTTTTACTCCTAATATTGATAGGCTAGTTAAAAGAGGAACATCATTTACAAATGCTTATATTATGGGTTCTATGAATGGAGCTGTTTGTGCTCCTAGTAGAGCAATGATTATTACAGGTAAATCTCTTTTTAATATTGATCCAACTGGAAATACTATTGACGAAAAAATATTGACTTTACCAGAATTTTTAGAAAAAAGAGGTTACCACACCTTTCATATAGGTAAATGGCATAACGGGAAAAAGGCATTTTCAAAAATATTTAAAGATGGATCAAATATTTTTTTTGGTGGCATGGATAATCAATATTTTGTTCCAACACACGAATATAACTTAAATGGTATTTATAATGATAATAATTTGAATGAACTATCACCAAAGCATTCTTCTACTTTATACACTGATGCTGCTATTGAATTTATAAAAAATTATAAAAAAAATGAACCCTTTTATTTAAATCTATCATTTCAGGCTCCTCATGATCCAAGAGAAATGCCTGATAGTTATCTCAAAATGTACAACCCCGATTCTATTAAACTCCCAAAAAATTATAAAGAAAAACACCCTTTTGATAATGGCGAGCTTGATATAAGAGATGAGTGGTTAGCAACCTATCCCAGAAATCAAGAAGAAATTAGAGCAAATATTGCTGCTTATTATGCAATGATTAGTCATATGGACTTCGAAATAGGAAGATTATTAGATACACTTGAGGAGAAAAATATTTTTAAAAATACTTACATTGTTTTTGCAGGTGACAATGGACTAGCAGTTGGTCAACATGGTTTGATGGGCAAACAAAATCTTTATGAACATAGTATAAATGTACCTTTAATTTTTACAGGACCCAATATTGAAAATTCTATTAAAAAAGATTTGGTTTACTTGTTTGATATTTTTCCAACTATAGTTGAATTGTTAAATTTTAAAAAACCTGACAATCTTGATGGTTTGAGTCTTAAAGATTTGCTTTTAGGAAAAGAAAAAAAAATAAGAAATTCACTTTTCTTTTCATATAAAAACTTTCAGAGGTCAGTAAGAGACGAAAGATGGAAGATTATAAAATACAATGTTAATAATAAAATAGAAACTCAAATTTTTGATTTAATTAATGATCCAAATGAAATCAAAAATCTGTATAATGAAAAATCTTATGATTCAATATCAAAAAAAATGCATTATTTATTAAAAAATAATATGAAAAAGTTTAATGATAAAGCAATTTTAAATAAAAAAAATTGGGGGGTAAAACCAATAAAGGCTTGGAAAGATAAATTACCCAAAGAAGTTGTCGATAGATTAAGAAAAATGGCTATTAAGGAAAGAGAAATGAGAGGATTTTAATTACTTGAAACTAAGAGATATTAACTTTTTGAATTTTGTTGTACTCCATCCATGATCTCTATTTATAAAGTGTATTGGAATATTTAAACCTTTTCCAGTGAAACTTTTTCTATCTATATAATCGTCACCTAAAAATCTGACATCAAATTTATTTTTAATTATTAAACTTAATAATTCAGATTCGCGAGTGTACGTTAGTATATTATCAATAAATTTATTTGATTCAAGTTGTTCAATTCTTTCTTCAATTGACAAAATAGGTTTTAATTTTTCGGGCCTCTCAATACTTGGGTCAGATTGAAGAAGAACAGTTAAATGATCACAATTATTTCTACACTCTTTAAACATTTTAATGTACCCTGGATGGAGTACATCAAAATTTCCTGCTATAAAACCTTTTTTCATTTATCTTTTAACAATTTAAGAATTTTTAATATGTCAGTATGTTCATTAACAAAATATCTCGCGGTTGTTAATTTATTTCCAACCTTAACTGAAAATACATTTTTAGGCAAATGAATAAACATATTTTCATCAGTTGTATCGTCACCTGCAACAAAGGTAAAATCGAAATAATCCTCTTTAAATAAATCTAGTGATGCAATTCCTTTATTAGTACTTGAACTTACAACTTCAACAATTTTATTACCATGAACGACATTAAATTCGGGAGAAATCATACTTGAAAGTATAGTTTTTAATTCCTCCGACTTAACAATTCCAAGTTCAGGATCTGTTTTTCTATAATGCCAAACAAGTGAGTTAATTTTTCTCTCAACAAATGTTCCGGGAGTGTTGTCTGCAAATTGTTGAAGTAAGGGAAAAATATGATCAATCCATGCATTATTTTGAATCTGTTTTTTCTGCCATTCACATCCAGGGTTTTTTTGAAAAAAACCGTGCTCAGCAATTAAACAAATACCCATATCACTTAAATTTTTCTCCATAAAATCATATGGTCTTCCACTAATTATTACAACTTTATTTTTTTTATTCTTAGTAAGACTGACTAATAAATTTTTTAATTCCGTCGAAGGTACAGCTTTGTTTCTGTCACTTTTAAAACTAACTAATGTTCCGTCATAATCAAGAATTATCAAACGTTTCTTCGACTTAGAATAACTTGAAGTCAATAGACTTGTTGTTTTTTGATCTAATTTAATTGATTTATTTTTTGATGTTGTTTTTGAAATTTCATTTAATTTTTGAATGAAATTAGTAGACCAATAATTAACGTTGTATCTTTTTACTCTTTCTCTTAATTCAATATTTTTTTCAATTTGATCTTGTACAGGCAATCTTATGGCTTCATGAATTGAATCTGCTAATTCATTTATATCAAATGGATTTACAATTAAGGCTTGATGAAGCTCTTTGGATGCACCAGCTAGCTCACTTAATATCAAAACTCCATTATTCTCAACTCTAGTTGCTAAATACTCCTTAGCCACTAAATTCATACCGTCTCTTAATGGAGTAATCATTGCAATATCGGACTGTGTATATAAATCAACCAAATCATCAAAATCAAAAGAACGATAATAATACCAAATTGGAGTCCAATTAACATTAGCAAATTTGCCGTTTACTCTTCCAATTGTTTCATCTATTTCTCTTTTTAGGCGCTTATAGTCAGAAACTTTAGATCTTGATGGAACACATACCATTAACAATCTTAACTTATTTTGATATTGTGGATATTTATCCAGAAATAATTCAAAAGATTTAACTCTATTTACAATACCTTTTGTATAGTCCAATCTATCAATTGATAAAACAATTTTTCCTTGATTATTTAACTTGTGTTTTTCAAGTTGAGTTCGAAGTTGTGAATATTTTTTTTTATCAATTTTTTTATGTTCAATTGATGTTCTCTCAAACTTTTCATAATCAATACCCATTGGAAAGGTATTTACTATAATTTTTCTATCAAGCTGTTCTATTAAATTAAAGCTAACGTTTAGATGTAAAATTCTTCTTACTGAACTTAAAAAATGTCTTTGATAATCATAAGTATGAAAACCAATTAAATCAGCGCCTAAAATTCCATTAAGCAATTCCTCTCTTTTTGGAAATATTCTAAAAATTTCAAATGAAGGAAAAGGAATATGCAAGAAAAATCCAACTGTTATATTTTTTTTAACTGTTTTTATCATCCTAGGAACTAACAATAACTGGTAATCGTGAATCCATATTTTATCACCATCTTTTATTTCATCCAAAATTGAGTCAGCATATTTTTGATTGACTGACACATAATTTTCCCATTGTTCATTTTCAAATTTGAAAAATTGTTTAAAATAGTGAAATAGTGGCCATATGGCTTTGTTAGAAAAACCTAAATAAAATTCATCAATTTCATTTTGAGATAAAGAAATTGGCTTATATTTTTGGTTTATTAGCTTTTTTGTTAAGTCATCAAATTCAAATTCAGTAATTTCCTCCGAGCTTACTCCTAACCAACCAATCCAAAGAGATTCTCCATGGTCATGAACTGATTTCATTCCAGTAGCTAGACCACCACTAGTAGGTATGAACTTCCACGTTGAGTTTTCTTTCTTTGAAAGTTCAATGGGTAATCTATTTGAGACAATTATAATTCTTGACATAATTATCTCTTTGTATTTATTATATTATTCAAAATAAAGATTTATTGAAATTATAAAAGATTCAAATATTTAATATTCATTTTAATGACAAAGTACGTTAAATTATGTTTTTCTAACAATTCTTTATATTATATTAAGATTTTTCGATTTCTCTATATATAATTTTAGCAAGTTATTATATTGCATTGATAATTTAACTAAAAATGGATTACGGTATAATTGGTAATTGTAAATCTGCTGCATTAATAAAAAAAAATTCATCTATTGAGTGGCTTTGTCTACCTCAATTTGATTCACCCTCAGTTTTTGGAAAAATTTTAGACGACAATATTGGAGGTTCCTTTGAAATAATACCAAATGAATTGTATGATATAAGTCAAGAATATATTAAGAATACAAATATTTTAAGAACATGTTTTAAAAATAAAAAATGTGAATTTGAAATTATTGATTTTATGCCGAGATATAAAAAAAATGAAAAATATCATAATCCACCAGAATTAATCAGAATATTAAAACCAATTAAAGGTAAACCATCAATTTCACTAAATTATAATCCAAAACTTGAATATGCGAATGGTGAGACTAATTCATACGTTAAGGATAAATTTATTGTTAGTGTATTTAATAAAGACAACTTTGATACTTTGTACTTATACTCAAATCTTGATTATGTTCAAATATTAAATGCTGAAAAATTTGATTTGACTAAAGATATATTTTTTTTAATATCTTACAATGAAAAATTAATTGATCCATCAATTGATTCTTGTTTTAATGAATTTAATAAAACAAAAAAATATTGGAGAAACTGGTGCGAAAGAACTCCAAAATTTAATTTTTACAATGAGATTATTTTAAGAAGTGCTATGACACTAAAGTTATTGTCATTTGACAAGACTGGGGCTATATTGGCTGCATTAACTACATCAATACCAGAATCAATTGGTGAAGTGAGAAATTGGGATTATAGATTTTGCTGGATAAGAGATGCCTCAATGGTAATTCGGGTTATTTCAAAACTAGGTCACAGAAAAATAGTTAGAGATTTTGTTGACTTTATAATTGATCTTGTCCCTGAAAAAGATGAGAAGATCCAGATAATGTATGGAATTAATAAAGAAAAGAAATTAACGGAAAAATTTTTAAACCATTTGTCAGGTTTTGAGGATTCAAAACCTGTTAGAGTTGGGAATGCAGCATATAAACAAAAACAAAATGATATTTATGGTATTTTAATGGATGCTATACATATTGAATTACGTGAGTTCCCTCTAGATTACGATAAAAAGGAAGACCTATGGTCAATAGTTAAAAACATAGCATGGATTGTAGAAAATAATTGGCAAAAACCTGATAAAGGAATATGGGAGTTTAGAGGTGAAGACAAACACTTTACTTTTTCAAAAGTTTTATGCTGGGTTGCTATGGATAGAGCTATTAAAATTGGAAATATTCTTGGAAAAAAAGAAAAAAACTGGATTGAAATAAGAGATAATATAAGAGATGAAATTGAAAAAAAAGCATGGAACAAGTCAATTAAATCTTTCTCTCAATTTTATGGATCTAATTCGCTTGATTCGTCTCTATTGTTAATGGAGCAATATGGTTTTATTGATTCAAAGGATCCTAAATATATTAGTACTGTTAAAGCAATTGAAAAAAATTTATGCTACAATGGACTTTTATATAGATATAAAAATGAAGACGATTTTGGTCTCCCCTCCTCTTCTTTCACTATTTGTACATTTTGGTTTATAAATAGTTTATACAAAATTGGTGAAATTGAAAAATCCAAAAAAATGTTCGACCAAATAATTAAGTATGGAAATCATTTGAATTTATTTAGTGAGGATTTAGATTTTGAGTCAAAGAGATTGTTGGGGAATTTCCCTCAAGCATATTCTCATTTAGCCCTAATTGATGCCGCACTTAACTTTAATTAGTTAAATATACATTATAAAACACCTATACTAAGTGAAGTTTTGAATAAACTCCTAAAAACAAGTTTGCGGCTAACCTGCTGGTCAAGGATCTAACTTAATTAGCCTGCTTTTACAGACAGGACTCACCTCTTTTAAAAAAAAGATCGTTGAGTTTACCAAAAAATAAATTAGTATAGGCATTATTTAATAATTTTCGACATGATCAGAAATTAGATCATTTAATCTTTGAATTTTAATATCAATATCATTAATAAAATTTGAGTTCCTTATTTGTGAGGCAAACTGAAGTGCGCACATAGCAAGCACATCTTGCTTATCACGAACTGCATAAGATTTTTCTAATTTTTCAACTAAAAGTTCAATTTTCTTTGCAGACTCCCTAAGATTTTGTTCTTGATCGGGATTAATGGTTAGAGGATAAACTCTGTTTCCTATTTTAAGTTTAATTTTAAGTTTATTTTCCATAAATCAAATTAATTATTTGATACTTTTCTTATACAATCTTCAACAGAATTGATTATATCATCTAATTTATTAATTAAGTTTTCTTTAGATTTTACAGCTCTATTGTCTTTAAACCCAGACAGACTTTGCTGAATATTATCGACACTTTTTAACTTTTCAAGATTCGAGTTTTTTTTTTCTACTTGAATAATTTTATCATTTAATTCATTTATAATATTGTTATTATCTTTTAATCGATTTAGTAATAAAATCAAATTTCTTTCTAGTTTATCAATATGACTTTCATTTTGAGTATTCAACGCAACAAATTATAATTTTAATAAAAATATTAAAATATTAACAATATTCACTTAATAATTTTTGTTTAAATCAATTGAAAAAATACATATTTTTATTTAATGATTTTAAAAAAAATAAATTTATATATTTTTTTGGCTTTCTTGAGTCTTTTTAGTAATTATAAAATATATTGCCAATATAATTATCAAAAATCAAATCCAATTGATTTGCCATTGAATCTTTCAGGCAATTTTGGTGAGATTAGAGGCACTCATTTTCATGCTGGAATTGATATTAAAACTAATGGTAAGGAGGGGTATGAAATTAAAAGTATTGACGACGGTACTTTGACAAGGGTATCAATTTCTTTGGGTAGCTATGGTAAAGCTATTTACATTAAGCACTATGATGGAACAACTTCAGTATATGCTCATCTAAAAAAATTTTCAAAAAAAATTGAAGACATAATTAAAAGATTTCAGTACAATAACAAAACTTTTGTACTAAATAAATTTTTTAAAGAAAATCATATAATTATAAAAAAAAATGAACTAATTGGTTATTCTGGTAATACAGGTGGATCATCTGGGCCTCACCTTCATTTTGAAATTAGGGATAGTAAAACTCAAAACGTACTAAACCCTCATCTTTTTGGATATAAACTTAATGATTCTAAAGAGCCAGTTATCAAAAGAATTTTTTTGTATTCACTAAATAAATTTGAAAGATTTGAAAATGATAAAATAAAAAAAAATATACCATTTAAAGTTATAAGCAATAGCAAGGTAATTACAGATTCAATAAATTACATTGGGAAGTTTGGTATAGGTGTTGAAACCTTTGATCAACATAATTTAAGTTACAATAGAAATGGTATATATAGAATTGAATTATTAAAAAATAATGAAATAATTTATAATATTAAATTTGACAGATTTAGTTTTAATGATAAAAAATATATCAATTATTTCATTGATTACAAAGAACTAAAAGAAAATAATTCAAAAGTTGTGAAATTGTTTTCAAGTGAGAATTCAAATTTAAGTTTTCTAAAAAAAGAACAAAACGGAAATATTACATTTAAGGAAAATGTTGATTATAATTTAGAATTAAATATTTATGATTTCGAAGGAAACAAAAAAAATATAATAATACCTTACAAAAAAAATTCAAATTATTTAAAGCAAATTAAATTTTACGAAAAATCGAATATTAATATTGATGAAAAAAAAACTTATGATTTTGAAAACAAAAAAGTTATTTTTTTTAAAAATAGTTATCTGGAAAATCAGTTTGTTTCCATTAAAAATTTAAATGATACTCTTGTTTTAGTAAATAAAAATTATCCTTTAAATAAAAAGATTAAAGTGAGTTTTAAAATAAAAAATGAATTATCAACCAATAAAAATATCGGTATTGGACTAGTTTTAGATAAATCTAACAAAATAAAATTTCTACCATCGATTATTGAGAATAATGAGCTTTATTCATATTCAGATAAATTAGGTTCTTTTTTCATTGCAATAGATAGTGATAAACCTACAATTAAACCATTAAATTTTAAAAATGGTGATTGGGTAAGTAAGAAAAGATATTTAAAACTTGAAATTAATGACTTAACATCCGGTATTAAAAAATACGACGGAAGTATAAATGGTAAATGGATTTTACTTGAATATGATCCAAAAAAAAAGTTATTGACTTATGATTTAGAGGATTTAAAATATGATACACATAAATTAAATTTAATTCTAAACGTGGAGGACTTAGCAAATAACAAGTCAATTTACAAAGCACAAATTTATAGAGATATAGGAGTTTTAGAAAATGATTTAAGTACCTCAACTAAATAATCTATTTCTTCTATTTTATTGAAATGAGAAAAAGAAAACCTAATAGAAGGAACTTTTTTGTTTAAATCAGAATTGATTTCATTCAAAACATGCGACCCTTGGTTAGATCCTGATTGACAGGCTGATCCTTTAGAACAAGCAATACCCTTTAAATCTAAATTAAAATTAAATAATTCTCTATTGTTTTTAAAACTAGGGAAGCCGACATTTAGAATAGTATGAGAGGATGATCTTAGGTCATCTGATATACCGTTAAAAATTACATCCGGGAAATTTATTTTTAAATGTTTAATTAAATATAATTTTAAATTTAAAATATGTTTTAATTCATGATTAAGATTTTCATATGCGACAGAAATTGCTTTACTCATTCCAACTATGTTATGAACAGCCTCTGTTCCACCTCTCAAACCCCTTTCTTGTGACCCTCCATTTATAAATGATTTGAGTCCTGATTTTTTTCTGATAAAACTAAATCCGATTCCTTTAGGGCCATGAAATTTATGGGCAGACGCTGATAAAAAATCAATATTTAATGAATCTAAATCAAATTTAAAATGTCCAACAGATTGAACAGCATCTGTATGAAAATACGTTGAGTATTTTCTACAAATTGATGAAACTTTTTTTAAATCTAATATTTTACCAATTTCATTATTTACATGCATTAGAGTTACTAATTTTTTTGAATTATCATTTGATAAAATACTTTCAAGATCTTCTAAATCTATAGAACCATCACTTTTAACATTTACGTATTTTATTTTAACTTTTTTTGATGATAAGTAATCAACAACATTCAAAATAGCATGATGTTCTATCTTTGAGGTAATAATTGTTTGTATACCTAAATCGTTTACTGATGATTTTAAAATACTATTATCTGATTCTGTTCCTCCCGAGTTAAAAATGATTTCATTTGGTTTTACATTTAAATTTTCGGCTATTATCTTTCTTGAATCTTCGACTAAAATTTTTGCAGACCTTCCATATGAATGAGTTGAGGAGGGATTTCCGTAATTTTTCATTACATTAAACATACTACTTATGACCTCATCTCTAAGTGGAGTTGTAGCGGCATTGTCAAGATAAACTTTCATTTTTACAAAGTAAATATAGTGATGATTATCAACTCATCAAATTATCTAATTTTCATGAATTATATTTTTTTAAAACTTCAATTATGATATCAATACATTTGTTTAAATCTTCTTCTGATATTACAAGTGTTGGAGCAAATCTTATAATATTTCCGTGGGTTGGTTTTGCAAGTAAACCGCTGTTTTTCATATCAATGCAAATATCCCATGCCAAGTTTTGATTTTTTGTATTGTCAACTTCTATTGCATTAAGTAATCCTTTACCCCTTACATCCTTAACTATTTCAAAATTTAAAATGTTATCTAATAACTTTTCTCTAAAAATATTTCCTAAAAAAAATGCATTATCTATTAAATTTTCATCCTTTACAACTCTAAGAGCAGCAATTGAAACTCTACATGCCAAGGGATTTCCTCCAAAAGTTGAACCGTGCTCACCGGGTTTAAGACATAACATTATATGATCATCTGCTAAAATAGCAGACGATGGGATTACTCCACCTGATAATGCTTTACCAAGTACTAAAATATCAGGTCTAGCATTTTCATAGTCAGTTGCTAACATTTTTCCAGTTCTACCAATACCTGTTTGAATTTCATCAGCAATAAATAAAACATTGTATTTTGTACACAGTTTTCTCACTCCTGATAAATAGCCCTCATCTGGAACAATGACACCTGCCTCCCCTTGGATGGGTTCAACCATAAAAGCTGCTACATCAAAATTCTTCAATTCATTTTCTAAAGATTTTAAATCATTATATGGTACATTAATGTATCCTGGCATAAAAGGTCCAAAGTCTTCATAAGACTGTGGATCATCAGAACTTGATATAGCTGCTAGTGTTCTCCCCCAAAAATTACCCTTTGCAAAAACAATTTTAGCTTTATTCTTCTTAATTCCTTTTTTAACATAACCCCACTTCCTAGCTAATTTAACAGCAGTTTCACCACCCTCGACTCCAGTATTCATAGGTAGAACTTTATCATATTTGAAAAGATTAGTTATAAACTTTTCATACTCTCCCAATATATCATTGTAAAATGCCCTTGAGGTTAAAGTTAAATTTGTTGATTGATCATTTAATGCTTTTATTATTTTTGGATGGCAATGACCTTGATTAACAGCTGAATATGCAGATAAAAAATCTAAATATTCTTTATCTTCAACATCCCATACTTTTGAACCAATTCCCTTTTTTAAAACAACAGGAATTGGGTGATAATTGTGTGCACCAAACTTATGTTCAAGATCTAAATAGTATTGAGTTTTAGATTTAAGATTAATATTTCTCATTAATTTTTTTTTCAAAATTACAATTTAAACTTGATAGACGAAAAAAATATATTCAATAGATTTTGAAATTAATTTTCAATTACTTTATATTAAGCTATGATTAAAAATAAATATTTAAATAATGTCAAAATAATTGATATTGGAACTAAAAAAAAATGCATAGCAAAAGACGATGATAATAAAGTTATTTTTTTAAATGAAGGTGTTCCGGGAGATAATGTTAATATTAAAGTATTAAAAAAACATAAGGGAAGCTTAGAGGGTAAAATTATTAGTTACAATAAGCATTCGAGAGATAAAATTACACCTAAATGTAATTATTTTGGAATTTGTGGGGGTTGTAATTTTCAAGATATATCATATTTAAAACAAATTAAACTGAAGGAAAAAAAAGTATTAAGAGTTTTTAAGGATTTAATTTTAAATAAAGAGTCTTTGAACAAAATTATACCCTCAAAAAAAGAATATTTTTACAGAAATAAACTTGAGTTTTCATTTTCTAATAACAGATGGATCACCTTGGAGGAAATAAATAGTGAAAAAAAATTAAATAAAAATGCATTAGGTTTTCATAAACCAGGAAGATGGGATAAAGTTGTGGACATTTATAATTGTCATCTTCAATCTAAATTATCAAATAAAATAAAAAATTTAGTAAGAAATTATTGCTTAGATAAAAAATTAAAATTCTTTGATTATAAACAAAAAAAAGGTTTTTTAAGGAATTTAACTATCAAAACTAGTTTAGATAATGAAGTAATGATTTTATTTCAATTTTATAAAAGAAAAAAAGTTATAAATGAATTGTTAAAACATGTCCAAATTAATTTTCCTGAGGTAAAATCAATAGTGTACATTATAAATGAAAAATCCAATGACTCAATTTACGATCAGAAAATTACTAAATTTTATGGTAGAGATTTTATAAACGAAAAAGTTGGTGATTTAAACTTTAAGATTAAAGCAAAAACATTTTACCAAACTAATTCTCTGCAAGCAAAAAAAATGTATAAAATAATTTCAAATTGGACAAAAATTAATAATCAAAGACTTGTTTTAGATTTATATACCGGCACTGGGACAATTGCACTTTCAATATCAAAAAATTCTAAAAAAATTATAGGAGTAGATATTATTGAAGACTCAATAAAAATAGCAAAAGAAAACTCTTTAAAAAATAATATTAAAAATGTTATTTTTATAAATGGTGACGTAAAAAATGTTTTTGATGAAATAATTATTAAATATGGAAAACCCACTATAATTATTCTTGATCCGCCAAGAAATGGTGTTGAAAAAATAATAATTGATAAGCTTTTGAAAATTTTACCAGAAAAATTAATTTACATTAGCTGTAATATTATGACTCAATTTAGGGACATTAATTTAATAAAAGACTTTTATGAAATTAAAAAAATTCAACCTATTGATATGTTTCCTCAAACCCATCATATCGAAAATATTGTACTTTTAGAAAAAATTTTAAAATAAATTTGATTTGAAAAACTCATTATTTTTATTTTTTTTAATATGGTTTATTACAGGTTGTGAAAAGGATGATATATGTCTAAGGGAAACTCCTGGAACACCTAGACTTGTTGTTGAATTTTTTGATATAAACAATAAAAATAATTTAAAATCAACGAATGGTTTGAAAATTATTGGAAAGGGTAAAGAAAATTTATTGTACGAGGATGATACTAGTTCACTTTTGTTGCCTTTAAAAAATAATCAAAATACTTCAACATTTATTTTTTTTGTAAACAACAACGACTCAATTTTGTCTGATACAATTCAATTTAAATATTTAGTAAATGATATTTACATTAACAGAGCCTGTGGATTTAAATCAGAGTTTATATTAGATAATAACCCAATCAAATTTATCTCAAATAACTTAAATTTTATAAAAGATTTTAATTTGAAAAATTCAACCGTATCTGATGAAGATGAAGTACATCTTAGTATTTATCACTAGTTTGTTTTTAAACAATCTTGTTTTTTCACAAGAAGTTGAAAATGATTCTACTAAAAAAACTATAAAAGTTTATAAACTTAGAGCAGGAATTGATCTATATAAAACTATATATAGTCGTTTTAATAATGATTTTGAAGGAATTGAACTTGTAGGAGATTTAAATATTACTAATAAAATACATTTAGCAGCAGAATTAGGTTCTGAAAAAAAAACTATTCAATCTGAACAAATAAATTTTACTACAAAAGGTAATTATTTAAAAATAGGTATTGACTATAATTTTTTTAACAATTGGAAAGGTATGGATAATTCAATATACTTAGGTTTAAGGTATGGAAGGAGTATCCATTCTCATAATGTAAATAATTATCTAGTCTACATCACTCATCACTATTGGAAAAATACAAAGATTTTTAATGGGAACGGAGTTGGAGAAAGAAAAAATTTAAGTAGTGGTTGGTTTGAATTTGTTTTTGGGGTAAAAACCGAATTGATTTCAAACTTTTATCTAGGTATAAGCTTGAGACTAACTAGAATTTTAAGTCAAAACCAGCCTGATAATTTTGGAAACCTTTATGTGCCAGGTTTCAACAAGGTAACTGATGATAATAGCTTTGGTTCTAGTTTCAACTACACATTAACTTACTCTTTCCCCTTTAAATTCAAGAAGTAATTTTTTTACTTCCTTTATAAATTTCATAGTAAAGTAGATATGTTTCAATTTTTCCATTTTTCAACTTAATCTTCTTTGATGACTTAAAACCAATATTTTTAATACCAACTTTACTAGAAGTAAACATCCAAAAATTTGAGTTTGAATAATTGTGTTTTAAATATGAACCAATTGAAGAATAAAACGTACTTTCATCAATAGTTAATCTCTCTCCATAGGGTGGATTTGTAAGGATCATTAGTTTCTCTTTCTCATTTTTTTTAGAATTAAAAAAATTTTTTTCACTTACTTTAATTAATTTTTTAAAATCAAAAGATTTTAAATTTTCTTTTACTTTACTTATTGCAATAGGAGATTTATCAAAACCTGTAATTTTAAAATTAATTTTTTTCACTTTTTTAAGTAGTGACTTTTTTATTAATTCAAACAATTCATAATCCCAGTCTTTCCATCTCTCAAATGCAAACTCTTTACGATAAAAATTTGGTGGAAAATTCGTGGCAATCATTGCTGCCTCGATTAAAATTGTTCCACTACCGCAAAATGGATCTAAAAAATTTGATTCTCCGTTCCAATTTGATTTAAGTAATATTCCAGCTGCCAAAACCTCACTAATTGGTGCATTACTTGAGGAAAGCTTATATCCTCTTTTGTGTAAAGATTCACCAGAGGTATCTAAAGAGACGTTGCACTTTTTATTTTGAATATGAACATTTATAATTATATCAGGTTGCTTTCTATCAATATTTGGTCTGTAGGCTTTATTTTCTTTAATAAAATCAACAACCGCGTCCTTTGTTCTCTGATTGACAAATAAAGAATTACTGAAGATATTTGTATTAACTATGCTTTGAACTCTAAATGTTTGATTTTTTTTTAATATTAGGTTCCAATTAAATGATTTCATTTTTAAATAAAAATCATTTTGACTATCAAAAGAAAAATTAAATATGGGTTTTAAGATTTTTATAGCTGTTCGTAAACACAAATTACATTTATACATAAAACCCTTATCACCATAGAATGAAACAAATCTGTTTCCAATACGAGGGTTTCTTGCTCCTAGCAAAATCAGTTCATTATAAAGTTCATTCTCTAAACCGTACAATGTTTTTGCTATTAATTTAAAATTATTTTGATTTTCAATCATTTTTTAATTTAGTTTGTAAATTAGTAAATAGTGAAATAATGCACCTAAAACAACAAAAATGTGCCATATTGAATGATTGAATTTTATTTTTTCCATTTTATAGAAAAATACACCAAGTGTATATAAAATTCCGCCAATTAATAGTAATAATAATTCAACTAAATCAATAAACTTAATTACATTATTAATATCAAATATTATAACCCAACCCATCACTAAATATAAAATCAATGATATCTTATTTGACCAGTTAAAAAAATATATTTTTAAAATAACTCCAAAAATAGCAATAGCCCATATAAGAACTAAATAATATTTTCCGCTTAAATGATAATTTGTTAATAGACAAAATGGAGTATATGTTCCAGCAATTAAAAAAAAAATTGAAATATGATCAAATTTTCTCAATATATATTTTAATTTACTTTGAGAGGCGTGATAAAATGTTGAGGTAGTAAATACAGATATTAAAGATGTTAAATAAATAATATTGGCTATTTGTAAAGATTGTTCGATATTTTTTTTTTCTAAAAGAAAAAAAGCTCCCACAATACTTAAAATTAATCCAAAAAAATGGGTTAAAACATTTAATTTTTCGTCTAATTTTATTTTTTTTAAATTTATTAAAAAGTTCATATTTAGTTAAAACCCAAAATTATTTATAAAAATGAAATATTTAGCTACAATTACAGTTTTATTATTTTCAATTAATTTCCTATATGCTAATAATACAATAAAGAAAAAATATAATATAATACTTGATACAGATGCAAATAATGAATTAGATGATCAACATGCAATTGCTTATATGCTATTTAACCAGAAATTTTTTAATATTCTTGGAATTACTGTTAATGAAACTTTCTCAGGAAATAAATTAAGATATCATGTTTTGGAGGCTCAAAGAATTGTCGATCTTTGTGGATATAATAACAAAATAAGAGTTATACCAGGTGCCTCCAGAAATTATGAATCAATAAAAAATAAAATAAAAAGAAAAAAATTTGATGGTCACAAAGCAGTAAATTTTATAATTGAAAAGGCTAATCAAGTTAAAAATGAAAAACTAATAATTGTAGCAATTGGAAAATTAACAAACGTGGCGTTAGCTATAAAAAAAGATCCTCAAATCGCTAAAAAAATTAGATTGATATGGCTTGGAAGTAATTTTCCCAAAAAAGGAGAATATAATTTAATTAATGATCCAAGTTCATTAAAACCAATAATTCAAAATCAGAATCTAGAATTTGAAATTGTTACTGTTAGATATGGTGAAAAAACTGGTTCGGATTTTGTTAAGGTCAATGTGAATGAAATTAAAAAATTTATGGACAACTTTAAACGTAAAATAGAAATACCTGTAGAGGGTAGACATGGTGGTGAATTTTACAGTTTTGGTCAATATTCATTAAATCTATTTATAAACTATGGCTTTAAAGAAAGACCATTATTTGACTTATGTGCACTTTCAATAATTAAAAATCCAAGTTATGCGGAAAAAAAAGTACTTCAACAAGTTGATTTTGACGGAATAAACTGGAATTTCAATGGTTCTAAAAAAAGAAAAATTTTGTTTTGGGAAAATTTCAATAAAGAATTAATTCTTGAAGATTTTTTTAATTCATTTAATTGAAAATTATTTCCAAATTTCAAAAAGCTTATTTAGATCGTAGTCAAGTTTAGATTCTTGTTCCTCTAGATATTTTTCAGCAAAAGCTCTTTGCAAAATATCTTCAATTAAATAATCTTCTTTAATTTGCTGGGGATCAAATTTTTCTTTCAATGATAATTTAAAGATTGATGCAGTAGTTTGATATACAAATGCTCTCCATCCTGTTCTAAGCTCTTTAATCAATTCAAAAGCACTATTTCCAGTTTGTCTATTGATGAGTTTAATTAAAATTTTTCCTTCAGTCCTTGATAATCTTTTTAATTCCTCCTCAAACTCATTGTAAACAAATTTTTCCATGAGCTTAATATACTTTTTCTTCTTTCTTTTAGTGGTAATTTTATTTATCCTATCATTTAGTACACTTAGTCTGTCTGCAGCTAGTTTTGCATATGGATAAACTTTAAATGTCCTTCTTCTAAGTATAATGTAGTCCATCAACTCTTTTGGGGAATTGAATTTTAAAGGTTGGAAAACAACTATTTCTTTGAGAGGAATTCCTAGAATAGGGATTGTATCGCCCTCTATTAGTATAAGCTTATTTTTATTTTGCTCAAATATTTCTTGAGAAAATAAAAATGAAACATTTAACATTATTAGATAGAAAATGTTTTTAATTTTCATTTCATAAAAATACAAATTTTAAAAGGGTTGAAATTTTAAAATTGATTATTAAAATTATACATTTGCAGCTAATACTTGGAAAATGAATATTATAGACAACAAATCAATTAAATTTTTAACTGAATATCTTAACAACCCCTCTCCTACTGGATATGAATCCAATGGACAAAAAATATGGATGAAATATTTAAAACAATATGTGGACAAATTTATAACAGATATTTATGGTACAGCTGTTGCTGTAATTAATCCAAATGAAAAATTTAAAGTTGTAATTGAAGCTCATTCTGATGAAATCTCTTGGTTTGTAAATTATATAACCGATGATGGTTTAATATATGTAATAAGAAACGGAGGAAGTGATCATCAAATTGCCCCCTCGAAAATTGTCAATATTCATACTAAAAAAGGAATTATCGAAGGTGTTTTTGGATGGCCTGCAATTCATACAAGAAAACTTGGAAAAGAGGAACCACCAAAATTAGACAATATTTTTATTGATGTTGGAGCAAAGTCCAAAATTGAAGTAGAAAAAATGGGGATTCATGTTGGTTGTGTAATTACTTATCCGGACAATTTTAGGATTCTAAATAAAGATAAATTTATTTGTAGAGCTCTTGATAACAGAATTGGAGGTTTCGTTATAGCAGAGGTTGCTAGATTAGTTTTTGAGAAAAAAAATAAATTGCCTTTTGGTTTATATGTTACAAATTCTGTTCAAGAAGAAGTAGGTCTTCGTGGAGCCGAGATGATAACTGAAAATATAAAGCCCGATATTGCTATTGTTACAGATGTCTGTCATGATACAACAACACCTATGATAAACAAAAAAGAACAGGGACTAACTAAAATAGGAGAAGGACCAGTTATTTCTTATGCTCCCGCAATACAAAATAACTTAAGAGATAAAATTATTAATACCGCTTTAAAGAATAAAATACCTTTTCAAAGACTTGCGTCGTCAAGATATACAGGTACTGACACTGATGCCTTTGCATACAGTAATGGTGGTGTGGCCTCAGCTTTAATTTCTTTACCACTAAGATACATGCACACAACCGTTGAGATGGTACAAAAAAGTGATGTTGAAAATTTAATTGAACTAATTTACAGTTCTCTGCTAGAAATTAAACCAAATGAAAATTTAAGTTACTTCAAATAATTTTTCCTCAATTATTCTCTTATTAATTTTTTTTATTATACTCGGACCTCCATATATAAAGCCGGTGTATAGCTGGATTAATGAAGCACCAGATTTTAATTTTTCAATAGCATCATCAGGACACATAATACCTCCAACTCCAATAATAGGTATTTTTCCTTTTGTTTTATTATAAATATATTTAATTACATTGTTACTCAGAGAGAAAATTGGCTTTCCACTTAACCCCCCTTTTTGATTTATTAAATCTAATTTACTTTTAAGATTATCTCTACTAACACTAGTGTTAGTAGCAATAATTCCGTCAATATTATTTTTCTTTACTATATCAATAATATCATCTAATTGATTTTTTTCAGTATCAGGAGATATTTTTATTAAAATCGGTTTTTTTTCTTTTTGTTTTTTATTAAATAAATTTATATTTCTTATTATTAATTCTAAAGGTTTTTTTTCCTGAAGATCTCTAAGATTTGGAGTATTAGGGGAACTGACATTAATAACAAAATAATCTACATAAGGGTATAATTTATTATAACATAGTTTATAATCTTTAAATGCATCAGAATTTTTAGTACTCTTATTTTTTCCAATATTTCCTCCAATCAAAATATTTTTATTTTTCTTCAAACTTTGAATGGCATAATCTACACCTTTATTATTAAAACCCAATCTATTAATTAAACCATTATCATCTATTAATCTAAATATCCTTTTTTTTGGGTTTCCTTTCTGTGGTAAAGGTGTTAAGGTTCCTATCTCAATAAAACCAAATCCAAAAATTGATAATTCACTATATAATTCTGCATTTTTGTCAAAGCCTGCAGCTAATCCTACAGGATTTTTAAATTTTAAACCCATTAATTCTCTTTCCAATGAAGGATTTTCATAAGAGTAAATTTTTTTAAATAACAAACTTAATCCTGGTATTTTAAAAAAATTTTTAATAAAAAAAAAAGAAAAATCGTGGACTGTTTCTGGATCTATAGAAAACAATAGAGGTTTAATTATTTTTTTGTACATAAATTCAAAAAGACTCAACAATACATCATTTTTTTGATACATCATTAATTTTTCCTGATAAATCAATTGATATTGCTGATCTTTCCATCTTTATTTTTCCAGCTTGCGTTTCCAATACACAAGTGTCATCTTTGTAATTAACTTCAGCAATTTTTCCATGCATTCCACTCTTAGCAATTACACGGTCACCTTTTTTAAGGTTATTGAGAAATTTTTTCTCCTTCCTTTGTCTTCTTTGTTGCGGCAATATTATAAAAAAGAAAAAAATTACCAACATTAAAATTAAAAATGGCAATTGTCCGGAAAATGCTTCCATCATTAATTGTTAGATTGCTGTTGGAGTCTTGCGGCCTGTTGAGCATCTCTAGCTTTCTGTCTGACAGGATCAGGTGTAACCATAGCCATTATTCTTACTGTCTCTCTACCGCTGTCGGTATTGGCTGATATAGTAACAGTTTTTTGTTGCATATTCGGGTTACCAGAAGAATTAAAACTAACTAACAATTCACCTGAACCTCCGGGTGGAATAGGAACATTTTTAGGGTATTCAGGGACAGTACATCCACAACTTCCTCTTGCATCAACAACTATAAGATCAGATTTACCAGTATTTGTAAATTTAAAAATAGTTGATACAGATTCTCCTTCATTAATAGTACCAAAGTCATGAACATTTTTATCAAATGACATAATCGGTGATTCAGACGAAATAACGGATGAACTTTGATTTTGAATATTAGTATTTTTTTTTGAAGAATTTGAGCATGAAATTGTTATACAAAAAATTCCAAATATTAAGAGTTTTGAATAATTAATCATAGTTTATAATTTTTTATAAATTTAATAAAAATTCAATAGATAATTGTTAAGATTTACTAACAATTCCTTTCTTTAGATAATCTTTAAGAATTTTATCAAGAACTCCATTAATAAAAATATTACTCTTAGGGCTTGAGTAATCCTTAGCAATCTCTATATACTCATTCATAGTGACTTTAATTGGTATTGAATTAAAAAATTTAAATTCTACTAAAGCCATTTTCATTAATACAAAATCTATTTTAGTAATTCTTTCATTACCCCAATTAGGTATTTTATTAATTAATTCATCTTTGAATTTATCATTGTTATCTATATAGAATTTTAAAATTTCTTTTCCAAAAATATAATCCTGATTTTGAACGTCAAAAATTGGAATATCAATAATTAGATCTTCTTTAAATTTTTTTGTTTTAACTTGCTTTAAAAGAAAAGTGTTAACAAACGTAAGGTCATCTTGCCAAGTTAATTTTTTATCCTCGTAAAAATTATGAAGGAATTCATTGGAGGCTATTTCTCCAATAAAAAATTTAATAAAGAATGAATATTCTGATATCTCTTTTTTATTTTTTGGTTCTTCATTTGAAAAAAAAATTTTTTCAAATAATTTTTCTATAAAAGGCATCTCATTAGTCCAAAAGTTATCATTTAAAAATTCATATTTTTTTTTTAAAATTTTATTATTTGCTATGAATGAAAAAAAAGGATTTGATTTAAATAAAAAAATTTTTTCAGAATCGGAATTTTGATTCTTAATTTTTAAATGATTATAATTAGAATTCGATAATTCCCACATTTTGGAAATTAATGATAAAGTAGTATAATAAAGACTATACGAATTGAAACAGGACTTTTTAAAAAATTCAATGTTATTTTTTTTTAATAAAATAACTTCTGAATCTACTAAAGCATATAAGGTCTGCATAACCTTAATCCTAATTTGCCTTCTGGTTAACATTTAAAGAACATTAAATCAAATTTAAGTATTATAAATTAAATAATTAAATTTAGAATATTATGGATAACTTTAGTGAATATTTATTGTAGTGAGAGAACTAAAATATCTTAACAAATATTTATTTAAATATAAAATTCAATTAATTACTGGTGTTTTAATAGCAATAATAGCAAGAGTTTTTGCTCTTTTTGCTCCAAGACTAGTAAACAACTCTTTAACAATTGTCGAAGAATTCATAAAATTTCAAAATATTTCTATCTATAACCTTAAAAAAGAATTGATAATAAATATTTCATTAATTATAATAACCGCTCTTATTTCAGGTTTTTTAACATTTTTAATTAGACAAACTATAATTAATGTTTCCAGATACATTGAATTTGATCTAAAAAATGAAATATATGATAAATATCAAAAATTAGATCTTGAATTTTATAAACTAAACAAAACTGGTGATTTAATGACAAGAATAACTGAAGATGTTAGTAAGGTTAGAATGTATTTTGGACCCGCAATTATGTATAGTATAAATACAACAGTTTTATTTATTATTGTCATAGCTAGTATGATAAGTTTAGCTCCAAAACTTGCAATTTATAGTTTAATACCTCTTCCATTTTTGTCAATAATTATTTTCTTATTGAGTAAAGAAATTAATAAAAAAACATCTTTAATTCAAAAAATTCTTTCTAAATTATCTTCATTTTCTCAAGAAAGTTTTTCTGGTATCTCAGTAATTAAATCTCATGGAATTGAATCAAAAGTTGAGGAAAAATTTGAATTAATATCAGAAGAGAGTAAGGATTCAAATCTTAAATTAGCCAAAATCCAAGCATGGTTTTTTCCTTTAATGATTTTATTAATTGGCTTAAGTAATTACCTGGTAATTTTTATTGGAGGAATACAATATATAAATGGTGAAATAAACATTGGCATTTTAGCTGAATTTATTTTATACATATCAATGTTAACTTGGCCTGTTGCGACAGTTGGATGGGTAACATCAATAGTCCAACAAGCTGAGGCATCTCAAAAAAGGATAAATATTTTTTTAAAAAATAAAACTAAAATTAAAAGCGGTAAGAAAAAAAAGAAAATATTTGGTTCAATTGAATTTAAAAATGTTTTTTTCAAATATCATAATTCAGAAAAGTTTATAATTAACAGTATGTCCTTTAAAATTAATGAAGGTGATAAAATTGGGATAATAGGAAATGTTGGGTCTGGTAAATCAACAATCCTAAACCTAATTGCTAGACTGTACGACATAAACAATGGAAATCTTTATATAGATGGAGTTGATGTTAAAAAATATGATATCAACTCATTGAGAAATAATATAGCCTACGTTCCCCAAGATTCTTTTTTATTTTCAGATACAATTATTGAAAATATTAAATTTGGTAATGATAAATCTTCTTTGTTAGACGTTTATAAATATGCATCAATAGCAGAAATTCATAAAGAAATTAAAAATTTCACCAACGGATATGAAACTTTACTAGGAGAGAGAGGAATAACATTGTCAGGAGGACAAAGACAGAGACTATCAATAGCAAGAGCATTAATAAAAAATTCAAAAATTATACTTTTTGACGACTGTTTTTCAGCTATAGACAATAAAACACAAAAAAAAATATTAGAAAATTTAAACCATATAAATGAAAAAAAAACAATGATATTTATAAGTCATAATATATCGTCTATAACAAATTGTAACAGGATTTTGGTTGTAGATAAAGGACAAATTATTCAGAACGGAACTAATTCAGATTTAAAAAATCAGGATGGATACTATAAATATTTATTCGAAAGACAAAAGCTAGAAAAATTATAAATATTTGTTTAGTAATTATATTTTTCACAATTTAGCATAACTAATTTTGATAAAACAATGAAGATATGGAAAATGAAGAAATATATTCAAAGGTACTTAGAGCTGGTAGAAGAACATACTTCTTTGATGTCAGAGAGACCAAGGCTAGTGATTACTATTTAACTATAACTGAAAGTAAAAAATTCACAAATGATGACGGAACTTTTTTTT
>TARA_B100000963_G_scaffold114224_1_pt1 | contig 54759 bp, 84 predicted proteins | sample TARA_B100000963 | Tara Oceans TARA_B100000963 (sample SAMEA2622097) | marine metagenome | biome: marine biome (ENVO:00000447); feature: surface water layer (ENVO:00002042); material: "saline water (ENVO:00002010), including plankton (ENVO:xxxxxxxx)" | depth 5 m | reverse complement strand
TTTAATTTACTTATATCATCTGGTTGTAAGTCTGCAAAGTTTTTTAAGTAATTATTAAAATCATTAGATTGAGCAGCAAGGCTACCAATTTTTTCATTAGCAGCCATTGTAGCAGCAACTTTTTCTGCAGGGGTTTTAGCTTGTTTTATTTTTTCAAGAGCTTCATTACGTATATTTAATGCATTTTTCATTACATATTCACGAAGATTAGGAGCTACACCTGATTCATTTATATTTTGTAATAAGCTTATAGCTTTAGCTGTATTTTCTTCTTGGCGTATTTGATCTTGACGATCACGAGCTTGTTGTCTTTCTTGCCTGGCTCTTTCTTCTGCAAATCTTCTTTCGCCTTTTTGAATTGCCGGTTCTAGCGCTCTTCCAATATCTATAGGATCTGCTAATCCTAGCGCTTTACCAATTAATCTTGTATCTAATGCCATAATATATTAATGTTTTATAAAATACCGCCTGAAATAGCGGCTCTTACACCACCTACAGCTAAATTACCAATACCACCAACTAAATTTTGTGTAGCTTGTCTTCGTGCTTCATCTGCTGCAACTTTTCTTGAAGCTGCAATACTAAATAAATCTTCAGTTCTTCCAAACTCACGGTCTTGTACATATTGTGCACCTCTTGATCTAGCCATTTCTAATGCTTGTTGTCCTCTTGCTCTTAACATTTGGTTTCTTGATTCTTGCATGCCTATACTAGCAGCTGCTTGTTGCATACCTTGTTGTTGTTGTTGTGCTATTGCTTGTGCTAATGCACCAATACCAGATCCACCTGCTGCACCTTGTAAACCAGATAACGTACCAGCTAAAGCTTGTTGGTTTTGTTGCGCTTGAAATTGCGCTTGCTGTTGATTTACTGTTAAATCTTCAAAAGGATTAGTCATATTAGCTGTAGGATCTTGAAACTGAAATTGTTCGTACGCTTCTCTTTGTTCAGCTAATTCTCTTCTTGCTTCTCTTTGTTCTCTTCTTCTTGCACCACCGCCTATTAAACCACCAGCAATACCTGCAAGGCCTTGAGCAACTTGGCCAAATGCACCTGGATCATTACCAGCTATACCCCCTAATGAATTAGCTAAGCCACTTGCTGCTTTTTCTCCAGCCTTTGCAATAGTCGGAGCAGTTAACCCGCTAAAATCAGGGGTTGTTATTTTTGTAGGGTCAAAATTTCCAGGCAATTGGTAGCCGGAAGCTATATTTAAACCTTTTCTTGTACCGAGAACGTCAACGTTTTGTAGTTCAATTGGTTGAACAGGTTTTCTATTATTATTTATATCAAAAACTGATGGGCCTAACATATTTTTATATTTTAATTGCTACTTACATTTACTTCAGAATTAACAGCAAATAATTCTGATGTGTCTGTTGATGTGTTTTCTAAAGTTACAGTGGCATGATAACCAAGTAATCCACTAGTATTTATTACGTTATTTTTAGCAAACATAAAGAAGCTATTACTAGTGGGCCTTATGTTTGTATCTGGTATATCAGCTACTAATGATAATCTATCTGATGCAATGCTTTTGCATTCGCCTAATTCTGCTATATCACCATCTTTTTCAAAATAAACTATATCGCCTATTTGTAAAGATTGATTTATTGTATTTCCAAATGTTATCGTTATATCTGCCATAATTAACTTCCTAATAATGTTTCTATTGTTCTTATTTGATTTAAATTTCCATTAGGACAAGAAACTCCTGTTTTCCAGGCAGTATTACTTAATGGAGCATAAACGTATATATATGCTGTTTCTTCTGAGCTAGTTTTAGTCCAAGAATGAAAAAATTGTTCAATTCCTGTACCGTATGTAGTTGTAGATGCTACACTAACACTAGGTAACCCTTTAGCGTTTAAAGCATTATTTAACGGATTTTGTAAAGTCCCTGCTCCAGCGGTTGAAATATATCCAGTGTCAATTTTAACTTCATTACCATGAACTAAAACAAATCTATCTGGAACTGATTTAGGATTTGCAAAAAATTCTGCCGGCCCGGTAGCTGTTCCAAGAGGAACCTCAATTTTATATGGAAACGATTGATTTCCTAATATAGGCTCAATCATATTGCTACAGCTTGATTCTACGTCATCAGCAGGTCCTAATGGTAAGCTTGAACCATCTGGTAGCGAACTTATAATTTTTATTCCAGATTGTTTTATTTTTTCTTTAGCGGTTATTAAAAATTTACCTTTATAATAATAATCTATATAAACATCAGCAACTCTATCGCTTCCTGTATTATTTTCAGCTACATTAAAAGGAGCTTTTGTACCTTTTACAACAACATTTTTAATACCATCACTTCCTCTTTCAAGTTCAACAACATTTCCTGTTGTTAATGTGGGTGTAATATAACTTGCGTCAGTTCGTATTATCCATGTGATACTAGCATCCCAGCCTATAGGTGAAGCATCTAATTCAGGTGTTATGTACCCTGATCCTACATTACCATAGAATTCATCCAATTGGCCATTTGATCTCGCTTTAAACATTACCGTTCCCCATGAATCTGTATCAAACCTAAATTGTGATGGGCTAAATATTCTATTATCATCAATAACAAAATCATCAGGATCAAGAACTCCATCTCCATCTGTATCTAAAATTACAACTTTAGCTTTTTCAACAAATACTTTTAATATAGCTTTTGCTTCATTAAAATTTGAAGTAGCAGCTTGAGTAATTTCTATTTCACCTGTTCCTACACCATTAATATTTACTGTATTTCCTGTTACAGAAACAATATTATTATTTAGTGATTTAAACGTGAAAGATCCGGTACTATTTGATGATATTATTGCCATTTTATTTAAGATGTTGTTATTGTAAAATTAGGATCATCTTCAAATTTATTTTGATCTGTTATTGTTAAAATAGGATCCGCTTTTCTAACTTTTAATTTTGCTGTTTGTAATCCAGCATTAAATTTACCAGCCACTTCGGATGTTGAAGCGGTTATTATAGTATCTCCAGCACCAACTATTGTAACTATATTTCCAGAAATCGTAGCTATAGATGAATTAGCTATACTAATTGAAACTGCTGCAGTGCTATTTGATGTGATATTTAAAGCAAAATTAGGATCGCCAAATGTTTTTACTATATCATTCATATTAAATGTTACATCCTTAGGGGGAGCGCATGTTTCAATACTTTTAATTCTTTCTATACCTCTTCTACGATCTGTACTATTACTAACTAATGTTATAACTAAATTAGTTCCGTCAACTTTATACGTATTTTCTAAAAGATGAGATGGTGTTGAAAATCTTTGAAAGCCAAGTCTATCTGTTACATAATCTCCAACAGCTGGTGTTTTTCTAAGTGGGTCTATTGGAAATAACTGGCCGCTTTTTGCTCTTCCTGTAGCATCGCATCCACCTTTTATTAAACCTATACCATATTGACCAAAATATCCTGTACCAAAATATTGTGTTTTTAAATCAACTTCTATTTTACCTAATTGTTTAGCAGGTACAGAATTTATATTTGCTAAAGTATTTACAGTTAATTCGGTTCTTGCATCGTTTAATTCAATTTGTCCTGCAACAGTTACACTATTACCATTAATATCAGTATATGTACCAGCGGTTGCAGCACTAAGCTCAGCATCTTTTAAATTAATAACATGGCCTGCTGTAGTAAATATATATTGATAACAGTTTATATCGTTTCTATCTAATACAAAAGTTTTTTGAAATAAAAAGTTTTGATTAGCACTATTAGTTAAGGTACCTTGTAATTTAGATGTAGTAAATTTTTCATCACTTGGATCTGTAAATTCATATAGTATGCTATAATTTGGTACTATATTTATTGATTGTGCTATTTGTTTTTTAGGTCTAACACTTATTGTTTTATTAGCAGCAGGTAAATTAAAATCTTTAGATAAGAAACCAACTTTTAATAAATTATTATCTAAAACAACTTTTATTTTATCATTTAAAGCATATGTTGATGTTACAATATTACTTCCATCTGTTATTTCAAAATCTGCTCCATTTATAGTTGGTATAAATTCAAAACCCGATGAAGGTGTTAAAGTAAATAAATATTCCTTTAATGCTGGCGCTAATAAACCAGCAGCACCTGTTATTGTAAAGTTGGCTGAGTCTGTATAATTTGTTGTGGCTGCACCACCTAAAATAGTATTATTATATTCTATTGTTAAAATAACTTGATTATTTATTATTTTATCAAGTATTAAAACAATTTTATTATCTGTAGTTATATCATCAATGGCAATATCTCCTGTTAGCGTTATAGTATGATTACCTTGATTAAATACCATTTTTAAATTAGATAATACAGTTGAATCTAAAGTATTATCAAATATAAAATCACTAAGTGTTGGTTGTCTTAAAACTGTATATGTTGCTGTAGGTAAAGTAATTACTTGTGTGAAAGAATTTGCAACATTAGAATTTAAAAAAGCTTGTGCTTTAACTTTATTACTTACAGTTGAACCAAACTGTGAAAATAGTGTAACCGTTTTTGTAACTACTTCAGGTCTTACAATTGCTGTAGACCCTGTACTTATTGCAGGTGCTAATTCTGTTTTATTACCAGGTAATATATTTATATTAAAAGTTTCTGATGTGTCAGCTAAAGGAAATTCAATATCTTTTTCATAAAGACCGGTTGGAGGTATTTCAATATTTCTTTCGCTTTCAATTTCAGCAGATGTATCTGATAGTTTATAGCTAAATGTTGCGCCAGGATCACCATATACTGATAAAATTCTATCAAAGTTTTTTGCAGTTATGTTAGATTTATCAATTGATATTGAAGAAATTGATTTCTTTTGTATAGGTTTTTCAACTGCAAAAGCGCTTATTTCATAATTAGCAACAGTAGTTGTGCTTGGTATAGATATTTTTTCAGTTAATGTTATACTACCGTCAGAATTTTTAGATTTAGTTAATCTAATTAAAGGATTATTTACGCTAATATAAGCAGGAACAATTTGCCATCCGTCATCAGGCGTTATAACTCTAGTTACAATAGTTTTTATTACCTTTTCATTACTTGAAAAAGAATAAGAACCATTATTTACTGTTGATGTTACATTAGTTAAATTTACCGTATAATTACCAGATATTGTAATATCTTTTTTAGCAGCAAAATCAATTTTACAAAGTTCAATTAATTTAGACGTATTTCTAGTAGGCTGTGTTTTTATACCATGCGTATATACTAACTTTACATTATCACCGTCTTGTGTAGCTACGACATTTTTTAAATTAAAATTATTAGCATTTAAAGAATAACCACTTTTAGCAAAAACTTTTAATTCAACTGTATCATTTAATTTAGATCCAGGTGCACCCGTTACAGATATTCTATTAGAATTATATTTATCTGTTTTAATAGGTGATAATTCAAAAGTAAGTGTTGTATTTGATATAGCAGATACAGAAGATATAGATGTTGCATTACCAATACCTTGAAAATTAAAGTTTTTAGGGTCTATATTATCTACATCTTTTGCTTCACCATTTACAAAAGCAAAATATTTATTTTCTTTTTCTTTAAAAGTTATAGTGCTTGATTTTTGTTGATCTGTTACTATATTAGCTGTCCAGCCTGTAGTACCTTCATAACCTAAAGTTTTATAACTTTTAATTACTGAAGGATCATCATTTATTTCAAGTATAATTTTAGAATTATATTGCTGGCTATAAAAATTATTATATGGGACGGTATCGCTATCATGTAACCATAATTCACCTATATTATACGTATAATATCTATTATTAAGTGATATACCAAATTGTGGAATAAATGATTTTCTAGTTGGCCAACCGTTTGCAGCTTCGTCAAAACATACTGTATCTCTACCTATAAACGATAAATTATATAAACTGTTATAATCATCATATGAGCCTATAAAATAACTATTGTCAACAGTTGAGTTAAAACAACCCGTATCAAAAAATCTATCATTAAAAAAGTCGGCCATTAATATTTTATTAATAGGCGTTAATCCATCTTTTGAAAGTCTTAATACAGCACCTCTAGTTTTATCTGCAAAATAACATCTAAAACCATAAGATGCAAAAGATTCTGGGTTTTGTGATATGCCATATTCTCCATTATATGGTTGTGTTGCACCAATAACTTTATTTGTTGCAACAACATTTGGATTGCCATCAGCATTAAACAATATATCTTTATCAGCAAGAGCTCTTATAATTTTATCTTCACATAATATAACTATACTGTCGTCCCATGCATGTAATTTTTGCACACTGCCATAAGAAGGTAATAAATCTTTTGTTATTGGATTTGCTACATTAAATTCATTTGACCTATTTATTCCGCTTCTTGAATTAATAATACCAGACCAAATTAATCCATTAAACCTATGCTCTTCTTTAAATTGCTCAGATATTACAGAAGAGGCTTTTACACCAACATCTATAAATGGTGCGTTAAAATCATCTCGTATTCTATTAGATTCAACACCATTACCAAAACTAAAACAATTAAACCATTTTAAAGTTTTAGCGTTGCCATGATCAGCTATATCAAATGCTTTTTCAGTTTCATAATATAAATCTAAATCAGTAATATTTTCAATAGGCTCAGTTTCAAATATAGCAGGATTAGAAGGAGATAAAACTTCATTATCATTAATTTCTTTTAAAAAACTTATTGTTAAGGTTTTTTCTTTGTCTCCGGGTGCAGGGATTAAAAAGCTTGCTATAGTGTATTTATTATCGTCTAAAGTTCTAAAGCCTATAGATTTTTGAGTTATATTACCTTTTCTTTTATTAGTTGGTTTTACATTATCTAATAATCTTTCATTACCAACAAGTAATTTTACAGGAGTATCAATATCATTAATTTTAACTATAGCTCCTGTTTTAAATAAATCTATAAATTCATTGCTTTGCGTATTAGACGTTTCTTCTATATCAAACGCATATTTAGTAGCATCAAAATTTTTACTAGGCTGCGTTATAAATATTGGTTCTTTTGGACTATCTAATGCTTTATTTCTAAATCTTAATCCTTTTCTAATACCAGGAGAACCGTCTAATTCTAATACTTCTTTAACAGCATAATTTTTGCCACCAACTAATTGCTTGCTATTATCTTTTAATAATTCATTATCTTCAACTTTAACAAAAAACTTTCCATCAAATTCTTTATCACCTTTACTGCCCTCTGTTTTATACACTTCCATGCCAATATTAGACTTAAGTGTTTTATTAGAGTCAGTATCATATAAAGCATTTACGTCATCTGTAAAAGAAGTTTTAAATACTATTTCACCTGTAGTTAAATTACCAGGAGAATTTGTTTTAAATCTAACTGAAGCTATTTCATAAAACTGAGTTTTATCAATATCTACCGTAAATTTTATATAGTTACCTGGCTTTAAAAATGCTTTAGCTTCATCTGAAATGCCTGCGCTATTATTGTCTAATTTTTCTATTAATATTTTTAAATTATCTTTTACAGGTGTTTTTCCTTCTGTAGCGCCGGTAATAGTACCACCATCATCAGTAGTTCCGTCGCCTAAAGCTTCATCAAATTTAATATCTTGAAATGTAGTTTGTAAATTTTTTCTAAAAGCTACAAAATCAGGTGCTTCATTAAATATTTCAATTACTTTATACCTGTTTCTTATATCAATTACAGGTTCGTTGCTTCCATGCTCTTTTTTAAGAACTAAATAAGTTTCATTATTTATTTTATTTCTTTCAGAAGATGGAAAAGCAATATAAGAAAAGCCATTTTCTTTATCTGTATATATTCTATCAGCAGCTAAATTGTAATATTCTTTTGAAATATCTTTAACATAATATTTATAATATTTAGCCCAAGCCGGTGGTGTACTAGTTACAGCTATATTAAACGCGCTTTCATTAGCACATTTATCTTTATTTACTTTTATAGATCCCGATTGACTTGATATAACAGGTGAATGTCTATTATATTCATCAATATATACCACACCTATTTGATAAGTTCTATCTGATTTTATAGAGTGCTTTGATTTATCATTTCTTTGATTTAGTTTTATATCAAATGTAGGCTCATTATATATATCATAATTTTGTGTATAATTACCATATATAATTCTATTAGCTGTTATTTCTTGTGCTTTAGCTTTTTTAGGCACGTTATCCCAAGCTCTTAATAATTGGTCGTTCGGTAATACAGAATGTATTTGTTTTTTTGTTATTTCATACGTACCTGCAAAATCTATTTTCTTTTCGGATTTAAGTGTATATACGTTTTGATTTCTTGTTTCTTTAAATAATATTTCAATTTCTTCAACATTATCAGTTCCTAAATCAAAATCAGATAAAATAATTTTTCTTAAATTATTTTCCATTGCTGTATTAAATCCTTTTTTACCATCATATTCAAACCCATCATTAGGAATAAAAGCAACTTCAGAAAAAGGCGCTATTGTAGAATACTCGCCATCTCTATATTTCCATCTATAAGAAAATCTAACAAAAGTTAATTCATATATAGGTTTACTTTCAAGTAATGTTATTGTTACATCATAATTACGAGATGTTTCAAATATTATGTTTTTAGATTTTAAAGTTAATGTTATTGAATTAGTAGTTTTTGATTTAACAAATGCAACTACATCTAAATCCTCTTTTGTATTATCAGGATTATTATTTTCTTCAATAGTAACTTCAGCATTTAGTTCCCATGGTATTTCTGAAGTAACTGGAATAGTTATATCGTCCCCTATATCTAATGGCTGTCCATTTAAAGCAAAACTTAATGCAGGTTCATTTATTTCAGAAACACCATCAATTAACGTTTCTGATAAAGCTAATGTAGGGGCATACATGGGTGCTTTTTTTGCAACCGATAAATCTTCTTCTGTAAATTCTCTTTCTTTTTTTATTATATTACCATTAGAATCTTTTTCTGAAAAAGTAACTTTTGTTTGAGCATTAAAAATTTTATTACTAAACTTTTTAAAATTTGCAATATTTATTTTTCTAGGAGAGTTTAAATTGTCTGTCCAAAAAAGTAAATCATCAATTATATTGATGCCTGTTATAAGATTATTTTTTGAAAAATTTAGTATACCATCTGAAGTATATGTAAATGGTAAAGTAACGTTGCCTAAGTCTTGGCCGTTATATTCTATATTCTTAAATACAAATTTATTCTCTTCTTTTCTAAGTGTTGTATTTTTTGGTATAGTTACTTTTATAAAAGGATTTGAAGATGATAAGCTTAAATTATTATTTATTAAAACTTCATCATTATTATTTAAAGGAACATTACCACATAATGCTTTTAATTCATCTGCATTAACATCATCTAAAGTTAATTCATTTTCATTATTAGCTTCTACAGTAACTCCTTTTAAAGTTGTATTTCCAACTACTTTTGTATCTATTATAATTGGTAATACAATATTTTGTTTTTCATCATATTCATATATACCATCTATATTATCAGAAGTTACAATCCAGTATATTTTATCTTTTAAAGTATATGCAATACTACCTAATACAACAGCATTTTTTAAATTTAAATCTGATATTTTTTTATTTCCTAATAAATTTTCAACAGCACCTACATCAGAACCTTCTGATGAAGATACTTGAATATTTAAAGCATCTCGGTACGAGCCATTTTCTACTAATCTTTCGTCTCGGTCTTTATCCATCCTTCCGGATACAAAAGTATGCTTTAGTTCTGCCATGAATTAGTGTTTGATTTGTTTAGATTTACCTCTAAGCGTTTGAATAATTTCTTCAGGACTAAGTTGTGCTAATCTAAGTTTTGCATTTCGTATAGCGGCTCTTCTTTCTTTTTTAATTCTATTTACTTGATATTCGGGTATATTTGATTTAGCAGCAGCTAAGCCATACATTATACATTTATATAATGCTTCTTCTGCAAATTTATGTACCTTCATATCATCATCAGCGTGTAATCCATCTGATATATATTTTAAAACTATAAACTTTTCTTTTAAGCTACTAGTAAAATTTATAGTGCCGTTTAATTCATTTATTGTATAAAAACCGTTTCGTGTTGCATGTTGCGGATCTAAGCCGTATCTTCTTCCATAATCAACATTATAACCATAACCTTCTTCCAAAAAGTCTGTATTAGCATCGTCTTGTATATCAGGTTCAGTGCTTTCTTTAAATCTTCTTCTTGATTCAGATGTTGAAGCATATAAAGGAAAACCTTCATTATCAGTTAAATAATTATAATTACTATCTTGTAAAATAGCAAAAGGTTCATCTGTTAATCTAGCTGGCTTTATTATTTGGTGTAAGCCTGTATCATCAACAAAACTTACTTCAACCATTTTTACGTAGTCGTGTGGCAATGCCATTGATAAAGATGGTGGCAATTCTATTTCCTGACTTTTAATATTGCCTAAAGTATCATAATTAAGTTCAGCTATACCCCGTTGAGCATGATATAAAACTTCTGCTCTTTTAGCTTTTTTAATTATTTTATCATCTCCTACGTGAGAAACAATAAAATTATTTATTATATCTCCCATAGATATAAATTGATAAATGCCTTTATCACTAGATGTGTAATGTGCTGAGGGAATAACTTTAGCTAATGCCATTTATTATGATTTTTCTTGAGTTATTTTTTTATTTTCTTTAGCATCAGCAACTTGAATTATTTCAGGCTGCTTAATTACTAATCCAGCATATGTTAATATTTTATTAACTAATGCAGTTTCTTCTGATGGATGTAGCTCATAATCTTGATAATCTAAAGCGGCTGGATTATATAATGCAACACCGTTAACTTCAAAAGATGTCCAGTTAGCATCAGCGGGTTTTCTAACATATGAAATTTGAATAGTATCAACTATAGAGCTAGGATAAACAGTTAATGAATTACCGTCTCTAATATATACAGGATAACTTGTTGATGGGCTTGTAAGTGGAGAATTATTTATATAGATAAATTCATTTCCAGATACCGGTTCAATTTCACAAGTATCTGTTGTTGTACTTCCTGTATAAGTTGAGGTACCTGATTTAGTATATTGTACAGTACCTAGTCTGTATAAATTATCTGGTAAAGTATATTGCCCTGAAATAATACTTAAATTAAAATTTACAATTTTAAATAAATCAATTTTTTCTTTTATGTTTTTTACAATATTTCCATATGCATTATTTATTTCGCCCCTACGGTTATATTGATTTAAATCATAAAAATATTGTTCAAATATTTCAAGTTGTGCTTGATTAGCTAATAAATTATATTCTTGTGGCGTCATATAACCTCTATTCTCTTTATTGAGAATGGCTAATACTCTTTGATAAACTTTATCTACGCTAACCATATGTTTTTATTATTTATAGTAATAGGGCCACTCTTAGCGACCCCATCACTATAGAATGACTATTTTAGTTTCTTTTCAATTGTTTTATAAACTTCGGTTCCTTCATCAGTTTTAAACCATGCTGCTAATGCAGAATAAGGATTTTCATCAAATGGTATTGTAAATAGTTTTCTATTATTAGTACCCCAATGCCAAGATCTTTGATCTTCTGACAATAAAATTATAGCTTCTTCCGTTGCTTTAATTCCGAAGTTTCTTAATTGTACATTATCATCTTCTGCTAGTTGTAGAAAAAGATCTGGATTGTTTTTTGCAAATAATAATATATCTCTTTTAATTTCTTGAGAAGACATATTAGAAACTTTATTTCCTTGATCAACTCTTAATACAGCTTCTGAATGATCTATATCCATTTGCTTAGCCATATTTAAAGCTTGTATTTCTAATTCTAAATCAAATAAATCATCTTTAGCTTCTTCTACCGCATCTAGTTCTTCATAGAATACATTTTTGCCTGGATGATATAATGATAATAATTTTTGTAATGATTGATTTGTTTTTGGTACGAATAAAACACCGTCCCTAAAAACAATATGCCCTAACGTTGCTCTACCTTTTTGTTCATCAACAAATGGTGATTTTTGATTAGTAGCATATCTTAATTCTCTTGAATAACCTTTTTCTTCATCCCACCACATTAAAGGTGTTCTTGAATGATGCCTTGAAGCTAATCTAAAGGTTATAGGCTCTTTGTTTCCTTTAAGAGCGTAAGATCTATCTTTTAACACCCATGATTTTTGGGCTTGTGGCTTTTTAGCCGTAGTTTTTGTTGCCATAATATAATATAATAAAAATGATTAAAAGTAAAGGTAGGAGTACCCGAAGGTACCCCATCTTTACATTAAGTATTAAGCTACTTGAGAAGCAGTCTTAAATAACACGAAGTTGTTAGCTCCTTGAACACACAGACATCTTTCAGATAAGAAGTGTACATTCATTTCATCAACGTCAGAAGTATAAACTCCACCTACAGATCCAGTGATCCAAGATTTCATTTTTCTATCATCAGCTTCAGAAGCACGATAACGCACGTGTAAGAATGGTCGCTTAATGTTTTTACCAAGCTGTTGATCGTATACTGTTGAAGTACCAGCAGGTACAAGTACACCATCAATATTACCACCTAAACCACGAGTTGTTGCATCGTTTAAGTATTTCCAGTCAGTTTTATAAAAGTCATAAGAACCTCTTCTAAAACCACTAAATCCTAAATTAAGTGCCATATCCTCACTATTATTAAATACACCAAAAGATGTACCACCATTATAATGAGCATTAACAGCTCCTAACATATCATCAAAAGTTAAAGCAGTAGCTCTATTTAAGAAAAGCATGTTTTCCTCAATAGCACCTTGCTTATCTAAATTCTTAAGAATTTCATCAAAATCTTGTAATCCAGATCTTGCAGAACCGTCAGAGTTATCTAATGCATCTTCACCTGAGTTGAAGTTTTGATAGATGTTTCCTCTTGACTCAATAGCTGCAAACATACCTTCAGTACCTTTAAAGTTATCTCCTATAGCACCAGATCCAGCAGCAGCAAGCTCGCCTTCAACCATTGCCATTTCAAGATAATCTTCAAATCTTAATCTTGTTTCATGTTCTGATTTTAAATACCATAAATATCCTGAAGCTCCATTTTCAGTTGTTACCTCAACCCAGCCAATTTGCGCAGTATCAGAACCAGAGATAGAATATTTATCTTTTAAAATGATAGGCGAATTGCTAAATTTTTGGAATCCAGCATCAATAGAACCAGCCATACCCGCAGTTCCTTTTAAAAATTCAGAACCATAAACGAATACCTTAACAGTAACAGCGCTACCTGAAGTAAGTCCAGCAGCAGTTAATGTAGAACCACCATAAGCTTTTACAGTAAATGTATTAGTAGCTACAGCAGTACATACACCTTTAACTACTTTGTCAGCAGTCCAAGTAACACCATCACCAGGATGTGTACCAGCTTCAATAATAGCAACAGTTTGTCCAATTCTAACTGCGTGACCGTTTTCAGTAATCACACCAGATGTTGTATTAGCAGACGCACTATCATAAGCTATGTGTAATCTTCCTTGTTCAGACCAAATAATTTGATCAGAAGCAGAAGGAATTTCAGCACCAACCATACGAAGGAAAGAACCTATAGATCTGTTTCCATATCTTTCAACTTCTTTTTCGTATACGTCGGGTAAAAATTGTTGTGCAAACGTTCCACCTCCTGAGGCAGAATCAAATGTTAGGTAGTTTGTACCAAACAACGTTTTAGTTGGGGCAGGCGTTAATCCAGCTGGAAACGCACCACCCGTTGAAAATAATCCCATTTGTAATTAATTTTAAAGATTGTTATTGTCTCATTTTAATTCTTAAACGATCAATATCATCTCCACTAACTGCTTTGACTTGCATTCCACTATTTGTAGTTACATTTTCATGCGAGCCTCTTGGATCCATGCTAATATTTTTTGAACTTTTCATTTGTTCTTTTATAGCATCAGATTTTCCTTGCTCATAAAAATGATTTGCAATAGCGTCTGCATTCATTGCTGTAAACAATGCTTTATGGTACCCTTTAGCATCTGACATTTCATTATTTTCATTAACATATTTGCTAACCAAACTATTAATATCAGATTGAGTATTTTTAACATTATCTATATCTTTAACATTGTATCTGTATCTTGAATTACCAACTTTGTATTCAAAACCTTTGAATTCATTATTAAATAATTCATTTGTAGTTTTTTCAAATACAGCACGCTGCTGTTGTGTAGATTTTGTTGTCGTTTTGTAATCATCGTAAAACTTAACCGCCTCTTTTTGCTCAGGAGTCAAACGGGAACTTAACTTAAGTTCTTCGTAGTACTTACTCTTAAGGTTAGTTAGATTTGATTTAGCTTCTGCAATTGATTCTTTGAAAGCAAGTTTTTTACGCTTGATTTCCCTTTCCTCATCACTTTCTTCGTCATACGAAAAATTATCATCAATTAAAAAATCTATTTCATCTGATGATAGATGAGGTTTAGTTTGTCTATAGTATTCGCGAAGTAATTGCATATCGTCCATACCATTATAATCTCTGTTTAGATTTACATAATCTTCAACAGTTCCACCAGTGTCTTCCATAAACTGTACTAACTTTTCTACATTCTCTGGTAACTCCCTGGCTTCTTGATTATTATTTACATCTTCTTGTTCTTCTTTAAGCTTATTTGGTATATCTTTTATTTTATCAACTAAGCTTTTTTCTTCTTCTTTTGTTTCTTCATCTGTAACTAATTCTATAGGTGAATTTATTTCTTCCCCCTGTTCCTTTTCGTTACTTTGATTGTTTTCTTCTTGTTTAATTTTTCCGGTAGGCTCTTTAGACTCCTCTTTGTTTTCTTCTTGAACCTCTTCGCTAGTTTCGGATCCGTCGCGTACAGGTACCTCATTTGTGCTTTGCTCTTGAACGGCATCTTTTTCTTCTTTTAAATTACGTAAATCTATTTTAATAACACCATCATCTTCTTTAGGTGTTTCAACTTTTTGTTTAGGTGTTTCAACCTTTTGTTCAGGTTGCTTTTTTTCTTGTTGTTTAACTGTTTCTTTTACAGCTTCTTCAACTTTAACTGTTTCTTCTGCCATGATATAATATTATAAAATTAGTATAATTGGGTTATCTCGGTTCAAATACTTCTAAATTAAATCCGCTACCCATGGTATCGTTACCAGCAGATTCAAATTCTTGTTCTCCTTTATTATCTTTTCTTTGCTCTATAAGCTTAGATTGTTGAGAAGCTTGTATTCGAGTTCTTTCGTCTTTTCTATCTTCTTTATATTTTTCTCGACTAGTAAAGACTTCGCCCTCTTTATCTTTGAGAGCTATATTAAGATCAAACTCATATTTCATAAGTTCTTTCTTAAGTTCTTTTTCTTGTTGCATTTTTTGTATTTCAAGATTTGCTTCAACTTGTGCTAACTCTGCTTTTTGTTGTGAGATAGCTTGATTTTTTTGCATTTCCATTTGTGCTGAAGCTTGCGTAACTTGTGTATTAGCTTGCGCTTGTGCTTGAATATTTGCTTGCTGTCTTTGTCCGTCTTGTTCTAATTTTTTACGTCTACGAACTTTTAATAGTTGATTAGCAAGTTTTATATTTTTTATTTCTCTAATATCAATAGCATCTTCTAAATATATTTGATCTTTAGCTAATGCTTGTTGAATATTATTTTCTAGCATTTGTTTTTCTTCTTCATCTGGTGATAGTTCAATGAAAATTCCAAAATCATGCAAATGCATATTTTTAATGTCTTCTAATGTTGCCACATTAAATCTTCCTATACTAGATATAAATGCATCCTTAGTTGGTGAATACTCTAATATATCTGATATTCTTAAACTAATAGCTTCTGCTGTTCTAGCTGTAAGATATAAACTAGATTGTAATATATGTCTTGTAGCGGTATTTGAATTAGCTGCCGCTAACTTTTGTATACCAACCAACGCATTTTTATCTGGCAACGAACCGTCTCTTGCTTCATTTAATCCGGTAACGTCGCGTATCATTTGTAAATAATAATTGTATGTGCTTATTAATGAAGCTATTTTATTATTACCACCGTTTGATGTTAATTCTTGTATTGGCACTCTTCCAGCATTCATATCGCCATCGGTTGTCATTGATCTACCAATAACCGAACCGGTTTGAAAAAACATATTTAATGCTTCTTGCGGATTATAATTTGTGCCATTACCTAAATCTATTTCAGCTAATCCATCTGCATCTAAATAAACTCCATCTGGTATCATTCTTGATAAAACCTGTTGTAGTTTTAAATGCGTTAACTGAACCATATCCGCAAATGTTGTTATTCTACTAACTAATGATTCTATACGACCTTTATATAATCTTGGTGCAACAACATTGTAATTCATCATTACTTTTGTTGTATCACTTTTAGGCCTTACCATATTTTTAGATATACCCCATTTTAATAATTTACGAGTGCCAAGTACAAATGCACCGTCATATACAACTTCAATAGATCTTGATTGTTTAGAAAATCTTGATCTATCGTCTTTAGGTGGATTAAATTGATCATCTTTTTTAATAGCTTTATCTGCACCTGTTGCTGTTTTCTTTATTTTAAATACTTCATTATTATAAGTTTTATAATTAAAATATAAAACTTGTATTGTATTTGCATCTAATACTGCATCTTCATTTATATATCTATTATGTGATGCTCCAGTTTGTACTCCTTGTTTTGTTAATTCTTCTAATTCTTCATCTGTTAAATCTGGAAATTGCTGCTTTAACTCATTGATAGTCATTGCTTTAACTTCACCTATATAATATATGTCATCAAAGTAAGGTGAATATGTATAAGAATAAACAACGTCAGCAGGGTCTACATATTTTATTTTTATTCCCTGTGACGTATTAAACTCATTCTTAATACAGCCTATACCAATTACAGCTAAATCATAATTGATTCTTCTTTGTATTAGATCATAATTATTAGAATTAAATACTGTATTAATTGCTTGTTCTTCAGCTATTTCAATTGATTGCTTATATTCAAGCTGCATATGTAAAGAAAGTTCTTCTTCGTTTTCAGGTAATGTTTCTCGATCATTGCTATACACATTAACCCCAAGCTGCGCCATTATATTATCAGATATTTCTTTTGTTTGCATATCTTCTAATATAGATTCAACATAATCAGTTCTTTGCTTCATTGAAGCAGGATCTTGTGAAAATGCTTTTATATCATATAATCTATCTGACATTCCGTTTACAACAATGTCAACAAACTTTGGAATAATGGGTACTGGTTTCCAGTCTAAATTAAGATATGATAAATCACCATTTATAGATAATTCATCTTTATATTTTTTTACAGATTGTTCGCCTCTAGCGTAAAGACGCAATCTATGAAACTCATCTCTGTTAGAATAAAACCTAGTTGCACCCGAGTCTCTTTTAAACCATTCATGCTCAATAGCACGTGCAACTTTTAAACCATATTCTTGGCTAGCTTTTTCAGCGTCGCTAGCTATTTGGCTAGGAAATGAGCTTTTTAATATTTGTTCAGCCATGTTATTTAATTATTTCTGAATGCAATCCTTTATTACTAAATCTTGATATTTTTAAATCTAATGTTGGTTTTTCGTATTTAGGTTTTGGATGATATAAGTTTCTATTGCATGCCATAATAGCAAGCCCTGAACTAATAGAAGCATCATATTTAGTTCTTCTATTTATATCAAACTTAGCCCAATCATTTAATGTTTTGTTAAAATATATATTACCACCGCCTTCTTCTGTTATGCCTACATATTTTTGTATATATGTTTCAATAGCAGCAGCATGCGCTTGTTTTATATCTTCTGATGTATTAGGTATACCACCTATTTCTTTTTCAGTTACAGATAACTTATTCCAAAGTTTATCTGGCCGGTTCATTGAAAATTGTCTATAACCTCTTCGTTTTAAATAATATAACAAACGCGGTTTATTATTTTCTGCAAGTATTGGCATTCCATAATATACTAATGACATTAATACATCTTCAAAAAATAACTCTGCTGTTTGCGGCCTAGCTATATATTCTAAAAAAAATGTATTAGGTGGTGCATCTTCCATACTAAACTTAGTTAAACCGTGAAGTGCACCTTTTGAACCTTGTCCATCAGTTGTTCCAGAAATATCATAAGAATCGCATCCAAATGCACCCATATGCTCATTACCTGGATATTTAATCCCTTGCTTAGTTATTACATTGTTTTCAAGGTTCTTAGGCGGTGTCCAGCTAATTAAAAATCTGCCGTTTTTATTTGGTGTAAATAATACTTTTGTGTCTTTAATACCATTTTCCCAAATAAAAGATCCTCGATTTATAAAACCTTTTCTTTCTAGATCTTCATTATAATCAATTTGCTCGTATATTTTAGTTAAATTAAATATACTATTTTTAGCTTCATCTCTAAATGCGTGCTCTTCTGTTCTAGGAAACTGCCTATAATATTCATTTAAACCGTCAGAATCATGACGTAATCCTTCAACTTCGTTTTGCCAAAAATCTATTACCCCCGTTTCAATTTCGTATCCATCATGGTCAATAGCGGGTACTTCTGGCGTATCAAACACAGGGTGTCCATAAGTATCAATGTATCCTTCGTAGTTCCATTCCATAGGTATGAACAAAGAATATAATCCTGAACTAGTCTGGCCATTTTTATTTCTTTTGATAACGTCTGAGTCATAATATAGTTTTTTAAAGTTATCTCCTCCTTTATCTAATGAATTTGATGTTGAGCCCATCATACATTTTCCTATAATTCTGCTACCTAATCTTAATGTAGTTTTTGTAACTCGCCAGTTATTTAATATATTATCAGGTCTTTCCCATTTCCCTGATTCATCATGTATTAATAATCTTAACTTCTCACCATCATAACTGTTATCTCCCGTATTTTTCCAGTCAATAGTTGTATCTAATCCTTCTAATATTTGTTTTTCTTCAGTATTCGTGATGGATTTTCTGGTAAGCTTGGAAGCTGGGACTCTATACGCAAGCTCTGTTTTGGGACGATCCATTCCGTCTTGTATCGGTTTGAAAAAAAACGGGTAATTGACCGATATGGGTACAACTTTGTCGGTGAACATTTTCTTAGCATCAGCGCCAGATTTGGACAATATCCCGAAGCGTGCGTCTGAAGTAATTGTTGCCTGAGCGACGGATTCAGCCGAAGACATAAATGAGAACCCAGACCTTCTGTTTTTAAGATAGCACATTCCATAACATCTATTGTCGGCCTTACACGCTTCCCAGAAGATATAGAATATTCTATTAGCTTCCCTGTACTCTGGCTTCCCAACATCAATTTTGGTGTGTTGCAAGTACATATAATGAGAACCAGTAATATAAATAGGAATATTTTTATTATAAAACCAATAACCTTCTTCTCTTCTAACAAATTCTCTATCAATATATGCATACCATTTATTTTTAAAAGCTTCTGGATACGATTCCCAATCAAATATTGTTGCTATTTGCTTTAATTCTTTTGGATATATATGCGCTTCCCATTTATTATTATTATTATCAATACTTTTAGGTTTGGCGGGTAAAGCAATTTTTAAATTTTGTATTTCAACAATTTCACCTACAGTACCGTTTTTACTAATTATAATAATATCAAATTCTTTATTATAACCATATTTCCATTTTTTATATCTATTATTTTTTTTAATAATATTTTCTTTTACAGGAAATATTGTTTTAATTAACGTTTGCTCGTACATTACCTAGATCTTTTTTCAGCAAAACCGCTAAAGCTTTTTTTATCTTCAATCGGTTTATCTTCCATAATATTTTTTTCTGTTTCTATACGAGAAAGTATTTCAAATGCATCAAATATTGCAAGCTTTTTTGTGGCTGCAGCATTTTTTAATCTATCTGCTGCTAGTTCATCTTCTCCACCATCTACAATAATTTCTTCTTCGGCTACACGTATAAGCTCATGAACAGCTTTATAGCCAGCTTGGATTATATTCGACTTCAGTTCCTTTTCTGTCATATTTAATTGAAATAGAATTTAATGGTACACGATATAATCTTTCATTATCAATAACAAATTCATATTCGCTATTTGGTGTAAAACCAACTAAATCATTAATTTTTAAATTAAAGCTTCTTAAATCGCGCCCTAAGTGCTTTAAAACGCCTGTTAAAGGCTTTTCTTTTTGATCAGATAAAATATTATCTTCTAAAATAGGCTTTACAAAGCAAAAACCGTTAGGTGCATACCATTTATTATTATGTTTATACAAAAATATTTGATCATCAAAACAAAAGTACTTATCTTCTTTAAAATAGCTCATACTATTTTTACTTTTTCCTTTCATATCATAAAACCTTCTGAATACATTGTGATGTACTATAACTGTATCGCCTATTTTAAGATTTGATTCTTTATTTATAGGTGTTTGTACAATTTTACCGTATCTATTTACAAATTTATGATTTTCAATTGATGTATTTAATATTAAACTTGAATCACCTATTTTTTTATTGTTATTATATCTACCGTCAATAGGCTCAACAATATATGCATATAAATGTTTCATTAATATTGTAAATCATACTCAACTGCAATGGCCATATTTTTATTAAAGTGCTTCCATGGCAGCGTTTCATCTTCTTTATTTATATATATTTTGTATTCTCCTTGATCTTCAATAATTTCTGTTATTGTATGGCCACCAAATACTTCTTGACCAACACTATAATGCATTGCATCGTTTTTATAATCACGACCAATACTAATTTTTCTTATTAGATTCATTTTTAGTTTGATTTGATTCTTGTAAAATTCCTGAAATCGCTTGTACTCTTGCTAATTCACGAATAGGAAATTCGTTTAATATTTGAGTAATACGATTAATTTGAGATTCATTTAATTTTATTTCCATAGTTTTTAATTTAAATTAATATTATATTATTACATATTTTTATGCAATCGCTAAATAAAAATAAGTGTAACCATTAGAGTTTCCTCCATAAGCTGTGTTCCAATAAAAACCAGTGCTACTAAATGTTATTCTATCATATCCAGTATTTTCTGTAGCGCTAGAATTAGCAAAAAGTAAACCGTCATTTGTGCCTCCACTTAAATTTAATCTTTCTGAATCAAGTAAATACCAGTCTTCAGAATGTGAACTAGCTTTAACAAGTAAAAATCTAGGCTGGAATCCTGTTGTTATTTCATTACTAGACCCATTGGCCGGCTGCTGTTTTAGTTACTTGTATTAAATTAGCAACAGAGCCGTCATATGTACCTGAAATTATTTTAGTGCCTGAAGGCCAAGTAATTGCATAATCTCCTGTTAAAACAAGATCTTTAACCATACCAATTGCGTCATTAGTATATGTAAAAGTTGTAGCTCCACTAAGTGTTTTTGTAAATACTTGTGAAGCAGTCCAATCTATTGCGGTTCCAGACAATGCTGATGATGTTGTAAATTCATCACCTAATACTTTTGATGTTATTTTTGTTAATGCCATAATTATTAGTTAAATTGTATATTTCCAGTTCCTGCTGTAAATGTTGTTATTTTATCTGACCCAGACGTAGCTGTAGTACCTGTTAATCCAGAACCTATTGTTATTGTATAAGTATTTGAGTATCTAAGTATTACTACTCCACTACCGCCTGCTCCTCCTGAATAGTATTGGTAACCGCCACCGCCACCACCGCCACCGCCTGTATTAGCTGTTGCATTTCCTCCAGTAGAACTTTTACCACCACTAGCACCACCACCTGTTCCTCCTGATCCAGGATTTCCGCTTGAATTAAGTCCACATCCACCTCCGCCACCACCAGCATAATTAACTGCTGATCCAGTTATAGAGTTAGACAATCCAGCTCCACCATTTCCACCTGCGTTTTTATCTGTAGAACTTACTCCTACAGCACCAGCTCCACCGCCACCCCCAGCGGCTGCATTACCAGATGAAACATTAGGTGAACCAGATCCACCATCATTTCCTTCTCCAGATATACCACTACCACCAGCACCTGAAACATAAGATCCTCCGCCCCCAGAGCCACCGTTTGCACCATCTATAATAGCATCACTACCACCACCACCACCAGCAGTTGATGTAATTGTACTAAAAACAGAGTTATTACCATTAACTCTTTGACCAGATTGAGCTGCACCAGCACCTCCACCACCTACAGTTACTGTGTAATTTGTTGCTGCAAATCCAGAAAAAGATGTTCCTTGATAATTAGTCTTATATCCACCAGCTCCGCCTCCACCACCATAAGCCCATCCTCCACCACCACCACCAGCAACCACTAAGTAGCTAACATCAATAGTTTGTGGAGTAATATTTTGTGCGGTCCAACCTTTGACGGAATCTTGATATACTAATGTTGTTGTAGCGTTTTTAGTTGTTATTTGTCCAGCAACAGTGTCTCCTTGAATTTTTTCAGTACCATTTGCATTTAATACAGCATTATTAGTATCAAAAGTACCAGCGTAGTCTTGTATTGATATTTGGGCACCTACAACCCCTGCTGGTAATGTAATTGTTATAGATCCTGATGTTGTATCAACAAAGTAACCTTTTCCAGCTGCTGCTGTAAAATTACTTGTTTGAATAGCCGATTGCCAATCAGTGCCTAGTCCTCCATCTATTAATTCAGGTTTTATTTTAGTTTGTGCCATCCTCTATCCAATTTTTATTTTCTTCGCTCCATGAGTATCTCTTACCATCAGACGGCATTTCTACTGGAGGATCCCATAGACATGTATCTTCATTCAAAATCCAACTATCATATGGTTTTGGTGGTATAAACGCATCTCTGGTTTCATCGTAAGTATACCCAATTCCAGCATAGTTTTTTCTAAAAGGAGTACCGCCATCTTTGTGTTTCCCTCCTGACGTATTGTAAGAGGTTCTTTTGCAAACCTGTTCACGTATGTTACCATAATGAATTTCCCAGTTTATATTTCCGTCTGTTTCGTCTTTACCTACTATTACTTCGGTTACAACGTTTTGCATATTTAAAAAAGCGTAATGTGCCATAATTAACTAAATGTTATTGTTCCTGTTCCTGCGGTAAATGTTGTTATTTTATCAGAACCGTCTGTAGCAGTTGTTCCAGTTAATCCAGAACCTATTGTTATTGTTTTAGTATTGGGGTATCTCAGTATAACTACTCCAGAACCACCAGCACCTCCATAATATGATGTATTATTACCAGCTGAACCACCACCGCCACCACCAGTATTCGCAGTACCAGCTGAACCTCCGCTGTTTTGTGATTGACCTCCAGCACCACCTCCACCAGAGCCTCCTTGGCCTCCAGATTTGTTATTATCATGGCTAAATCCACAACCTCCACCTCCACCTCTTGTTACGGCAGATCCTGTTATAGATGAACTCAGTCCATTCCCTCCATTAGCACCACTGTCACTAGCATTGCCACCTACAGCACCTGCACCCCCACCACCCGCAGATCTATAAGGAGAACCAGAATCACCAGTACCTCCAGCATATCCGTGTACAACAGGTGAAGTAACTGCCGCTGCTCCTGGATTTGATGTATTATATATACCACCACCACCACCAGAGCCCCCTGATGTAGGTTGAGTTGATACTCCAGCACCGCCACCACCTCCAATTGATGTAATTGTAGCAAAAACAGAACTAGATCCTTGGAGCCCTGTTGCACTAGTTCCGCTAGCCGCTGCTGCACCTGCTCCTACTGTTACAGTATAATTTGTATTATCTGCAAAAGCAAAACTTGATTCCGAAGAACCACCACCTCCTGTTACAGACCCATAAGAAGTTCTATAACCACCAGCACCAGCTCCTCCACCATAATTATTACCACCAGATCCACCACCAGCTACTACTAAATAATCTAGTATTAATTGTTCAGTGGTTTCAAATGTTATATTGCCTGTTCCTGATGTAAATGAAGTAATTCTATCATTTCCGTCTGTAGTAGTTGAAGAAACTAATGTTCCTCCTACATGCACATAATAGTTAGATGGATATCTAAGTATCACTATACCTGAGCCTCCAGCTCCACCACCTCTATAAGCACTATCGTAACCACCACCACCTCCACCAGAGCCGCTATTAGCTGTTGCATCAGTACCATTTGTTGGAGATGTTGCTACACCAGATCCACCTCCTGCCGCACCAGTTCCAGGTGTTAAAATAGAAGGTTTGCCTGGTCCACCACCCCCACCTGCTCTTGTTATAGATGATCCTGTTATAGATGAAGCTAGACCAGCTCCCCCGTCTCCAGATGTATTGCCTCCTGTACCATTGCCTCCAACTCCTCCAGCACCTCCACCACCGGCACCAGGATAACCTGAAGCTTGTGGTTGTCCATTTCCTCCAGCATATCCCTGGTTTGCAGTACCAGCAGCTCCATTAGATTGATTTCCTGATGATGAACCTCCACCACCAGACCCACCTATATTAGCCAAGTTACTATTATGTGCAGATCCACCTCCACCTCCAACAGAAGTTATAGAAGCAAAAACTGAATTAGCACCATTGTTTCCATTTGAAGTATAAGTTCCATCCGCAGTTGCTGCTCCTCCAGCTCCTACAGTAACAGTATAGTTAGTTGATAATGATAAATTTGTTAATGCCGATTCAGAAGATGCACCACCTCCTGACTGTTCATTATTATATGAATTTCTATATCCACCAGCACCACCTCCACCACCTAAAGCAGCACCACTACCTCCACCTGCTATTACTAAATAATCTACTACTAAAGGATCTATATCTTCCTCTAAAGAACCAGGTTTTGAAGCAACCCAGCCTTTTGTAGCATCTGAATAAACAAGAATTGCTGAATTTTTATTTGTTTTTATTGCTTTATTATCACTAGAGCCTTCAATATTATTTGAACTTGTTATAACAATTTTATTAGTTCCAGCAGTCCCTGAATAGTCAAGTAATTCAATAGTATCTCCTAATGATGGGTTTGATGGCAAAGTAACGGTAATTTGAGCTGAAGTAGTATTAACAAAATAACCTTTACCAGCTGCTGCTGTAAAGTTTGATGTTTGTATTGTTGATTGCCAATCAGTGCCCGCTGCTGTTTGATTTCCAACTGTTATACTATTAAAAGCCATAACTTCCACGCTAAATCCAGTTTGAGGCGCAGTCGTAAATGTTATTTGATTTCCTGATATAGCATAAGTTGACTTTTCTTGGTAAACACCTTGTATAAATACAAATGTTTTTGCTTCATCATCAATTGTTTGAGACAAAGTAAATGCCGTTGTAGACCCATTGCCTGTAAAATTGTTTTGATTAATTGATGTTGCATTAACTGCTTTTATATGAACAACCTCTACGGCAGCACCGTTTGGTGGAGCGGTAGAAAACGTTAATGTACTGCCAGAAGTTGTATAATTGTCTTTACTTTGATATACTCCATCTAAATATACTTGCGTGGCATTTTCATCTGAAATAGTCATAGAAAGAACATATGCTGTAGTTGAGCCGTTACCAGTAAAACTATCTCTTGCAATAACACCTGATGTAGAAGCCATGTGTATAAGTTCTACAGATGTGCCATTAGCAGGTGCAGTAGAAATTGTTACAGTGCTTGCATTAGTTGTATAGTTATCTTTAGATTGATAAACACCATCTAAATATACTTGTACATTATTTTCATTTGCAATTGCAGATGCAGTATTGAATGTAGTAGTTGATCCGTTTGCTGTATATACATTTTTTTCTACAGTAACAGTACCACCACTGCTGCCTCCACCTGTAACATTAATTGTTTTTGTTGCACCGGTTCCAGATGCTGTAACACCTGAACCTGTAAAATTTAAAGTTGTTGCAGCTGTAGATAAAGCACTACCCTCATCTTGTACAGTTAGTGCCCCACCAGATGCAGCAATAGTAACTTGTTGTGAATCATTTCTAGTAAGAGTTATATTACTGCCAGCGGTAAGTTGCACTGTTGAATCAGTACCCGACGCAGCATCTAATTTAATATCAACATTGCTACCATCTTGTGTAGCATTAATAGAGTACGTATCACCTATAGTCCCTGTGCCATATTTAGTACAGCTGCCCATATAGCCATGATTAGAGCATTGATAATGCAATACCGGGGGTATAGAATATGTTGGTGTTATTTGAGTATATGCACCAGATGTTCCAGGAGTGCCATTAGTGGTTACTCCAGTTGTATACTGAGTTGTTTTAGCAGCATCTTCATAAAATCTAAGTGGATGTCCATTGTTTGAACTATCTGATTGATCAAATTTATATGTATTTCCAGGAGTAAATTCTAAATAAGGACTTTCAACACCATTTATAGTATAACCTAAAGCGCTACCAACTCCAAAATATGGATGCGCGGCTGTTTTAGTTACAACTTTAACTATTATTACTTGAGCGGAATCACTATGTGCTATAGCACGATGAGCCGACAGCTCTAGTGGCGATTGTAATTTAATGCCCATATTTATTAATCTATTTTAGTAACTAATACTCTAACATCACCTGAAGAAGGTGCAGCAGCAAATGATATTGTTGCAGTATCTACTGTTGTTCTAACAACATCTGCAAATACAGTATCATAACTACTATTATCATATAGTTGTATTATAACGTCTCTTGAATTTAAATTATGCGTAACTGTTATAGCTGTTGCTGAACCATCACCTATTGAAGTACTGAAACTTCTAGCAGCTAATCCTGCAGCTGTTATGGCACGCGCTGTGTCAGTACCCGCTAAAGCCTCTGCTGTTGTAGCTAATTCAATAATACCTTTATTTGTTTCAGATGCATCTTCAGCATCTATAGTAATACTTCCTGCTCCGTTTGTAATGTCAATTCCTTCTCCTGCTGTTATAGTAGCAAGTTGCATATTACCATTTGAAGTATGACCTACAAGTATTTGACCGTTAGTAGGCGCTGCTCCACCTACTGATGTTATAGATCCTGCTAAGCTTATACCGTTTATATCAAGATTGCCTTTAGTGCCAGAAAATACTTCTGAAGAATTTGTAGCTGCAGTTAAAAATGTAAAATTGCCAGTTGAATCATCAAATCCAAAAAATCCTAATTTAGCATTAGATCCGTCGTGGTATCTAAATTCAATACCTCTATCTTTATTATCATCTGAAGATGGTGCTGTATCGCCACCTAAAGTAAATACGGGATCATCTACAGTTACAGTATTTGAATTTACTGTTGTAGTTGTCCCGTTTACTGTTAAGTCGCCTGGCACTGTTAAATCACCAGATACACTTACTGTTACACTTGAAGCATTACCAATTGTAACGTTAGAAGCTACAGCACCTAAAGCTGCAACCGAAGTTGCACTTGCTGTAACAAAATCATATATTTGATCTCCTGTTGCTAAAGCTGTACCTCCATTTGTTACAGCTCCTGTTACAGTTGCAATACTAGGATTAGGCCCAGTTGAATCAGTAATCTGTAATGTTGTTGAAGTTGATGTGCCTATGCTTTTAATATCTCCTGAAGCATCAACAAAAGCTGAGCCATCATAAAAGAACAATTTATTATCTGTAGAATTATAATAAATTTGTCCTTCTTGTGGATTTGAAGGAGCGGAAGCTAATACATGGACCTTTGCATTTTGCAACTCATTTTTGTTAAGATCTATGCTAGATAAATATTTTACTGCCATTTTTTATTAGTTTAAATACGCTTTGCCTGAAAATGCAGAAGCAAATGTTAATGTTATTGAGCTATTACTGTTATATACTATTTCACCAAATACAACATTGTTACCACTATCAACTACTGTAACTGACGGAAATTTACTTAAAGTGTGTGTTATATTCCATGTTGAAGATGCTGAAGTTTGATCAAAAATTGTTGTAGTTGAGCTAAACGAAGCTTTACCTTCTATATAACCTAATACAGAACTTAATGGATAATTTTTAGTAATATTACCATTAAAATCAGTTCCGATTAATTGGTCGTCATCGGTTAATACTGTATCGTTTGTATAAGTTGATATTCTTGCCATTTTATCTGTGTTTATTATTACCGAAAACTTTTTCTACACCGCGTGATCCAAAATAGCCTCCTATTACGATTGTTAAGAGTCCTGTAATATTTTCTAAAGGGTATCCTAAATACCAGCCAGCTACATAACTTACTGTTAAAAATACTAAAGTTAAAGGCCTTACATTTGCCGCAAGCCACGATCCTGATCTTGCATCTGCGACCCAACGTTTTGTTGTGCCATCTATTTCAGCTCTTTCTAATTCTAATTTTTTTAATGCTATCTGTTTATCGCTATCACTCATATCGCTACCACCTATGATAGCTTGTATAACTGATCCTACAGGTGTGTCACCTGCTATAGCACCAACAACATTAGGTATTTTATTCAAAAGAAATTGACCGACTTGTGTGTCTTTAAATTTCTTTTTTTCTTTAGACATTATTTAGAAATTTTATCTTTTAATTCTTTTATTTCTTCTTTAAGATCAGCAAAAGTATCTTCAATAACATCTGCGATACCGTCTTTATCACGGTCACCTAAAATACCTTTATAAGCTAATACAGCTGTAATAACAGCAGCGAATAATAAAATAGATAAAATAATTACAATAGTTTGCATAATATATGATTTTAAATTTAACAATTCCAACGGCGCCTTGCCGCTTTTCCTCTTTCGCTTGTCCAACTTCTTGAACGTGCACAAAAAGATTTTCTTCTTTTAGCAGCTTTACTTCCTGGTTTTAATTTACTAGGAGGTGTTGTAACTGCTGTTTTTAATTTGCTACCTGGATTATCTCTACGATATTTAGCAACACCTTTTTTAGACATACCCCCACCTGCATCTGCACCAGTACCTGTTTTATTAGCTTTATTATAATAGCCTAAAGATTTTTTCTTTGAAGGAGCCGGTGGCTTTTTTCTTTTTTGAATAGGTGATGTTACAATATTATAATTCATAAGGTAAATATTTTGTTTTGCCGTTTTCTCTTATAGCTTTTAAAACATTCATTCTGTTTTTAGCTAATCTATAACTTACGTGTACCCAGTCTGGTTGTTCATTATCTCCGAACTCCCATATCAATTGATCAAACTCTAATTTATCTTTTATATAATTAAAAAAATCTGCATTATTAGCTTTGCTATACACATCATCAATATCAATTGCTTCACCTAAACAATGCTGCGACCGGGAACTTCCCCCAATCGCTGTATTTAATTCAGGTGAACGATAAAATGAAGATATATAAATAGGTTCATTAAAATTATTGCGTAAAGGTTCAAATATATGTTCAGCTGTTATTTGCATAGTTATTAGTGTATCATTATCAGGCATATTTTCTATACCTAGTCTTCTAGCTGTATTTGATCTTAATGCTTCTTTTAATGTTATGTGATCAGAAATTTTAACCATATTAAATTAAAGTATTATTTTGTGCCTCTTCTGTGTATAAAAGTACAAGAACAAGTACCAATTTTACCAATAGGTATTTTACAACTTGGACATAATGGCGACTTAGATGCGGATGTTTGTGCATGAGCTCGTTTAGTTATAGGTATCATAGTTATTTTTTTGTTTGTTTTTTATATGCTTCTGCTTCCCATTGTAATTTTGGATGGCCTTCTCTCATATTTTTTCTTGGGTACTTTTTACCTCTCCAATATATATTTTCATCATCATAACTTAAATCACCTCTGAGTATTTGATCTCTATGAACTCTTTCGTGACTTAATGCTATTTTTTGTTGGACCGGAGATAAATTTTTGTTAATAGCTATTGTGCCATCATCATAAGTAACTCCTTGTATATTAGGTGGCAATTTTGCTTTTTCAACAAGTCCGTTTTCCATTATTATTTGGCCAACTGACTTTTTCATTTTATAACCCATTATCTTTTTAAATCTTTGTTCATATCGTCAATAGCTTTGTTATATACTTTATCTGTATAACTATTGTTTTTATTAAATACACTTCGTCTAGAAATAGGTAAATCTTCTTGTCCAAGAAGTATTCTATATATTCTACTTATTATGTATTTACATTTTGTAGATACTTTATAAACATTAAATTTAATTGTAGTATGATTTCTTTTAGCATATATTTGTATCCAACCATCTTTACGCAATCGTTCCCAACGGTGTTTATCCCATGAATATATATACGTACCTTTTATATAATCATTACGTGTAAACCTCTCAAGACAATCAAAATGAATTAGTAATTCTAATTCAGCGTCGGTTAAATTATAAGTTTTACATGCCCACTTTCTAATAAGCCTGTAATACTTAAATAAGCCTATATTTCTTAAATGATCTGGTTGTATTTTCATAATACAACTACAACATCTTGTTCTTTTATTACGAGATAATATCCTTTTTCAAATTCAATACCGTAGCCAGCATGCTTATCATAATATATTATGTCATCTATATTTAATCCAGATATTTCACTTCCTACAGATATTACTTTAGCTTTTTTATATCTAATATCATTTTGATGCTTATCAGTAATTATTAATCCTGATTCTGTAGGTTTTATTTCTTCTTTTATTGCGTCAATGATTATAAATTTATTTACTGCTTTCATTGTTCGCGAACATTAGATATTACACAATCTGCTGACATTATTGTTGAAGCAACTGATGCTGCATTTTTTAATGCTGTTTTTGTAACCAGTACAGGATCTATAATACCTGCTTTAATTAAATCTACTAAATTTCCTGTTATAACATTTATACCTTTACCTTTTTCTAAAAATGGTGCATAAGGGATGCTAGCATTATGTAGTATTACTTTATAAGGTGCTTTAATAGCTTCAGCTAATATTTTTTCAGATGTTTTAGACCATTTGATTTCTGTTGCAGCATTATGCAGCGCTATACCCGCACCTGGAACTATACCTTCTTTTAATGCGGCTTTTACAGCATAAATAGCATCTTCAACTCTATCTTTCTTTTCTTTTAGTTCAACTTTACTATTTGCACCCACAAATATTATACCAACAGAACCTGAAAGCATTGCTTTACGATCTGTTAGTTTTTTTAACAAATAAGGATTTTTTTCTTCCTTAATTTGTTTTTCAATTATTTTAATTCTTTCTTTAGTTTCATCATTTATATTAGATGTAGTAATTACTGTATCTTTTTCGTCAGTAACCGCTTTAATAGCTTGACCTAATGCAGATGAATCTATAAGATCTAAATCATCACCTAATTCTTCATTTATTACTTTAGCTCCTGTAACAACTGCTAAGTCTTCTAACATTTCTCTTCTTAAATTAGAAAAACCAGGCGGATCAATTACATTTACTTTTATATTACCTTTTGCTTTATTCATAATTAAAGCAGATAAAGGTTGTTGAGCAACAGGCCCAATAATAAGTATTGATCTTTTATTTTTTATAGCATATTCAAGTACCGATTGGATTTTACGGATCGTTTCAATCTCCGTGTCCACCAATAAAATAAGAGGGTTGTCAAGAATAGCTTTATTTTTTTCCTTATCAGTAATGAAATATTGTGATTTAATTCCAGAATCAAATTTAACACCATCTACAATTTCTATATATGTTTTATCGTCTTCAGACTCTTCCATTAATACAACGCCATCTTTGCCAACTTTATTATATGCATTAGATATTATATTACCAAGCTCAATGTCATTGTTTGCAGATATGTTAGCCACATGGTTTAACATCTCTTCTTTTACTGGAATAGTTATTTTATCTAAATATTTTATTACTTTTTTAATAGCATTATTTATGCCGTCTTTTATATCTCTAAGATTATCTAATTGTGAATTAGAATATTCTTTAATAATGGAGTGGGCCAGTACGGTAGAAGTAGTCGTACCGTCACCGGCCTCTTTGACTGTTTTCTGAGCTGCCTCTTTAATGAGGGTTGCACCGATATTCTCGGCAGGGTCCATAAGGATTACGCTATTTGCAACAGTTACTCCATCTTTAGTTACTATTGGTCTTCCTGTGCCATCTTCGTATATAACACATTTACCAGAGGCCCCTAAGGTAGATGAAACTGCATTATTTAGTTTATCTACCCCGGCCATAATTTTAGTTTTAGCGTTATTGCCAAAGTTTAAATCTTTAACAATATCACTGGGATGATTGAATTCCATTAAATTAAATTTTAAATATTACTTAAATGTTTTCACTACAATAGGTCCTTCTGTTAATTTAAGTTTTTTCTTGTAGTGTTCAATAGAAGAATCAATTGCTTTTTCAGCACCTTCTATTGTTTCACGTCTAGTTACACCCTGCCAGTTGTCATCATTATTAAATTCTGTTTGATAAAAACCATTAGGCAATTGTGTAATTCGCCAGTTGCTTTTTTCAGCATATTCTTTCCAAAGGTTTTTGGTTTCTTCGGATACTTGTGGTTCGTTAGACCATGTATTGGTCTTATAATAAAAATACGTCATAGGTATTTGGTTTTAAGGTTAATAAATAATTATTTGGTTGTTTATTATATTACATTTAATTAAATCTTTTTAGGTTACTGCATATTTAAATAACTTGTAAGAGTTATCTGTCATAAGACATACTATATAAAAAGTTCCAGTAGTTGCTCCAGAGTTTACAAAACTCATATATAAAAGAGTTTGAACAGTTGCATTATTATCAAAATCATGCTCTGTTGTTACAGTTAAATTACTGCTTGATACCGATGTTGTTGAAACTAATTGTTTATAGTTTGCAGGCATCCAATACCATTTTGATCCTAGATAATACGCGGCACCCATAGGCGTTCCACTTTGTTGTATTGTATTATCGTTATCGGGCCTAGCATCAGCAGAAGAAAAAGTAGCCCCAGCATCTGTTGAAACATTTGCACTTACAGAAGCATTTCTTAATATTCTAAAAAAGTTATTACTAGTACCGTCATTGCTACCATTAACTAATGTAGGCTCTCCGCTTATTATTGTAAAAACATTTGATGTTGTACTAAAATCATCTGTTGTTCTTTTTATGTTTCCTCCTTGATCTAAAAGAATACAACCATTACCTTTTTCTACATCAAAGCTAGCTGTTCCTGTACCTAAAGATGTCCAACCTGTATTAAGGCCTGCGTTGTTAGTTCTATATGTTTGAGAACTATCACTTATATAATAATAGTTACCTATTCGTTTTATATATCTTATTGTGCCAAGCCCCGATATTCCAGTATTTATAACAGTTACAAAATTTGTTGCTGATTCAGTATAAGTATTTATAACACCATTATTTAAATATACAACCTTTGTACTCGCTGGTAATATTCTAGCTGTGTTCGCTACACTGTAACTTAAACCTGCATTAGTTCCTCCTGCTACATTCCAGTTTGCTCCGTCATCTGTTGAAACATATAGACCAGCCCCACTTGCAGCAGAAGTTGTAGCATAAAGGTTACTACCTAATTTTGTCATATAACTAAGAGGTGCAGGCAAAGATAAAAAGCTGCCGCCACCACTACTACTACTTTGATTATATGTACCTTGTAATATACTAGCTGGAAACATTATGCTTGTGATATAGTAAATATAAATTCAGATGAACCTATACAAGTTACTTGTATATAATTTACTGTACTGTTTGTTTGGTCTAATGTTCCAGAAAGTTTAGTACCTGTTATGGTTGGTGTACCAGTACCACCTGATCCTGTTATTTTTATAACTTTAGTCATGCCAATAACCTGGTTGGAATAATTAATAGTTGTGTTAGTTGCGTCAGAAGGTAGTGTAATTTGAAACACAGCTGCTGTTGCAAAATCTAAAGTAGCAGTTGCTGAACCAGAACTTAAGGTTACAGCGCTAGCAATAGTTTTAAATTGATTTGCAAGCTCAGTAAACGTTATTGAGTTATTAGCAGTACCTCCTGCGGCTACATAACTAAATGTGCCGTCGCCATCTGTTTGTATTAATTGACCTGCTGTACCGTTATTTGCAAGACCATTAAGGTTTGTAGGGGTTACAGATCCTGAACCTGAACTTGATTTATCAGTCCATTCAAGATCACCGTTACTGTCAACACCTAATATTTTACCAGCCGAGCCAGAATTAGTAGTTGTTATATCTGAAACGCCAACTGCAAGTGCTGAAAACTCAACAGCAGTAGCGCCGGAGTTTACTTTTAAATAATGGCCGCCTGCCCCTGAAAAAGAAGATGGAGTGTTAGGCAGGGATAAAAAGTCTGTAGTAGTTGTACTTATTGTTACCCAAGCTAAGTTGCCACCTGAAATACTTAAGAACTGGCCGTTAGAACCAGCTGAAGGTGAAAGTTTATTTATTGTAACCGCACCGTTTGTTATTTCACTTGTTCCAACTGCATCTAATGTAGCAAGTGTGCCCGCATTTGTTATAGAAGACATATCATGCACATGGTCCCCCGCAGCTACATCTCCTGCTGAAGTACCTGTAGATTTAAATGCAGCATCTCCAAAAGTATAAGTTGGAAAAGCAGAAGCAGCTAAACCACCTGCTATTTCAAAAGTTAGTGTATTAGTTGACTTAACAATATTGTTTACATAAAAGTTACTTGCCGAATTAGCAGCCCAAGTCATACCTGCACCTCCATCTGATGTAAGTACGTATCCTGATATAGGTGTATTTGAAACACTAAGCTTAGGTTCTGTTACAGATCCATCTGCTAGTTTACCTTCTGTTACAGCTCCGTTGTTTATATTACTGCTGCCAACACTATTTAATGTAGCAAGAGTACCTAAACTAGGCAAGTCCGACGCATCAATTGATGTTTTAACTTGATTTGTAATATCTGTTATAGATAAAAATGCACCTTGACCAAAAGTAAAAGTTTGGTTAGATGCACCGTTTACACTAAATGTTAATGTTTCTCCAGACTTTGTTATATCGTCTAAGAAAAAATTAGTATCAGAAGGATTAGTTACTGTAACCCAACTCATACTACCATCTCCATCAGATATTAAATATTGACCTGATGTGCCGTTACCATCTACGTTTAATTGTGTTGAAGTAATGCTGTTTGTTCCAACTACATCACCTAAACTGTGTGTATGGCTAGCAGCGGCAAAATCAGTTGTTGCAGCAAAAGCAGCCGAACCAAAAGTAAATGTTTGATTTGTTGTGCCGTTTACAGAAAAAGTTAATACATTTCCTGATTGCGTTATTCCGTCTAAATAAAAGTTTGTATCAGTAGCGCTACCTGTATTAAAATAAGTTGATAGCTCTCCTAATGTATATGTAGCACTTCCGCCTGTGCCCGCATCTATACCTAATAACTTGTCGTCATCAGAAAAAGACGGATCACCAGGATATGTATTTATTCTAGCCATTATGTTGTATTGTTTATTTTAGTTCCTTTACCAAACCCAGATCGGTTTCGTTTTGCAGATACAAAAGAACTTGTGGTATGATCGTAATCCATACCATTAATGTTTTTTCCTTTTTTCTTTGCAGCTCTACGCTTGCGTTGGTTTTCAGCCTTCATAGCTTTACGCCGCGAAGTCATAGCGTATTTTTTATCTCGCTCTGCTTTACGGCGCTTTGCTTTAGGTGATAAGTGATAGGGCATTATTTTTTCTTCTTGCCGTATCCGTACATTGCTTTAAAAGGAGCATCAGTAGGTTTTTTGTCTTCCATTGCTCTCATAGGTGGCATTTTTTTTCCGTAGCCTCCCATCATCATTGCATAATCTTTTTTCATAAGCATTGCACCGTCAACATCTTGGGTATAACCCATATTTTTAACAGCTTTTTTACCTTTTTCAGATTTTGCTAATTTTTGAAGTCCTTCTTGGTCTTCTCCGATTTTTTTCATTATTGCCGCCATTGGCTCGGATTTAGGTTTCATTTGAAACAATGCGCCCATAGGCTTGGCTTTAGGTCCTTTCATTCCCATAACTAATTAGTTTTATTTGTTTAACATGCATGTATTATAACTTGTTATATTACGTCTTAATCTTTTGACTTAAGTGGTTTCATCTCATTATAAAGATGTTGTGCTAATAGAACTTCGTTTTGGTTACTTGTATTTATATTTTTAGTCTTCTGTCTGTAATCGTTTGCTAGACTTGTTTGACTTGCGCAGCTTGCTGCTAGACTTCCCACAAGTACAAGGGTCGTCCAATATATCATTAGTATTTTCATAATGTTTGTTTGTTTGTGCGATATGTATTTCAATAAGCGCGTTAGTAAGTGCGTCGATACTTTTACGTATCTCCTTTAATTCATTTCGTATACCATTACTTTTTATGTATACTGTGTCTTTGCTCATAATTAAATCTTAATAAATGATTCTTGCATACTTATTTATTACATGCTATTATAAGAATACAAAAATGTGACGTTAGCCCCCTACATTATTATATTATAACCCTATTGTCACATAAGTTGAGGTACCTAATTTTTAGTTAGATATATGTAGATTTTGTATTACGCGTAACATATTGGCAACCAGCCACTTACACAAAACCCTTTTTTTAGCCCCACCCCGGCCCGAATCGTGTTACATATGTAAAACTTTTTACCTTTTACAAAAACAAATTACATACAAAGCACGAACTAATTTGGATAATATATATGAATTTAAAATACAAAAATTATGACAACACTAGAAGAAATTATGTTTCACGTTGAGACTTACAATAAAGGCATTATTACAAAGGAAGATTGCGAACAGGCAATAGGCGAAATATTAAACGGAACAATCGAGCCGCCGTTTCCCGCGGAACTGGAATTCCCACAGGCTTATTAACCTCATCGGACACAGCGAGCCCGCAAGTTTTTTACATAGTTAACACGAACTTAAATGGATAATAAATATGAATATAAAAATTAAAAATATGATACCTAATAACTTTTCAGTACAATTGTACGACCAAATAACAGATAAAAAATTACAAACAATTTATATAAATAATACAATAAATTTAGATAATGACGATGAAGATTTTACCAGAAAATTTGAAGAGGAATTGTTAGATGATGAATTAAGATTTGAAGGAATAGATATAACTGAAGTGTATTACTCAATATTATAAAAATAATTTGCTATACATTTTACAAACCTAACACGACCTCAACTGGATAATATATAAGAACACATAAAATATGAAAACACAAACAAATAAATCAATCAACCTCAACCGAGAAGAAACAATAATAATATCTTATGCTCTGGAAGAATTACTAAACACAGATGATATAGAAGTTCCAACATCATTAGTTGATAAATTGTTAACCAAATTTGAAAAATTAACACACACACTCACAGACAAAGCACAATAACACATAACTAAAATTTAATAACAAATAAAATACACACCTTATGACAACACAATTAAATAAAAAATTAGCAAGACAAGCTAAGCAAACTGAAAGACAAATGACATTCTATAGACTTGGTTCTAAAGGCCCAACACAAATAACCTTTGCAAGAAATGCTCACTGGAACCATATCAACACAACTAAAGTCTACTATGCACATACTAGATTACAAGATTAACACGATGCAAATTGGATAATATATATGAACAACAAAAAACAAAATAAAATGAAAGTATTAGATTGGAACATAACAGGAAGCTTAATAAGAGAAAAATTTAACCTTAACATTACATATGCTAATGGTAAAAAAGAAACAATAACAGATACATTATCAAATCTAATTAAAATAAAAAACACACTATGATAATAACAAATAAAATAACTGGACGCGATGTCTCGCAAGAATTTTGTGGACTAATGGAAGGTATAATAACAAACAAAGAATTTGAAATAATAACACTAACACCACCAAACAATGCTAAGTGAATATATAATAGAATTAATAGACAAATGGGAACGTCACGGCGTCACTGAAGACGAAATGGTTTCTCGAATACTAAACAAATGGGATTTAGATGAACAAACAATAAGAACAATAATAAATTTTAAAAACAAATGAACACAATGCTAGACGAACTAAAAGCAGTAAATGCAAAACTAGAATTGATACAAGAGTTATCAATTGAAGGTATGCCACTGGCTCAGCAAGGCCAATTGCTATACACCAACGAAAAGCTTATAGCTCGACGCAATTACTTAAAAAAACAAATAAGGAAAAATTATATAGTATGAAAATAACAAAGAAAATGTTAGCCGAAAAACTAAAACAAGTTGAAGCCTTTGAAGCTCGCTGGGGTGAATGTACCTCGTCACGTGCAATGCGTAAATACTGCACCGATGCAAATTATAGAAAACGTTCCGACCAGTTTCAAAAAGCAATAACCGAATATATAGAATATAAAAGATTATAATTATGATAGAACCAATAAAATATGTAACCGTATTAGATTTTGAACAAGGTGAGGTTTGCCAATATCCAATAAGTATTTGGCCAATAGAACATTTATCCCTTAAAACAAAATTAACTGAACTAGGCCATAACATAAAAAACTGTAAATGGATGGTACATAAAAACAAACCAATAATACATTAATATGAAAGAATTAAATAGACAAGAAGCAAAAGATATATTAGAAAATACAAAATTTGCAATACACCGACTAGTTATGTTAGAAGCAGATTATGAAATTTGGCAAAATGCAAGAATCTCTTATACAAATCTAAAAAAAATTAAAAAACTTTTGCAAGCGGTTGGTTAAAATTACAAACCTAACACGATAGCAATCGGATAATAATTATGAATAACAATAACAATTAAAATTAAATATTATGAACACACAAATACAAACATACTTAGATATACAATCAAAAGTAACAAGAATTGATAATCTTACAAATGCTGACTGGGATTTACGATATGCATTTGAAAAATTTGTCCCTAAAATGTGGGAAGACGGCTACGACGTTGAAGACGTAATTGAATACATGATTGTAAAGCTTCATGCTTGGATTGATAAAGCTGAAATAAATGGCGAATTAAAACCAACAGAAACTAAATAAAATGAAATTAGATAGATATAAACAAAACCTAAGAATAATTGGCAATGACGTCATATCATATGACACACACGTTGCTGAAATAAAAGATGGCAAACTATACAGATTAAACTGGTATGTGCCGGGTGTTGGATCACATAGCGTGACAACTACAAGACATCTTAATTATGTCGCACAAGAACTTAATCTTGAAATAGTATGAAAGCTGAATTAGATGAAATAGCAACAAACGTTGCTGACGTAATAAATGAACACATTAATAATAGTATTGCATGGGCTGTTGATGGTACAGCGGTTGAAGAATTAGAGCATGATTATTTTTTTGAAGCAATAACAGATATAAGACAATTAGTAATTAAAAAATTAAAAGAATATTAAAATGGATAACATAACCAAACTAGAAAAATTATTAAAGTGCAAGATCACTGAAAGTTTTACTTTGAACAAAGTAGATTTAGAGATTGGCACTTGGAGTACAGCTGACGGCTATGATGTGCACGTAATAACAAGTAACCCTCATAATCTTGATTGGGAATACGACGTGTACTATTACGAACCTTCGTTCAATGTAGTCATAGACCGCATAAAAGAAACCGTCGCAGATGTAGGTGAAGACTTTGCTATAATATATATGCATGATATTGAAACCTATTTAAACGATTACGAGCTAGATGATTATTTAGCGGAACACGACGAAGAATTAACTGAAATATTAAATAATGAAAATTAAAAAAGATGATATGCCTTGGGATTTTTGGAATCACAACATCAATCCTATATTAGGTTATAAATATTCGCCACCTCAAAATAAGCGAGGTGGTCGTGATAAGTTTGAGTTTCCTCCTGAAGACGATTACAACCCTAACACGGAGGATAACGGATAATAAAATAAAACAGCATCACAATTTTTCCATAATAAGAACTTTTTTGTTGTGTTGTTGTGTTCGCCCGGTAGTCGAGGTTTTTTAGAATTTCCCTCAGTTAATATAGCTATCGGGCACTTTATACAGACGAGCCATAGTAACTCAATAAAACCGGCGTACCTCTTGGCTAGCATGGGAGAGTAAACGAAAAGCAAAGGTGAGGGTTGCATAAAGTGATGACAATGTAGGCTCTGTGGAAATAAACCTACCTCGTCTGTTATTATATAGGGAAAAGTTTAGGGGAGGCGATGTAACTTCGTTCAGAAGCGAGCCCACAGTGAACTAAACAATTCCCTAACTTTTAGCGCGGTAGAGCAGTGGCCAGCTCGCAGGGCTCATAACCCTGAGGTCGCAGGTTCGAATCCTGCCCGCGCAACTAATTTTAAATTAAATAAAATGAATAACACATATATAGACGATCGTATTGAACAAATGCTAATAGCTAAAATAGCTTATTACCGTTTGAATATACGAGAAGGATTTAAAGAAAGACACAAAGGTTTATGGCCTGAATTAAATTATAAAAGAATTATGGGCGACATTAGAGACCTAAAAGTATGGATTAGAATGGCTAAACTTGTTGATGAATCTAAATATAGGATGCCAATTAAATCTCTTGAACCATACACAGTTTATAAAGCTAAAGAATTATCAAAATGACAATACAAGATTTAAAAAAATATATAACTAATAAAAGAAAAGCCAAAGCTAAAGAGTGGGCTAAACAAAAAGCTCAATACGGTCCTTGTGAACCATTTACATTTAAAGAATATATAAAGCACAGGGATATTATTATAGCTGGTAAACGTTCGTACAAAACGAAATTTGTACACAATAAATTATGGACAATTACAAAGTAAACACGAATATATATGGATAATACAAATATGAAAACAAAAAGAAAAGTTGCAAGACCAATTGATATACTCAAAATGGTTGAGCTAGAATTAGATTTATATAATCTTAAAACTAAAAAGCGTACACGTGAACTAACACAAGCAAGATTTATATATTTTAGATTAGCACGTAAGTTTTGTAATTACGCAAGCTTAGCAGCTATAGGCCGAGAAGTTAATAGAGATCACGCTACTGTACTTAACGGTTTAAAAAAGTATCGTATAGAGGCTATGCATGATGATTATATGAACGTAGTATATGATAAAATATATAGCGAATTAGATAAGAATTATATACCGCCCGCACCTACACCTCGGTTTTCAGATGTAATGATGCGCATTGAAAGATTAGAAAAACAATTAAATAATATTTTAATACAAAATGGGAATAAGAGTATTAGATCCTAAAGAAGTATATATAATTGTTAAAACAATGTATGAAGAAGGTTATCGTGTTGGATACGATTTTAGTGATCCTCGGCACTATACTAAGCATAGATTATTACAGGATAAAACAATTGAATACTGGGACAAAAATAGAATAAGAATGAAATTAATTAAATATCAAAAATCAAAACATTATGATTAAATTAAATAAAGAAGTAGTACACGTAAATTCAATGGCTATAACAAAAGCTAAATATGACTTTGCTAATGAAATATTAGACTTAAAATTTAATAATGGAAAAACTTATAGTTATATTGGTGTAGAACCGTTTATTTTTGAAGGTATGCGTAATTCTAAATCAATAGGTAAGTTTATCAATAAACACATTATAAAAGCGAACAAATATGAATATGCATATAAAAAATAATATAACTGAAACAGCAACTAACCTTTGGAATTTTGTAAATGACTTTGAAGTTGGTAATATAGCTGAATTACAATTAGATATAGACGAAGCAAATGCTATACACAGCATTATCGAAGCTTCTAAATCTATAGTAAATAGTAGTATTGATTTATATAAATTATTAAATAATACTGATTAATGAGTAATATATAATTTCTATGGCTTTAACTGAACAAGAAATTGAAAAAATTGCTGAGTTGTTATTTCAAAAGTTAATTAAGTATCAAGAAAAGTTTGAAAAAAATACACGAACATTTATGGTATCTGATGAATTTGGAAATAATACTCAAGTCTCGGAAATTGAATATTATGGTTATGAATTACATAAACTTGAAAAATTACTTGATGAATATGTACATAATGAAGAATATGAAAAAGCTGATATAATTAAAAATAAAATTAGATTGTTGAGAATCAAAATAAAAAAATTATGAGTGAAAGCAATTAAATTATATAAGCATTTTATTTCAACTAATTATTTTAACATAAAAACAAAAATAAATGATTTTAGGAAAGTTAAAAAGCAGGAAAAGCAAACACGTGACCGTAGTTCGAAATCACATACTCGATCTACATAAACAGTTAGCTAAAGAATCTCTTAAACTATCTGAGCTTGAAGGCAAAGAATTAAAATTAAAAGTTAAACAAATAAAATCTATTGGCTCACGTATGAAACAATACAGAAAATATTTAAATTTGGTATTGTTATAGTATGTGACGATAGCAAATTAATTATATATAATAATAAGCTAATGTCACATAAAAAACTCGAGTATTTACATCGAAGACGTATCGTATATCGACGCGGACCAATAACTGATACCCCTTCTGAAACTTTTAGTTGGGGTAATTTTTATGAGAACGGAACATACCAATGCTATGAATTATTTAGAACTAAGGCTAAAATAACGTCATATAAATCATTTAAATGGCATTTATTAGTAATATGGTATTTAAATAAAAATTTAACATATGATAAAATTTTAGAATTAACATACTATCTTGCAGATAAGAATAACGGATTCGTAAGTATTAAATTAAGTAAAGCGAGTCTTAAAAATTTAGTGGATGATGTTTTTAATAGTGATTTAGAATCACCTCCTAAAAACAAAATGCGTAAGATTATATTTAAAGAAAGCTCTGGTCTTAACACTATTGAAAAATTAAAAATAGTAGGCCATATAATTGGTAAAAGAAAAAAAGCTGAACCTCCAGATATTTATGAGGCAATGCTTAATATACATAGTAATAATAATAAAATAACAATATCAAAAATTGCAAATGTATTAAATGTATCTACGCGAACTGTTTATAGAAACATTACACATGAAATTAAGCAGGAAAAGATATTATTAAATGAAGAAGTATAACATAGAAAACTATGTTAGATTTAAAAACGATTTAGCAAGTTACGGTGATAACCCTAACACAGGAGACGGACGAAAAGATTTAATTATTACGCATGTTGGTTTAGTTGAAACTATAGCAAGAAAGTTTTCAACTTCTCAACAGGCATCAGGTGTAATGACCATTAATGATTTAATACAAGAAGGAATAATAGGATTGATAGCAGCAGTAGATAAAATAGATTGGAATCAAATTACAGATTCAATAGATCCCCAGCGTACACTTAATAGTTTTTTAAGTAAACGTATTAAGGGAGCAATAAGAAGAGCTATTGATATTAACAGAGGTAATATACGTATACCTGAGCATAAGCTTAATGAAATGCGCAAAAACTCCGATGTTGAAAAGAAAACTGTTCAGATGTTTTTTAATAGTATATTTTATTCGTTAGATGAAACTGATCAAGATAATAATACTTTTTTTGAAATGCCTGACAATACAAAAGAATACAATATAGATATAATGAATAAATATTTATTATCTATAATGGAAGCTCATTTAAGTATAAAAGAATACGATGTATTAAGAATGAGTTATGGCCTAGATTGCGATAAAATGTCCGCAAAAGAAATAGCAGATAAATTAAATATTAAAGGGTCTGCTTCATATGTAAGAATTTCACAAATAAAACGTGATGCTATTGATAAGTTAATTGATACTGTTGATCCATCACAAGTTGTTGACTTTCTTTAATTTAAATTTTAATATAATAATATGACTATTCACGAAAAATTAAGTTTAATTCAACAAGAATTTAAAGCAAAAAAATCACGCTTTAATTCTTTTGGTAAATATAATTTTAGATCTGCTGAAGATATTCTTGAAGCGCTTAAACCATTTAACAAAAAGTATAATGTATACTTTACTGTTAATGAAAAATATTTAGGAGATGGCGTTATAGAATCTACAGCAACTATCTTCGATTCTGAAGGTGCTAATTTTATAGCTGCCGCCGCTTTAGTTGGTGTAGACTTTAATCAAAAAGGTATGCAGGTACCTCAGCAATTTGGTTCTGCTTCATCTTATGGTAAAAAGTATGCACTAGGAAATCTATTATTGATAGATGATACAGCAGATGCTGATGCAACTAATACGCATAATAAATCTTCATCAAAACCTAAACTAATTAAAGGTTCGGAAAACTGGACAAAAGCAATTAGTTTTGTTGAATCAGGTGGAGCTTTGAGTGCAATACTTAGTAAATATGATGTAACGAGTGATGATATGTTAACATTAAAAGTGCATGAGCCAAGATGAAATAGTTGAAAAGCTTAGAATTGATGAACATTACTACGGTAAATTTGGAAATCAATTTTTAAGTAATTCAGATATTTCCGTATTACTTTCAAATCCGCTTAACTTTAAAAAACCCAGTAAATCATCACCCGCTTTTTTAGTCGGAGGATATTTTCACACCTGTATACTTGAGCCTGATAAACTTAAAAAATATAAGATTATAGAAAGCTCTTCAAGAAATACAAAAGTATATAAAGAAATGTCAGGTGGGGAGTTGTGTTTATTACAGCACGAAGTTGATCAAATAGAAGTAATGCGAGACAAAATGCTTAACAATGAAATTATAAGTAAATTAATTACAGGCAATGTTGAGTATGAAGTTCCAGGTATTATTGAAATTGAAAATAATATGTGGAAAGGCAAAGCGGATATTATAAACCATGACGAGAAATTAATTATTGATCTCAAGACTACAAATGATATTCAATCATTTAGATATAGTGCAAAACGTTATAATTATGACAGTCAAGCATATATTTATAATAAGTTATTTAATTATGACTTTTTGTTTATTGTTGTAGATAAGAATACTCATCAGTTAGGTTTATTTGATGTGTCTGATAAATTTTATCAAACAGGATTAGATAAAGTACAAAAAGCTACTGATGTTTATGAGCTGTTTTACAAAACAGAAAATTTTAAACCAGAAAATTATTTTATTAACCAAACATTATAAAAATGGCAGGAATTATAAAAACCAGTATTAATTTAAGTAATATACCAAAAGATAAAATCATTATGGGTAAAAAAGGTAAATACTTACCTATAACAATTACAGTTAATGATGAGATCGACCAATTTGGAAACCAAGGTCCAGTAATAGTTTCACAAACTAAAGAAGAACGTGATGCTAAAATGGATAAAACATATTTAGGTAACGTACAAGTTGCGTGGACTAACGGTGAATTTCCTTCACCTCCACCGAGAGAAGAAAAATCGAATGTTGAAATGCTACAAAATATAGCTAATACAGAAGCAAAGGAAGACGACTTACCGTTTTAATATGAGTATAAGCAATACGGAGATCAATGGATTTTTGATTGATAAGTTCAATCAATACGGTCTGCCAGAAGGAAAACGAGAGGGTACATGCCCTCTTTGTTCTTCTAGTAGAAAACCCGAAAATAGGAAAAAAAAATGTGCTTCTTATGATTGGGAAAGAGGTCTTGGTACTTGTCATAATTGTAATTCAACTTTTCAATTACATACATATCAGCGTAAAAGCAATGCAAATAAAATATACGTTAAACCAGAAGTTACAAATGCGGATTTAGGAAGTAAGATTATTAATTGGTTTAATGGTCGTGGTATATCTCAGGAAACTTTAAGAGCTTTAAAAGTTTCTGAAGGTCCTGAGTATATGCCTCAGACTAATAAAAAAGAAAATGCTATACACTTTAATTATTATGCTGGTAATCAATTAGTTAATATAAAATATAGAGATGGTCGCAAAAATTTTAAACTATATAAAGGAGCAGAAAAAATATTTTACAATATTGATAATATTGTTGGGTATGAATATTGTGTTATTGTGGAAGGCGAGATTGATGTTCTTAGCTTTTATGAATCTGGTATTCCTAACGTGGTATCTGTCCCAAATGGTGCAACATTAAATTCTAATAATTTAGAATACTTAGATAATTGTATAGATTATTTTATTGATAAAGAAAAAATAATTATAGCAGTTGATCAAGATGAACCAGGATTAGCATTACAAAATGAATTAATTAGAAGATTAGGAGCAGAAGTTTGTTACATTGCTAATTTTGATGATTGTAAAGATGCAAACGAATATTTATTAAAATATGGAAAAGAAAAACTGGCGCAGTGTATTTCAAAAGCAAAACCAGTACCGCTTGAAAACGTTACAACATTCAAAGACATTGAGGGAGAAGTTACAGATTTTGTTGAAAATGGATTCAAAAAAGGCTATCAAGTTGGCCTGGAAAATTTTGATCAAATATTTTCAACATATACCGCCCAATTTATTACTGTTACTGGTATACCTTCTAGCGGTAAGTCTGATTTCGTTGATCAAATGGTAATAGGATATAATTCAAATTATGGTTGGAAAACTGCTTTTGCATCACCAGAAAATGCACCAACATTTTTGCATGCGCATAAACTATTAAGAAAGGTATGGAAAGACATGCCTAGAAAAGCTGATATCGGTGGAATTAAATGGAAATCAATAGCCGAGCACGTAAATGATAACTTCTTTTTTATAGACATGGAACGGTATACATTAGAGTCTGTATTAAAGAAAGGTGCTGAGCTTGTAAAGCGGAAGGGGATTAAGTGTTTGGTTATTGATCCATTTAATAAAATTAGAGATATTGATAATAAAACAGAGGATGTAAATAAATACACTATGGAATACCTAACTAAGATTGAAATATTTGCTAAAAAATATGATGTTTTAGTTATTATAGTAGCTCATCCTACTAAAATGTATAAAGATGGAAATGGAAAAATTGAAGAACCAACTATGTATAATATTAAAGGAGGTGGTGAGTGGTATGATGCTTCTTATCATGGCCTGCTTGTACACAGGGATTACGATAATAAAACAGTTAAAGCAAAAGTTTTAAAAGTTAAGTTTCAAAATTTAGGTGAAAACGGTGCTGAAGCTTATTTTAAATGGGAACCTAAATCAGGTTGTTTTATACCTCATTATGAAACAGCAGTAAATGAAGTTATGCCATGGGAAGCGGATTAAAAAGCAGAAAAAAAAATAAATCAATGCCTAACTATTTTCCCAGTGAAGAGGAAAACAAATGGCGTAACTTTTGTGTCAATAAAAATATAAGAATATCACCGCTAGGTATTTATAATGAAGAAAAAAAATGGCGTATAGGTATTGCTATTGGGCCATATAAAAAAAATGAAACAATACATATTGCTCCTAGTATTTATGATCAGCATACAATATGGATTGAGTATTATAAAATGTGTAAATATTATTATGATAAATATAGAAGATGAATATATAGGATTACTATCAGGTATATTATATGGTGGTAAAGAAAAGCAAGACAGAACAGGGACAGGAACAAGAGCTGTATTTGGAAGAATGTTAAGACACGATATGAGTCTAGGCTTTCCAATTTTAACTACAAAAAAAATATATTTTGAAAAAGCAGTTACAGAATTATTATGGATTTTATCGGGCCGTACTGATATTAAGTACCTTAATGATAACGGTGTTAGGTATTGGGATAGCGATTACACAAGATCTGGAAGGACCGACGGAACTCTGGGTCCTATTTATGGGCATCAGTGGCGTAACTTCGGTGGTGTTGATCAGCTACGAAGCTTATTGTCAGAAATTAAAAAAACACCATATTCTCGAAGGCTTATGGTTTCAGCTTGGAACCCCGCTGATATACCTGATATGGTATTACCTCCATGCCACTATAGTTTTCAAATATATATTAATGATACACAAATGAGTTTAATGTGGCAACAAAGATCTGCAGATGTTTTTTTAGGTTTGCCGTATGATATAGTTATGTACGGTTTGCTTTTAGAACTTCTTTGTTATGAAACTGAATATAAGCCCGGTCAGCTAATAGCTAGCTTAGGTGATTGTCATTTATATAATAATCATATAAATCAGGCTAAAATTCAAATAAAAAGATCTAAATTTGAATTACCTAAATTAAAATTAGCTTTTGGATTAACTATAGATAACTTACATATACCTTCTAAAAGTGACATTAGTTTAAAAAATTATAAGCACCATGACGCAATCAAAGCAGATCTTTCAGTCGGATAAAAAAACTTATTATATTTATCATATTCCGGGTCAAAAAATTGGCATGACGTGTAATTTAAATAAGCGCGTTGAACTTGAACAGGGATATAAAAAAAATGAATATGATGTACTTTTTTCATCAAGAGACATGAACAAGACATCATGGATGGAAAGACAGTTGCAAAAATTTTATGGATATAAAGTTGATAGGCAATTATATAGTAATTTAATAAAAATAAAATCAATGAAAGTTAACCCTACAGAACAAACCTCTACGTTTAATTGCGATAGAAAAGATCTAGAAAAAGTATTAGATCAGAATGATGGACTTGAATGGCAAACAAGTCTTGGCACGTTTGAAATAAATAACGAAACAAAAAAATGGATATTAGCTAATATTAAGCCGTCTATGTATAACAATGACCGTTGTTTTATATATAATAAAGCTTATTATGAAGCTTTTTTAGCAAAGCCCACATATAATAATGTTGAAATATTTAATCTTATTAGAAGCTGGGCAGATGAACGAGGCATATATAAAGAAGGTGATCCTAAAACACAATTAATTAAATTATATGAAGAAACCGGAGAACTCGCCAAAGCATTACTTGAAGGTAATAAAAATGGTATTATTGACGCTATTGGTGATAGTGTTGTTGTACTTACAAATCTCTCAAAATTGGTCGGATATGACATTGAAAGCTGTATTCAATCTGCTTATGATGAAATTTTTGATAGAACTGGCAGAATGGTAGATGGAACATTTGTAAAAGATACGTTATGAGCCCAAGAAAAGATAAAATAATAAATAGCGTAATTGAAAAAATATTAAAACGCTCAGAAGCTGGATATAAAAAATATGGTGTAGGCTTAGATAAAGACGAACAAACACTTGATACATGGCTTAAACACTTACAAGAAGAATTAATGGATGCTGTTAATTATATTGAAAAAGCAAGATCTGTATTACGTGAAGAAATTGAAGAATGTTACGTAAGAGATGCGGAAGAACTATAAAAGAAAAAAAGGCCCAGTACAATCAAAAAGAATAACCTATGATGGAATAAATTTTGCATCAGGTTTAGAAAGATATATGTATATGGCCTTAAAAAAAAATAAGATAAAAGCTACGTATGAAGGAGAAACATTTATGCTTATAAATGGTTTTCATTTATCAAATGAATCTTATGAAAGACAAGCAAATGCAAAAGGAGAATTTGTAAATAGAGGTGGTAAAAGAATATTACCTATAAAGTATACACCAGATTTTATAGGTAAGGATTTTATTATTGAAACTAAAGGAAGAGCAAATGAATCTTTTCCTATTAGATGGAAGTTATTTAAAAAATTAGTTTCAGAACAATTTCCTAATTATATTTTATTTAAACCTCAAAATCAAAAAGAATGCGACAGAGTAATAAGTATAATAAAGGAGATGCGAAAGAAATAGCTAGAAGGCATTACGCATCTAGACAGGTTGAAAAATGGATTAAATGGTCTATTGAAAACCGTGGTTTCATAAAGTATAAAGAAATAGTTGAAATACATAATAAATACGACATAAAATGTTATGGCTAAAAATATTCAATCAAATTATATATTTAAACACAAAGTAAAAAGAAAAGGTGTGCACGCAAAAAGCAAAACATCAAAATTAAAATTATCTAAAAATTATGTTAAACGTTATAAAGGACAAGGCCGATGAGATTAGTACCTAATAATTGGGAAATAACACTAGGATTATATCCAGGAATACTTCTGGGTATGAGATCTTATATAGAAAAAGAATATGTACAACACGTGTTTTATCTACCTTTTGTAGATATTTGCATAGAAATAGATAAACAATAATATGGGATTATTTGATGAAAGAATACCGTACAAGCCGTTCGAATATCCAGAATACTATACTGAGGGATGGCTTAAACAAGCTCAAGCATTCTGGTTACATACCGAGATACCAATGTCAGGCGATGTTAAGGATTGGAACGAAAAACTTACACCCTCAGAAAAAAACCTGGTTGGAAATATCCTTTTGGGATTTGCTCAAACAGAGTGTGCTGTATCTGATTACTGGACACAAAAAGTAGTTGGGTGGTTTCCAAAACATGAAATACAGCAGATGGCTATGATGTTTGGTTCACAAGAAACTATTCATGCTGTAGCTTATAGTTATTTAAATGAAACATTAGGATTAGAAAACTTTGAAGCGTTTTTACAAGATGAAGCAACTATGGAACGCTTTGATAATTTAGTTAGTTATGATGGAAATAATACTACAGGAATTGCTAAAAGCCTTGCAATATTTAGTGCATTCGCAGAAGGAGTTAGCTTGTATTCTGCTTTTGCTGTGCTTTATAGCTTTCAGTTACGCAACCTCCTCAAAGGGATTGGGCAACAAATGAAATGGTCAGTAAGAGATGAATCATTGCATAGCAAAATGGGATGTCAATTATTTAGACATATGTGTGGAGAAGATAATAAGTTATTAGAAAATTGTAAAAAAGATGTTGTCAATGCAGCAGAAGCAATGCTTACCGCAGAAGAAAAATATATCGATAAAATGTTTGAACAAGGAGATATTGAAAACCTTAAATCTTACGACCTCAAACAATTTATTAGAAAAAGACTTAATGAAAAATTATCTGAGCTTGGTTACGTCAACCTCGGGAAATACTTTAGTTATAATGAAGAAGCATCAAACAACCTTGACTGGTTTTACCATCTTACAGGCGGGCATACTCACACCGACTTTTTTGCTGTTAGGCCTACTGATTATTCTAAAGCTAACGAAGGCGAAGATTTTGAAGATATATGGTAAAGAATATAATTAAGTGTAGCCAATGTGATGCGCAATTCCCAAATGGACACGAGTATAGGACGCATTGGGAAAAAGAACATTTTTATCCTTATTTAAATGATACCAAAATCAATACTAAAATTAATGGTGAAACAAAGAAGGCTTTCACCACAAGAAAGAATAGCTAATAGACTTGGATATATGGGTGCTGGATTTATAATGCTTTCTCCTTATTTATTATCTTATGGTACTATAGGTGCCGTAACTTATGTAATAGGAGGGCTTTTAGCTTTACCGCAAGTTTGGGTGGCAAAACAATGGAACCTAGTATTAGTTAATGCTAATGTAGTTATAGGTTATTTAATTTATTTATATATGTTATGAAAGAAAGTAAACTACTAGAAATGTGGAATAGAATAGAAATTCTAGGCCAAAATGTACAACAAATAATACAAGAACTTAATAATCTTAGAGATTTATCTGTAGGCACAATGAGTTTAATTAAAAAGTTCCCTGATTATGAAAAAGGTATAGAAGCTTTAACTAAAGATTTAAAAAAAGAAAAAGAAAAAAAAGATGTGGAATAGCAACTGGAAAAAAGGTGAAGATTATCCTGTATGGGGAGATAATGATGTATATAAAAAAACAATATCTGGCGGCTATTTGTATAATGGTGAATCGCCTAAAGATGCATATATGCGCGTTGCAAAAACAGTTGCAAGACGTTTATATAAGCCTGAATTAGCAGATAAATTTTTTCAATATATATGGGATGGTTGGTTGTGTTTAGCTTCACCTGTTTTATCTAATACAGGCACAGATAGAGGATTACCAATTAGTTGTTTTGGTATTGATGTTGCAGATAGCATTCAAGATATTGGGCAAAAGAATTTAGAAATGATGCTTTTAGCCAAGCATGGTGGCGGTGTTGGCTTAGGTGTAAATATGATTAGACCCGCCGGCGCTAAAATTACAGGAAATGGAACAAGTGACGGGGTGGTACCTTTTTGCAAAATATATGATTCAACAATACTTGCCACTAATCAAGGATCTGTCAGACGTGGAGCGGCATCAGTTAATATTAATATTGATCACTCCGACTTTGAAGAGTGGTTGGAAATTAGAGAACCAAAAGGTGATGTTAACAGACAATCCCTTAATCTCCACCAGTGCGCTGTGGTCGGTGACAAGTTTATGCGAAAGCTTGAAAGCGGAGATACTGAAGCACGAAAAAAATGGAGCAAGCTATTACAAAAGCGTAAAGCAACTGGAGAGCCTTATATCTTATTTAAGGGAAATACAAACAAGGCTAATCCAAAAGCGTATAAATCAAACGGACTTAAAGTCCATATGACAAATATATGTAGTGAAATAACATTACATACCGACGAGTCACATTCATTTGTTTGTTGCTTGTCATCAGTTAATTTAGATAAATATAATGAATGGAAGAATACGAATTTAATATACGACGCAACTTGGTTCCTGGACGGTGTGCTCGAAGAATTTATTCAACGAGCAAAGAATATGAAGGGATTCGAGAACTCTGTACGCAGTGCGGAAAAAGGAAGAGCACTTGGATTAGGTGTCCTTGGATGGCACAGCCTATTACAAAAAAATGGTATAAGCTTCGAGAGTTTGTTAGCTCAATTCAAAACTCGGGAAATATTTTCAAAAATAAAAATTGAAACTGAAAGAGCTTCAAGAGCTTTAGCTGAAGTATATGGTGAACCTTTATGGTGTAGAGAAACTGGTTTTAGAAATACCCATTTAAGAGCAATAGCTCCAACTGTTTCTAATAGTAAACTTAGCGGAAATGTTTCACCTGGTATTGAACCTTGGGCAGCAAATGTTTTTACAGAACAATCCGCTAAAGGTACATTTATAAGAAAAAATAAAGAACTTAAAAAAGTATTAAGAAAAATTGGAATCGATAATAAAGAAACTTGGGACAAAATTTTGGAAGATGGTGGATCCGTTCAAGGAATTAAAGAACTCAATGGATGGTTTTACGATCACTCCGGAAGACTTAATGAAAAAGAAGGAGAGCCGGTAAAAAATGTATATAAAACATTTAAAGAGATTAATCAATTAGAATTAGTTAATCAAGCCGGAATAAGACAGGATTATATAGATCAATCAGTAAGTTTAAATTTAGCATTCCCTTCAGTAGCCGAACCTAAATGGATAAACAGAGTTCATTTAGAAGCATGGAAGAAAGGAATAAAAACATTGTACTATATGAGAACTGAATCTGTTTTAAGAGGAGATATTGCAGCAGCAGCAATGAATCCTGAGTGTTTAAGCTGCGACGGATAATTTAAATTTTATATTATGACTTTAAAAGAAAAAGTAAAAAAGCTTGAATCTGAATTAGATGAAGCAAAAAGAAAAGCCGCTAACCTAATATTAAATACAGAAGATAATGTATTTACTAAAGACGAATTAAAAAAAATAAAGTTTTTAGAGGCTTGGGCGTTTTTGGGACCATGTGTTGGTATTGGATTAGGACTATTATTTTAAAATAATTAAGGGGCCGCAAAGCCCCTTTTTTTATTTTCCTTTTGGTGGATTATGTTTATCATCAAAATCAATAGCAGCTTTTAATATAATCTTATCCATAACATTATCTTGATTATCTAACATTTGCTTTTGCAAATCTATTACCATCTGCTCTAATCTATCTTTTGCTTCAACCAACATTTCTATTTGGTTGTTTTTCTTTTCGACTTCATTTTTAAGTGCGGTTACATCATCTGGTTTAGCACCAGTAATAGTTGACACTACAATACCAATACTTGCCGAGATTGTTCCTATCAACATCATTACAACTTCTTTATTTGTATCTAATACAGGAAACTGTATAAGGGCTACAATAATTCCTATAACAAATAAAAATATAAATAACGATCCTACGTAATGTCTTATTTCGCGCGCCACGCCGTTTCTGGGAATGCTCATTTATTTTCTTTTTTTAATCGTTTATAAATACCTATTACTGTATAAATAATACTTAATAGTAATACAAGAGTTTGTAAAACCGGTGTAACAGAAGTCATACTAGTAGCTAAGGCTATCAAATTTATGCTATATATTTTCAAATCTTCCACGAGTTTAAAATTTACGGGCTATTCTCATTGTAACTGGACTTACTCTTCTTGGTGATCCCGCCGGTTGTCCTAGTCTTGTTTTTTCTCTAATTTTACTTCTTTTTTCTGAAGCAGACATTTCTCCTGCTGTTTTACCTGTTTTACCAGATATTTTTTTACTGGGTCTACAATATGGTACTCCACGCTTTTCACCTTTTCGTCTACCGCATGGCTTACCTGTACGAACATCAACCCATTTTTCTTTAAACCATCTTTTAAGATTAGCGCCTTGTTCTGTTTTTCTTACTTTTTTTAAAGCAGCTCTTTCATTTTTGCTGGCCCATACAGCTTTTCTTTGATCATCGCTTCTATAAGGCATTATTTTTTCTTTTTCGGTGTGTGATTGTAACCTAGTTTTTTAAGTCTGTTATGATCGGCCATTGTCTTAGCTATTTTTACTATTCCCGTTTTGCTATACATTTTATGTACTTTAAATTTTTTAAGTAAAGCAGAATTTTTTTTAGGTTTTTTTGTATTCATTTTTATATATTTTATTTTATATTACCGCCACGTTTACGACATTTAGCTATATAGCCTGATGCATATGCAGAAGGGAATACTCTGTATTTTGCTTTTGCTTTATAATAGCAACGGTCTTTTTTAGTTAATGGTGATGCTTTCATCTTTTTATTTTTGTAGGTCTAATCTTTGAATATTTTTTAATTTTTTTTGGAGATTTTTTTGTTTGTTTTTCTATCATACCTAACTCCCATTCGCCCCAACCAAGCGATAAAGCTATACCCTGCCACAATTCTGTTTCAGGTTGCATAGCTGTATATATATGATCTAGTTTTTGTACAACACGATCTGCAGGTATATTTGTAGTTGCAGATAAAA
>TARA_B100000963_G_scaffold359302_1_pt1 | contig 54927 bp, 47 predicted proteins | sample TARA_B100000963 | Tara Oceans TARA_B100000963 (sample SAMEA2622097) | marine metagenome | biome: marine biome (ENVO:00000447); feature: surface water layer (ENVO:00002042); material: "saline water (ENVO:00002010), including plankton (ENVO:xxxxxxxx)" | depth 5 m | reverse complement strand
GGTTCTAACATCGTACTAATCTTGAATTCCTAGACTTGGCTGCTAACTGTTAAATAGACACCATAACAATCTGAATAAAACTACCATTTTGGTGCTTATCAATTTCCTAATAGCTTCAGATTATCTTAAAGGTCCAACTGATAAAAGAATGCGGCTGTGGTGGTGCTTTTTATCCAACACTCAAAACACCACTCCCTACTAAAATTTTAGTTTGGCATAAAACGCGCACCAGAGAATAAATTACGCTCTCTCGGCAGCTACCATCGTTTTAATTTTTGGCTGATAACTGCGCGCTTAAGATTAAGCTAAATAATACCGTGCCCACGGCTTATACCGCTGGCAGCAATTTTGCCTTCTGCCAGTACCGTATCGTCGAGTTTAATTTTGAACGGGCTGTCAGCTTTGCCAACAATACTGTATTCAAACCCGTAAATGTGGTTGTCATGAATATGCACCGTTGCCGAGCGGGCCGGTGAGACTAATTCGTATATCCCGTTGTCGGCATGCTCATTGATGATATTCACCATCCAGTTACCGCGGTCCATATCGATATTGAGCGTTTTCTCAAGCATTCGTTATTCTCCGAAAAACATTGTGTGTCACCTGAAATAACTAAAGAAGCACACCGCAACTGCCAGTGTGTTGATATTTGAATTATTGAAATAACGGCCTTAGAACTAACAGCCGGATGTAGGACAAATTGTTAAATTTATTTTAGGGCCAAACCAGCCTGATACAAAGCGTTTTTCTTTAGCTGATAATGATCTGCCACAATAGCAGCAGCTTTTTTCAGGGGTAAATCCTGCTTCAGGCGTTTAAGCAGAGCCATGGCTTCGCTGGGCAGTTCGTCGCTGGCAGGCGGCGCGCCGGCCACCATCAGCACAAATTCACCTTTTTGATGCACTGCATCTGCTTCCAGCCAGGCGACAATACCGTCCGGCGTATCGCTGACGTAGGCCTCAAAGGTTTTGGTCAGCTCTTTGGCCAGAACCAGATGCCGATCTGGCCCCAGAGCGGTTTTGATATCGTTAACGGTATCCAGGATACGCCTCGGCGCCTCGTAAAATACACTGGTACAGGTTCGGTCGAGCAGCGTTGCCAGAACGTTCATACGGGCCTGACTTTTAACCGGTAAAAACCCTTCAAATATAAACCGATCGGTAGCCAGCCCGGAGGCGCTCAACGCCGTTATCGCCGCACAAGGGCCGGGCAAGGCGACCACATTAATGCCGGCTGCCCGGCATGCACGCACCAGTACAAAACCCGGATCGCTGATCAATGGTGTACCGGCATCACTGATTAACGCAACGGCTTCACCGCCGAGCAATTTATTGCACAGCATCTGAGTTCGCTTTTCTTCGTTATGATCATGCAGCGACAGGGTTTTCGCCTGGATTGAGAAATGTTGTAAAAGCTTCTGGCTATGGCGCGTGTCCTCCGCGGCGATCCAGTCTACCGCACCTAATACGTCGATAGCCCGCTGGGTGATATCCTGCAGGTTGCCAATGGGCGTGGGCACAATGTAAAGGGTAGCGGCGGTCATAGGGTAAAATCCGGCAAAGCTGAAAGGCTGCCAATATACCTGTTTGTCACAATGGCGGAAACCTTTGTGTGGTATTCGCTGGCCATTCAGCCAGAATTTAGATTAATCCGTAGATTTTAGTTATCAGTCAGTTAAACTGGCGGTTCAGGAATAATTGTATGGAATCGCGGAACGTTTATGCGTCGATGTTACCCATGGTTACTGTTTGGTTTAAGTGTGACTTTGCTGTTGAGTGGTTGTGGTTCAACTGCCACCACCACCCGCGCCCCGGTGAAAAGTTCAGTGCCCCAGGTGCAAACCGAAGAAAACACCGAGACAACGCTGACGCCGGCGATGATGGTCGCCCGGGCGCAGGATGTCTGGCAGACAACCGGCGATATAAATTTACGCAACGGCTACCTGCTGGATGCCGCGCAAGCCTTTATGGCTGACGGTGCGCCGGCTAAAGCCAGCCAGATTGGTTACATGCTGCGCGATCAAATCCGCTTACCGGAACAGCAAAATCGCTATCAGTTACTGCTGGCTGAACTGTACGGTAACGATCCCCGGGTTGGCAGTGCACAACGGTTCGAACTGCTGCAATCCATAACCGCTTCGGACCCTGCTACCAAGGCACAAAAGTTTGCTTTGATGGCAACCGATTATGCCCGCCTGGGTCAGTGGCTGGCGGCCGCTAACGCGCTACTCAATAGTGATGATGCCAATCCTGAACATGTAGCGCAGGCCTGGCAATGGGTTAATCAGGCTTCGGCGCAGCAGTTACAGGACAGTGGCCGCTTTAACAAACTCCCTGCCTACGTTTCGCTGCGTCAGCTTATTCTTGAGCATGGTTTTGAGCCTGACGTACTCAGGCAGCAACTGGCTCAGTATCAGCGCGTATTTCGTAATCACCCGCTGGTAACTCATTGGCCGGACAACCTGAGCAACCTCGACCAGCTAGCCCAGACTAATCGCGAGAATATCGCCGTGATGTTACCACTCAGTGGTCGTTTACAGGTCACCGGTATGGCGATTAAAGAAGGGATCCTCGCCGCTTACTTTAACGATGCCAGTGCCATGAATGCGACCCGGATCCCCCAGTTACAATTTATCGACACCAATGGTGCAACCGCCGATGAGTTAATTGTAGCCGCTGCCGACGCAGACTGGATCATCGGCCCCCTGCTGAAAGAAAATGTCGATGCGCTGCTGCCGAAACTCAGCCCACAACACCGCATTTTGACGCTGAACCGCCCTGAAGCTTCACTTCCGGCGCTAGGTAATGGCGAACAACAAGAGCTGCTGCCAGCCAGCTTCAGCTCACAGGTTTACTATGCCCTGGCACCAGAAGATGAAGCCAGCCAGCTGGCCGAGCGAGTATTTACTCAGGGCCGACGTTCACCGGTGCTGGTCGCCTCAGAGAACACGCTTCACCAGCGTATGCAGGACGCCTTTTTGACCCGCTGGCAACAACTCACCAGTGGCCTGGCAGCCAGTCAGCACAGCGCCCCGACACTGGTAACGTATTCCGACAACAATACGTTGCGCGAAGGCATTCTGGATGCTCTGGATGTTGCTCAAAGTAAAGAACGCATAAAAGAAATACAGAGCTTCGCCGACGGAGAGCTGTATAACATGGCGCGTAACCGGCGCGATATTGATGCGGTAGTGGTTTTTACCTCACCGGAACAAACCGAACTGGTTAACCCGGTGATTGAAGCCAGCATCAGCCCCTTTGGTGGCGTTACCGTGCCGGTGTTTGCAACCTCCCGCTCCATCGATTATGCCCAGTCGCGCAATCAGTGGCGAGATTTAGAGAACCTGCATTTCCTCGACATGCCGTGGGTATTGCCCGACAATCCGGCGCCGGAGCTGGCCGCTCAAACCGATGCGCTTTGGCCGCAGCGCCCTACTCCACTGCAACGCCTGTTTGCTTTTGGCGTGGATGCCTACAACCTGCTTCCGCGCATTAACAGTATGGCGTGGTTACCACAGTTACAATACGAGGGCCTTACCGGCGCGCTCAGTGTTAATCAGAACAATGAGATAGTACGCAGTTTACCGGAAGCAGTGGTAACCCAGGAGCGCGTACAGGTATTGGCAGAGTAATGGTATGGCACGTTGGATTGGTCACAACCAGGAAAAACGTGCGCAACAATACCTGCAACGGGCCGGACTCACTCTGGTGGCCAAAAATGTGACCTATCGGGGCAGCGAAATCGACCTGATAATGAAAGAACAGCAAACCTGGGTATGCGTGGAAGTAAAATATCGCCAGCAGGATAGCCATGGTCATGCTGCCGAAACGATCAGCCCGGCAAAAATTCACCGCATGGGTACTGCGTTTCAACGTTATTTAAGTGATAATGGTATTAATTCCAATATGGTTCCCATGCGGCTTGACGCAGTAGTCATTGACGGTGACACCATCAACTGGCTGAAGAACATCGCTCAGTAGAGTCATGGGGCCTGTGCAGTTAAGAGAAACGATATATCTACATGATCGAAAATATCAAAGCGAATTTTACCGAAAGTATCCAAACTAAAATTGCAGCGTCTGAAATGCTGCCGCCAGCCATCGATAAAGCCGCCATGATGATGGTTGAAGCGCTTATCCGTGGTAACAAAATTCTGAGCTGTGGTAACGGTGGTTCAGCCGGCGACGCCCAGCACTTTTCATCAGAAATGTTAAACCGTTTCGAACGCGACCGCCCCAGCCTGCCGGCGATAGCCATTACCACTGATACGTCAACACTGACCTCTATCACCAACGACTACAGCTACGATGAAGTATTCTCCAAGCAGGTCAGAGCGCTGGGCCAGCCGGGCGATGTATTACTGGCTATTTCCACCAGCGGTAACTCCCGTAATGTGATTAACGCCATGGAAGCCGCGTTGTCACGAGACATGACAATCGTTGCTCTGACCGGTAAAGACGGCGGTGAGATGGCAGGATTTCTGGGTGAACACGATGTAGAAATCCGTGTTCCCTCCAACCGCACAGCGCGGATCCAGGAAGTGCACCTGCTGGTCATTCATTGTTTATGCGAGTGTATTGATGACAGTCTGTTCCCGGCCCATGACCCTGATGGCTATTAAACCTCTGTTACGTAATATACTCACCATTGGCGCTGTGCTGATTTTATCAGGCAGCCTCAACGGCTGTGCCGTAGTGGCAGTAGGCGCGGTCAGCGCCACCGCCGTATCGGTGTCCAACGACCGCCGCACGGCTGGCACCCAGTTAGACGATTTTAATGCACAAAATACGGCTTCCCGGTTGTTAGGAAAGCAGGAAAGCCTTAGCGAAACGGCCAATATTGAGGTGACCGTTTACAACAAGGTGGCGTTACTTACCGGGCAGGCGCCAAGCCAGGCCGATATTAAGCTGGCCGAAGAACAGGTTCGCAGCATTAGTTATGTCACCAAGATCCACAACCAGATCCGCATCGGCCAACCTATTGCCACCTCCAGTGAACTCTACGATCGTTGGCTGGCGACTAAGATCCGCGCTAAAATTCTGGCCTCAGATAACGTGCCGACCTCGCAAATCAGTATTATTGTTGAAGACTCCGAAGTATTTTTAATGGGCTTGGTCACCAATCAGGAAGCCACCGCAGCGGTCGATATCGCCCGCCATGTAGACGGTGTCGCGCGGGTCATACGTGCTTTTGAAATTTACTAAAAGGGCGAAGTCTTTCAGCAGCAAGTAACGCAGGCTTTTCCCTGATAGACAAAGATGCATAGTGCAATTATGCTAAAGGGAATTACTCTGACAATGTTGATTGGAAAATCGTGGATGTCCAGGTACGTCTGTCGTCAGACTGTTAAGCAAGTCGCCTTGCGTGTAGTCCTTTACTCCCTGACTGTTTTTTTCAGTATCACAGGCAATACGGCGCCATCGCAGCTCAGCGATTATTTTAAAGAAGTCTGGACCACCCGCGACGGACTCCCGCACAACACCATCAATGCCATCGCACAAAGTGAAGACGGCTACCTTTGGGTAGGCACCTGGGAAGGTGCAGCCCGATTCAACGGCCGTTCGTTTACCGTGTTTGGCCGCGGCGAACCCAGCGGTATGCCGGATGTCGGTATCCGCACCATCTATAAGAATCGTCAGCAAAATTTGATCTTTGCCGGCGCCCGCGGCGGATTAAGTGAGCGTCGCCCTGATGACTGGCAAAGCTGGCAGCCTTACCGGGTATTAATTAACGGTGTGGCCGACGATAAACAGGGCAATCTGTGGCTGGCAACTGAAGGACAAGGGGTCTACCGTCAGGCAGCCCGTGGCGAACGAACCCAACTAACTATTCAACAAGGCTTACCGAGTAACGTAGTATCCAGCGTACTGAGCACAGATGATGGCAGTATCTGGCTGGGAACCGGGCGCGGACTGGTGCGTCTGAACAGCGAAGATGAAAGCTTTGCGCTGGAACAGGTCAACGGCTTACCTGAAGTCCCGGTGCTGGCATTAACTGCATACAACAACGGCTTATTAATCGGTACGGAACGGGGCCTATACCAGTATCAGGCCGGTCAGGTCAGCGTTTTCTCACCACAGTTAATGAATCTGCCGGTCTCGGTGTTACTCGCTTTCGATAACCAAATCTGGATAGGCACCACCGACCGCGGCCTCCTGCGCTACAGTGACGCCGGCCTGGAGAGCCTGAATATGGCAGCCGGGTTGCCAAACAATCGGATCCTTTCATTGTTCCGCGACCGGGAAAACAGCATCTGGGTAGGCACCAATGGCGGCTTATTCAGGCTCCGTGACGCGCCATTTGTCACGCTAACCACAGAGCAGGGGTTAGCCGGCAATTACATTCGCTCGGTATTATCGCACAGTGACGGCAGTGTCTGGGTCGGCAGCAGTCAGGGCGTCAGCCGTATTACAAAGCAGGGCGTAGAAGCTATTGACCTTTCAGCATACAGCGACGGCCAGTCGGTGCTGAGTATGGTTGAAGGGCCTGATGGCTCAGTCTGGGTAGGCACCCATTCTGATGGTGTTCTGCAGTGGCAGGACGGTGCCATTGTACAGCAATACAACCGGCACACGGGTTTACTGGCTAACGAAGTCCGCGCCATCGCCGTTACCCCACAGGGCGGTTTATGGGTAGGCACAGGTCACGGTCTGAACTATGTCGACGGCAACGGCGTGCGCAGTTTCACTTCAGAAGATGGCCTGCCCACACCATTTGTAATGGGGCTGTATTTACACGATGACGGTCGCCTGTTTATTGGCACAGGTGGCGGTGTAGTTATCCGTAGTCCGCACGGCGACATTACCCCGGTAGATATCAGTAACCTCGATGATGCGGAATATGCCTTTGGTTTTGCGCCGGATCCAGCTGCAGACCTGCTATGGATGAGTACCGATCGAGGCCTGGTTGCCTATGATCTGACCACAGGCGGTTTAACCATGCTTGGGCGCGACGCGGGATTGCCTGTCGATAAGGTCTTTCAGGCGGTCATCGACCAGGACAGGCATCTGTGGCTAAGCAGTAACCGCGGTATATTACGCTTCAGACGCGAACAAATTGAGGCTTACCTTGCCGGACAGCGCGAGCAGGTTGATTACGAACTCTTTGGCGAGAGTGACGGGATGCAAAGTGCACAGACCAACGGCGGCTCCATGCAGGCTGCTACTCTGGTTCAGGACGGCACGGTATGGTTTGCAACATCCAAAGGCGCCAGCCGGGTGAACCCGGCGGAACTGAAGCGCTTTTCAGCCAATACCCCGCCGGTGGTAATTGAAGGCTTTAAGGTCAATGGTTCAGCGCTGCCTTTACATACTGAAAAAGATATCGCTCCCGGCGCAGACCGAATTGAGATCCAGTTTGCCGGACTGGGCTTTGTGATGCCCGAGCGAATTCAATACCGCACCCGCTTAAAGGGATTCGATAATAGCTGGGTCGACCGGGGCTCCAATACTATTGCGGAATACACTAACCTGCCACCAGGCGATTATCTGTTTATGGTAAGCGCTTCCTATCCGGGAGGCGCCTGGGGCGAACAAAATGCCAGCTTCCGCTTTACCATTGCTCCTTATTTCTGGCAACAAACCGGCTTCTGGATAGTAGTATTACTAACGGTTATCGCTATGGTCATTGTGGCTCACCGCTGGCGCATGAAAAGTCTGCGCCAACGCGCTGAGGAACTTAGCACCAAGGTGGCAGAGCAAACTTATACCCTTAAACAACAGGCTGACAACCTGCGTAAAGTCGATGAAGAGCGCTCGGCATTATTACTGGAAATCAAACGCCAGGCTGCCGAGTTTGAGCAGCAGGCCCGCTCAGATAAACTAACCGGACTTGCCAACCGCCGGGCATTCGATGAGTCACTGCACCGCGAATGTGCCCGTTCTAAAAGACGCAATCTGCCGCTTTGCCTGGCGCTATTGGATATTGATCACTTCAAGCAAATTAACGATACATTTAACCACAGTATTGGCGACAAAGTGCTTAAGCTGGTGGCCGATGCTATTAGTCAGCATTGCAGGGAAGAAGATCTGGTCGCACGCTGGGGCGGTGAAGAGTTTGCCATACTGCTGCCCAACTGCGGTAACCAGGCGGCACATGATATTTGCGAGCGCATTCGCCAGGCTGTTAGCGAGACCGACTGTTCTGCCATCGCGCCGGACATTTCCCTGACCATCAGTATTGGGGTCACGGCTTATCATAGCGACGATACTTTTGATAAGTTGATTTCACGGGCGGACAAAGCGTTATACGCCGCTAAAGAAGCAGGCCGCAATCGTCTCAACCAAATTTAAACGGCCCGGCTTTACTCTTTTGCCGGGTAACACCGACTGTCAAACGAGGGAAGACAGATCGGCATCGCCACTTTATCGTCGACATAATACTTTGGTGGTACGGTACCACTGCTCAAATAACCATCAGCTATACTACCCTTACTACAGAGCGCAGAACTGGCAGGGGCTGGCGACTGGTCAGCCGTAATTAGTACCATTTCATTCCCTTTCCGCTGCACAGCTTTGTCGACAATACAGCCTCATCCATATTGACTGACTCGGTTAAAACGCCTATATTGTCGACATCATTTCCAACAGTGAGTCGTGAATTGTGAGTATCGCAGCCTTTGTTGAACAAGCGGTTACCAGTGCTGATAAAACCTTTTTACAGCTTCGGGTAGATATTGTTGAAGGAGCCATTCCGGCAGGCAGTAAACTCAGTGAAACCGAACTGTCGACAAAGTATCAGGTCAGCCGTGCCGTTATCCGTGAAGCGATTAATCGCCTTGAATCCTGTCATCTGGTAGAGCGTAAAGCCAACGTCGGCGCGCGGATTGTATCGCTAACGCCTGAAGGTTTAATTCAGCTGTACCAGGTTCGCGAAGCGCTAGAGGGCATGGCCGCTCGTTTGGCAGCAAAGAATATGTCGGACGAAGAAATTGCCGACCTCACTGCCCTGCTCGACAACCACTTTCAAACTGTCAAAGGCGGCGAGTCCTACTATCAGGAAGCCGGCGATTTAGATTTTCATTATCGGATTATTCTGGGCAGTAAAAATCAACACCTTATCGAAGTGCTGGTTAACGGCATCTACCATTTGATTCGCATGTACCGTGTGCAGTTCGGCATGGCCGGGCCGCGGGTAACTACCGCATTTGATGAACACAAACACGTGGTACAGGCGATTGCAAACCGTGACGAAGAGCTGGCCGAAATGCTCATGCGTCGTCACATTTTGTATTCAAAAAACAACATTGAACGCAAGTTGCTTCAATCCTAATCAACCTAAACCAAGAGAATGATTATGAGCGCAGGTAAAAAATTTCGTCAGGCACTGGCCGACAATAAACCTCTTCAAATCGTAGGCACCATTAACGCCTACAGTGCCATGATGGCAAAAGCCATTGGCCACAAGGCTATCTACCTCTCTGGTGGTGGTGTTGCTAATGCTTCTTACGGTCTGCCGGATCTGGGCATGACCTCGTTAAATGACGTTATTGTTGACGTTCAGCGCATCACCTCTGCCTGCGATCTGCCATTACTGGTAGATATCGATACCGGTTGGGGCGGCGCATTTAACATTGCCAAAACCATTAAAGACATGGAAAAAGCCGGCGCCGCAGCAGTGCACATGGAAGACCAGGTAGCGCAAAAACGATGTGGTCATCGCCCCAATAAGGAAATTGTATCAACCGCCGAGATGGTTGACCGTATCAAAGCAGCCGTGGACGCCCGTACCGATCCGGACTTTTTCATCATGGCGCGCACCGATGCCTTTGCTCAGGAAGGCCTGGAAAAAGCCATTGAACGTGCCAAAGCCTACGTTGCAGCAGGTGCTGATGGCATCTTCGCAGAAGCGGTGAAAACCGAAGAACATTACCGTGCCTTCTCTGAAGCGCTGGATGTGCCAATTCTGGCCAATATCACTGAGTTCGGTCAAACCGAACTGTGGAACAAAGAAGAGTTGGGTGAATGGGGCGCTGCCATGGTGTTGTACCCATTAAGTGCTTTCCGTGCCATGAATAAAGCCGCCGAAACCGTTTATACCGCCATCTTAAAAGACGGCGATCAAAAAGCCGTCACAGACATGATGCAAACTCGCATGGAACTCTATGATTATCTGGGTTACCACGAGTACGAGCAGAAGCTCGATGCGTTATTCGCGGAAGGTAAAAACAAGTAAACCATTAACCGGCCGACGCCGCCCAATCGGGTTTTGCCACCCGCACAGCGTCGGTCCGAAGATATATGTACTCTACAAAAATTACATTAGGAGAAAAACGATGGCTAAAGTACTCAGTGGTGCAGGCTTACGTGGTCAGGTAGCCGGTAAAACCGCATTATCAACCGTAGGCGTTTCAGGTTCCGGCCTGACCTATCGTGGTTACGATGTAAAGGACCTGGCCAATAACTGTCAGTTTGAAGAAGTTGCCTATCTTATCCTCAAGGGCAAGCTGCCAAACCAGACCGAGCTGGATGAATACAAAGCAAAACTGAAAGGCATGCGCAGTCTGCCACAGGCCCTGCTGGAGGTTCTGGAGCGTATTCCTGCTGATGCTCATCCAATGGATGTTATGCGTACCGGCTGTTCGATGCTGGGTAACCTGGAAATGGAAAACGACTTTAGCGAGCAGGACGCGGTTACCGATCGTCTGTTAGCGTGCTTCCCGAGTATTATCTGCTACTGGTATCGTTTTTCTCACGATGGCGTGCGTATCGACGTTAACACCGACGACGACTCCATTGGCGCGCACTTCCTGCACATGCTGCATGGTGAGAAGCCTAACGATCTGCACGAACAGGTCATGCACGTATCACTGATCCTGTACGCAGAGCACGAGTTTAACGCGTCAACCTTTACCGCTCGCGTGTGTGCCTCAACCTTGTCTGACATGCACTCATGTATTACCGGTGCGATTGGTTCACTGCGTGGTCCTCTGCACGGTGGTGCTAACGAAGCGGCCATGGAACTGATTGAGAACTTTACCTCACCTGAACATGCTGAAGCCGAAATGATGGGCAAGCTGGAGCGTAAAGAGAAGATCATGGGCTTTGGTCATGCGGTTTACTCTGAGTCCGACCCTCGTAACGAAATCATTAAAGGCTGGTCTGAAAAACTGGCTGCCGATGTGGGCGATACTGTGCTTTATCCAGTTTCTGTACGCTGTGAAGAAGTTATGTGGCGCGAGAAGAAACTGTTCTGTAACGCTGACTTTTTCCATGCCTCGGCTTATCACTTTATGGGCATCCCCACTAAGCTGTTTACGCCTATCTTCGTGATGTCACGTTTAACAGGCTGGGCTGCTCACGTTATGGAGCAACGTGCTGATAACCGCATTATCCGCCCATCTGCAGACTACACCGGCGAAGATCTGCGTCCGGTGCCTGCTATCGCAGATCGCGCTTAAATCCTTATTGCCGCTTCGTGACCGTCGAAGCGGCAGTTTTGCTACGCTTTAGGATACGTCATGAATACCGAATACCGTAAAAGCCTGACAGGCACTAATCTGGACTACTTCGACGCGCGTGAAGCCGTTGACGCCATTAAACCCGGTGCGTTTGATACCCTGCCCTACACCTCCCGCGTGCATGCAGAAAACCTGGTTCGTCGTTGTCCGCCAGACCAACTTAAAGACTCGCTTATTCAGTTAATCGACCGCAAACGCGACCTCGATTTTCCCTGGTTTCCGGCCCGCGTGGTGTGTCACGACATTCTCGGCCAGACCGCACTGGTTGACTTAGCCGGCTTACGCGATGCCATCGCCGAGAAAGGCGGTGATCCGTCCAAAGTAAACCCGGTGGTACCTACTCAGCTTATCGTGGATCACTCACTGGCAGTTGAACACGCAGGCTTTGAAGAAGACGCCTTTGAAAAGAACCGCGCCATTGAAGACCGTCGTAATGACGACCGCTTCCACTTTATCAACTGGACCAAAACCGCGTTTAAAAATGTGGATGTAATCCCACCCGGCAACGGCATTATGCACCAGATTAACCTGGAGAAAATGTCGCCGGTGGTGCACGCCAAAGATGGTGTTGCCTTCCCGGACACCCTGGTTGGCACCGACAGTCACACACCACACGTTGATGCACTGGGCGTTATCGCTGTAGGTGTAGGTGGTCTGGAAGCTGAAAGCGTTATGCTGGGCCGTGCTTCTTACATGCGCTTACCCAACATTGTGGGTGTAGAGTTAACCGGTAAACCACAGCCTGGTATTACCGCTACCGATATCGTACTGGCGTTAACTGAGTTCCTGCGTAAAGAGCGTGTCGTCTCAGCTTACCTTGAATTCTATGGCGAAGGTGCCGCCCACTTAACCCTAGGCGACCGCGCCACTATCTCTAACATGACGCCGGAATACGGTGCCACGGCAGCGATGTTCTATATTGACGACCAGACTCTGGATTACCTGAAACTTACCGGTCGTACTGCTGAGCAGGTCGAGCTGGTAGAAACCTATGCAAAACAGGCTGGTCTGTGGGCCGACACCCTGACCAAAGCCGAATACGAGCGCGTACTGACCTTTGATTTATCATCAGTAACCCGCAACATGGCCGGTCCTTCTAACCCTCATGCACGTTTAGCCACCAGCGACCTGGCGGCACGCGGCATTGCCGGTAAATGGGAAGAACAGGAAGGCCTGATGCCCGATGGCGCAGTCATCATTGCCGCCATCACCAGTTGTACCAACACCAGTAACCCACGTAACGTAGTGGCAGCCGGTCTGTTAGCCCGTAATGCCAACGCGAAAGGTCTGGTGCGTAAGCCGTGGGTAAAAAGCTCACTGGCACCGGGTTCTAAAGTCGTAAAAATGTACCTGGAAGAAGCCAACCTGTTGCCAGAACTGGAACAACTAGGCTTTGGCGTGGTGGCGTTTGCCTGTACGACCTGTAACGGTATGAGCGGCGCGCTGGATCCACGCATTCAGCAGGAAATCATCGACCGCGACCTCTATGCAACAGCGGTACTTTCCGGTAACCGTAACTTTGATGGCCGTATCCATCCCTATGCCAAGCAGGCTTTCCTGGCCTCACCACCGCTGGTAGTGGCCTACGCGATTGCCGGTACCGTGCGTTTTGATATCGAAAAAGACGTACTCGGCCATGATCAGGACGGCAACCCGGTAACGCTTAAAGACATCTGGCCATCCGATGAGGAAATCGATGCGGTAGTGAAAGCCTCAGTAAAACCTGAGCAGTTCAACAAGGTGTATGAGCCAATGTTTGATCTCTCGGTTGACTACGGTGATGACATCGATCCGCTTTACGAGTGGCGCGAAATGAGCACTTATATCCGTCGTCCGCCCTACTGGGAAGGCGCACTGGCTGCCGAACGTACCTTAAAAGGGATGCGTCCGCTGGCGATACTGCCGGACAATATCACCACCGACCATTTATCGCCGTCGAACGCGATTCTGGCGTCGAGTGCAGCCGGTGAGTACCTGGCCAAAATGGGCCTGCCGGAAGAAGACTTCAACTCTTACGCTACCCACCGCGGTGACCACCTCACAGCCCAGCGTGCCACCCTGGCTAATCCGAAGATTTTCAACGAGATGGTCCTTGAAAACGGCGAGGTGAAACAAGGCTCACTGGCGCGTATTGAGCCGGAGGGCAAAGTCACCCGCATGTGGGAAGCCATCGAAACCTACATGGAACGCAAGCAACCGCTAATTATCATTGCCGGTGCCGACTACGGTCAGGGCTCGTCGCGTGACTGGGCGGCCAAAGGGGTGCGTTTAGCCGGAGTAGAAGCCATTGTGGCGGAAGGCTTTGAGCGTATTCACCGCACCAACCTGATTGGTATGGGCGTATTACCGCTTGAGTTTAAGCCGGGCACTACCCGCAAGACGCTGGAGCTCGATGGTACTGAAACCTACGATGTCATTGGTGAACACACGCCAGGCAATACCCTGACACTGGTTATCCACCGTGCCAACGGGGAAACCGTGGAAGTGCCGGTAACCAGTCGTCTGGATACGTTCGAGGAAGTATCTATCTACTCAGCTGGCGGTGTACTTCAGCGTTTTGCCAAGGACTTCCTGGAAGCCGAGGCAAACTAATCTGATAGCAGGGGGCAATGCGCCCCCTTTAGCAGTTAACAATCTTTTAGTGAGAGACTCATGGCTTTTGCACCACAAATAAAAATTCCGGCCACCTATATGCGTGGCGGTACCAGTAAAGGCGTGTTTTTTAATCTGGCCGACTTGCCTGCAGCTGCGCAACAACCCGGCGCTTATCGCGACGCCATGCTGCTGCGCGTGATTGGCAGCCCTGACCCGTACGGTAAACAAACTGACGGTATGGGCGGCGCCACCTCAAGTACCAGCAAAACCGTTATTCTGAGTAAAAGCGAGCATGAAGGGTACGATGTGGATTACCTGTTTGGTCAGGTGTCTATCGATAAAGCCTTTGTGGACTGGAGCGGCAACTGCGGTAACTTAACCGCTGCGGTAGGCGCTTTTGCGGTCAACAATGGTTTGGTAGATGCTGCGCGTATTCCGGACAACGGCGTTGTTGTGGTCCGTGTATGGCAGGTGAATATCAGCAAAGCGATTAACGTACATGTGCCCATTACCAATGGCGAAGTGCAGGAAACCGGTAACTTTGAGCTCGACGGTGTGACCTTCCCGGCTGCCGAAGTAAAGGTGGAGTTTATGGATCCGGCCGATGGCGAGGGCGATATGTTCCCCACCGGCAACCTGGTGGATGAACTCACCACACCGGAATTTGGCACCCTGAAAGCCACAATGATCAATGCCGGCATCCCAACAATTTTTGTGAATGCGGCGGATATTGGCTATACCGGCACCGAGTTGCAGGACGATATAAATAGCGACCCTATAGCACTGGCCAAATTTGAGTCCCTGCGCGCCCACGGCGCAGTAAAAATGGGCCTGATAGAAACGGTCAGCGAAGCAGCTGGCCGCCAGCATACGCCTAAAATCGCGTTTGTGGCGCCTCCTAAAGAATATACTTCATCGAGCGGCAAGCTTATTGAGATTGACGACATTGATGTACTGGTACGCGCCTTATCGATGGGCAAACTGCACCACGCAATGATGGGCACGGCGGCCGTAGCGATTGCCACTGCAGCAGCTATTCCCGGCACGCTGGTGAATGACGCGGCGGGTGGTGTCGATCGTTCTGGTGTGGTGTTCGGGCATCCGTCAGGTACCCTGGGTGTTGGCGCGGAAGCGGCGTTAGTTAACGGCAAATGGACTGCCACCAAAGCGGTGATGAGCCGTTCAGCGCGAATTCTGATGGAAGGACGCGTGCATATCCCCGAACCTCAGGTATAGCTTTTACTAAGCTGTTTCTCTGGGTGGCCAGCTACTATTGGGCATGGGCTGGTCACCCCTTTTCTTTTGCAACACTGGCAATCTGCTTTTTTAAAGCGCACAATAACCATTCATCAGCGTAGTGGAGATGGACATACCTGGAGATGGAATATGGCAGGTAAATTTAATAAACACGGCTCTCTGAGTGTTGCCATTGACGGCAGACTGATTGTGTTAAATGGTGAAGGCCCGTGGAATGCAGAGTCACTGCACTTATCTGACGATAAGATCATGCAGAATTTACGCGCCATGTATGGCTCTCCCTGGGGCGTGCTGGCCATTTTTCGTGGCGAGGCCGTATACGTTCCCGAAGCCTTCGCGTTACTTCGCAAGCAAATTAAAAAAGAAATCACTCTCGGCCGTGTCGCCACAGCAGTAGTATTTGAAGACGTAAACTCGCCGTTGTTGTCAAAGCATCAGTTCGAATCGATTTATGAGATGCCGGGCCATGAGGTGGCGTTTTTTGATTCAGCCGACGACGCCAAAACCTGGTTGAATTCACTGATTAATCAGCAGCAACAGCAAGCTTAAAAACGGTAAGCAATTGAGGCCAGTGGCGACCAGTCCTCACCGTCATACAGATAACTCGCCCCCAGCACGACGCCAGGCTTATTTTTACCCGCAAAGTAGATTTTAATGCCGGTGGAGCCACCAAACTCATGGTCTACATTACCGCTGTACGCATTGCTGGTGGAATTCATCCCGCCATAAGCACTGACTGCGAAATACTTGTTGAGAAAAACACTGGCGCCCATGCCGCCGCGAAACGAGCCACCGGCTTCAGATGACCCGTCAACGCCAACGGTGGCGAAAATCTCTAATGGTTCGAATGGCGTTTGCAAGGCTACCTGAGAGCCGATGACGCCATACTCCCAGCCAATGCCTGCTTCGGCCCGCAGACGCTCTGCACACTGACCGGCTGAAGCGGTCAGTAATAAGATAACAAACCCGATCCCTTTCATAACACTTCCTTGTTATTTCTTGTATCAATCGTCGATGGTTTGCTCTTTTAACCAGTCGTGCAGTTTTTCCATGTCGTGAGGTACCGCCATTTGCAATTCCTCTACCCAGTCATGCACATTTTGCCACCACGCCGGGTGGTCGCCCTGCTGGATTTGATTGGCGATTCGTTGCACCCGCGCCAGGCCAACAGAGCTGGCTGCGCCTTTAATTTTATGCGCCTGGGCGCACACTTCCGATTTCTCATCGGCGCTTAAACTGAGCTGCAGGATTTCCATATATTCCGGCATTTTTTCGTGGAACACTTTCACACTGGCGCGCACCATATCCTCGCCAATGGTATCCACCAGCATCTGTAGCAACTCCATATCCAGAATATTGGTCAGCAGTTTACTGCTGTCGAGCTTCTTACGTGGCGGGGCTTCCGGCGCCGGTTGATCCACCTCAGATTCTGCAAATAGCATGTTGAGTACTTCAACCACCCGGCTCTTCTTAACCGGCTTGGCTATCACATCGTCCATACCGTTTTGCAGATATTCTTCGCGCTTTTTAATTACATTAGCGGTGAGCGCCACGATTGGCGTTTGCATAACCAGATCTTCTTCGTGCAGTGTGGCTGCCACATCAAAGCCATTCATATCCGGTAACTGAATATCGAGGAAAATAAGGTCGTAGGTCGTTTCCCGTGCTTTATCTATAGCTTCCTGACCGGTCATGGCCACATCCACATGCTGGCCTAACTTCTCCAGCAATGCCTTGGCGACCATTACATTAAGCTCGATGTCTTCAACCAGCAGAATATTGAGTCCGGTTACCTGTAACTGTGCCACCTGCATCGGACGGCTGGAAACCTGTAACGGCAATTCAACGATAAAGCGGGTGCCTTTGCCCTGCTCGCTCTCAACCCGGATATCACCGTGCATTAAATCAACCATCTGCTTACAAATTGCCAGTCCGATCCCGGTACCGGTAGCCGATTGATGATCCGGGTGATCCACCTGATAGTACATGGCAAAAATCTTATCGATTTCACTATCCGGAATACCCACACCGGTATCTTCAATCACATAGGTCACCAGCGAGATATCGTTATCCGGACGGGTGGCCGAAACGGTGAGCGATACGTGCCCCTTCTGGGTGAACTTGACGGCATTAAACAGGATGTTCCACAGGATCTGACGTAACCGCGTACCGTCTACCTCCACCTGCTTAGGTAACGGTTCAACGATATTAGTGATCAGCTCCAGCGATTTGTCTTTTGCCAGTAAACGAATAATCGAGCTCAGCTCGTCGGTGAAGTCGCGCAGTGATACGGTTTTAAGCGAAAGCTCCAACTTATCGCGGTCGAGCTTATCCAAATCGATGATATCGTTGAAAATATTGCCCAGGGTAATCGCACTCGCATAAATGGTGCTCACCCAACTCCACTGTTCTTCGTTAAGCTCAGTATCACGCAGCATACGGCTTAACCCTACAATACCGTTAAGCGGCGTACGCAGTTCGTGGCTGATGGTGGCAATAAAGCGGGTTTTGTCGGTACTGGCTTTGGCTGCCGCACTTTCGGCCTGCTTGCGCTCGGTCATATCACGACCAAAAGCAAGTAACCCCAACCGGTTACCTTCGTGGTCAAAAAAAGGCACCCGACGCATTTCAAAGAAACGCCGACGGCCGTCGGCAAAACGTAACCATAGCTCATCAGTGATGCTGGCATTGGTTTCAAGTACTTCATGATCACTGGCGACCACCTGGCGGGCGAGTTCTTCTTCATAAACATCGTGTGGAGTAAGGCCAAGCAATTCTCTCTCGGACATACCAGTCAATTGCTCCGCCACCCGGTTACACCCGGCAAAGCGCCCTTCTTCGTTGCGGTAATAAATCAGATCCGGCGAGGCATCAATAATAGAACGTAGTAACGTAGATAAGCGTCGGGCCTGGGCCTCTTTCTCCGACTTATCCTGAATTTCTTTTTCCAGTTCTTTAAACACGGTTTCCCGCTCTTCCTGGGCGTGTTTACGCTGCTCTATTTCGTGGTTGAGCTGGCGAATATTGTTTTGCAGCTCGCGGTTGAGAAACACATCTTCTTCACGAAGGTGTTCCAATTGGCTGACCACTTCTTTTAAATTCGTTCGCGAATGTTCCAGTTGCTTTACCAATTCACTGAAAAAATACAACACCCAGGGCGCCGACAGCATGGTAAGGATAACGGCACTAATAAAGTCATCAGGCTGTACGCCACTACCAAGGCTCACGCGGATGACGTACGAGCCGCCCACGGTAAATGCCAGCGTTAGTACGACAAACAATACACTTAGCTTAATAGTGCCAAAGCGCTCTACAAACTGCGCAAAACGTATCGCCCAGGAATCATTCGGAGTTTCTTGTTGCATAACTGAAATACTTCGTTGTTTAGTGCCGCTATCCTAGCAGGTCTTAGCGACATTCGCATAGGTTACTACGCAGCGAAAAGCCGATAAAATGGCCTTATAGTAACTGTTTACCTTTATTCCCCTGCAATAATTGTCTACGCGACACTGGGCTTTTGCAGTAATTATTGGTTTAATGGAAGCCTAGCCTGCCTTTATAATAGGTTCAATCTAACCGTGCAGCGGACACTACCTGGTAAGACTGATGCGGTAGCCTTGTACATTGCTGTCTATGAAGCAGCCGGATAATTATAAAATAAACATTCAGCGTTGCTAGTGAAAACTGGGTAAATACCCAAATAATACGACTTTTTATGCAACTTAAGTTGTAGATATGATAGCCGGATAATGCTTTTACAGCTTCGATTGAGTATTTTCTTTCGATTTTTTTTGTGTTCGAGAATAGATACAAGTCACTGATATGAATACAAAATAAAGATTGTATACGATTTCATAAAACCCGGCCCACACATTCCGATTGATTTTAGGAATCAATATCGGTATTTTGTACGGCCCGCTTGGCAATAGTGCATAAAAATGCGGTACATGACTGGTATCCACTAATAATAATTAACGACAAACCGGCGCAGACTGATTTTTCTATATGTTTCAGTTCATTACGCGTTGTTACGACGTTGCAAAGCCACTTCTGGCAAAAAATGCAGCGCATACCTTGCCCAGTCTAAGGTTTAAGGAGTTAAGAGAATGAGTTTATATAATCCCAACGATTCACGGGATAACTGTGGATTTGGTTTGATTGCCCACATAGAAGGTGAGGCCAGCCATAAGCTGGTGACTACCGCTATTGAAGGGCTTGACCGCATGCAACATCGTGGCGGCATTGCCGCAGACGGCAAAACCGGTGACGGTTGTGGTCTGCTATTACAAAAGCCCGATGCCTTCTTCCGCATGATCGCAGAGCAGCATGGCTGGAAGCTCAGCAAAAAATATGCTGTGGGAATGATTTTCCTTAATCAGGACGAAACACTGGCGCAAGCTGCGCGGGAAGTCGTTAATGAAGAGCTGCAAAAAGAAACCCTTGATGTTGTGGGCTGGCGTGAAGTGCCGGTTAATCACGACGTACTGGGAGAACTGGCGTTAACTGGTGTACCACAAATCGAACAGGTATTTGTTAATGCACCGGCAGGTTGGCGTAAGCGTGACCTTGAGCGCCGTTTATTTATGGTGCGTCGCCGGGTAGAAAAACGTCTCGAAGACGACCCTGACTTTTATGTTGCCTGCCTGTCTGGTCTGGTAACCATTTATAAAGGTCTGGTAATGCCTAAAGACTTACCAGCCTTCTATAAAGATCTCGCCGATGAAGATCTGAAAAGCAGCATCTGTGTATTCCACCAGCGCTTTTCTACCAACACATTGCCTAAATGGCCACTGGCACAGCCTTTCCGCTATCTGGCACACAACGGTGAAATTAATACCATTAAAGGTAACCGCGACTGGGCAATGGCCCGTACCGGTAAATTCGCTACGCCACTGATCCCGGATCTGAAAGACGCAGCCCCTTTTGTTAACACTGAAGGTTCTGACTCTTCGTCGCTGGATAACATGCTGGAACTTTTCCTGGCCGGTGGTATGGACTTGTTCCGTGCCATGCGCTTACTGGTACCACCAGCGTATCAGAACAATGACACCATGGATCCGAAACTACGTGCATTCTACGAGTTTAACTCAATGCACATGGAACCCTGGGATGGTCCTGCCGGTATCGTAATGACCAACGGTCGTCATGTTGCCTGTAACCTCGACCGTAACGGTCTGCGCCCGGCGCGTTATGTACTGACCAAAAACGGCTTCATTACCCTGGCATCTGAAATTGGTATCTGGGACTACGAACCTGAAGACGTTGTAGAAAAAGGCCGTGTAGGCCCGGGCGAAATGCTCGCAGTCGATACCTACAATGGTAAAATCTGGCGTTCTACCGAAATTGATGACGAGCTGAAAGACCGTCACCCCTATCATGAGTGGATTGAGAAAAACATCCGTTCATTAACGCCGATTGAAAATATGGATGCCTCACTGATTGGTCAGCGGGTATTCAACGACGACACCATGGCGGTGTATCACAAGCTGTTTAACTACAGCTATGAAGAAATCCATCAGGTGATTAAAGTACTGGGTAAAGACGGTCAGGAAGCCGTAGGTTCAATGGGTGATGACACCCCAATGGCGGTGCTATCTTCCAAACACCGTACCCTGTACGATTATTTCCGTCAGCAGTTTGCGCAGGTAACTAACCCGCCTATCGATCCGCTGCGGGAAAACCACGTAATGTCACTGGCCACCTGTATTGGTCGCGAGCAAAACGTATTCAGCGAAACCAGTGGTTATGCCGATCGCGTATTATTTAAATCGCCCATCCTGATGTACACCGATTTAAAACAGTTACGTGAATTCAACCCTGAACATTATTATTCAGAAGTTATTGATCTGCAGTATTCACAGGATGAAGGCCTGAAGAAAGCCATTGAGCGTGTGTGTCACGAGGTAGAGTACCTGGTGAAACAAAAACGCGCCGCTTTTGTAGTGTTGTCAGACCGTAACATCAAGCCAAACAAGCTGCCTATCCCTGCCGCGATGGCCGTTGGTGCAGTACACCGCCGCTTAGTGGATCAGCAGTTACGTTGTGACGCCAATATCGTGGTAGAAACCGCTTCTGCCCGTGACCCGCATCACTTCGCAGTACTAATTGGTTTAGGTGCAACTGCGGTTTATCCGTTCCTGGCCTATGAAACCATCGAACAGCTGTGCGAAAAAGGCGAGCTCGATGTAACCGCTATGCAGGCAGTATTGAACTACCGTAAAGGTATCAATAAAGGCCTGTATAAGATCATGTCGAAGATGGGTATCAGTACCGTTGCGAGCTATCGTAGCTCGAAACTGTTTGAAGCCATCGGTATCAGCCATGACGTGATGCAAATGTGCTTTAAAGGGGTGACCTCAAGAATTGAAGGCGCGTCTTTTGACGACTTCCAGCAGGACGGCATCAATCTGTCGCGCGTAGCCTGGCTGAAGCGTAAGAAAATGTCCCATGGTGGCTTACTTAAGTATGTTCACGATGGCGAATACCACGCTTACAATCCGGATGTGGTCAAAACCCTGCAAAAAGCGGTGGTTAGCGGTGAATATGCCGATTACCAGCAATACGCAGCACTGGTTAACGACCGTTCTCCGTCTCACCTGCGCGACTTAATGAAAGTGCTGCCCGCGGGTGAAGCTGTGGATATCAGCGAAGTTGAACCGGCGGAAAATCTGTTCCCACGTTTTGACACCGCGGCCATGTCTATCGGCGCACTAAGCCCGGAAGCCCACGAGGCGCTGGCGATTGCCATGAACCGTTTAGGCGGTCAGTCAAACTCCGGTGAAGGTGGTGAAGATCCGAAACGCTTCAACACCGAAAAGAACTCTAAGATCAAGCAGGTTGCTTCTGGCCGTTTTGGTGTTACACCACATTATCTGGTTAATGCCAACGTCATCCAAATCAAGGTTGCACAGGGTGCAAAACCGGGTGAAGGTGGTCAGTTACCTGGTGATAAAGTCAATAAGTATATCGCGCAACTGCGTTTCTCGGTGCCAGGCGTAACCCTGATTTCACCACCACCGCACCACGATATTTACTCTATTGAAGATTTAGCTCAGTTAATCTTCGATCTGAAGCAAGTGAACCCAACCGCACTTATTTCAGTGAAACTGGTTTCTGAGCCAGGTGTAGGCACCATCGCAACCGGTGTTGCTAAAGCGTATGCCGACCTCATCACAATTTCTGGCTACGACGGCGGCACCGGTGCCAGCCCGTTAACGTCAGTAAAATATGCCGGTAGTCCGTTCGAGCTGGGTCTGTCTGAAACACAGCAGGCACTGGTTGAGAATGGCCTGCGCCATAAAGTACGGGTACAAACCGATGGTGGTCTGAAAACCGGTCTGGACGTAATCAAAGCCGCTATTCTTGGCGCGGAGAGCTTTGGTTTTGGTACCGGCCCGATGGTTGCCCTGGGATGTAAATACCTGCGGATTTGTCACCTCAACAACTGTGCAACCGGTGTAGCAACTCAGGATGATAAACTGCGCAGCGACCATTTTATTGGCCTGCCAGAAATGGTCATGAACTACTTTAAGTTTGTGGCACAGGAAGTCCGTGAAATCATGGCTTCCATGGGCGTTCGTAAGTTCGACGAACTGATCGGCCGCACTGAATTACTGGAAGTGTTGGACGGCTATACCGCCAAGCAAAATAAACTGGACCTGTCACCTATTCTGGCCAAGCCGGTTGCTGGTGAGCACACTCGTTTGTTCTGCTCTGAAACCACCAACGCGCCGCTCGACAAAGGTGTACTTAACGCGAAGATGCTTAAGGATGCTAAAGAGGCCGTTGTTAAAGGTTGTGGTATTAACTTAAGCTATCCAATCCGTAATACCGACCGTTCGGTAGGTGCTTTACTGTCTGGTGAAATCGCCAAACATTACGGCAACCACGATATGGAAGAAATGCCAATCACCGTTACCTTTAAAGGTACCGCGGGTCAGAGCTTCGGTGTCTGGAATGCCGGTGGCCTGAACATGTACATCGAAGGCGACGCTAACGATTATGTGGGTAAAGGCATGACTGGCGGTAAGCTGGTTATCTATCCGCCGCGCAAAAGCGAATTCAATGCCCACGAAAGTGCTATTATGGGTAACACCTGCCTGTACGGTGCAACCGGCGGTAAGCTGTTTGCTGCTGGCCGTGCCGGTGAACGTTTTGGTGTTCGTAACTCTGGTGCGATTGCCGTAGTAGAAGGTGTTGGCGACAACGGTTGTGAGTACATGACCGGTGGTATTGTGGCGGTACTGGGTCCGGTAGGCATTAACTTTGGTGCCGGTATGACAGGTGGTTTCGCTTATCTTTACGATGAGCAGGGCGATCTGAACAGCCGTGTTAACCAGGAGTTGGTTGAAGTACTGGATATCGACGATAAAGTCATTCTGGCCGAGCACTTACGTGGCCTGATCAACCAGCACTACGAAGAAACCGGCAGCCAGTTCTCACTGGATCTGCTGCACGATTTCGCCAATACCATGAAACGCTTTAAGCTGGTTAAACCAAAAACCAGTGATGTGAAAAATCTGTTGGGCCATATTAGTCGTTCCAGCGCGGAACTGCGCATTCAGGCGCAATAGAGAGGTTAGAAGATAATGGCTAAGAATGTATATCAATTTATTGACGTAGAAAGGATTGATCCGCCTAAGAAGCCGATAATGGATCGTAAAAACGGCTTTGCTGAGATCTACCATCCTCTGACCAACTCACAGGCAGAAGGCCAGGCAGATCGCTGCCTGGACTGTGGTAACCCATACTGCGAATGGAAGTGCCCGGTACATAACTATATTCCTCAGTGGCTGGCACTGGCTAACGAAGGCAAGTTTATTGAGGCAGCCGAGCTGTCTCACCAAACCAACAGTTTGCCGGAAGTGTGTGGCCGGGTTTGCCCGCAGGATCGTCTGTGTGAGGGTGACTGTACCCTAAACGACGAGTTTGGTGCGGTAACCATTGGGTCTATCGAAAAACACATTACCGACACCGCCTTTAAAATGGGCTGGCGTCCGGATATGAGCGGCGTTACCTGGACCGATAAGAAAGTGGCTATCGTAGGCGCAGGCCCGGCTGGCCTTGCCTGCGCAGACATCCTGGTGCGTAACGGCGTGAAGCCTGTGGTATTTGATAAATACGAAGAAATTGGTGGTCTGCTGACCTTCGGTATTCCTTCTTTCAAACTGGAAAAAGACGTCATTAAACTGCGTCGCGAAATCTTTACCGAGATGGGTGTTGAGTTTGTAATGAATACCGAAATTGGTAAGGACGTACCGTTTCAGGATCTGATTGACCAGTACGATGCCGTGTTCCTGGGCATGGGTACTTACAAGTCAATGAAAGGTGGCTTCGATAACGAAGGTGCCGACGGTGTTTACGAAGCCCTGCCGTTCCTGATTTCAAATACGAACCGAGTCATGGGTCTGGAAAAAGACGCCGCCGACTTTATTGATATGAAAGGCAAAAAGGTAGTGGTACTGGGTGGTGGTGATACCACCATGGACTGCGTACGAACCTCAATTCGTCAGGGTGCTGAGCAGGTAACCTGTGCTTACCGTCGTGATGAGGCAAGCATGCCGGGCTCACGCCGTGAAGTGGTGAATGCCCGGGAAGAAGGCGTTGAATTTGAATTTAACGTCCAGCCGCTCGATATTGCTGTGGATGAAACCGGTAAGGCTATTGGCGTTAAACTGGTGCGCACCGAAATGGGTGAACCTGATGCAGCAGGGCGTCGTCGCCCGGTTGTGGTGGAAGGCTCTGAGTTTGTTCAGGAAGCCGATGCGGTGATTATCGCTTTTGGTTTCCAGCCAAGCCCGGCCCCGTGGTTTGCAGACTACGGTATTATTCTGGACGAGAAAGGCCGCGTGCGTGCGCCGGCAAAAGGCCAGTACGCTTTTCAGACATCCAATCCGAAAATCTTCGCCGGTGGCGATATGGTACGCGGCAGTGATCTGGTGGTGACAGCTATTGATGAAGGCCGTAAAGCCGCTGATGGTATCCTCGATTACATCTGTGCCTGATATAGCCTGACAGCAAGCTAAACGAAAATGGAGCCCCAAGGCTCCATTTTTTTGGCTGTTTTTTTAGCGACTCACGAAGAGCAGCTGTAATGAGAAACGCCGCCGGCATTAAAATACTCAACAGGACGTAAGCGATAATAACTTTCCTCAATGTTTTCAGATTGCTCCTCATAGGGGGCTGATAACACTTTTTGCAGCTCCCTTAATAAGGTGAAATCGCCCTTTTCAGCCTGTTTATAGGCAGGGACTACCAACCATTCCCGCCAGGTGTATTTGGGGTTTACCCCTTTCATTCTGGTTGTGATTTCAGCATGACTAAAGCGATCGTCGAGTTGTTGATGCCAACTTTGCAGCCAGTCATTCCACTGCTGCTCTAATGCCTCATCCACCGGCTGATAGAAACACTTTGTTATCGCCGTTACCGCATCGGGAAGCTGACACAGCTCGCGAAACAGCATGGTGTAGTCTACTGACGTACGCACCATCAGCTTGAGCAGCGCCATTACCAACTCAGGTTGGTAAGCCTTAAGGCCCAGTTTAGACGCCCACATGCCGGCTAATTTGCTTTCCATCATAGTGGCAAAGCCATTACGGATTGCTTCCAGTTCATTTACACGGTCTGGTTCGTCCTGAAGCAGCGGTGCCAGTGCCCCGCAGAACATCATAAAGTTCTTCTCGGCTGCCGCGGTTTGATTAAAGAAGGAAAAATGCCGGCCGCCGCCCGTCCAGGGTTGATAAACGGGATCAAACAGTTCGCAGAACCCGAAAGGACCATAGTCCAGGGTAAAACCACCGGCGGCGCAGTTATCACTGTTAAAGTTGCCCTGGCAATAACCAACCCGGATCCAGTTAGCCACCAGTGAGGTGAGACGCTCCTGAAATATTTCGGCAAGTTGTATGATCTGTTCGGGCAATGTCAGGCTGGTGTCTATCTCAAGGGAATATTCTCGCTCAATCAAATGGCTTACCAGTGCCTGTAATTCAGCGATAGCCTCGGGATGCTGTTGACTGCGCGCCCGCCGGGCAAACAGTTCCAACTGACCCACCCGAATAAACGACGGTGCAACACGCGTGGTAATAGCCACTGGATTGGCTACCATCACCTCGGGCTCAAAAGACGACGATCCTTCGTAATACCACGGCCGGTTAACAGTGTCAGCGTGCGACATGACTAAACTGAGGGAGCGCGAGGTGGGTACACCAAGACTATGCATATGTTCCTGAGCCAGAAACTCCCTGACACTGGAGCGCAATACGGCACGTCCGTCTGCGCCCCGACAATAAGGCGTTCGCCCACCGCCCTTAAGTTGCATCTCCCAGCGCTTGCCATTAAACAGTCCCTCAAATACCGACATCGCCCTGCCATCCCCATAGCCATTTCCGGTACCAAAGGGGCATTGCTGGGTATATTCAGTGCCGTAGATAGACAGAGCGTAGCCCGTTGCCCAACCAGTCTTGCGCAAAGGCGCAGGGGCCTGTGAAAGATCGCCGGAGAAGAAGCGAACAAACTCTTCAGTTACCGCCAACTCGTCATCCAGACCCAGCTCGCGAAACAGGGAGTGGCTATGCGCAACATAACCCGGCGCTTTTAACGGCGTTGGCGATACCGGCACATAGTGACCGCTAAACACCTGCCGTGGCTGGTGATCATCCCCATCGGATGTGGCCTGAGGGTCTGCCCTGAGAGACGCTAAAAATGAGTAATCGGCGCAGGCCGCCATGTCACTCAGAGTGGTAATTGAGGAAGTTTTGTCTGGCATTATGTCATACCTCTTATCCACCCACGGCAGCGATCACTGCCGTAGGCTGAAGAGCACGCCCCTAGTTGAGCGTGCTGAAGTGAATTGCACTTGGGTATTGTGCATTATGGTAAATAGTATGGAAAGCCTTTACAAAGTCGCTCTGCTTAGCCGCAAAGATATTCTCCACATAGTTTTGCGGATTCATATCAATAAACGGAAACATGCTGCTTTGGATTTGAATCTGCAATTTGTGGCCACGCTTGAAGGTATGCAACACGTCATACAGATCGAACCTTACTTTAGTTGGCGTACCCGGGCTAAAAGGAGCCGGCTCAGACATGCTGTCCCTGAAACGCCCGCGGATAACGCCCCAGCGCACTAGCTCATGACGATTGCCCTGTTCAGCATCCACCTTGTCGGTGTTTTCATCCTTACCCGGAAATACATCTACCAGCTTGACCACAATATCGGCAGCGGTTTGCGTGGTGGAAAACCACAGGTCTAAATCGATGGCTCCGGCCACGGTTAAGTCATTGTCGAGTACTTCGGTTTCAAATACCAGTACATCAGGACGTCTTGCAGCATAACGCTGGTCTTCAACCATATAAGGTCTGTCCCACCCGCGGCTGACTTTAGCAGAGTGCGGCACGGGTTTGTTCGGATCGCTGATATATTCACTGGCACCGCTGTCTGACTTACCCTTTAACAGCGCTTCATCTGCAGCCAGATAAAGCGTCTGCGACTCAGCTTGCCGGGGTGGCCAGACGTCAAACTTGCGCCAACGGTTACTGCCGGTTTCGAACATGGTTGCGGTGGCTATTTTTGCATCTTCTGCCTGTTTAAGGTGCTGTTTAAAGAAAGGCAGTAACACTTCCTGCTGGAACCAGGCACTGGTATCAAATCCAAAATCAGCCTCGCCGAGGGTTTTACCGCCTTTGCTGCTATTCCACTGACCGTGATACCACGGCCCCATCACCATTTTCACATGAGACTTGCTGTTCTGGTTTGACATTGTCTGGTAGGTGGCCAGTGGCCCGTACAGATCTTCTGTATCGTACCAGCCGCCCACGACCAAGGTAGCCGGCTTTGTCTTACCAAGGTGCTGCAATACGTTTCTGGCCTGCCAGTAATCATCATAGTTGGGGTGTTCGGTGAGCTCATTCCAGAAAGGGCGCTCACCATGAAAATAGTCTTTATTGACATTAGACAAAGGCCCTAACGCTTTGAAGAACTCATACCCGTCCGGAGTGATTGCCTCCATGCCTTTTTCACGGTGCGCCTGCGGCCCGTCCAACTGCTTATCAAAGGAATCAAAAAAGATAAACGCCATGGGCGTAACAAAAGCACCGTTGCGATGAAAGTCGTCAAAAAACCAGTCGGCGATGGGCGCCTGCGGCGAAATCGCTTTTAACGCCGGGTGACTGTTTATGGCGCCCACTGATGTGTAATAGCCCGGGTAAGACGTACCCCACATGCCCACCCGACCATTGTTTTGCGGCAGATTTTCTATCAGCCATTCAATGGTGTCATAGGTGTCGGTGGCATCATCGGTAGCTTTTTTGCCACGCTGATAAGCATTCTGGGGACGCATGTTGACAAACTCCCCTTCAGACATAGATTTACCGCGAACATCCTGAAAGACAAAAATAAACCCTTCCTGTTCGAAGGCAGCGCTCGGACCCAGGCGCGTTTTATATTTACTAACACCATAGGGCGCCACGCGATAAGGCGTGCGCTGCATCAGGATGGGATAGGATGCTCCGTCTTCGGTAGGGATATAAACGGAGGTAAACAGCTTAACCCCATCACGCATAGGGATTTGGTATTCGTATTTTGTGTAATTAGCCCGAATATACTCCGCCCGTTTTTCTGCCTGCTCATCTGCGGCAAGTCCACAAGGGCTAACCATTACCAACAGCAGAAGTAGCCGTGTTACTGTCATTCGCATCAGTATTGCTCTCTTTGTTATTTGAAGCGTTCCTAGCAGTGTAGATCTAATTTGCCGTTAAAGTACGGAACGTGATTTCAGTGGCAGGAAAAACGGGAGGAATGGAAGGCGACAAGCTGTTCATGACATCGGGATTTATACTTATTGTCGCTTTGCAATACTTTAATTGAGGCCATAGCAATTGCTTAGCGTTAAGAGCTTTCCTATAGTAACAGTATGTATAAAAGTAAATGTCAGACTATGAAATTCACGCCGCGTAAACTCATTCTGGTAACCAGCCTGATGGTGATGGCTTCGTCGCTGATGGCAACCGACTCAATGGCCACCACGGCTCCGCAGTCACAGCCACAAATCACTAGCTGTCCGACTGAGTTTTTTGCCGTCAAAATTCACGAAGACGCCAGACAGTGTCAGCCTTTTGACACCGAAATGCCGGCCTCCATGGTTTACTTTATTGGCGATACCCCAGACGCCATTGTGGCTTACTATCTGGCACTGATGCCAGACTTATCGCTGAAAGGCGAGCACAACGAACGTATGCTGCTGGTTAATGACGCCCAGAACGTCCGCGTGGTGGTGTCACCCGATGGTGATGGTGCCCAGGTAGATATCCTGGTGCTGGGCTCAGAACCCCCCGCTCCCCTGGCCAGTCTGACCAACGACTAACTTTTATTTCCCTCGCCTGCCAGTGTTTCGAATAACTGGCACCGCCTTTGCTATTTCTCTAACAAGTTTGTCCTGCCGCCCGGGGCTGTCATTTTATTGACGCTCGTGCGCATTGAATTGTTGAGGAAGCGTATGGAACTTGCCATTATTTTGTTTATGCTGCTGATAGTTGTTACTGTTGGTGCACTTAAACTCTCTGATCACGGTATGAGTTTTCCCTTTCGTAAAAAACAACAGCTTTTTACTCAGGTAGAGCATACCTTTATCAATTTGCTGGAACAGGCCGTTGGCCGTGAATTCCGAATTGTCTCACGGGTTCGTCTTAACGACCTGCTGGCTGTACGCGATAGCACCAATAAACGCCAGGCTCGCCAGGCGTTGCTGCGCGCTGGCAGTAAGCAACTCGACTTCGTGCTGTGTCGTCGCGACGACATGACGCCGGTGCTGGCCATTGATTTGGTCCACAAACAGGGGAAGGAAGGTTACAAAACCCAACGCGACTGGTTTGTGTCTGGCGCCCTGGATGCGGCTGGCATTCCCCACGCCCGCTTCAAGGTAAAATCCGGTTACTCGGTGGATGAGGTCAAAGAGTGCGTAGAAACCAAGTTGCTACCACTGCGCAAACAGCAGGCCAGAATGGCTGCCAGTAAAATGAATCCACCGCAGCCAACGCGTCCTACCCGGCCGCTGCGTTCCAGTCGTCAGCCTGGCGGTGAGCAGGTCGCGGCGTAACTTCAGTAGCCATCTAAGCTCACGCGCAAAAAAAGGGCCCCTCGGGCCCTTCTTGTATTTATAAGCAAGCCTACATCTTTGCCGTTGAATATACTACGGTAAGATGAGCCGGAATGTCAGCGCTGGCCGGTACAAACGCCACCGTATCCTTATGGCTGGATACATAACTGATCAATTCATCAACCGCCGATATTTCTCTGGGCAGACGAGAGCGCCCGCTAAAGCGCATCTGCGACCAGTACGACTGGATCCGGGACTCGGTTAAACCGATTATCTTGGTGTTAAATACGGCTCTGGCGAGAGCTTGTGGCGGCAGCGACACCGGTTCAAGCACCACATCGCTGGCATTACCCATAAACAGATTGCGGATATCGACCTTGTCCAGTTTCACAGTCTGGTTATCGATGTTGGCCACCACCATAATGTCGTGTTCCTGTGCCGGGGCGTTTATAGCGTAAATCCCGAACAAGGAAGCCACTAACAGCTGTCTGAGAGAATGTGTAATTTGCATCAGAAGACAAACTCCATACCCACCTGATAGAGGTTCACCCGCTCATCGAAGGCGTCTCTGTCACCCAACGCCTCAAAGGTTGAGATCCCCAGGGCTCCCCGGTAATGGGTTACCTCGGCTTTAAATGCCACCCTCACCCCGGCATCCCAGCGCACACCAAGCGTTACGCTTTCCAGATCCGCAGCCTGGGTTCTGGCAAAGACGGTTTGATAGGCGTAATAAAGCTGGTCGAGATCCGGTGCTAAACCCAGCGGAATGTCAGTTGCCGCCGACTGCGGATTCGTTGCCATATCGGCGTAAGTCAGATGGACAGTAAATGGCTGGAACACCAGCCCGCCCTGCACATAATAACTTTCAATATTCGGCGCCAGAACGGTATCAGACTCAATTTTCATCCATTCCCAGGCAAGGTTGTATTCGAGCTCATCCAATGCCAGACCCACCTGGTAAATATCAAACTCACCTTCCATAGTCAGAGAGTCGGCACTTTCAGCAAAGCCAAAGCTACGAAGCTGATCGGCAAACGCAGAGATTTCGGCCAGATTCACACTAAAATCGGCGGTGGTGTAAGATGCTCTGAAACGCACATTTGTGTTGTAAACACCGTTGAAAACAAGTCCGGGCAGGCCATCAATATTGGTGACATAGCGGCGATCCTGAAACGACAGCTCATTCTCGTAGCCTTCGAAAGACACATCAGCATCATCAGTAAACCCGGCTACCACCCGGCCAAAACCGGAGAGTTCCAGTTTTTCACTGCTTGCCAGTGCTGCCGGTGAGGCCAACAGGCAGCTACACAGTAAGGCAGCAGACAATTTGTCATTTAATTTTGCGTTCATAGGTTTTAAAAACAACCAAATCAAAATGCCATCACAGGCCAATGGCAGACTATGGGGCCGATTGACCTTCCTTTTACGAATCCCTGTGTACCCGATAACACATTCATATTACACTTCACCCCTAGTGTAGGGTAGTGCATCAGTAAATCCTGCGCACTCATTTCCCAGTTAAATAAGCAATTTAAAGGCAGATTATGAAAATTGGTATCCTTGGCGCCATGGACCAGGAAGTCGCCCTGTTAAAAGATTCTCTCGACCAGTTACAAACGCAGGAAATCGCTCACCTGACTTTCTACACCGGCACCCTTCACGGTGTTGATGTGGTGCTGGTAAAGTGTGGCATCGGCAAGGTAGCCGCTGCAGTTGCCACCACCATTCTGATCCAGTCATTTAAACCGGACTTTGTGGTCAATACCGGCTCTGCGGGCGGCTTCGATACCAGCCTTGATATTGGTGACATTGTTATTGGCAATGGCGTTCAACACCATGATGTGGACATTACTCACTTCGGTTATGAAGCAGGTCAGTGTGTTGGTATGCCAACTGTCTTTGAGTGTGATGAGCAACTCATTACCGCAGCAGAACAAGCCGCAGCCAGTGCGCTGCATGTTAAAACGATCCGCGGCCTGATTTGCACCGGTGACTCATTCATCGGTACAGATGAAGCGGCCGCCCGGCTGCGTGAAGCGTTTCCGGCCATCAGCGCATCCGAAATGGAAGGCGCCGCTATTGCTCAGACCAGCCACATGTTAGGTACGCCGTTTCTGGTGGTCCGCTCACTTTCGGATATCGCCGGTAAAACCTCTACAGTTTCCTTCAACGCTTACCTGGAAACCGCAGCAAAAAACTCCGCCGAGCTGGTGATGGGTATGATAAAAGTCATGGCCGACAGTACAACCAGTGCCTGATTTCGCCCGATGATAACGTTGTCGGCACCCATCACACTGTCGTTGATCATCGCGCTTAGCGTGATCCTGCTTGATCGGGTGTGGCGCATACCGTCTCAATCCCATCCTATGACATTATACCGGATGCTGGTCACTAATCTGGCAGCCAGGGTATGCCCTGCCCAGTCTGCACCGCTATCGCAGCATTACATTAGTGGTACACTGGGTATTGTGGTGTTAACCCTGCCTTTTCTGGTGGTGCTGGCTTTTGTGCTGAGCCTGGCTGAATACAGCTGGTTTTTTGATACGCTGATACTGTTTTGCTGCGTAAATTTTTACCCGGTACGTCGCCAGTATAATTTGATTACGCACGCCCTCAGTGGCAATAAAAAGCTGCTTGCCCGCGAACGCCTCGGCGTGATGGTTGCCCGTCAGACAGATTCATTATCTGATATTGGCATCGCTAAAGCAGCTATCGAAAGCTATTTACTGCGCTTTATGCAGCAGTTTATCGGTGTGCTGTTCTGGTTTTTGCTGGCCGGCCCGCTGGCTACTCTGACTTATCGGTTATTGCTGGAATTTCGCTGGCAATGGCACCGGAAGGAACGCCAGTTCAGCGCATTTAGTCTGCCGGCCTACTGGTTGAGTCAGGCTATGATTATTATTCCCTATTGTCTTGGTCTGTTATTTATTGTTTTAAGCACTTCACCGCTTGCTGCCATCAAGGGGCTACGGCACGCTACAGAACGGGATTTAACCTCTTTACTGCTGGCGGCATTTGGCGGCGGCATGGGGATCAAGCTCGGTGGCCCGGCCTTGTACGACGGCATCAAAGTACGTCACGCACGTGTGGGCGGTTCCCGTCAGGTACGCTTTTCTGATCTAACCTATGTGTTGCGAGCCATCAATCGTCAGACCTGGCTGGTTACCGTGCTGCTCACTCTGCTATTAATACTTTGCTGGCAATTAAAATTATGAAAAAACAGCTCCTCTGGCTATTAATGCCACTATTCTTCGCCCCCTTACAAGCGCTGTCTGCAGAACGCATTGTGACCCTGTCTCCTCATCTTACTGAGTGGGTGTACAGCTTAGCTGCACAAGACCGCCTGGTGGGGGTAAGCGCCTTCAGTGATTACCCGGCACAAGCGGCTGAACTACCGGTTATCGCCGACTATCAGGGCGTGGATTTCACTGCGCTGATGGCCCTCGAGCCTGATCTGGTGCTGGCCTGGGGCGGCGGTAATAAACCCCAGGACATTGCCCGTTTGAGAAGTCTCGGGCTTGAAGTGTACATTTCCCAGCCTCAAACATTAGATGATATTGGCACTGAGTTACTCGAAGTTGCAGCTCTGACCGGTCAAACCGATATTGGTCAGACACTGGTAACCGGCTACCGCCATGAGCTTGAAAAAATTAAGCAGCAATACCAGCATCTCGCCCCGGTTAAAGTATTTTACTACATGTGGTCACAGCCACTGATGACCATTGGTGAGGGCGCATGGGCCAATAAAATTCTGGCCAGCTGTGGTGCTGAATCGGTTTTTATAGACTCCCCCATCGATTACCCTGAGGTGTCAGTAAAGCAGGTTTTATTGCGTCAACCAGCATTACTGATTGCGGCAAGCGATCAGTCGGAAGAGACACTTGAACATTTCTGGACACCTCACCGGTCTGTTATTAAAGCACCGCTGATTACTGCTGATGCTAACGCCCTGCATCGTTTTACACTGCGAATTACCCAGGCAATAGACACCCTGTGCCAACGAATCGATAGTTACCGACAATAGGAGCGTACATGCGATTACTCACCTTAACTCTGGCTCTGCTAGGTTTACTGCTGTCAGCTACCGCCAGGGGGCATGAGGCTATACCCGACATAAGCCCTGAAAGCCTGCACAGCAACGGCTTTGAAGGCCTGATTCTGGATGTGCGTAGCGCCGAAGAGTTTGCTGAAGGTCATGTTCCTGGTGCGCTCAACGTTCCCCATTCCGAGATTGCCTCTCGCCTGGCCACGCTCGGCTCTATCCAAAAACCGGTGCTGGTTTATTGTCGTTCCGGGCGTCGCGCCGGCATTGCTCTGGAGGCACTAACCGAGCTTGGTTTTGAGCAGTTGTATCACCTCGATGGCGATATGCAGGTGTGGCAGAGTGAATCACTACCGATTGAACAATAACCCTCTGCTGTATCGCCCGGTTCACATCCTGGCATAGACATATTGCGGCTTTGGCGGCATCATAACGGTCTTGTTGCTCCACGCGTTTTATTATGACTATTGATATTTCAACGCCGGCCATGTTGTTCCCGGCGATTTCCCTTTTGCTACTGGCTTACACCAACCGTTTCCTCACTCTGGCGTCGTTAATTCGCCACTTTGACAAGGGCGAAGACAACGAGAGTACCCAGGCGCAAATCAAAAACCTGCGCAAGCGTATTCATTACATTAAACGCATGCAGGAAACCGGCGTGTTCAGTTTTTTTCTGTGCGTATTGTCGATGCTGGCCATCTACCTGTCGTATCAGTTAGCCGGTAACTGGCTGTTTGCCGCCAGTCTGGTTTTTCTACTTTATAGTCTTTGGCAGTCGGTTCTGGAGATCCGGATATCACTGGATGCCCTCGACGTACACTTACAGGGAATGGATCTTGGCAAAACCAAAAAGTAGCACTGATATTACCTATACGGCGCTCACTCCGGACCACTTTGCCGCGGTCCTGGAACTGGGCAACCGGGTGCAGGGCGAAGGATATCTGAACCTGAATAATTTAACCGATTATTACCAGCGCGGCTTAAAAGACGACATTAATGCTGGCATCGTTGCTTTTTACCGCGACCAGTTAGTCGGTTTTCGCCTTACTTTTGCCCAAGGCCAGTGGGATATTGATCAGTGGGCAACTCCGGCGGAGTGGGACGTGGATCCCGCCACGGTTTGCTACTTTAAATGCAATACGGTTGATCCGGCGATGCAGGGTTACGGGATTGGCTCCACCTTACTGAGCAAAGCCATCGACGCCGCTAAGCGCCAGGGGAGTAATGCGGGCCTGGCCCATATCTGGCTGGCAAGCCCAGGTAACAGCGCGTTTAAATACTTCAGTAAGAATGGCGGCCGACTCATTAAAGAACACCCCAATAAATGGCAATATGCGGCCATGTATGAAGGCTACGACTGCCCGGTGTGTGATTCACTTTGTGCCTGTGTGGCGGCGGAAATGCTGCTGACGTTTAGCCAGCAGTAATAACGTATGAAAGTGCGCTGCAGGACGCAGCGCACCAAAAGCTTACGCCAGGGTGACGCGGGCAAACTTACGTTTACCTACCTGATAAACCTTTTCACCCTGTTCAGTGAGCACCAAACGGGTATCAGTGACTTTTTCACCGTCGATTTTTACCGCGCCCTGCTTAATCATGCGCATCGCATCAGACGTTGAGCCAACCAGTCCGGCTTCTTTCAGCAGGTAACCAATCGCGACTTCACCGTCGGTTAATTCAACAGTGACTTCCGGCATGTCATCAGGAATGGCATTTTTCTGAAAACGCTGAATGAAGTCCTGATGCGCAGCTTCAGCGGCCTCTTCAGAATGGAAGCGGGCAATGATTTCTTTCGCCAGGGTGATTTTAATGTCACGAGGGTTCGCGCCATCCGCCATTTGTTGCTTAAGCTCAGCAATTTCGTCCAGCGGCTTGAAGCTCAGCAGATCGTAATAGCGCCACATCAGTTCATCAGAAATGGACATGATTTTGCCAAACATCTCATTCGGCGCATCGGTAATGCCAATGTAGTTGTTTAACGACTTGGACATCTTTTGCACGCCATCGAGGCCTTCCAGCAACGGCATCATCAGCACCACCTGTTGCGACTGACCCTGCTCTTTTTGCAGTTCACGTCCCATCAGCAGGTTAAAACGCTGATCGGTACCACCAAGCTCAACATCGGCTTCTAGTGCCACAGAATCCCAGCCCTGAACCAGCGGGTATAAGAATTCATGAATGGCAATAGGCTGCTCGTTGGCGTAACGCTTTTTAAAGTCATCACGCTCAAGCATTCTGGCCACAGTCTGACTGGCTGCCAGCTTGATCATGCCTGCCGCGCCCAGTTGATCCATCCACTCGGAGTTAAAACGAATTTGCGTTTTCTCTGGATCGAGGATTTTAAACACCTGGTCCTGATAGGTTTTAGCGTTAGTAAGCACTTGCTCTTTTGTAAGAGGCTTACGAGTCACGTTCTTACCGGTAGGATCACCGATTAATCCGGTAAAATCACCAATCAGGAACACCACGTTGTGGCCTAATTGCTGGAAAGCACGCATTTTGTTGATCAGGACCGTGTGGCCTAAATGCAAATCCGGTGCGGTCGGATCGAATCCCGCTTTAATGGTTAGCGGCTTGCCTGACTTTAATTTTTCGATCAGGGCATCTTCGGGCAATATTTCGTCAGTACCCCGTTTAATTTCGGCCAGGGCTGCTTGCCAGTCACTCATTTTTCTGCTTCCATCTAACTTCATTCTGGGCGGGCATTTTACGCGCGCCGACCGTCTATTAAAACCCTTTATGCACTTTCTGCGCCCTGCAACGCGATTATTTGCCGTTTTGAGCCTCTGATCCTTTGAATTTTGCTTGATCCCTCTAGCATCTCAGGGCCGAAACCGCTATTCTCAGGCTGTTATGAGAAAGATATTTAGACCTCAATTACTCACTGATTTATTTAATCAAATGCCGCGGCCGCACCGTATTGGTCTGGTGACAGCCAGTGCATTTGTTGGATTACTCATTTTACTGCCATCAGAAAAGGTGGAAGCGTCGCGCCATACCGAGTCGCTGATTCTGGAAACCGGCAAGCGTTATCCTCTATCGATGACGTTAACGCAATCCGATGTGCTCATTGAGCAGGATGACGAACCTCAGTGGCAAACCTACACGGTGAAAAGCGGCGATACGCTGGCCAAAATATTCAAGCGCGCCGGATTAAGCCCTAAAGATACCTACGCAGTCAGCCATGCAGGTGAACAGGCAAAAACCCTGGTAACCCTGCTCCCCGGCGACAAGCTGGATCTCAACGTGATTGATAATCAGTTTGCCGGTTTACGTTATGCCCTGTCGCCTACCGATACCCTGTATATCGAACCTCAGGAAGACAGCGACGAACTGCTATCTCACATCGACAGTAAACCGGTGGAAGTGCGTCACAATTTTGCCCAGGGTGAAATTACCTCAAGCTTCTGGAACGCCGGTGTGGCCGCTGGCCTTACAGATAACCAGATTATGCACCTGGCCGGAATATTTGGCTGGGATATCGACTTTGCTATGGAAATCCGTGGCGGCGATACGTTTAACGTAGTGTATGAAGAACGCTATATTGACGGCGAGTTTGTTGGCTATGGCGATATTGTTGCCGCCGAATTTGTTAACCAGGGTGAAAAATTCGCCGCCATTCAGCACGCAGACGGCAACTACTACACTCCTGAAGGCCGCAGTATGCGCAAGAGCTTCCTGCGCGCGCCTATCAACTTTAAGTACGTTAGCTCCAACTTTAGCAAGGCACGTTTTCACCCGGTTCAAAAGCGCTGGAAAGCGCATCGCGGTACCGACTATGTTGCAGCCGTAGGCACGCCGGTGATGGCAGCCGGCGATGGTAAGGTGATTGAAGCCAGTTACAACAAATACAATGGTAATTATGTATTTATTCAGCACGGTGAAAAATACACCACCAAATACCTGCATTTTAAAAAGAAAGCAGTGAAGAAAGGTGACATTGTAAAACAGGGTCAAACCATAGGTTATCTTGGTAGTACCGGGCTGGCATCAGGCCCCCACGTACATTACGAGTTTTTAGTCGATGGTGTGCATCGCAATCCGCGAACAGTGGATTTACCCAAGGCGCTGCCTATCGACCCGAAACAGCGCGATGCCTTTATGCAAATCGCCGAGCAACGTCTCGCTCAACTCGGCACTTCACGCCGTATAATGCTGGCCATGCAATAAACCTATGGCCTACTATATTGGCGTGATGTCGGGAACCAGTATGGATGGTGTGGACGCCATCCTGACTGATATTACCGATACGTCCATCGCGCCAATAGCCGCAGTTTCAATACCTTACCCAGCTGAACTTCTCGAACTACTGCATCAGCTTTGCACTGTTAGTCCCAACGAAATCAATCACCTTGGCCAGGCCGATCGCGCTGTAGGCAGGGTATTTGCTGAGGCGGTAAACAAATTACTGGCAGAACAGCACTTATCACCGGCGGACATCCGCGCTATTGGCTCTCATGGTCAGACCGTTCGTCACTATCCCGATGGCCCTCCCGGCCACCAGGATGACAACGGCTTTACCCTGCAAATCGGCGATCCTAATACTATTAGCTCTCTAACAGGCATTGATGTGGTCGCCGATTTTCGCCGTAAAGACATTGCCTATGGTGGCCAGGGCGCGCCATTAGTACCAGCCTTTCACGCAGCCAGGTTTGCCGAAGCCGGCGAACATCGTGCAATCGTAAATATCGGCGGCTTTGCCAATATTACCGTGCTCGAGGGCGTCGATGCCGGAGCGACCCGCGGCTTTGATACCGGGCCAGGCAATACGCTGATGGACGCCTGGTGTTTACAGCACCTTAATCAACCCTTCGACCGCGACGGTCACTGGGCTGCCAGCGGCACAGTTAACCAGCCATTATTGAATAGCCTGCTCGCCGACTCATATTTCTCGGGTACCGGGCCAAAAAGTACCGGCCGGGAATATTTTAATCTGGTCTGGCTACGCCATCACCTGCACGCTCTGGGTACCAGTATCGCCCCCGAAGATGTTCAGGCCACCCTGCTGGCCCTTACGGCTACTACCATTGCCAATGCAATACGTGCACTGGAAAAGGTAAAGCAGTGTTATGTGTGCGGTGGCGGTGCGTTTAACGGTCCGTTAATGGCAAAGTTAGGCCAGCTACTCCCGGACTGTACAGTTAAAGCCACGGATAGCCTGGCATTGCACCCGCAGTGGGTTGAGGGCGTTGCCTTTGCCTGGCTGGCGTGGGCCTATTTACACCGGGTGCCGGGTAATGTGCCAAATGTCACCGGTGCATCGCGGGCGGTGGTGCTCGGTAGCCTGACACTGGCTGATTAATAAACCGACCTGAATCCTAAGGGAAAACGGATAATGCGTAAACTAGATGAAACCGATATAGCCATACTGGCCTGTATCTTTAAAGACCCCTGCATTACCAATAAAGCCATTGCCAGCCATGTGGAACTGGCGCCGTCTTCCTGCCTTGAACGCATCAAACGCTTGCAAAATGAGGGGATAATTTTAGGCGCCCGCAGCCACTTTAATTTCACCTTACTGGGCGGTCATATTCAGGCCATGGTGGCGGTCCGGCTGGCCTCACATAACCGTGATACCGTTGCTCAGTTTCAACAGCAGCTGGTCGGGCAAAAGGAAGTGCTCAGTGTGTTTCATATGGGCGGTGAAAACGACTTTTTACTCCATGTGTGTGTACCCGATGCATTGCATCTGCGCGACTTTATTTTTACTCAGGTAACCGGCCGGGATGAGGTGGTCCACGTAGAAACCACCCTCATTTACGATCACGTCACCAGCAACTCCCTGCCCTACTTCGGATAAACTAAAAACCACCTTGCTCCGTAACAAAGAAGTTGGCGCATGAGCGCCAGATTTACTACACCGCAAGGAGATTTGATGACAGCACCGCATTTATTATCCCCGGTCACATTTGCTGGCCAGGAGCTGAAAAACCGTATGGTACTTGCCCCACTCACCCGAGGCCGCGCCGGCCCGGACCGAGTCCCAAATAAAATTATGGGCGATTACTATGTACAGCGCGCTTCAGGCGGCCTGCTGATCAGCGAGGCCACCAGCATTTCACCAGAGGGCAATGGCTGGGTGGACGCACCGGGTATCTATACCAGCGAGATGACGGCCGGGTGGAAAAGTATTACCGACAGAGTACACGCTGCAGGTGGTCGAATGGTGTTACAACTGTGGCACACCGGCCGGGCCTCGCACAGCGACTTCCATAACGGCGAGCTGCCTTTTTCTGCATCGGCGGTTGCCATTAACGATGGCGATGGTATTTATACCCCAAAAGGCAAAAAGCCCTTTGAAGTGCCGCGCCCCATGGCTGTTGAAGACATTAAGCGCACTGTGGAAGACTATCGTCAGGCTGCTATCAATGCCAAAGAAGCAGATTTTGACGGCGTTGAAGTTCACGCTGCGAATGGCTATCTGATTAATCAGTTTCTGGATAGCCGCAGTAATCAGCGTGACGACGACTATGGCGGTAGTCTGGAAAATCGTTACCGCTTCTTAGCCGAAGTCATGCAGGTGGTTCTTGAAGTCTGGCCTGCCGAAGAGGTTGGCGTGCGCTTGTCCCCTAACGGCGTGTTTAACGATATGGGCGCCGACGACTACAAAGAAACCTATATGTTTGTGGCAGATAAGCTCAATCAATTGGGCATCGGCTATCTGCATGTGATGGACGGCCTGGCGTTTGGTTTTCATGAACGCGGCGAAGCCATGACCCTGCAGGAGTTCCGTCATGTGTATAAAGGATTACTGATAGGTAACTGTGGCTACGATAAAGACACCGCCGAGCAACGTATCAGCAGCGGCGACGCTGATATGATTGCCTTTGGCCGCCCCTGGATCACTAACCCTGATTTACCGGTCAGATTTGCTAATGATTATCCGCTTGAGTCATTCGATGATCCGAGTCACTGGTACGGTGGTGGTAGCGAGGGCTACAGCGATTATTCAGACTACGAAGAAGCGACTGGTATCGACCAGGCCGAAAAGCTCGTATAACTTGGCAATTAAGTAACAATGGGGTATCTGCAGATACCCCGTTTTACTCTCTAGCTCAATTACTTCAGCATTTCTACCAGTGTCGGTTGCGAGCCGTAATATTGAGCGTGGACCTCTGCCGCCACGCGCTGGTGTAATTCATCCAGTCGGGCCGCCGCCATAAAGCTATCACTAAACCCGGGATGAATCGGATCGATAGCCTGCTTTAGCGCCAGTACAAAATGCGCGATGAGTGATTTAACACAGTCACAGCCCATGGCAATACGCATGGTGGTTAGTGCAATGCCGGCCTTTTGCTGCTCCGCCCGACTCATTTCAGAATGAGAGGTTAGCGCCGGGCACAGGATCAGCGTGTTGGTCTGACCGATGCTTATCTGATGGCCGAAAGCAGGTTCCAGCGAATCAAAGAAGCGCGCAAATTGCACCCGGTCGAGTTCCGGCAGATCAAGCTCAGCGGTAAACAAAGCACAAGGCCAGCCATGACTGTGTTGCTGTTCGCGCAGGCCAGCATTTTCATGGTGACTCAGGGCATGACTGTTTACTTTAATGTGCGGATGGGAGTCGAGGAAATGGGTAAATACCTGAGTATTAATCACCTTGGTTAGCATCCGTTGAGTCAGCGTTTTCATGCCGGTCAGCACGTCAAAGGCCTTCTCTGAATCAAGGAATGCGCCCTTAATATAATACACGTCCCAGAACAGGGTTTGCGACCAGTCGACGCCCTCACAGCTGGTGCCTTTGGGTTGGAACATACGGTGATTTTCGCCAATGACCACGCCTGCTGTAGTGGTGCCGGTACCGCAAATATCTTTGGTGTAACTGTGCACTACATAGTCCGGCCGGCATTGTTTATCGGCATGTTGCAGGGGCTTATGCAGCACTGGCGTAGCCAGCGTGGAATCAAGCATGACCAGCAGTTGCTGTGCATGGGCCAGTTTGCAGATACCCGGCACATCCAGTACCAGTCCATGAGGGTTGCAGGGCGATTCAATGTACACATGCAAACGGTTACCGGCTGCCAGCTTATCGGCATACTGCTGTTGAACGTGGGCAAGATGATCGGCAAATTCCTCTGCCGAATAGCCGTCGAACCAGGCCAGCGTTACGTTTAAGCGGTTCTCGCGGGCGAAGAAATCATGGAGCAACTGATACACGCCACCATACACATTACGCGACACAATCAGAATATCACCGTGGCTTAGTACATTTGATAACAGCGCATCAATAGCCGCCATACCGGAGTTGAAGTTCCAGGCCAGATAAGCACCAGCCTGATCCCCTGCTTCCAGATCCACAATGGCATTGGCCAGTGAAATATTGGTTGGATTCATTAACCGACTGTAGATCTGATGCGTTGATTCTTTACCTTCAAAAGCGTCTTCTATCCACTCCGTGCAGGCATATACGTATGTTGCGGTTTTCACTACCGCAGGTGTCGCCGAGAACAGCGCCGGCACATTGTCAAAAATCGGGTAGTGTTGCGGCGCGGATTTATTCAGACTCTGCCAGGTTTGCCGAAAGGGGTTTTGCAGAGTATCGAGTACTTTGGCTATCTGAAACGACAGGAACTTTTTTGCATTGAAATAGCTCAGCTTGTCGCTTTGATCTAACCTTTCCAGGGTATCTCGTGTAACCTGCCAGAGTTGCTGGACACCCTGCTGCGCACCATACAGGTGTCGTGCCGTATCAGCCAGCGCCTGACCGTAAGCGGTATCAGGGCGAATGTTAAAATGCGCCAGTTGCTCTTCTACCAGTTGCTCTACCGAGTTAGCGTCGCTGGTATGACGGCGGGGCGACAGTGGACGACAGGTCTCCACGGATAACGATTGGTTTGATTTCATATGAGTTCCTTTTTGCTTTAAGCTGAATATAATTCGGATTTAACACAAAATTAAGGAATATAATTCACATAAAAATCACAAATAGGAAACTTTTCTTTACTTATGTCCACTTCCACGTCATCTGCCATCTGGCAATTCAGCATCTTAAGCCGCGACTACCAGGTTTACTCAGAGCTTCTTGCGCCTTTGTTACCAGACAACGTCCGCTTGTCGGTTGCCACCGATAACCCTGAACAGTTTGATTGCCAGCACGTCCAGCTAGCGCTGGGCGATCCCGATTTGCTGGCACAGGTCGTTAACCAATGCCCGCAATTATGCTGGCTACAATCCACCTTTGCCGGAAATGCGCCGTTATTACGCGCAGGCAAACGGGATTATCAGCTAACCGGAGTAAAGGGGATATTCGATCAGCAAATGCGCGAGTACGTGTTTTCCTATTTGTTATATTTTACGCGCAATATTGAGGGCTTTGCCCTGGCGGGGCAGGCGCCGGCGAATAAATGGCAACCGCCTGGATTTGACGCGCTGGCCGGAAAAACGCTGGGCATTGCCGGGGCCGGTGATATTGCCGCGAGTCTGGTTGATGTGGCAACGGTATTTGATATGAAAGTGGTGGGGCTTAATCGCCGTGGCAGCGCCACAGCCGACTACACGCAGGTGTTTACGCCCGATAACAAACTGGAATTTGCCGCTGCCTGTGACTTTGTGCTGAGCCTGCTGCCAGACACACCCGCAACCCGTCATTTCATCGATGCGGAATTTTTAGCAGCCATGGCACCGCACAGTATTCTGATAAACGCCGGAAGAGGTGTAGTGGTTGATGATAATGCCCTGATCCAGGCACTTTCCACACGGCAACTGCACGCAGCGGTGCTCGACGTTTTTGTGGATGAACCTTTAGCCGACGATCACCCCTACTGGACATTGCCCAATGCTTACGTCACCCAGCATACGGCGGCCATTTCCAGAGAGCAGGACGTGGCGGTGATATTTAAGGGTAACCTTATCCGGTTTCTTGAAAACGCCCCGCTCATCTACCTTTTTGACTTCGAGAGGGGATATTAAACCCGCGGATCGGTTGAGGCGATATCGGCCTGTGTGTGCTGCTGTTGCCAAAAGGCCTGCAGCGCAGGATAGGCATCGAAGCTGGCTAATTCTCTGAAGGCCACCCAGTCTAATAAACAGAACAGGCAGATTGCCGGATAATCCCATTGTGCGAAATGCCCGGCCTCCACTTCAACGCTAAGCGTGGTCAGCAAGGTGTCGATGCGTTCGTTATTGAGTTTGAAAAACAGCTTATCCGGCTGGTTGGCAATGTCGGAGCGCTTAAGCATCATCAACTGCACAAATGTATCGTTGGCCGCATCAATCAGAGTCAGACGATTTTCTTCCGGCCAGCTTAAAGGGGCCTGCGCAAACTTTTCGCTCAGATACCGAAACACTACTCTGGAGTCATAAATGATTAACTCACCATCTTCCAGCATTGGTACTTTCAGGGCAGGATTCTTGGCTCTCAGCAGTTCGCGGCCTGGCCCGGCAAAAATATCCATGTTGATAAACTCATAGTCTTTACCGGATAAAAATAAGCGGATGCGACGAACATAGGGCGACGTGGTAGAGCCATAAAGTTTCATAGAGTTATTCCCTGTTAAAAGAAGCCAGAAAGTAAAAAGCAGCCCTTAGGCTGCTTTAAATAATCATTAAACGCTGAAGCTGGCTCCGCAGCCGCAGGTAGTTGTAGCATTCGGGTTATTCACCAGAAACCGTGAACCCTCCAGGCCATCCACGTAATCAACCGTGCCGCCCACCAGGTACTGTAGACTCATAGGGTCAACCACCAGGGTGACCTCGTTCTTTTCAATGGCCATATCGCCTTCGTTCACTTTCTCGTCGAAAGTAAAACCGTACTGAAAGCCCGAACAACCGCCGCCGGTAACATAGACCCGCAGCTTCAGGTTCGGATTTTCTTCTTCTTCCACCAATTCGCGAACTTTTAATGCAGCCGCGTCTGAAAAATCAATGGGTAACGCCATTTCTACTGACATATTCACCTCAATCCTGGGCCGACATCACTCGGCAATTAATTGCGTTATTATCTAATACCTGAGTAAATACATCAACTATTGTCAGCCGTGTTCTGACCGCGGCTGACCAGTAAATACACCACGCTTTCTATACGCAGTCTGCTCGAGGTGGGTTTACTGTCGCCGGGTTTATGACTAAATTTGACAGACAGGCTGAAGAAGGTGATTGCCGTGCGTCGTATTTTATTCCTTGTTATCGCAGTATTTGTTACCGGGTGTACCTCCAATGTAACCCGCTCAACCTTAAGCGGGGATTATAAAACCCTGGCCGATAAAGGGCAGCAAACGCCGGAACTGTTATCACTGCCCACCAATGAGCTGTGGGCCTATTGCCAGAGCTTTGTGAAGAGCCGGGTATTTACCCCCATTGATGGATGCTTTAACGAGCTCGATAAACGCTTTAAAGACGCCGATGACACCCTGCTGTATATGGTACAGGGCTGGTTTGATACGCAGTTTATTGCCCCCGGTGCATTTGGTGAGGGCATGCTTACCGAACTGAAACTCGAAACGGCGATGGCCAGAGGCAATATCAAGAACACCGAAAGTCTTGCAAACTCACTTTACAACCTGACCACCACCTACGCCTATCCGCTGGCGGTCACCAACACCGACTATGCCGAAAGATACCCGCAAATTGCCGGCTACGATGAAAGTGGCTATAGCAATATCTACCGCCTGAAACATCAGGTGCTGGCACTTGGTATGCTGGGCTTGATGGCGGCCCGCAATAACGAACCTGAACTCGCCAGCCGTTATGCCAGTGAGATCGCCGCCATAGACGCGTCATCAACCAATGCCGCACAGTGGCGACTGCCCCAGGCCAAAGCGCTGTGGCTGGGCCGCATCTATCTGACCCTTGGCGATTTTGAGAAGGCCTATCAGGCTTCCATTATCGAGAAGAACGCCATGTATGAATTTCTCGACGGCCTGACGACCGCGCTCGATGTGATTGGCCCGATAATGTATGCCGCCATGGTAGATGCTTACGGCGACACCGACTATAAAACCGCATTAAATTTTACCGCTGAGTTTGAACCGCGTTTTATGCGCCATCAGGCAGAGCTTGAAACTGGCCGCCTCGCCGCGGCACAGGAAGGGTATCAGGCCATTATTAACGAGCCTAAGGTAAAAGGCTTCGGCACCGTGTACTGGCAGGCACTTTATGGCCTGGGCCGCATTGCCGACTTACAGGGCAACAACAGTCAGGCTATCAATTATTACCAGCGAGCCATTGAGGTTATTGAACGACAGCGCAAGAGCATGGATACCGAAGCCGGGCGCATTGGTTTTGTTAACGACAAGCAGGCCGTGTACGGTGATATGGTGTCGTTACTGGTGAAGGAACAGCGCTTTAACGAGGCCTACAACTATGTGGAACGTGCCAAGGCCCGCGCCCTGGTGGATTTACTCGCCACCAAACAGCGCTTTGGCAGCCAGCTACCGCCCGCCGCCGAACAAGCTCTTACGTCTTTACAGTCTATCGAACAACAAGCGCTAGTGAACGATAGCGGCATCACCAATGAAGCCACTCGCGGCATTGCCGTGCAATTAAAAGCTATAGAACAAACTACGCCGCAGCTTGCTTCACTGCTCACCGTATCACCGCCTTCGCTGTCCTCGATACAAAACCGCTTAGGCAAACAGGAAACCCTGCTGCTGTATTTTTTCAGTCAGGGGCGGCAGCCGGAGTTATTTGCTTTTGTGGTAACGGCCTCATCTATCGCCGTGCATTCTCAGCCGTTACCGGCACTTGAAGAGTCCATTACAGCCCTGCGGGATGCTATTAACCGGGGTGACGGCGATGCCTGGCAAAAAGAGGCGGCGCAGCTTTACAGCCATTTAATTGCGCCGGTCGCCAATAAACTCAACGCGGCCGGAACGCTCACCGTTGTGCCCCACGGCGCGCTTCACTATCTGCCGTTTACTATTCTTACCGCCCCTGATGGTCGCCTGCTTGGTGAGCAATTTAACTTGCGCTTGCTGCCTGCTGCCTCGGTATTGCAATTTGTCGATGAGAAGGTGGCCGGCGAGCAGTTGCTGGCTCTGGCTAACCCGGATTTAAACGCGCCGGAATTGGATTTGCCCGGCGCTCAGCGTGAAGCACATCAGATCAGTAAACTCTGGCCACAAAGTCAGATTTACAGCCGCACACAAGCGTCTGAAAGTTTATTAAAACAACAGTCGGCGAATTTTCAGATTATCCACCTGGCCTCGCATGGTGTGTTTAATCCTGATGCGCCGTTGCAGTCGCGGTTGTTTCTGGCTGCCGACGCTGCCAACGATGGTATGCTAACCGTGCCTGAAATTTACGATTTAAATTTAGATGCCAACCTGGTGGTCCTGTCGGCCTGCGAAACGGGTTTAGGCGATATCTCGGCCGGTGATGATTTGGTGGGCTTAAACCGGGGTTTTCTGTTTGCCGGAGCCAACGGTATTGTCAGTAGCCTGTGGCAGGTGCCCGACGAAGCCACCAGCTATCTGATGGGCCGTTTTTATACTTATTTGCAGTCTGAGGCACCGAGTTCAGCCCTGGCAGCCGCGCAGCAGGATACCCGCGCGCTTTACCCGCATCCCTTTTACTGGGCCGCGTTTCAACTAACCGGCGGGCAATAAGCCGCCGCTAAAAAGGAGTTTTGGCCTTGGCCAGCGAAGACATCGCCACGCAATATGAACAATCAGGTTTCGTGTACCAGCCTGCTTTTCTTGACCAACATGAACTTGAGCAATTGCGCCGGATCACCGCGCGCTTTCACCAGCACTGGCTGCAGGAAAATCAAAATTTTTACCGGCAACGGGCGATTAACTCAGCCTACCTTACCCATGCGGAGCGTATATCAGACGAAGACCGGCAAGCAATGTTCAGCATTATTGGTTCTGCCAGAATGGCGTCAATGGTAAAGCCTTTGCTGCCTGATGGTGCCGCATTTATGAATACCCAGTTGTTTTTTGACCCGCATAATCCGCAGCAGAAAAATTACTGGCATCGGGACACCCAGTACCTTTACTCACCCGAGGAAGAACAGGCTCAGCTTGGCTCTACCCGTGTATTGCATTACCGCTTAGCGCTGTATGATGAACCGGGGATTGAGCTTATCCCTGGTTCGCACAATCAATGGGACAGTCCGGAAGAACTCGACGTCCGTTTGGCCCGCAATGGCCGCGAGTCCTATCACGATTTACCCCGTGGGCAGCAAGTACCATTGAACGCCGGCGACTTGCTGATTTTCGATGCGTCGATGATGCATCGCGGGTTATACGGCAATAATCGTTTTGCGCTGGATGTGCTGTTTTGCGAAGTGCGTCAGGATCTGCTGCAACATGTGGACGCAAACTGTCTGCCCGGCGAGGTTATCCTCAGCGAAATCGACTACCCGGCGCCTTTTGCAGCCAGCCGCAACGCCCTACGACAAACTCCGTAACAATTTATCCCGGCACGGATATTTCACCGCTTTTCGGCAGTGGTATAGTAGAGCTACGTCAATCCCGGTTAAGTAACGTTACTACTATGGAACATCCGTCAGTCACTAATAACCCGCTTTATTCACAGGAGCTGCCCTGTCTGGGTGAACTACCAAGCGAAGCGATCTCACCCGGTTACCGCAGACTGAACCTGACGGTCACGGTAGTTATTTCGCTGCTGGTGTTTACGGTACTGCTGATTGTGGCTTATCAGCCCTGGTTTACTCTGCCGGTAAAACTGGAATTTTCCTTAGGCGTTGCCGGTGCGATCACTGCCCTGCTTGGTGGCCTGATATTTACTTACCACTTTTTTGCCGATCGGCTGATTTACTACACCCTGCGAGAGCAGGACATCGTCCTGTTTAAAGGATTGATTTTTAAAAAGGTCATCTGTCAGCCCATGTTACGGATCCAGCATATTGATATTCAACGGGGGCCTCTGGAGCGCCTGGCGGGATTGGCAACACTGAAAGTCTATTCCGCCGGCGGCAGCGACCATACGCTGGCGATTCCGGGTCTGCCCGAAGAGACGGCCGAGAAAATGCGCCAGTTTGTGTTAAACCATTCAGACCTCACCAGGGAGTAGTCGTGACAACCCCAACAGAGTCTGTACAGACAACATCAACACAGTGGCAGCGGTTATCACCCTGGTCGGTTTTACATTTTTTGTTTTTACAGTTGAGGCAGTCGGTTAGCTTTGCCATCTACGTTATTCCTGCCTACGTGGTGGGCGGTCATAAACTGATTGATTCTGAGTACTTTCCCTTGTTGCTACTGGCAATGGGTGCGGGCTGGGCTATTTCGTCGGTGCTCAAGTATTACTTTTTTCAGTTTACGGTAACGGATAAAGGCATAGCCATCCGTTCCGGTGTACTGGACCGAACTTTTACCGATTTGCCCTATGAGCGGATCCAGAATGTGAAGTTCGATCAGCCCTTTTATTTTCGCTTTAATGATTTACGTATCGTCACTCTGGACACAGCTGGCTCAGCTAAACAGGAAGCCCACTTTGCCGGGGTGACCTCAGCATACGCGCAGTTTGTTAAAGAAACAGTAATGCGCGCACATCGCCAGCAATCGGCAACCACTACAGAAGAATCACTATCCTCAACTGCCACCGACGAACAGCTACTTAACGAACGCTCCATTCGCGACCTTATTTTACATGGCATTACCAATAACCGGGTGTGGATTGTGCTGGGCACCCTGGCGCCTTTTTATGAGCAAATCTCCGGGTTTATTTTTCGCCAGATGAATGCCCTGCGCCCGCAGGCGGAAGCCTGGCTTGGTGAGCAAGTGGTGGCGTTATGGTATGTGGGAGTAATGAGCGTGCTCATTGCCATTGTACTGCTGATCCTGATGGCCCTCTTCTCTATTGGAGGCAGTGTACTGATGTTTTACGGCTACCGCCTTACCCGGCAAGGGGATAAATACATTCGCAACAGTGGTCTGCTGAATCGCCAGGAAGTCAGTATGAAACGCACGCGGGTACAAATAGCCCGTCAGCAACAAGACTGGCTCGACCGGCTACTCGGCAGGGTAAACCTTTATTTTGAACAAAATGTCACCGGCCGGACCAACCCCAACGAACTCAAGGCCACCCATAAACTGCTGGTGCCATCAGTGACCGTTGCCGAATCGGATGAGCTTACCAGCAACGTCTTTTCGGCGCAGCAGGCCCGGCACATGAACTTTGAGCCAATTCACATACGCTTCTTCTGGCGTCAGTTGATGCTGTGGATCCTGCCTCTGACGGTTCTGGCGAGCATTGTCAGCTTTAAAGTCCTTGGCGTCACGGGCGCGTTACCACCACTGCTGATATTAAGTGCTATGGTCACCCTGACCTACCTTCGCTGGCAGCGCTGGGGGATTGCCAGTGACGCTACCTACATTTACGTTCGCAAAGGCATCATTGGCATCGACTACTGGTGTTTCCCGTTGGCTAAGGTGCAACAGGTTGAGGTAAGACAGAGTCTGTTTATGCGCCGTCGGCGGCTCAGCACCTTAGGTTTTGTGCTGGCCAGTGGCAGAGTAAAAATCCCCTTTGTTGCCACTGATTTTGCCTCACCGCTGATTGAAAGGGTATTGTATGAAGTCGAGGTGAAAAAGCCCGGCTGGATGTAACTTACCTAAGCGAAGAGGGGGGTGTCTTACTGGTCGGCTACCAGAAGAGCCTGCCAGTTGTAGCTACGCTGGTAGTCACCCCGGCGCCGTTTATACTGATAAACCGTGGTAGTAAACTCGATGCTTTCGGGCTCGAAATTTTCCGGCAGTTGCAGGTATAAGGTGACTGGCTGGAAATATTTAAAGCCGTACGTCACATTGCCCTCAGGCAAAATTGCATTGTCATCAGAGGTAAGAATGCGATGTTTACCATTTTGGATGCCGGTAACCGCGACTTTAAGATCGCCACGAACAATAGCGCTGACTGCGCGTTGCTGCAGTAACACCATGGTCGCTTTAAAATAGCCATCCGTTGTGGTCTCAAAGAGTTCCAGACCATCAATAAAAAAGCCGTCCTGAGTGGTTTCTGGCGCTACTACATGCTGATAAAACGCTTTATCTTTTTGCAGATTAAACACCACTTCTTCCAGACGCACCACTTCCTGCTTAAGTTGCTCGGCACGCATTTCGGCCAGTTCCAGCTTTATATCCAGCTGATTAGCCTGGGTCTGGAGTTGTTCATTCTCTGTTTGCAGGTTGCTGATGGAATGTTGCAGTTGCCGGGTTTCATCAACTAACTGGCCACGGTCTGCGTTGGCAAGAAACATCCCGAATACCAGCATGGCCAGCAGACTGGCGCCTAACAGCAGAACGGTGCGGGTCTGACCCAGTTTCTGAGGTATTTCAGATAAGTGCATGGCAATCACTGTGGAACTAAAAACCGAACTTTGCCCGTTTTACCGCAATTATTCAAATATTCCTCGGTTTATGCCCACCATTGGCAGGCCATTACTTTGCAAACCAACTACTTGTGATACTATTTAGTTATTCCTTACCGGCTTTCCTAATTTATGCAATTGCGCGCACTGCGACAAGAACTGGCTCACCCCCGCACCTCCGTTCAGGTATGCTTGCTGGGGATCATTGCCGGTGTTACGTCGGCGCTGCTGATTGTGCTTTTTCGTTTAGGCATCGACTGGTTACAATCTTCCGGCGTTAGTCTGCTACAACAGTGGGGATTGAGCGCTAAATGGGTGTGGGTAGTCCTGCCCGTTTCAGCCGTAATATTTATTCTGCTGATTGCTTTTCTGACCGGTTTTAAGCATTACCGGCTGGGCATTCCTTTTGTTATTCACCGCGTAAAGCAACACTACGGCCATATCCCCTGGCGCACCACCGTGAATCAGTTTTTTGGCGGTATGCTGGCACTGGCTGGCGGTTTTGTCGTCGGCCGTGAAGGGCCATCGGTTCATCTTGGCGCGGCCGGCAGCAGTTTGTTTGGTCAGGCGCTCAAATTGCCGCATAACAGTATTCGTACGCTGGCCGGTTGCGGCATTGCAGCAGGTATATCAGCCTCTTTTAATACTCCCTTTGCGGCGGTCATTTTTGTCATGGAAGTGGTATTAAGAGAATATAAAATCCACGTTTTTGTACCGGTAATGCTGGCAGCAGCCTGTGGCTCGGTAATCACCCGCATCGTATTTGGTGAAGGCAACGAGCTGGCCTACTTTTCTTTTTCATCGTTTAGCCAGTGGTTGTATCTGTATCTGATTGTATTTGGCTGTCTGCTGGGCGTACTGGCTACGTTATTTAATCAGTTGCTGATGTCGGTGATGAGATTCTTTCGCAAGGTTTCCATGGTTTGGCGGTTGTTACTCGCCGGGCTCCTAACGGCAATTGGCGGCGCATTATTACCCGAAGCTCTTGGCGCCAGTTTCGAGGACGTCAACGCGTTGTTCTCTACCCATCCAACGGCGCTGATCCTGCTTGAAATTCTGTTAATGAAATTCCTGCTCGCCACCTTCGCAATAGGCCTTGGTATTCCAGGCGGTATTATTGGCCCGGTAATGGTGCTGGGTATGTTGTCTGGTGCTGTTTTGTTGCTGCCCGTGGCACACTGGTTACCTCTGGAAGACTTTACCTCCAGCTTTGCCCTGCTTGGCATAGCCGGTATGCTTACCGCGGTATTGCACGCCCCGCTGGCCGCGCTGTCGGCGGTAATGGAGTTATCTTACCGGCCGGAGATCATCTTACCCGCTATATTAGTAATTGTGCCGGCTTATGTCACTGCTACGCAGTTTTTAGGTAACCGCTCTATTTTTATTCAGCAACTGGATTTCCAGAAACTGCCCTATGCCATTACCTCGATTCGCGAGGCACTGGAGAAAACCGGCGTTCTGGCCGCCATGGAAAGGGACTTTAAGCTCTTTTATGATGCACCGGAAGCGGCACTGGAAAAAGTACTGTCGAATAATCCGACCCAAACCGTTATTCAGCAAAAACGCTTTGAGCAGGATATTAACTACTCCTGGGTGCACTATGATGTCAGTTTGGATCGCCACGCTCACCCCATTAGTTATCAGGCGATGCAGGGCGTATCAGCCCAGGCCACCCTGGCGGAAGTCTATGAATTGTTGAAAAGTACCCGCTCCGGTGCGGTGTATATATTTGAGGATGATCCGGCCAAACTCACCGGCGTAATTACCTGGAACCGGTTGCAGAGTTTCCTGCAACGCGCCCAGTTTTAATAAGAGAAAAGAGAATGACAATACTGTGGTTAAAAGCCCTGCACATTTTTTTTATGGTGGCCTGGTTTGCCGGTATCTTTTATTTACCCCGCTTGTTTGTTTACCATGCTGAGACCGACGAACAGGCGGTTAAAGACCAGTTTAAAGTGATGGAACGTCGCCTGTGGCTGTTTGTTACCCCTTTTGCGCTGTTGACCTTGGTATTTGGCCTGGCTCTCATCTACACTTATGGCTATGCATGGTTTGCCGCATCGACCTGGTTGCATATCAAGATAGTGCTGGTGACTTTGCTGTACGTTTATCACTTTTACCTGTGGTCACTGGTTAAACAATTTGCAGCCGATAAGATCACGCATTCGTCGCGCTATTTCCGTATTTTAAATGAAGCACCTGTACTGATTTTGCTCGCCGTGGTATTACTGGCGGTGGTAAAATTTATTTAGGGCAAAATGGTTTAAGCCCTGCTAACCCACACACCCAAATGGAAGTCTGGTGTTTAAAAGGACCAATTTAAATGGATGTAAATAACCAACTGCTAAAGGAACTTCTGCATAAGACCGACATTGCCTTTCGCGCCCTGATGGATGAGCCAGGGTGTTCTGAACGCCAGTCGGCCTACGACGAGGCAAAGATGGAACTTGATCGCTACGTGGTTAAGTTTCGCGAACAACTCCAGTACCGTAATAGTCAGAAAGTCCGCTAAGCGCTATTCTCCGGTTGTCTTTGGGACTACCTCAAACTGATTCGGCAGAACCTGCACTAATTCGCCGCTGATCGCTACGTATTCTCTTAACATAGGTGGCAAACTGGCTGCCAGCCGAGGCAGTCCGTCGGTGAGTTCCTGGCGCTTTTCAGGCGATGTTTGTTGCAACCTCGATTGCGGATCGGCCAGCGTAGTAAATAGCTTTAAACAGCGGTTGAGCCGGCCAGACAGCGCTGGCAAATCCAACGTTTGCTCACTCATTTGCCACGCTTGTTGCCATTGTTTTTCCAGTTGCTGATGCGCGGTAAGCAGGCCTTTCAGCCACTGTTGCAGCCCATTGCCGTGCCACTGGTACTCTTCAGGCAGTAAACGCTCCTCTTTACGCATGCTGTCCAGCGTATCCCGTAACCGGCCCATCAGGTAATCGGCCAGCTCATCGGCCTGCTGCTTGCTGATAGCGGTATTCGCATCGGCCCGGATCGCCCAGGGCATCCACTGCTCAGGCATGGGGATTTCCGGGCAGGCCGCGACGCCAAAAATAAGCCCTTCCAGATACGCCTGTTCTGGTAGTACCGCTACCATTGCCAGTTTTTCATAGTCAGTTTTGCTGCCAACCATGCCATTCCCCTGAGATACTAAATGGTGTTAATGTACTTTATACCAATCCGCATAGAAGTTTACCCTCTCAGAGTGAGACAAAAC
>TARA_B100000963_G_scaffold362045_1_pt1 | contig 55179 bp, 49 predicted proteins | sample TARA_B100000963 | Tara Oceans TARA_B100000963 (sample SAMEA2622097) | marine metagenome | biome: marine biome (ENVO:00000447); feature: surface water layer (ENVO:00002042); material: "saline water (ENVO:00002010), including plankton (ENVO:xxxxxxxx)" | depth 5 m | reverse complement strand
GGAACCACCAAACCTGTGCAACCAAGCCTAGCCAGAAAGCCTGACAGAATTGCTGAGTGGGCAAACTTCTATGCGGATTGGTATTATTAACTGGCGCTGAATTCCACCTCGTAGCCGGCATATTTACGAATATTAATTACCCGATCACCATCGAGCATCCAGTACTGGCCTTTGATGCCGGTTAATACGCCGCTGAATTCCGGGGTTTTGTCCAGGTTAATGGATTTAATCTTAACCGGGTAGTCCTCAACCGGATAGCCGATTTCATGGCTTACATCATCCACGCTAGTTACCGCCTGTATCCCTTTATCGCCGGTAATCTGAGCTAAATCATCGGCCAGTTTTTCGAGCATCTGATGTTTCAGAGCAATCAGGTCCTGTTGGTCTGGTTGCCCTTTAAGCATGGTGCGCCAGTTGGTTTTATCACCAATATACTGCGTACATAGTTGTTCAACCTTGCCGCTGGTGAGCCGGTCGGGCACTCTTAACATAACCGTTGCCTGGCTGGCACCCTGATCGATCCAGCGGCTGGATATGCCGTCGGTGACGTGGCGGGTAATACCCACTTTCAGGTTGCCAGTATTGGCCAGATAGACAAAGTGGTCGGAAAAGCAGTTTTCTTCTCCCCACTCAGGCTCGCGGCAGGTGCCTTCGTGGTAGTGGCACTTTTCTGGTTTGATAATACAGGTATCGCACTGGGCCAGTGAGATCACGCAGGGATAACAATAGCCCTGATTAAAGCTTTTTTTGGTTTTACGCTGGCAATGGGTGCAAAAAATATTGCCTGTGTACGCTACGCTGACCGATTTGCCGATCAGCGGATTCATGGCGACCGAATCGTCACCTACCGGCAATTCGTAGTGAGCCACGTGGTCAGCATCGGTGCTGACGCGCATCTTTCTGAGAGTTCCTGAATACTGCATGTTTGTGTGTTCCTGTTAATTACTCAGTTCACCCTGCAAGCTCTGGCCAAGCTGGCCTTTAAGCTCGTCGAATGACAGTGACTGGCTGAGCAGGTAATGTAATTTTGCTAACGTGGCTTCCGGCGTCATGTCAAAACCGGAAACTACCCCAGCCTGAGAGAGGCCGTGCCCGGTTTTATAACCGCCCATATTAACCCGGCCTTTAAAACACTGGGTGCAGTTAACCACCACAATTTCTCTGGCCGCCGCGGTTTCCAGCTGGGTTAGCAGTTGTTTGTTCTGAGGCGCGTTACCTACGCCATAACTAAGCAAGATGAGCGCATTAACCGGCTGTTGTAAGGTATTCTCAATCACCATAGGTGAGATCCCCGGATACAGACTCACCAAACCAATGGGTTGAGCGGTTACCTTGCTTACTTTCAGTTCGGTATTGTCAGGCTCGGCAATTTTGCCCGCTTTAACGCGGATATTAATACCCGCTTCAAGCAGAGGCGGGAAGTTGGGAGAGTCGAACGCATCGAAGCCATCTGCATCTACTTTGCGGCTGCGGTTACCGCGAACCAGCTTGTTATTAAAAAACAGGCTGACTTCAGCAATAGGGTAATTGGCGGCAATGTACAGTGCATTTAATAAATTCACCTGACCATCAGAGCGCAGTTCCGCCAGCGGAATTTGCGAGCCGGTAACAATAACCGGTTTACTCAGCCCCTGCAGCATAAAGCTCAGTGCAGAGGCGGTATAAGCCATGGTATCGGTGCCGTGAAGGATGATAAAACCATCAAACTTGTGATAATTCGCCGCGATATCATCGGCGATAAATTGCCAGTCGGCGGGGCTCATGTCTGACGAGTCCATCAGTTCGTCATATTCACGTAGCGTGAATTGTGGCATCTCCGGGCGATGAAATTCCGGCATCGATGCCAGAGTTTTGGCCAGGAAGCCAGCCGCTGGCACATAGCCCTGGGATGAAGGCCGCATACCGATGGTACCGCCGGTATAGGCAATGTAAATCTGTTTACGCATGGTTTTACCATAAACTACTGTCATTGGTGTGATTGTAACAAGGGATTGGTGGTTGGCTAAATGCTTAATGTCGCTTTAGTTAATTGATGAGTTCACAATGGTGAAAAGTTAACTGATAATAAATACAATTTTTGCAGTAATAGCAGGGAAAAGGATGAATAATAACGGATCTTTGGTGTGTGTCGGGCCAGGCATGATACTCGGGGCACATATTACGGAGCGCTGTAAAAATCATATCCAGCAGGCCGATGTGGTGTTTACCAGTTGTCATCCGGTGATTGAGAGGTGGCTGGCGACGCTCAACCCCTGTACCCATTCGTTACAGCATTTTTATGCCGAAAATAAGGATCGTCGCAATACCTACCGCCAGATGCAGGACGCTTTGCTCGAAGAGGTTCGAAATAATAAAAAAGTCGTTGGCGTCTTTTATGGTCACCCGGGGGTGTTTGCTCAGGTGCCTCACCGGTCTATTCAACAGGCTATTGATGAAGGTTATCAGGCGTGGATGGAGCCGGGTATTTCAGCCGACGCCTGCTTGTATGCTGATATGGGCATCGACCCCGGGGCATATGGCTGTCAGCAGTTTGAGGCAAGTCAATTTATGTTTTATCAACGCCAGCTCGATCCCAGTGCCTATGTTATATTGTGGCAATTGGGTCATGCTGGTGACTTATCTCTCACGCCGCGTCTGACCGGTGCGCCGGAAAGACAGGTATTGGTTGATATGCTGCTTGAGTATTATGCGCCTTCACATCAGGTAGCGATATATGAGTCACCTTTTTTGCCTACTCAGCAACCGCGGATCATCTGGCAACGCCTGGAGGAACTGCCTGAGGCGAATATTTCTTTAATTTCGACGCTGGTGATCCCGCCCGGGCGGCGGTTAATCCCGAATGATGAAATTGTCACACGATTAAAGTCGATTTATCCGCCGTCACATGATAAAAATACAGCTAAAGCAGAAGGCTGATAATAAGGAGCAAACTATGGGTGCAATCTCTCTGTTAGAAAAATTAGGTGCCGCCCCGAGCCTGAATATCAATGATTTATCGCCAGCAGAGCGCGCCGAAGTGGAGCAACTGTTAGCCACCCTGGCGCAGGAAAAAAACAACCCTACGCTTTCTATTAATGAGCCGACCGACCCGGATGACGACGATAACGTTCCATCCGAAGAGCCAGCTAAAGACGCTTAAACTGATTTTCCAACAACAGTAAGGTAAGAACGGTACAGATGCGACGTTTTTTTTGGTTCGGTTTTCTTCTGTGCGTGAGTTGGCCTGTATTGAGTTCAGAGCATATTGATAAGCTGCGGCATATCGATAGTGTTCGCCTCTCCGATCACCAAACGGCGAAAGCCGAACTGGCGAGTATTCCGGTGTCGGCTCTGGATACTGATGAAGTGCACTACTACCGCTATCTGCAATGTTTAATCCTAACCGTAGATAGTGAACTCACCGATATTATCGCCCGTTACGATAGCCTGCTGGAAGAATCGGTGCAGCCCGAGTTACAGATCCGCGTGCTGGGCTCGCTGATTAATTTACTTGGCGTAAAGCGCGACTGGAAAAGTGGCTTGCAACGGGTTGAGGAATTGTTAGCCCTGTTGCAGGAAATCCCGGATTCCACCTACAAGCCTGATGCCTATCTGAACCTTGCCCACTTTCACCTGAATATTGGCCAACCCGAAACCGCATTGCACTTTGCTGAAAGAGCATTCTCCAGTGAAACCTTAGTGCCACGTATTCGCTGCGGTTTGCATCTGGTGGTTATTTCAACCAAGTCCAAATTGCAACTCGATTCTCTTAACCTTGCTGAGTTCACTGAGGCAGACCGGGTTTGTAATAATGCTGGTCAGAATTACACCATTGTTAATATCAACATCTGGAAAGCTAAGTGGTTGTTACAACAGAACCGCCTCGATGAAGCGCAGACGGTGCTGACGACCACGTTGATGAAAGCCGAAAACTTTCCTGCCAGCGGGCAGTTGATCGAAATTTACAGTTTGTTTGCCATGGTTTACTGGGCTAATGAGGAGTATGACAACGCCAGTGTTTACGCCGATAAAGTCATGGCAGTGGAGTTTAAGGAAGATTTCCCACAGCCGCTCATTGACACCTATGACATTAAACGGCAACTGTCGAACGCAATGGCAATTACCAACAGGCCTACCAGTATCTGACAACCCGTCAGCAACTGGAACAGAATATGTACGAACGGCAACTGGCGGATGAAATTGCTATCCAGCAGGCCCGTTTTGACATTGATGCCAAACAAAGTGAAATAGAGCTACTGGATAAACAGAATGATTTGCTAAAAGCTGAATCTATGCTCATCAATGAGCGTTTGGAAAATTCATTACTGGCACTGGCGTTGGTATCGATTCTGTTGTCATCGTTGTTATTCTGGTCGTATCGCAGCCGTAAAGTGCAGTCAAAATTAAAGATGTTTGCACAAACTGACGCGCTAACGCAGATTGCTAATCGTGGCCACTTTACCGATTGTCTGACCGAAAAGTTAACTCAGGCACAGAAAAACGGCAGCCTGGTTGGTTTGATCCTGCTCGACCTTGACCATTTTAAAAATATTAATGACACCTATGGCCATCAGGTCGGGGACTGGGCGTTAATTCAAACCGCTAAAGCCATTAAAGAAAGTGCTGGCGAAGATGCTATTGTGGGCAGGTTAGGCGGCGAAGAGTTCGGAGCGGTGATCACCGGTAAGCTGGAAGGTGAAATCATGCACATTGCCGAACGTTGCCGGCTGGCGATTGAGAACATTCAGTCAACCATGAGCGAGTATCAATTTAAGTTAACCGTGAGTGCCGGCGTAAGTAATTCTTCCCAGGCAGGTTATAAGCTTGAAAACCTTTATGCTGCAGCTGATTTAGCACTCTATCAGTCCAAACATTACGGCCGCAACCGGGTTTACGAATACTCGTCTACGTTGGTAGGTTAATTCTTTATATATACTGCTATATTTACCCCTGCGAGCGTGCCTAGCTAGCATCGTAAACTGCGCGGGTTTTTTCCTTAGCTATCCGTGCAATGATTAATAAGTCCGTCTGTCTGAGGTTAAGGCAAGTTATTTGGTATTGCGAGTAAGTTCCAGGGCGTTATTGCAACTATCCGGTGTCATCGGGTTGCTGATAATAATGCTTTCGTTGCCGGTCAGCGCAACTGAAACCCCAGCACAGTTGTTGGCGCAAGCCGACACGCTGCGAGTTAGCGATCCCGCCAGGTCACGGCAGATTTTACAGGCACTAAATAATCAGTCTTTAACGCCGGCTGAACAGGATTACCGGGATTATCTGTTGGGATTTCATGCTGCAATAGCCAGTGATTCTAACCGCGCAGTTAGCATTATAGAGCCTATAAGTCGCAGGCACCCGGCTGATGAGCTTGGCTTACGCGCCAGAGCTACATTACTCAGCATTTACTATGGTTATCGGGAATGGTCGGAGGGCTTGCTGCTTTCTGCCGAACTAAAGGAACTGTTAGGCCAATTACCGCGGAACAATACCTGGTACACCGCTAATCTCAGCGTGTTGATGTATTATATCAACCTGCAGATGTATAACGAGGCGCTTCAGTTACTTGAACGTGTTACTGGCTCTGAACTAGCCCAGGTGAAAGGCGAGATGCGCTGCCGCTACATTGGGCAGGAGTTCAGTGCTCAGAAGGGACTCGATATTAATGCAATTACACCTCGGTGGCTGGCAACACTGGAAGCTGCTTGTCTGTCGCTGCCAAAAACACTTTATACCATTGAACCCTTTCTGAACTGGACACGGTATTTACTCGATTCCGGGCAGTATGAGGCTGTTTTAGCTGCTATCAGTCGTTATGAAAAGGGCGTTAAAGCACTCAACTATTTTTACTATTGGGTTGTGCTTAAAAACATTGAAGCCCGGGCTCTCTATGCATTAGGCCAATACGATGAAGCTGAAGCGAAAATAGACCCGATACTGTCACGGCCGGAGATGGCAGACTATTCAGAAGGGCTGGTCACCGCAGCCGCGCTTAAAGCGAATATCCGCAAACAGCTACATGATTACGAGCAGGCCTACCACTGGCAGCAGGTAGCCATTGAAAGTGAAAAAAGTCAAAACCGCCTGGCTGCTACCAAACAGCAGGCGGTAAATCATGCCAAGGCGAATTTGCGTCAGAAAGGAAAAGAGCTTCGCCTGCTATCCAGTAGTCAGGCATTGCTGGCTAATCAGCTTGCCCGGGCTGAACAAAATGTTATCGGCACTTATTTACTTATTGCGCTGGCAGCTTCGCTGGTGTTTATCACGGTTTTCAGTATTCGTAAATTGCAAAAGCAGCAGCAACTTCTGGTCAGGCTCGCCTCAAAGGATTCGCTTACCGGGCTCGATAACCGCCGTGAATTTATACAGGTCACGCAACAGGCACTGCGCAGCAATGACATTGAAGAGCCGCTCAGCCTGATCATGTTTGACCTGGATAACCTGAAATGGATTAACGATAACTATGGCCATCAGGCCGGCGATTGGGTGCTAAGTGAAGTTGGCAAAATCCTCATCGCGCGCCTGGCAGAAAGCACAGTCAGTTGTGCACGGGTCGGCGGGGAAGAATTTGTTCTGTGTTTAAAGGGCACGGAAGTCAATCTGGCGCTGGCCTATTGTAACGACATTCAAAGCTGGTTGGCCGGGATTGATACTAAAGCGAAACTGGACGGTTTGCAGCTCAGTGCCAGTTTTGGGGTGTGCGATACCAATCAGGTGGGTAAACAGCTGGACTCACTAATCAGCGGCGCCGATCTCGCTATGTATAAAGCGAAAAAAGCCGGACGCCGCCAGGCTGTTAAATATCCGATGGAGCAGGGCAGTAAAGAAGAGTCTATTTAACCTCTTCTCCTGCCGCCTGACGGTCGGCATGATAACTTGAACGTACCATTGGGCCACACGCGGCATGGGTAAAGCCTAACGCCTTGGCGGTATCGCCAAGCGCATTAAATTCATCCGGGTGCACATAGCGTTTTACCGGGAAGTGGTGACGGCTCGGCTGCAGGTACTGACCCAGTGTGAGCATCTCCACATCGTGCGCACGCAGGTCTTTAAGAACCTCAGCAATTTCTTCCTGACTCTCCCCCATTCCCATCATCAAACCAGATTTGGTTGGCACGTCAGGATGCTGAGCTTTGAATTTCTTGAGTAAGTCGAGTGACCACTGGTAATTAGCTCCTGGACGGCATTCGCGGTACAAACGCGGAATGGTCTCCAGGTTATGGTTAAACACATCCGGTGGCGTATCTTTAAAGATCTCCAGCGCACGGTCCATACGGCCACGGAAGTCCGGTACCAGCACTTCAATTTTGGTCGCCGGGCTGTGTTCACGAATAGCTTTTATACAATCCACAAAGTGCTGAGCACCGCCATCACGCAAGTCATCACGGTCTACTGAGGTGATCACCACGTATTTCAGCGCCATTTCTTTAATAGTGGTGGCCAGTTTAAGCGGCTCTTCGGCGCTTGGTGGCAGCGGTTTACCATGGGCAACATCACAAAACGGGCAACGGCGGGTACAGATGTCCCCCAGAATCATAAACGTGGCAGTACCATGATTGAAACATTCCGCCAGGTTCGGGCAGCTTGCTTCTTCACAGACCGAGTGCAGATTATTTTTGCGCAGGGTCTGCTTGATGTGATCGATCCGGTCAGTGGTGCGAGGCAGCTTTATTTTGATCCATTCCGGCTTACGGAGCATTTCCTCTTTCTCAGTCGGAACGATGGTAACCGGAATGTGCCTGACCTTTTCATCATCGCGGAGTTTTACTCCGGCTTTTGCCTTTACGTTACTCATTAAAGCCTTCTATTGTTTGCAAATTGGGCAGAGCGAGTTTGGCCTGTAAATGGCTAAGCATCAGCTCTGTCGCTTCTTGAATATTATCGGGCCCGCCAAGACGGGCACAGTCTGTCATGGCCATACCCTGGTAGCCACAGGGATTGATTCGCTCAAAAGGCGCCAGGTCCATATTAACGTTGAGTGCCAGACCGTGAAAAGAGCAGCCTTTACGGATCCGCAAGCCCAGTGAACATATTTTTTCACCGTTAACATATACGCCAGGCGCATCGGGCCGCGCATTAGCGGTAATGTTGTGGTCTGCCAGCGTGGCGACTACTGCGTCTTCCATCGCGCTTACCAGCTCGCGAACGCCCATCTTACGGCGCCTGACATTGAGCATCAGATAGATAACTAACTGGCCTGGTCCGTGATAGGTGACCTGTCCGCCACGGTCAACCTGCACTACCGGGATATCACCGGGCATCAAAATGTGCTCAGCTTTACCGGCCTGACCCTGGGTAAACACCGGCTCGTGTTCAACCAGCCATATTTCGTCGGCGTCTTCAGCGGTACGCTGATCAGTGAAGGTTTGCATAGCCTGCCAGACCGGCTCATAAGTTCGCTTGCCTAACTGCTTGACAATCACCTTATCCCGGGCGTCCTTATTAACGGCATCTGTCACTTAAAGTACAACTCTCACTAATTCGATTTTGGCCAGTTCGGTATAAATTAATTCCATATGTTCTTTGCTGGTTACCGTAACGGCAACCGATACAGAGTGGTAATTCCCTTTAGCGCTTGGCTTTACCGCTGGCGCATAGTCGCCCGGCGCGTGTTCCTGCAGGCAGGATACCACATGTAACGGTAAATCTTCGTGGGCGATGCCCATCACTTTAAAGGTTTGAACCGTGGGGAAGTCCAGCAGTTCGTCAAACCGAGTGTCTAATTTAGTCACTTTTGCTTACCTCTCAAAATAGCACGGCACGAATTCTACCAATTCGTGCCGTACACCACCAGACGCATGTAGGTTCCAGGCGATTATCTGGTATTAATCATTCAGACCTAACTGTAAAGTTACATAATCGAGCAGCCGATCGAAAAGGCCACCTTCTTTAACTTCCTGTAAGGTCACTAACGGGTACTGCGCTACGTCTTCACCTTCTAACTGGATATACAGGGTGCCAACCACTTCGCCTTTAGCGAGCGGTGCTTCCAGACTTTTATCCAGTTCAAAGTTCGCTTCCAGATTGGCGACCTGACCACGGGGAATGGTAATTGGCGTAGACTGGTTAATACCTAAATCCACGGTATCTCGATCACCCATGTAAATACGGTGCGAAACAAAGCTGTCACCGGCTTTGTAAGGGGTCACAGTTTCGTAAAAACGGAAGCCATAGCGCAGTAGCTTTTTATTCTCTACCTTACGTGCTCGTTCGCTGTCTGTGCCCATTACTACCGATACCAGGCGCATATCACCCTGGGTGGCAGAGGTAATCAGCGAGTAACCGGCATCCGAGGTATGGCCGGTTTTAATGCCGTCTACGTTAAGGCTCTGATCCCACAGCAGGCTGTTGCGGTTATACTGCTTGATGCCGTTGTAAGTGAACTCTTTTTCACTGTAGATTTTGTACATTTCCGGCGTCTCTTTTACCAGCGCGCGCGACAGCGTTGCCATGTCACGTGGCGAGGTGTAGTGATCCGGGTCGTGCAGGCCATGGGAATTAACAAAATTACTGGCATTCATTCCCAGGTTGGCGGCATGGGCATTCATCATGCTGGCAAACGCACTTTCAGAACCGGCAATGTGTTCGGCCATGGCCACACAGGCGTCGTTACCAGACTGCACAATAATACCGCGTAACAGGTCGTGCACGGTGACTGTGGTGCCTACTTCGATAAACATCTTCGAAGAATCCGGGAAATTCTTCGCCCAGGCATTTTCAGAAATTTTCACTTCGTCATCTAACGAAATGTTACCGGCTTGCAACTCTTTACCAATCACGTAAACCGTCATGATCTTGGTCAGACTAGCAGGCGCCAGCTGCATGTCGGCGTTTTGCTCGGCAATACTGGTGCCGGTTTCATAATCAAGTAACACGAAGCCGGCAGCGGCAACGGTAGGTGGCGGTGGAATAACGACCGCAGCTTTGGCAGTTTGCCAGTAAGCACTGAGTAACAGGGTAATGCTTAGTAGCAAGGCAGACAGGAAAGACGGTTTAGCGCGCTTTATTTTATTATGCATGGTTTTACCGTTTGAGTTGAAAGCGAAAATCTGTTGTATCGACGGCATTTTAACGTATGCCGTAGGCTTGGACTAGAGTCGGGGCAAAAAGTTTAATTTCAATGAGGCTTCGGGTTATTTTCTGTAATTTTAATTGCTACAGGCTCGCTGCTACTTTATATGCCCCCGGGTAGCCATTTTGTTTGAGCTCATCGAGTAACATATTGAGCTTAAAGCGGTCGGTCAGAGGCCCCAGTCGCAGCCGGTAAATATCATCAATGAGGGGGAACTCAGCAGGGACCTGATACAGCGAGGATAACCCGTCAGACAGCTTTTTAGCGCGCTCGGCATCAGACAATGCAGCGACCTGAATGTAATATCCCTGATTGCCAGCTATCTCATTCAGTGCAGCACTGTCACTTTGTTCGGTGGCCAGTGGATCCGGGCCTGTTTCAGCGGCAGTCTGACTGGCAGTTTGCAGCACGTCCTCGGCAGGTAATTCGCCAGCATAAAGTGCGTAAGGCACCGGTGGTTCGTTGCCAACGGTAACCATATCGTCACTGTCGACGTGGATAACCTCAAGTTTTACCCGGGTAGTGCCATGCTGATAAAAACCGAGTTTTTTGGCTGCCGCGTAGGATAGGTCTATGATCCGTTCAGAGTGAAACGGGCCTCGGTCATTTATCCGTACAATCGCCTGTTGCTGATTCTCAAGGTTAGTCACTCGTACGTAGGACGGCAGTGGCAAAGTTTTATGCGCAGCTGTCATGCCGAACATGTCGTACACTTCACCGTTAGAGGTGAGGTGACCATGAAATTTCTGACCATACCACGAGGCTTTCCCCATGGCCGTGTAGCCTTTGCCGGTTTTCAGCGGTCGATAGTATTTGCCCAGCACTTCATAGGGGAGGCTATTCTGTTCCCGGTAGGGTTCATACTTAGGTTCGGCATCTTCCATAGGGGGCTCAGGATAAACAAAATCCGGTGCAGAATCGGTGGCCTGAGAATAGCGTGACGGCGCCTGACAGGCGCTCAGCAACAGGGTTGCAGTAAAGCTAAGTAAGAGTGTATACCGGGTCATTAGCGCGACAATAATCGTTTTTGTGTGCCGATGCCCATAAGCATGCCAAATCCGGCTAACAAAGTCACCATTGATGTGCCGCCGTAACTTACCAGCGGTAAAGGTACCCCAACCACCGGCAAAATTCCCGAAACCATGCCCATATTCACAAACACGTAAACAAAGAAGGTTAATGTAATACTGCCGGCCAGTAATTTGCTGTACGCGTTCTGGGCACGGACCGCCAGCATCAGGCCGCGGACAATAATAAACAGGTAAATAGCCAGTAGCAGTAACACGCCGGTGAGGCCAAACTCTTCACTGAACACGGCAAAAATAAAATCGGTGTGGCGCTCGGGTAAGAACTCCAGCTGTGACTGAGTGCCCTGTAACCAGCCTTTGCCCTCAAGCCCGCCAGAGCCTATGGCAATTTTAGACTGGATAATGTGATAACCGGCACCGAGCGGATCACTCTCCGGGTTCATGAAGGTGATAACCCGCTGCTTCTGGTAATCCTGCATCAGGAAGAACCACATAATTGGTAAAAACGCGCCGCCGAGCCCGGCCACTATCGTGATCAGTCGCCAGCTCATGCCGGCCAGAAAAATGGCAAATACACCGGAGCTGGCAATCAGCAGGGAGGTGCCGAGATCAGGTTGCTTGGCAATTAGGATAGTGGGGATCACTACCAGCATAAAACCGATTATAATTTGCGGCAGCCGTGGTGGCAGTGTGAATTTACTGATATACCAGGCCACCATCATGGGAACCGCCAGTTTCATCGCTTCGGACGGCTGAAAGCGAATAAATCCAAGGTCAAGCCAGCGCTGGGCGCCTTTACCAATATCACCAAATACCAGCACTGCTATCAGCATCAGTATTCCGGCACCGTATGCGTAAATACTTAAGCGCCTGAACGCCATGGGCGGCACCTGAGCGAGCACGACCATTACACCGATAGCAATGCCGAGACGCACAACCTGACGTTCTATCAGTGCCATGTCCTGGCCACCCGCGGAGTAGATAGTTATCAGGCCCACTCCCATCAATACTAACAAACCTAGTAGTAACGGCAGGTCGATGTGGATCCGATCCCAAAAGCTGATGTGATTTTCTTTTAACGTGCTGCGCTTCACTGGGAAAACTCTCCGTTAGTCTGTTGCCCGGCGGCAAAGAGTTCCGGCTGATAAAGTTTAAAATAGGCGTCCATCATCAGTCGCGCCATGGGGGCTGCATTTTTACTACCACCACCAGCGTTTTCCAGCACCACTGCCACGGTGATCTCCGGTTTATCGTAAGGTGCGTAGCCTATATACATGGCGTTGTCGCGCAGACGCTCGTCGACTTTTTCTTCTTCATATTCCTCGCCCTGAGCAACCGAGAATAACTGGGCGGTACCGGTTTTACCGGCTGAAATATACGGGGTATCTGCGAAGGCAAAGCGGGCACCACCCACTTCGCCGTTAACCACCTGATACATGGCGTCCTGGATCACATCCCAGTTATCGCGGTTAACAATATCGATGGGGCGCAAAAATTTAAGCGGTTCGGGTTGCATGGTGCCGTCCGCCTCGCGGTAACCCTGCAGAATTTGCGGTACAAACCGGGCACCGTAATTCACCAGCGCATTGGTAGCATGAACCAGCTGGATAGGGGTCGTTGTCCAGTATCCCTGACCAATGCCTACCGCAATGGTATCGCCGATGTACCAGGGCTGATTAAAGCGGGCTCGTTTCCAGCCTCGGCTGGGCATATTGGCGTCGCTTTCTTCGTATAAGTCGATGCCGGTATAATCACCAAAGCCGAACTCCGACATGTAATCACTGATTTTATCGATACCCATTTCATAGGCCAGATCATAAAAATACGTATCGCAGGACACTTCCACCGCGCGGCTCAGGTTTACCTCACCGTGGCCCCATTTACGCCAGTCGCGCCAGACATGGGAGACATTGGGCAGGCGGTACTGACCGGTATCGGTAATCGAGTATTCTGGTGTTACCGTATCGGTTTCCAGCCCCAGTAAACCCAGCAACGGCTTAACCGTTGAAGCCGGTGGATATTGCCCCTGGGTGGCACGATTAATTAACGGCCGGTCCGGCGAGTTGAGCAGTGCAGAATAATTTTTACTACTGATCCCATGAACAAATAAATTGGGGTCGTAACTGGGATTGGAGTACATCGCCAGGATACCGCCAGTATGCGCGGAAGAAATAATGATAGTGCCGCGCTGATCCTTGAGCGCTTCCTGCGCAGCCTGCTGCAGACGAATATCAATATTCAGAACAATATCGCGACCCGGTGTGGGAGGTTGCACATCCAGCGTGCGAATAATCCGGCCCTGACTATTTACTTCTACCTGCTGATAACCGACTTCGCCGTGAAGAATGTCTTCGTGGTATTTCTCAATGCCCAGTTTGCCAATGTCGTAGGTGGCCGCGTAGTTGGCCTCCTCACCGGCTTCCTGGATTTTTTGCAGGTCTTTTTTATTAATTTTAGACACATAGCCCAGCGCATGGGTGAGGGTTTCTTTGTACGGATAGTAACGGGCCAGGCGCGCCTCGATGGAAACGCCGGGAAAACGGTGGCTGCGGCTGGCAAAGCGAGCGACTTCTTCTTCTGTTAGTCGGGTGCGAAGCGCTACAGGCTTAAAACGGCGCTGTCCGCGCAGGGACTGTTTGAAATCTTCCACCTCATCATCGGTGATCCCCATCAGCGCCTGCAAAAATATCAGGGTATGCTCGAGATTATCAACTTTCTCGGGGATAATTTCGAGGCTGTATACCGGCCGGTTTTCTGCCAGTAATACGCCGTTACGGTCGTAGACGAGTCCGCGATTAGGGGCAATGGGCAATACTTTAATCCGATTGCCGTTTGAGCGGGTCTGGTAATCCTCAAAGTGCTCTACCTGCAAAAAGTAGAGGTTACTCACAACCATTGCCAGCAGGGCAAATACTACCAACCCGGCAATCACTGCCCGGCGGGCAAACAGATTTGCCTCAGCAGTGTGGTCGCGAATGGTCTGACGCTTAATCGGCATGCATTATTCTCTGTGGTAGGGGTGGTTCTGGGTAACAGACCAGGCCCGGTACAGAGATTCGGCGACGATGATTCGTACCAGTGGATGCGGCAGAGTAAGAGGGGAGAGTGACCAGCGTTGTTCGGCCAGCTCACAGCATGCCGGGGCAAGGCCTTCTGGTCCACCGATGAGTAAACTGATATCGCGACCATCCATTTTCCAGCTGTCTAACTGGCGGGCGAGCGCTGGAGTGTCCCACGGGCGGCCGGTGACTTCCAGCGTGACCACTTTATCGGACTTACCAATGGCCGCAATCATGGCTTCGCCTTCCTTTTGCAGGATGCGTTTGATATCTGCGTTTTTGCCGCGTTTACCCGGCGGGATCTCAGTAAACGTCACCGGCATATCTGCCGGAAACCTGCGCAGAAATTCATTGGTGCCGGTGCTCACCCAGTCTGGCATTTTATTACCAACTGCAATTACCTGTATGCGCACAGTTTACAAACTCCGTGTCGGCCGGGGAGTTAACCCCAAAGCTTTTCCAGCTGATAAAAATCCCGGGCTTCATCCTGCATGATATGCACAATGATATCGCCTAAGTCGACCAGTACCCAGTCACCGGTTTCCTTGCCTTCAACATTTAGCGGGGCATGACCGGCGTGCTTGGCCTCTACCTGCACGTGTTCAGCAATCGAACTGACATGGCGTTTGGAGTTACCCGAACAGATAACCATGGTATCAGTGACGGTTGATTTTCCTTTTACATTTAATTCAACGATATCCCGTCCTTTCATATCGTCAATTTTGTCTAAGACAAACGCTTTGAGTTGCTCGTGTTGCAAAAGTTCTCCTCACTAACACCTTAAATGGTGCCGTATAACTTATGTTGTTTAATATAGTGCAGGACTGCCGGGCTAAGCCAGTCAGTCACCACACGGTCAGTTGTTTGTCCGGCAGTCAGCGCATCGCGTAATTGCGTGGAAGACACGGCATAGTCCTGACTGTCGGTATAATACACCAGCCCGGCAGGCTGGTGATAAAACGTTTCTAATTGCGTACACTGACGCTCGATGAGCCATTCGCGCAGTGTTCCATCCGGTTCGCCTGGCGAAGCAGGTCGCCGCATAACCACAATATGACAATAGTCTGTCAGTGATTGCCAATGATACCAGCTCGGCAGATTATACAGTGAATCTTCACCCAACAGAAAAAACAATGGCTCATTGCCCAGCGTGCGGCGTAAATGCTGTAGTGTCTTAACCGTGTAAGAGGGCGCTGGCAAGGATAATTCCAGTGGCTCAACATATAACGCGGGCTCATCCTCACAGGCCAGCTCAAGCATTTTTAAGCGGTGGGCAGTAGTTGTCTCAGGCGCTGTTTTATGCGGTGGTAATTTGCAAGGTAATAAAGCCAGCCGCTCAACGCCAATCTCATTAATGGCTTCCAGTCCCGCTTTTATATGGCCCTGATGCGGCGGGTTAAAGGTCCCCCCTAATAACGCTCGCATTAGAGTGTATCTGCACTTTCAGCAAATGCCATATGCGCCAGCGGCACACCGGTGAACAACAGGCATAAATGACAAAGTTTGATATATGGCCTGACTACAGAGGTTTGCTTAAACAACTGGTCGGCTTCGGTGAGCTGCTCACCAATCAATGTCAGGTCTTGTTTGGACAACCGTTGAATTGCCTGCTGGTAATAGCCCTGGCGGTTTTTCCAGATCCCCAGCTTCGGCCAGGTGATTGTCTGACCGCTGTTTTGCAGATGATTCAGCTTCCACAGCGTCTGCCATTCCCGCACCAGTGCCCAGATGATAATGTTGGGCTCAATACCTTCACTTTCCAGTCGTTGGAGGATTTTAACGCAGCGGGTGCGATCGCCCTGGAGCATGATATCCACCAGCTGAAAAACGTTGAAACGGGACTGATCCACCAGGGCGCTGGCCAGTTTTTCTTCGTCCAGCTGTTTATCCGGGTAGGCCAGGGTGAGTTTTTCAATTTCCTGGGCGGCAGCCATCAGGTTGCCCTCACTGAAGTCAGCGATGAGTTTCACGCAGGCGGGGGTAAACTGAAAAGACTCGGATTGCAGTCGTTGCTGGATCCACTTGTGAAGCTGCGCGCCTTCCAGCGGATAGCAGATGGTGAATACACCGATGGCGTCGAGGGCTTTAAACCATTTGGTTCGCTGCACGTCCTTGCCAATTCTGCCGCCATGGATGATGAGCAGGGTATCGCTCGATAAGTTACCTGCCAGGTCTGTCAGGATACCAGCACCTTCGGTGCCAGGCTTACCCGTAGGTAATTCCAACTCGATTAACTGGCGTGCCGCAAACAGCGACATACTCTGGGTCGCATCGATTAAACGTGACCAGCTAAATTCGCCGTCAGCTACCAGCACCGTGCGCTCATCGAAGCCTTGCTGTTTGGCTGTTGCTCTTAATGCCTGCAGAATTTCAAACTTCTGCTGAGGCTCATCACCAAAGACCAGATAGCAGCCCTTAAGACCCTCTTTTAAGGTTTGCCTGAAACGATCGGGATAAACCTGCACCTGATTAAAGCCCCGCGTACTGACTGGATAACAAGCGAATGATACGGTCGGCTGCTTCCAGGCGCATTTCACTGAGCACCAGGTTCAGCTCGCGCGATTTTGCCAGCACCTGATCGGGGTCATCCTGATATTCCCGTAGTACTTCAAAAGAGGTTTTCAGTTCCTCGCCATTGGGAAACAGTACGGTATAGCGAACACCATATATCAGCTCATATTCTGCAACCTGACCGGTAGCAAATACTGACAGTAACCGGCGGTCCAGGGACTCAGGTTGCAGGCGCAGGGTAATTGTTGTGTCTTCAAGCCCCGGGGCAGCTTGCGGGCCGCCCTTGATTTGATAAACATTCATGCGATTTTCCAGCGCTCTCACCAAAGGCGCATTCTGACTGGTCGCCTGCACGTACAGGTAGTCGGTGTTGCTTGGCAGGGTTCTATCGCTGCGCAAATGAAAACCACAGCTGGCGAGAGCCAGTGTGGTTATCATCAGGATCAGACTTTTACTGATAACAGTTAATCCGCGCATTAGTTAGCCACGATATTCACCAGCTTACCGGGTACCACAATGACCTTACGGATGGTCTTGCCTTCGGTAAACTGCTGTACATTGGGCTGGTCTTTAGCCAGTTGTTCCAGCTCTTCTTTGCTGGCACTGGCTGAGACGGTAATTTTAGCCCGCAGTTTACCGTTAACCTGAACAATGATTAGCTTTTCGTCTTCAACCAATGCGTCTTTATCAGCCACCGGCCATGGCGCTGTTTCGATACTGTTGGTATGGCCAAGCTTAGCCCACAGGTGATGACAGATATGCGGAGTGATTGGATTCAACAGCAACACAATGCTGTTAACCGCTTCACGCATTAAGGCGATATCCTGGCCGCTTTCCTGCGGTGCTTTTTGCAGGTGGTTAAGCAATTCCATGATTGCCGCCACCGCCGTGTTAAACGTCTGACGACGGCCCAAATCATCACTGACTTTTTCGATGGTTTTGTGCAGCTCACGGCGCAGTGCCTGCTGAGATTTATCCAGCGCTTTAACGTCCAGCTCCCCGGGGGTGCCGGCAGCAAGATGATCATTCACCAGTTTCCATACCCGACGCAGGAAGCGGTTAGCGCCTTCTACCCCTGAGTCTACCCATTCCAGCGTTTGCTCTGGTGGCGCTGCAAACATGGTAAATAAACGTACCGTATCGGCACCGTACTGATCAATAACCTGCTGCGGGTCGATACCGTTATTTTTCGACTTCGACATTTTGGTCATACCGCCATGCTGAACCGGCGTACTATCGGCGGTTAGCCAGGCTTTGACGATCCGGCCCTTGTCATCTTTTTCGGTAGATACTTCAGTGGGCGAATACCAGGTTTTCTTCCCTTTCTCGTCTTCACTGTAGTAGGAGTCAGCCAGCACCATGCCCTGACACAGCAAACGCTTGTAAGGCTCGTCAGATTCAACCAGGCCTTCATCACGTAATAATTTGTGATAGAAGCGGGAATACAACAGGTGCAGGATAGCGTGTTCGATACCGCCTACATATTGATCCACCGGCAGCCAGTAGTTAGCTTTGGCTGGATCCAGCATGGCATCATCGGTAGTCGCACAACTGTAGCGCGCGTAGTACCAGGAAGACTCCATAAAGGTGTCAAAGGTGTCGGTTTCGCGCAGCGCAGCTTCACCGTTGTAAGTCGTTTTGGCCCATTCTGGATCGGCTTTAATTGGCGAGGTCACCCCGTCCATTTCCACATCTTCAGGTAATACTACAGGCAGTTCATCAACTGGTACCGGTACAGATTCACCGTTTTCCAGATTAAGCATAGGGATCGGCGCCCCCCAGTAACGCTGACGGCTCACGCCCCAGTCACGCAGGCGATAGTTTACCTTGCGCTGACCACAGCCCAGATCCACCAGTTTGTCGGCAATACCATTAAAGGCTGCGTCAAATTCCAGTCCGTCAAAGTCATTGGAATTAATCAATACGCCTTTTTCGGTGAAGGCTGACGCGCTCAGGTCGCACTCGACATTGCTGCCCTGTTGTGGCTCGATAACCTGCTTGATAGGTAAATCGTAGCGGGTAGCAAATTCCCAGTCTCGTTGATCGTGCCCCGGCACTGCCATTACTGCGCCTGAGCCGTAATCCATCAATACGAAGTTAGCTACCCATACTGGTAATTGCTCGCCGGTTAACGGATGAACCACGTAAAAGCCGGTGGAACAGCCTTTTTTCTCCATGGTGGCCAGCTCTGCTTCGGCGACCTTGGTGTTTTTACATTCATCGATGAATTTAGCAACGTCGGCATTGTTCTGTGCGGCGGCCTCGGCCAGCGGATGTTGTGCAGCCACGGCAACATAGGTGACACCCATAAAGGTATCCGGACGCGTGGTGTAAACGGTTAAATCGCTGACCTCATTAACCTGCTCAGCCATTTTAAAGGTAATTTCAACGCCCTCGGAGCGACCAATCCAGTTAGCCTGCATGGCCCGAACCTGTTCCGGCCAGTCTTCCAGTTGTTCGAGATCCTGTAACAGCTCTTCGGCGTAATCGGTGATTTTAATAAACCACTGCGGGATTTCTTTTTGCTCAACTACAGCGCCTGAACGCCAGCCACGGCCATCGATAACCTGTTCGTTGGCGAGTACGGTTTGGTCTACCGGATCCCAGTTAACCGTTGAATTCTTCTTGTATACCAGGCCTTTTTCATACAGGCGCGTGAAAAACCACTGCTCCCAACGATAGTAGTCTGCTTTACAGGTGGCGACCTCGCGGTCCCAGTCGTAGCCGAAGCCCAGCGACTTAAGCTGGTTTTTCATGTAGTCGATATTCGAGTAGGTCCACTTGGCCGGCGCGGTGTTGTTATTAATTGCCGCGTTTTCTGCTGGCAAACCAAAGGCATCCCAACCCATGGGTTGCAGTACATTTTTGCCCTGCATACGCTGAAAACGGCTGATTACGTCACCGATGGTATAATTACGCACGTGTCCCATGTGGAGGCGGCCACTGGGGTAGGGGAACATAGACAGGCAGTAAAACTTCTCTTTACCCGGTTCTTCTGTCACCTTAAAGGCATTGGTGTCTTGCCAGTGCTGCTGCACCGCACTTTCGATTTCTTGTGGGTTGTACTGATTTTCGGCCATTTACCTGAGGCTTCCGCTTTATTTAACTTTAACAACTGTACCGGCAGCGGGTGTGAAAAGGAGTCTAAACACTACCACCAGTAGATTATGGGTATTATAACCCCATAGAATAACTTAGCGGTGGCGTATGTCACAATAGGCTGAACCTAATGAAGCGGAATATTTGGCTTAATTGACCGTAATTTAATCGCTCCTAAGGTAATTTGCCAGGCCCTGCAACTGCATACCCTGAATCTCGGCAACCACTGGCGCCAGTTTGCTGAAGCCATCGGGTGTAAAACCCTGTACACGATAGGTCAGCGTAATCTGAGTGCCTCCGGGCACTGGTTCAAATACCCAGTCCAGCGAGCCAAACATGCCCATACCCTGCAAGGGGCCAAGGCCGCCGGTCATTCTTAGCACTTTTTGCGGATCGACAAATACGACCTGCATGTGTTGCGCGGAGCGACTTCCTGCCATTTCACAAAAACATCCACCGGCTTTTGCCTGCAGGGTGAATTTCCCTTCTTCGCCCCACCAGCTGTGGCTTTTCGGCCACCATTTATCGATGTCATTGATAAGGGCAGTCCACACCACCTCGGCCGGTGCATCAATGTGGACCTTATTCTCGACAATAAAGCCACTGTCACTGACGGCAATGACTTCTGGTTTGGCCAAACAGGCGCTACTCAGCAGCAGGGTAAATAAGGCTATTAACTTCATTTTGGTGGTTCCGAACACGGGGCTACGAATCAATCGGTCAGGCTAGTATGGAAATTGAGCAAACACAAGTTTAGGGTTTGACAGGCAGGGGGATTCAGGATTCACTGTAGTGAGAGTAAATAAAGAAGAATATAGCTATGACCTGGGAGCGGTTACCTGCCACACAGCTCACCCCCAATATAAATCGTCGGGCCATCAATCAGGCACTAAAAGATGACGCGGCGTTAAATTCGACCTTTATAGGTCAGGAACGGGCCCGCGAGGCGCTGACGTTCGGTTTAAATATCGATTCTACCGGTTACAACCTGTATGTGATGGGTGAGCACGCTACCGGCCGCTTCACTCTGGTTAAGGAATACATCGAACGGCATGTGAGTAAACTGGCCACGCCCGATGACTGGTGTTTTATCAACAATTTCGAGGAAGAACGCGAGCCTCTGGTGCTGCGCATGCATCCTGGCGGTGCGCGGGAATTTGCCCGGGATATGGCGAATCTGGTGGACGAGTTACTCGATACCTTCCCGGCGGCCTTTGACAATCCCGGATATCAGCGTAAAAAAGCGGCAATATCCAGACTTTTTGAACAAAAATACGATGAAGCCATTAACAGTGTTGAACGCTTTGCCCAGGCCAATTCAGTGGCCATGCATGAAGAGCAGGGCACCGTTAGTTTTGCTCCCATTGTTAATAATAAACCCATTGATGACAGTGAATTTGCTCAGCTCACTGAGCAGCAGCGCGAAGGCTTTTACAAATTAATTGATGAGCTGGAAAACCGGCTCAGTGAGAGTCTGCTTTCGTTACCTGTGTGGAAGCGGGAAAATTCAGAGCAGTTACGCAAGCTGAACCGGGACACCGCAGAGCACGGCATCCGGCCACTGCTTAAGGAATTGGAACATAAGTATTCTGGTGACCTCGGGGTGCTTAAACACCTGCGGCAGTTAAAGTCCCACCTGATTGAAGCGGTGATTGCTTTTCTGACCGAAGAGCCTAAAGCTGAAAAGTTGGATGAACGTGACCGCCGGGAGATCCTCGAAGAGCATTTTCTGCCAAATGTTATCTGTGCGCATAGCCTGGAAGGCGGTGCGCCGGTTGTTTATGAGCCCAATCCAACTTACCAGAATCTGTTTGGCTTAATTGAGTACACCCATTTAGGTGGGGCAATGTACACCAACTATAAGATGATCCGCCCGGGCGCACTGCACAAGGCCAACGGTGGGTACCTGCTACTCGACGCGGATCAGCTGCTACATCAGCCCTATGTATGGGAAGCACTTAAACTGGCGGTCAAGTTTGGTAAGTTAAAAATGGATTTGCCGCAACAGGATGTGGGTATGGCCAGTGCCATGACACTAATGCCCCAGGCCATCGACCTGAAAGTGAAGGTTATCCTGATGGGCTCCCGTGATCTTTACTATACCTTGCAGGATTACGACTCAGAGTTTAATGAGTTGTTTCGGGTACTAGTTGATTTTGACCATGAAATTAGTGCAACCCGGCAAAACCTGTTTGATTTTGTTGGCCGGGTGCGCAAGAAAATCATTCAGCTTGGCCTGACAGGCATTACCCAACCTGCCATGTATCGCCTGGTTGAGTATTCTTTGCGCATGGCAGAACATCAGGAAAAGCTGTCGGCACATTTTGCCGACGTCATCGAATTGCTCAATGAGGCCCATTATTTCTGCATGAAAGTGGGTGATACGCAAATAGATTTAAGTCATCTGAACTCGGCTCTGATGGCTAAAAAACGCCGCACCGGCCGTGTTAGTACCTCGTTGTTAAACGATATAAAAGAAGGCCAGGTGCTCATTGCAACCGAGGGTAAAGCTATCGGTAAGGTAAATGGCCTGACGGTAATGGATATTGGTGATACGGCGTTTGGCACGCCGGCACGGATCACTGCAACGGTTTATGCCGGTGCCAGTGGAGTGGTGGATATTGAGAGGGAAGTCGAACTGGGACAGCCGATCCACTCGAAAGGGGTAATGCTACTCACCGGTTATCTCGGTAACAAATACGCGCAGGCCTTTCCGTTAACCGTATCCGCGAATATTGCCCTGGAGCAATCTTACGGCCATATCGACGGCGATAGCGCATCTTTAGGCGAATTGGTGGCGCTGATTTCAGCGATTACTGATATTCCTGCCCGGCAGTCGTTGGCGGTCACCGGCTCCATTAACCAGTACGGTGAAGTGCAGGCAGTGGGCGGCGTTAATGAAAAAATTGAAGGCTTCTTCGATGTTTGCCAGCATCGCGGTTTAAATGGAGAGCAGGGCGTGATTATCCCCAAATCCAATGTTCGTCATCTGGTGCTCGATAAAGCCGTAGTGGATGCGGTAAAAAAAGGTCAGTTTGCTATCTACAGTGTGGAAACCGTGGATGATGCACTTGAATTGCTGATGGAGAAAGAAGCCGGTGTCCTGTCAAGTCGTGGCCGGTATCCGAAAAATACCGTAAATGACCTGGCCGTTAAGCGCCTGTATCAGATTGCCTGCACAGTGAATGGCGCAGAAGAATAAACCCGGCATGTTACGTAGCGGGCTGGTCTGCAGCCCGATATTTCAGCTTTAACCTTGAATTACTTAGGTTGCATGCGCAATGCACCATCCAGACGAATAGTTTCGCCGTTAATATAGCTATTCTGGCAAATATGCTGGGCAAGGTGAGCAAACTCTTCCGGGCTGCCAAGGCGGGCCGGAAATGGAACGTTTGCACCCAGTGCGTCCTGCACCTGTTGCGGCATAGCTGTGAGTAGCGGTGTCCCCATCACGCCCGGCGCAATGCTGTTCACCCGAATCCCCAGGTTTGACAGATCCCTTGCCATCGGCAGTGTTAAGCCAATAATTGCTGCTTTACTTGCTGCGTAAGCGGTTTGGCCAATCTGGCCTTCGTAACCGGCGATGGACGCTGTGTTGATGATCACGCCGCGTTCGCCCGTGTCGGGGTTGGGAGCATTCTCTGCCATCTTCGCCGCGGCCAGCCGCGCTACGTTGTAGGTACCACTGAGATTAATTGACAGTGTCTGATTAAAACGCGTCAGACTGGCGGGCTCGCCCTGTTTATTGAGTAAACGCTCCGCCGGTGCGATACCGGCACAATTTACGCAAAAATGAATAGCACCAAAGCGCTCCACGGCACTATCCAGCGCTTTACTGATGGCTTGTTCACTGGTGACATCGGCATTGATAAACAGGGTGTTGTCAGCACCTAACTCAGCTTGCTGTTTGGCACCGGCTTCACTGTTGATATCGATAAGAACAACATTGGCGCCCATTGACACCAGCTGTTTGGCAACCGCCAGGCCCAGCCCTGAACACCCGCCGGTGATCACAGCTGTATGGTTGGCTATCTGCATTGCAACTCCGTTTAATGTTAGTAAAATGTTAAACTTATTTTACCTAACGTTTACGGAAAGGGAATGTGCAGGAAGTGATGGGATAACTTATTTTGGCAACTGAATTTTACACTCTTCGCTGGGGCGATACAGAATCAGCGTGTGGCCAATTACCTGTAATTTCTCACTGGCGGTTTCGCGAATAATGGCGTCCATAATCAGCGCCTTTTCTTCACGATCATCCGAAGGCACTTTTACCTTGATTAATTCGTGGTGGTTCAGCGCGTTATCGATTTCGGCCAGAACACCTTCGGTTAAACCATTGCCGCCAAGCTGAACAACGGGTTTTAACGGGTGGGCGAGGCCTTTAAGGAATTGCTTTTGTTTATTTGAAAGTTTCATTATTTAAGTTTTTCTTACAATTTAAGTGCAAAGTCTGTCTTGAAAAAGCGTATTCTAACGCCATCTCGACTACAATCCTAATGAGATCGTACGGTAAAGACAAAAAAGACGCAGTAAGTCAGGGCTAACCGTTGATTAATTGAACATTTCAATCAGTTGTTGGTTAACTTGCTGAACCGGCAAGGTGCAATTGGCGAAAAACTTTTAGTCTTTGGATTGAACAGATTGATTGCTTGAACCGTAGAAAAGTAAAATAGCTCAGTTGTGAAACGACAGCTGTGAAATGTTAGCGGGCAAGATCCCTCAGGGGATTGCCTTTCACGATAACGAAGGATTTGCGCGGTAAATGACTGGAACCTGGCAACAGATTTGCAGTCTTACAGCGTAACAGCGCAGAAAGTGTTCAGGTGATTTTTTCAGCGTTAGTAAAAACACCGCCTGAACCAGTAAATTACGCGTACCGGATCTGCCCGGAGCGCGTTACAGAGAAGCGTATTAGGTAGCAAGCGGTTATAAAGTATAGTAGGCTTAGTTATCGCGTTTTTGAGACACTCACCGGTCGTTTTTAGTGGCGCAATTTAGCGTCACATTGAGACCGGATGATTTTTACAGAGGTTAGTAGCATTGAGCGACATGGCAAAAAACTTAATCTTGTGGTTGGTGATCGCAGTAGTTTTAATGGCGGTTTTCCAAAGTTTTTCTCCCAGCGAATCTGGCCGGGCACAAACTGACTACACCACATTTCTTAAAGAAGTGAAGCAAGGCACAATTCGCGAAGTGCGGATTAGCAGCGACACCAACGAAATTCGTGGTGTTAAGCGCTCAGGCGAGACATTTAAAACGTTCATCCCGTATTTTGATGATCAGTTGATCTCTGATCTGGTCAAGCAGGACGTTCGCGTGTTGGGTGAGCCACCTGAGCAGCCGTCCATACTGACGTCAATTTTCATTTCCTGGTTCCCAATGTTACTGCTTATCGCCGTATGGATATTCTTCATGCGTCAAATGCAGGGCGGCGGTGGCCGTGGTGCAATGTCATTTGGTAAGAGTAAAGCGCGCTTACTGAGTGAAGATCAAATTAAAACGACCTTTGCCGACGTTGCTGGTTGTGACGAAGCTAAAGAAGACGTAGCCGAGTTAGTAGACTTCCTGCGCGACCCATCCAAGTTCCAGAAACTGGGCGGTAAGATTCCTAAGGGCGTATTGATGGTAGGCCCTCCTGGTACGGGTAAAACCTTGCTGGCAAAAGCGATTGCCGGTGAAGCAAAAGTACCGTTCTTTACTATCTCCGGTTCTGACTTCGTAGAAATGTTTGTCGGTGTGGGTGCATCACGGGTTCGCGATATGTTTGAACAGGCCCGTAAAGCGGCGCCTTGTATTATCTTTATCGACGAAATCGATGCCGTTGGCCGTCAGCGTGGTGCCGGTTTAGGTGGTGGTCACGACGAGCGTGAGCAAACCCTTAACCAGATGCTGGTAGAAATGGACGGCTTTGAAGGTCACGAGGGTATCATTGTTATTGCCGCGACTAACCGTCCGGATGTGCTCGACCCGGCTCTGTTGCGTCCTGGTCGCTTCGACCGTCAGGTGGTTGTTGGTCTGCCGGATATTCGTGGTCGTGAACAGATCCTTAAAGTACACGTACGTAAGGTACCGGTTGCAGACGATGTTGAACCATCGGTGATTGCGCGCGGTACACCAGGTTTCTCTGGTGCCGACCTGGCTAACCTGGTAAACGAAGCGGCACTGTTTGCTGCGCGAGCTAACCGTCGACTGGTATCGATGGAAGAGTTTGAGAAAGCCAAAGACAAAATTATGATGGGCTCTGAGCGTAAGTCCATGGTGATGTCTGAAGAAGAGAAAACCATGACGGCTTATCACGAGGCGGGTCACGCCATTGTGGGTCGTTTAGTGCCAGAGCATGATCCGGTATACAAAGTGTCTATCATTCCTCGCGGTCGCGCGTTGGGTGTTACTATGTATCTGCCGGAGCAGGATCGGGTAAGCCACACCAAGCAACACCTGGAGAGTATGATTTCCAGCTTGTTTGGCGGCCGTATTGCTGAGCAAATCATTTATGGTAACGATAAAGTGACTACCGGCGCCTCGAATGATATCGAGCGAGCCACCGATATTGCCCGTAAGATGGTGACTCAATGGGGTTTGTCAGACAAAATGGGACCAATGCTGTACGCCGAAGAAGAAGGCGAGGTGTTCCTGGGTAAATCTATGTCAAAGGCATCAAACATGTCGGATGACACTGCCCGCGCCATTGATGCAGAGATCAAGTCTGTGATCGACCGTAACTACGACCGTGCTCAGCAAATCCTCGAAGAGAACATAGATATTTTGCACTCAATGAAAGACGCACTGATGAAGTACGAAACCATTGATGCCAAGCAGATAGATGACCTGATGGCGCGTCGCGATGTGCGGCCACCAGCCGGTTGGGACGACCGTCCGTCAAGTGGTGATAAGCCAAGTGGCGGCGCACCCAGCAAAGAAGGCGAGATTACCGATGATGGTGTTGATAAGCCGTCTGTAGGTAAACCTGGTGACCTGCCGGGCTAAGCTCAGGCCAATTAATTAAAAGCGCCGGTAACCCCGGCGCTTTTTTGTATTTACAGTAAGCTATTATCCGTTATGCAAATCAGATCGATAACCTTATCTACTTCACAGCCCCAGGTGATGGGGATCTTAAACGTTACACCCGATTCCTTTTCGGATGGTGGTCAGCACAATACCCTGCAAGCTGCCCTTGAGCAGGCCCGGGCGATGGAAGCGGCCGGCGCGACAATAATTGATATCGGCGGAGAGTCTACTCGCCCGGGTGCCCCGAATGTCAGCCTCGATGAAGAACTCGAACGGGTGGTACCGGTAGTTGAAGCCTTACGTGCCCAATCTGATATCGTTATCTCCATCGATACCAGTAAAGCGCCGGTAATGCGCGAAGCGCTTGCCATGGGGGGAGATCTCATTAATGATGTTCGGGCGTTACAGGAGCCCGGTTGTCGTGAGGTGGTGGCAGAATATGGTGTACCGGTGTGCCTGATGCACATGCAGGGGCAGCCGAGAACTATGCAGGCCAATCCGCATTATGAGGATTTATTTACTGATATCGAGAACTTTTTCACTCAGCAAATCGCAGCTTGCGAGGCGGCCGGCATTAGTCGGGATAAAATCCTGCTTGACCCGGGGTTTGGCTTCGGTAAGACTCTTCAGCATAACTATCAGTTATTAAATGAACTTGAGCGATTTCACCGGTTTAATATGCCGTTACTGGTGGGCATGTCGCGCAAATCCATGATAGGGAATTTAACCGGTCAGCCGGTGGATAAAAGGCTGGCAGGCAGTTTAGCAGTGGCAACCGTTGCGGCGCTGAAAGGTGCACAAATAATAAGAGTACACGACGTCGAGGAAACTGCTGATGTTGTGAAAGTTGCCAGCTATATGAATACATTATAATTAGGAAATACGTTATGGGCGCTAGAAAATATTTTGGTACTGATGGTATCCGCGGCAAAGTGGGCGAGAGTGCTATTAATCCGGAATTTGTTATTAAGCTGGGTTGGGCTGCAGGTAAGGTACTTGCCGGTCATGGTACTAATAAAGTGCTGATAGGGAAGGACACCAGGATCTCCGGTTACATGCTGGAGTCAGCGCTGGAAGCCGGCCTGTCGGCGGCCGGGATCAACAGTGGTTTACTCGGCCCTATGCCAACCCCGGCCATTGCCTACCTGACCAAAACGTTTCGCTCTGAAGCAGGCATTGTGATCAGTGCTTCGCACAATCCTTATTATGACAACGGTATTAAGTTTTTCTCTTCTGATGGCTTTAAGCTTGATGATGACATTGAAATTGCCATTGAAGAGATGATGGACAAACCGATGACCTGTGTTGCATCGAATAAACTGGGTAAAGCCACCCGGATTAACGATGCCGCAGGGCGTTATATCGAATATTGCAAAGGTACGTTTCCGTCTGAGTTATCCCTGCAGGGGCTCAAAGTAGTGGTAGATTGTGCTCATGGCGCTACTTATCACATCGCACCAAATGTATTGGCTGAGCTGGGTGCTGAGGTTATTGAACTGGGCACTAAACCCAATGGCCTGAATATCAATGAAGGTGTTGGTGCCACCAGTATGCGCTCAACGGTAGAAGCGGTGCTGGAACACAAAGCTGATTTAGGCTTTGCCCTGGATGGCGATGGTGACCGCATTATGATGGTGGACCATCTGGGCAACGTCATTGATGGCGACCAGGTGTTATTCATTATTGCCCGCGATGCGTTAAAAGGCGGCCGCCTCAATGGCGGTGGCGTAGTGGGTACCCTGATGAGTAACCTTGGCCTTGAGATAGCGCTCAACAAGCTGGGCGTACCCTTTGTGCGTTCCAAAGTCGGTGACCGTTATGTGATGGAATTATTGCAACAGAAAAACTGGACCATCGGCGGTGAAAACTCAGGACACGTACTGAATCTTAATCTCGCCTCGACCGGCGACGGTATTATTGCTGGGTTGCAGGTGATTTCTGCCATGCTGCGCGCCAATATGACATTGCACGATTTAGCCAGTGGTTTTGAAAAATTCCCGCAAACACTGGTTAATGTCCGGTTTGAAAATGCCGATAGCGATCCGCTAAACAGTGACGAAGTGCTAACGGCCAAAGCAGAAGCCGAGAGCGCACTGGGTAAACAGGGCCGCGTGTTGTTACGCAAAAGTGGTACTGAACCCTTGATTCGGGTTATGGTTGAGTCAGATGATGAACTGGCTTCTACGACCTGGGCGGAGAAAATCGCCGATGCTGTTCGTAATGTGTCCAGTTAGTCTGTTTTAGCTCAATATTTTGCGGTTTTTTACTTGTATAATCGTAAGGGAATAGTTAATATCACGCCCGCTTTGACGCCGGGATGAAGTCAAACACAGTTGGAAGACGATACATGAGAAAGCCAATCGTAGCTGGAAACTGGAAGATGAACGGCAGCCGTTCATTGGTTAAAGAATTTTCTACACTAATGGATGGTGTTGATAGCGCAGCGGTAGAGGTAATAATATGCCCACCAGCGTGCTATCTTGGTGACTTTGCCGGCGCTGACTTCGCCCTGGGCGGACAAACGGTAAGTGAACTGGATAACGGCGCTCATACCGGTGATATCTCAGCCCAAATGCTGATTGAGTCAGGGTGCGACTATGTCATTGTGGGCCACTCAGAACGGCGTGACGACCATGGCGAGTCGAGCGAGCTGGTTGCTGAGAAAGCCTTAAAGGCAATCAGCAGTGGCCTGACACCGATTATTTGTATCGGTGAATCGCTGCAAACCCGAGAAGCGGGTGAGCTGGAAAGCTTTTTACGTGCTCAGCTTGATGCATTAACAGCCTTGATGACGGCAGAGCAATTAAGCAAAGCAGTTATTGCCTATGAGCCTATCTGGGCCATCGGTACCGGTGTAACAGCCACGCCTGAACAGGCTCAGGAAGTCCATGCGTTTATACGCGGACATTTGGCCAGCTTCAGTGAGGACCTGGCCTTAGGGATGCAAATCCTTTATGGTGGCAGCGTTAAAGCATCGAATGCGAAAGAATTATTTGCTCAGCCGGATATTGACGGTGGTCTGATAGGCGGAGCAAGCCTGAAAGTAGAAGAATTTAGACAAGTTTGCCAGGCGGCAGGCTAACGAGGATAGAAAATGATTTATCAAGTGCTTTTGGTTGCATACCTGATTGTAGCACTGCTGTTAATTGGCTTTGTGCTGATTCAACAGGGTAAAGGTGCCGATATGGGTGCATCTTTTGGTGCCGGCGGTTCTAATACCGTGTTTGGCTCAAGTGGTTCAGGTAACTTTATGACTCGTGCCACAGGTTTTCTGGCAACGGCATTCTTTGTGATTAGCCTGCTACTGGGTAATATTACTGCCCGTCAGGAAAAAGCACCTGATGAGTGGGAAAATCTGGAAGTGCCGGCTACTCAGCAGGCTGCGCCAGCTGATAGCGACGTACCAGCGGTACCGGTTGAAGATAACACCGGCGACACGCCTAACTAAGGGCACATAGAGACGATTTTGCGGAAGTGGTGGAATTGGTAGACACGCCATCTTGAGGGGGTGGTGGCTTCGGCCGTGCGGGTTCAAGTCCCGCTTTCCGCACCAAACAAAAAAACCACCCATTAGGGTGGTTTTTTTGTTTGCCCTGTAACATTGTCAGGCCAGGGGGAAGCTGATGAATATTTATCTTATGACTTTGCTGGCAGTGGTGCTGCCACCGCTGGCTGTTTACCTGAACGCCGGGATTACCCGTCAGTTCTGGATAAACTTGCTACTTACCATGCTTGGCTTTGTGCCGGGGGCGGTGCATGCGCTCTATGTTGTAATATCGAATCATCGGACCCGTAACTTCCCGCAAGATTAGGCTGAGTCACTGTGGGCCCGCCACACGAACCGCGTAAGTGTAATCAACAGGCAGATCAGAATGAGCAGCAGAAGCAGGCCTGCGATCATCAAGCCATAGCTGTTCTTCTGCAGTGGTGAGAGCAGCAAAAACAGCTGCGTTACCACTGGTACGCCAAGCATCAGATAAATCGCCAGCTTCAGCATCTTCATCATCTTTGTCCTGTTACGCCAGTTCGCTCATTTCGTCACGATAAGCCTCACCGAGCGCTTTTTTCTGCTTCTCGTTAAGGATGCGACCGGCAATCTGGAAAAATTCCTGCTCTTCGTCGTCCAGGTGATGCTCAACCTGCTCCTTAAGCTGTTTAAGAAAACGTAACCAGGCGGGAGAGCTAAACTCTGTGCCATCGAGCTTTTCCACTAATTTATCAATCTCGTGGTGCTCTGCGATACCATGGCGAGACAGCTCAACCGCGTTGTCATCATCCATAAGCGGTAAGTAAAAGTGACGTTCTTCGGAAGTTGCGTGACGCTCCAATTCGTCCTTCAGCTCATCGAAATACTCACGACGGGCGGCAGTGTCGCCATGTGTTTCTACTAAGATCTTTAGTAATAAACGTTGTTTTTCATGATCCTGACGTAATGCTTCAAAAATATTCATAAGGTGCTCCTGACTAATTGTTCAGATAGTAACAATGGCATGTAATGTGTGACTCAGTGAGTCTTCCAGCGGGTTACCGTTTGTTACTCTCTGGCTAGTATTTTGCAATACCTGGTTGCAATACCTGTGCCCGAAGCTATATGTGTGATTTAAAATGGGTATTTCTGTTTTGGTGGAAGTTGAAGGGAAGGCCAAGGGTAATATTTACCCTTGGTAATGTAATCCGGAAACGTTAGTCACTCACCTCATAGCTTTCATCAAAGCGTTTGCTGTCGGCCAGAATATTGAGATTTCTGGCCTGACATTTAACGGTGATTTCGCTTGTAGTGTAGGTTTCACCATCAATGACGTAAGTTTGCTCCTCAGGCAGTTTTATACTGACCTGCTTAGCTCGTTTGTGATGAATAATTTGTGATGATTTCTTTGTTTGCTCGTTGCCAAACACCAGTTCGGCCACGGTAAATAACGGCATGTCATCTTCTGTAGGGGTGAGCCAGGTGATATCCAGTTCACCATCTGTCATATCCGGCAGGTCGCCCCCCTGAGCGAGTGCAGTGCTAAGTGGCGCCGCATTGGCGATAACAAATGAAGGGGTATCGAGCTCAAAGCTTTCATCATCAACGGTCACCTGAAGCTTTTGCGGGTTGCTGGTGTTCATTGCTTTCCACAGGCCCTCAAGATAAGCCATCTGACCACCGTTATTCTTTTCCTCTCGGTCGGCATGTTCAATCATCTGAGATTCAAAGCCAATGGCAGACACCAATAGCATTAGTTTGCCATTACATTCTGCTGTATCCACCGGCGTATATTGCTGCTCGCAAATCACTTCACAGGCACGTGTGATGGGCGCGAGCTTGCTACGCAGGCCATATACAATCTGACTTAGTGCATTGGCGGTACCCAGAGGAATAATGCCCAGCACCTTCTGGTGTTCGCGGGTTACTGTGGCAACTTCTGTAACTGTACCATCGCCACCACAGGCGATTAATATTTCGTTACCGGCCTTTATTGCCTGATGTGCCTGCCAGGTGGCATTAAGCTCAGGTGTGGTCTCGTATATGGTGACTCGAAACTGACTGTTTAAATGGGAAAGGATTTCTTCCTTGTACGTTTTCCATTTGCCGCCGCCTGCTACCGGGTTGGCAATGAGAGCCAGCTGCGTATTTAATTTTAAACGGCCACGTTGTTTTACCGCCGAAAGACTCTTAAGCTGATGCTTATTAAGTCTCGCTGTAGCTCGTACTGATTGGATCTTATTCATCACATCAACCACCGACAGCGCATCGTTGCGGGCCAGCAGGTAGGCAGCCATTACCAGCACCGAGCGACCGCGCCCTAAAGCACAATGAACCAGTATTTTGCGACCATCGCGAATGTGTTGATCAATCCAGTTTAGTGCCAGGTGAAGCTGCTCGATAGTAGGGCTGGCATGGTCGAGTACCGGAATATTCAGATAATCCACATCATAGCGGTAACTGGTCCAGTCGAGGCCGTCGAATTCTGCGGTGACATCCAGAATGCAGTCGATCCCCTGGTTGCTGAGTTTTTCAATGTCGCTACCGACCAGTCTTGTACCCAGATACAGTTGCTCTTCGATTTTCTGAATACTGGGTACCTTATCGGTTTTGCGTTCATAATAGTTATAGAAACGGGCACCCAGCAGAAAAGGAATAAACAGCCAGCGTACGTAAACCGGGATCCGCCCGTCTTCGCGTTTTCTGAATAATTCGGGGTAATTAGTCAGATAAGCCACACACACGGCAAACAGCGATGCCGCAGTCCACAGAATGACCACATTTATCCACCAGTAGGGCACATAGGCCGCAATGACACAAAGTAAAATGCCAGCCAACAGATAATACTTAACCATCTTCATTGGTTATTCTCTCCCTCAGTGAACCCACTATCGTTAGCGCCGTATCAGTTACAGCAATCAGTAAAAACGTTGTTTCGGTAATACAGGTAATACAAGTATTGTGCCGTGCGGTTAATTTTAGTGGGGTGAAGGATTGTTTAAGTTAATCAATTTTATCGGTTTTCAGGCCAGTTGGTGGCTGCTTGTCCTGTACCAGAATCAATACTGGTGGGTGGTTGCTGCGCTGTTGATTGCCCATATCGTGCTGGTTGGGGAGTCACTCACAGAATTCGCCGTAGTGCTGGTTGCAGCAATCGCAGGCGTCATTACCGACAGTCTGCTGGCGATGTTTGGTGTGTACATTTTTTCTGGTTCCGGGCAATTCTTACCGATCCCTTTCTGGCTTATTTTACTATGGTTCGCCTTTGCCTCTACGCTGAGGCACAGTCTGGCATATCTCAGCACACACTACTGGTTAGCTGCCGGACTTGGTGCGGTCGCCGGTACGCTTAGCTATGTGGCGGGTATGAAGTTACAGGCAGTCACCTTTGGCTTAGCTTTTTATCCTACCGTATTTTTACTTGCCGCCATCTGGGCATGCCTTATGCCTGTGATCTTTTTGCTAAGCCAACGCGTTGAAGCCGTAGCAAAACGTGTTAATGGCAGTGACACATTCCAAACCACAAAGGAGAAGTTATGACACCCTTGTCGATGGTAACGGGAGGTAACCGTGGGATCGGTTTTGCAATAGCAGAAGGCTTGCTGAAGCTGGGTCACAAGGTATTACTGGTAGCCCGTGACGAAGAGGAAGCCGAACAGGCCTGCGCAGATCTCAATGGCGATGTGCATCCAATTGTAATGGACATCACTGCACAGGGGACAATGGAAGACGCTCTCACACGAGCAGTGGCGGTGTTTGGCGATATCGATATATTGATCAATAACGCCGGGGTGATGCACAGTGACGAACTTGCTGAGCTGAGTGCAGGCGACCTGCAGTTATCGTTTGATGTACATGTGAAAGGTCCGGCGATGCTGACTAAAGCCGTGTTGCCTGCCATGCTGGAGAACAATTTTGGTCGTATTATTAATGTTTCAAGTGCATACGGCAGCTTTGCCGAGAAACTCGGCGGACCTCCAGCTTATGCGGTAACGAAAGCGGCGCTGAATGCGCTGACAGTGAAAACGGCGGCGTCAGTGCCGGCCGGTAAAAACGTTAAGGTAAATGCTATGTGCCCAGGTTGGGTTCATACCCGAATAGGCGGCTCCAGTGCGCCGTTAACGCCGGAGGAGGGTGCAGACACTGCTATCTGGCTGGCCAGTCTCGATGAAGACAGTCCTAACGGGATGTTCTTCCGCAAACGTAAACCTATCAGCTGGTAGATTGGTATTATTGCCGGTGTGAATATTTTTCACACCGGCGGGAAGTTCTGGGGGACCTCTATTGATAGCTTCCTCTATTTTTTTATGTCTAAAAATCTATCTTATTGAAAATTAAAGGTTATTTTCTTTGTCTGAATAGGCATCGACTTTGCAAGTTTAGTTGTAATAACTGATGCAAAGCGACAGGTGTGAAACCATCAGCCGTTTTCGGAAGGAGAATATTCAGTGAGTGAGTCTTTAGCGATGTCGGCGGGTTATGACACCCATGAAAGGGTGACTGTAACTCAGGATCATTATCAACCTGCAGTGGTATCGGTTGGGGTTGTGTTGTATGAATGGAACGAGGCTATTCGCCTGCGAATGCAACGCCTCGGCTCCCTGTTTGGTAACAGCGGCATAAAATTACAGTTACTCACTCATTCTGATTTGGTCAGACAGGACGACAAAGCCAAACACCTTCAGGGTGTTATATTCCAACTACCGCCTAATGGTGACAGCCCGCTGGCAAGGCGTTTTGAGTTAATTTTTCTTCAGAGCCATCAGGCTTTGCTGGTCGATTGTGATGTAGCTGCAGCGTTTACCGTAGCTGAAGACGATAACCTTTCTAATATCGAGCTGGCGATGCAGGTAAGTATTGCATCACACGGTGCAGATTGTCATTGGTTAGGGCTTGATTATTCTGCGGCAGACTCCGTGGCGTTTCAATCCTGGTGCGAAGGGATAGCCATGTCAGTACGTCAGTCTGTAAATAAACCGGCAACGTTGGCGGCTTAGATGAAAACGAACTCTAATATTTAGACTCGTAATAAAAATGTCACGAATTGAACAAAGATGGTTATTCAGAACATTTTAGTAGGTTTTTAATGTTAAGCACGTATAACCACCGCGATTCAAATAAAAAGCTATATTAATCAGTTTTGTACGGCTTTAGTTCGACAACTTGATTTAACTGTCAACAGTAAGGGTGAAAGACGTTTATACGGTTTGTAGATGGCTGTTTTATTAGATTTTACGCCTCCCCCCTCTTAGTCTTCGCCCTTGTAATAAATGTTTATCTGCGTATAATTAGACCTCTAATTAATATTGATGATCAGTTAACGACAAAAATACAAAGGCAATACTTTTCTATGGCGTTTGAAAGTTACATATCACTAGCGATTTACTTTGCAGTTATGTTGGGCATTGGGTTGTTCGCATATAAGCAATCAACCAGTGACATTTCCGGCTACATACTGGGCGGTCGTCAGGTTAGCCCACACGTAACTGCATTATCTGCTGGTGCATCTGATATGAGCGGATGGATGCTGATGGGATTACCTGGCGCGATGTTCTTGACTGGTTTTGATGCCATGTACATTGCAATTGGTCTGGTGGCCGGTGCATTGGCTAACTATTTTCTGGTCGCGCCAAAGCTGCGCGTTTACACCGAAGTCGCTGATGACTCACTGACTATTCCAGAGTTTTTCGCGAAGCGTTTTGGTCAGTCTAATGCCAGTGTGAGAATGGTCTCAGCCGGCATTATTGTTATGTTCTTTACACTATATACGTCGGCCGGTTTAGTGGCTGGCGGTAAGCTTTTTGAAAGCGCGTTTGGTATGGGTTACCAGACAGGTCTGATTATTACGTTGGCGGTAGTGGTGTCGTACACACTGCTGGGTGGTTTCCTGGCAGTAAGCATGACGGACTTCGTGCAGGGGTGCATTATGTTTGTGGCGCTGGTATTAGTACCAATTGTAGCGTTTACCGAGTTTGACAGCCTGGCGCAAATGAACAGCGCGGCATTGGAATCAGTACCGTCGTTAAGCGAATCATGGCAGGAGCTAACATTGCTAGGTCTGGTATCCAGCCTGGCATGGGGTTTAGGTTATTTCGGACAGCCGCATATTATTGTCCGCTTTATGGCCATTCGTTCAGTAAAGGCCATCGCGACAGCACGAAACATCGGTATGTCGTGGATGTTGGTAACCATTATCGGTGCATTGGGTACCGGTTTTGTTGGGATTGCTTATGCAAACCAGTTCGGCTTGCAGGTGGCAGATCCAGAGACTATTTTTATTATATTCTCCGAGATTCTGTTTCATCCGTTGATCAGCGGGTTCCTGATGGCTGCAATTCTGGCTGCCATTATGAGTACTATCTCATCGCAGCTGCTGGTGTCGGCCAGCTCGCTGACGGAAGACATTTACCGTGTAGTGAGTAAAAAAGAAGCCTCACAGGAGCAAACCGTAGCCATAGGCCGCTATGGTGTAGCGGGTGTAGCACTTGCAGCATTGCTGCTGGCATGGGATTCATCGAACAGCATCTTGTCTCTGGTCAGTAACGCCTGGGCAGGCTTTGGTGCAGCGTTTGGTCCGCTGGTGCTGTTTTGTTTATACAAGAAAAATTTAACTCATAAAGCCGCTCTGGCGGGCATTTTGAGCGGTGCCGTAACGGTACTGTTCTGGATTTATGCGCCGGTCCTTGAAGGCGGCGCAACGCTCAGCAGTGTGGTTTATGAGATTGTCCCCGGCTTTATCATTAGTTCACTGACTATCTGGGGCGTGATTATCTTCAGTGAAGAGCCGCACGAGGAAGTGCAGGCGAAATTTACCGAAACAAATAAAGTTTTAGCAGAATTATCTTAAGGTGATAGGAAATATGAATCGTTCAAATTGGAAACGCATTGTAGTTAAGGTTGGAAGTGCATTGATTGCCCCTAACCGTCAGGGATGTAGTAGTCATTATCTTCTGAGTATTGCGCAATTTATCGTACGTTGCCGGATGCAGGGCATTCAGGTTGTGCTGGTCTCCTCGGGCTCGGTAGCTGCGGGTGCACACATATTCCCGGAAGAAACGAAAAAGAACATTGCTATCAAAAAAGCGATGGCCGCAGCTGGTCAGACCGAAATGATGGCAACCTGGGATAAACTGTTCGACTTCCCGTCGGCCCAGGTGTTACTGACTCACGCTGACTTACGTGACCGTGAGCGTTATGTAAGTATTCGTGAAACACTGGACAGCTTGCTTGATCACGGTGTATTACCCATCGTTAATGAGAACGACACGGTAACTACCGACAAGCTTAAAGTAGGTGATAACGATAACCTGTCTGCCATGGTAGCGGCAGCTGCCGATGCGGATGCGCTGGTTATCTGTTCTGATGTGGACGGGTTGTACGATAAAAACCCCCACAAACATGACGATGCAAAATTGTTATCGTGGGTAGATAAAATTGATGAGAATATCTACGCCATGGCGGGTGGCGCCGCCGAAGACGGTGTTGGTACCGGTGGCATGCGCACCAAGGTAGAAGCAGCTGAAAAAGCGGTTTCACACGGTATTGATACCTTTATCATTAACGGCTTTACCGAGCTTTCATTTAACCTGATGCTCGAAGGACAAAACCCTGGCACGCACTTCCAGGCGCATGAAAAGCCGATGAAAGAAAACGTGCACTGGATGACCCATACCTCGAATGCGCAGGGTGAGGTCGTGATTAAAGAAGCGTTTAGCGATCCTCTGGATGAGGGCGTTGAGTCACTCACCAGTAGTGAGATTCTTGACGTTAAAGGCGAGTTTTCGGTAGGCGATACCATTTTAGTCCGTCGTGAAGATGGCGTAAAACTGGCCAAGGCTAAATCAAATTACAGTAGCTGTTTGTTAAACTTCATTGCCAACGAAGGTAACCAGAAGTTTGCCTCGGAATTCGAAGAGAAAACCGGTCCGATTATTTCAGAACAGCACATTGCAGTATTGGAGAACAAATGAGTTTAATTACACAAATTGCCAACGACACAGCTAACGCTGCGAAAACGTTAGCGATTTTAGATGAAGCAACGAAAAACAAAGTACTGGCTGCCATGGCTGCAGCCATTCGTGATAACCAGGACGAGATTGTTAAGGTCAACACGAAAGAAGTTGCTGAGGGTAAACAAGCCGGTCTGGATGATGCCATGTTAGACCGCCTGACCCTGACGCCGGCGCGTATCGAAGATATGGCCGCAGGCATCGAAACCATTATTGAGCTGGCTGATCCGGTAGGGCAGGAGCGTTCGATTATGGAACGTCCTAACGGCCTGCAAATTAACAAAATGCGTGTGCCCCTTGGCGTGGTTTGTATGATTTACGAAGCACGTCCGAACGTAACAGCTGATGCCGGTGCATTATGTTTTAAATCGGGTAACGGCGTAATTCTGCGTGGTGGTAAAGAAGCCCTGCAAACCAGCATGGCGATTGCCGGCTTGTTGCAGCAGGTTCTGCGTGAGCACGATTTACCTGAAGCGTTAATCAGCGTGATCCCGGATCCGGACCGCGCCCTGATGCAGGAACTGATGGAGCAGGTTGATACCATCGACGTGATTATTCCACGTGGTGGTGAAGGCCTTATCCGCTATGTAACAGATAACAGTAAGGTGCCGGTAATACAGCACTTTAAAGGCGTATGTCACTTATACGTCGACAAGGACGCAGATCTGGACATGGGCCTTGAGCTGCTGATCAACGGTAAAACCCAGCGTACCGGTGTGTGTAACGCACTGGAAGGTTTGGTAGTGCATCAGGCGATTGCCGGTGATTTCCTGCCACGAGTCAGTAAAATGTGTCAGGAGAAAGGCGTTACGGTGCATGCCAACGAAGCGGCAGCCAGCTATTTCGACAATGCCGATGTGATTGGCGATGACGAATTTGGCGAAGAGTACCTTGGCCTTGAAATCGCTATCCGCGTAGTTAAAGACTACGACGAAGCACTGACGCACATCCATAAATTTGGTAGTCACCATACAGAAGTGATTTGTACTCAGAATATGGATACCGCAAAGCACTTCCAGCGTGCTGTGGATGCCTCGGCGGTAATGATTAATGCGTCTTCACGCTTTAATGATGGTAGTCAGCTTGGCCTTGGCGCAGAGATTGGTATCGCCACCACTAAACTGCATGCCTACGGACCGATGGGGCTGGAGTCGCTGACCACTGAGAAATACGTAGTCACCGGCACCGGACAAATCCGCGAATAATAGCGACGGATAACCGATGGTCGGCGTGGTAAGGTTGAGCTTTTTACTATAACCTGCCACGCTTTGCTACGAATATGTAAAGTCCACCTATAAGGTGGGCTTTTTTGTTGGAGGAACTTGAGTTCATGGCGATGCCTGACGTAATCGACCAAGCCTGGCGCGTTTTTCTGGATTACACCCAGTCCTATAAATTACTAACCTCACTGTTACTTATAATGGTGTTTCTTGGTTGCAAGCGCATCATTATCAGGTTGCTCAGACGACAAAGTAAAAAAAGCGGCGATGACCGCCGTCACTCCATTAATATTATCGACCAGTTAGGCAATGCCATCCTGCTGGTGTTGCTGTTAATGCTCTGGTCAACCGAAGTGCAGAGTCTGGCTCTATCCATTGCGGCATTTATGGTGGCTATCGTATTTGCCACCCGCGAGATGATCCAGTGCTTTATGGGCTTTATCTATTACATGACAACGCGCCCATTCAGGGTCGGCGACTGGGTACAGTTAGGCGATAATGTGGGCGAAGTGGTAGAAATGGACTGGGCCAAAACCACGCTGCTGGAAGTGGATGCGGAACACTATGGCTATACCGGTAAACACGTGTATGTGCCGAATAATCAATTGATGATTCAGGTAGTTAAAAATCTTAACTTCCTGCGCCGCTATCGATTGCACGAATTTTCCCTAACGCTGGAGCCACTGGTCAACCCTTACATGTTATTGGACGACTTCAGAGCGAAAGCCATTGAACATTGCAGTCACTTCCGCGATGTAGCCGACCGTTATAAAAGCTGGATTGAACGTAACCTGGATGCTGAGTTCATCAGTATCGATCCGGTTATCGACATTGAGACCAATAATTTTGCCAAGTTTGTGGTGAAAGTGGGGCTGTTTTGTCCGTCTGACGAGTCGCTGTTACTGGAAGAGAAAATTCGCGCAGACTGGCTGTCTTTATGGTTTGATACCATTAAAGCAGAACAGAAAAAGGGCGGTTTGCCACCAGTAGGTTCAGATCAGGCTTAGAGTATAACCAGCTTAGATTACAGCCAGGCCCGACGCTGGCTGAAATGGTGGCTTAAAAAGTCCATCTGGTCTGCCAGAATTCGCCGGTTCATCAGGTAAAAGCGTTCGTACAAGTTGGGCGCGAAGGGCACTGCCAGTAATGGCATATTCGCCTCTTCCGGTGTTCTGGCCCCTTTTTGATGGTTACAGCGGGCACAGGCAGTGGCGACATTCTGCCAGTTGTTTTTACCGCCTCTTGAGCGCGGGATAATGTGGTCACGGGTGAGCTGGCCGGAACGAAACTGATTGCCGCAATATAAACACAAATAGTTGTCGCGACGAAATAAATAGCGGTTAGTCAGAGCAATCTTGCCGTTTTGTACCACCTTACCATCGCAGGCGATAATCGAACTGATGCGCAGCTGACTTTGCTGGCCTTCACGGTTCCAGCCGCCGAGCAAGGTTCGGTGTTGATTACCCAGTTCAAACAGTACTTTATTCTGGGCGTAGTAACGGGCGGCCTGATAAATGTCGAGCCAGTCTTGTGGCGCACCTGCTTTATTGAGACGTAATATTAACATGTCCGGCCCTCAATCCTTTAGAGGTCTTGTCGACCTGGCAAACAGTACTGTTACGAATCAGTATGACAGATTGATGAAAAGACGCCACAGGGTGTGTTAAAAATGCGCAAATTGCCCGTAAGACTTAATTTTTTGGCTTATCGGTGATTAGTTATTGGTAAACGCACCTTGACGCCGCTATACTAACGGCCGCGTTTAATAGCGAAGAATTTTAAAGAAAGATTTAAAGGACAAATAGTGACTCCTATTACAAAAACATTCCAGTATGGACAGCATACTGTAACTTTAGAAACGGGTGTGATTGCCCGTCAGGCAACCGCTGCAGTATTAGCCAGCATGGACGATACTTCTGTACTGGTTACCGTAGTTGGTAAAAAAGAAGCCAAAGCCGATCAGGATTTCTTCCCTCTGACCGTTAACTATCAGGAAAAAACTTACGCAGCGGGTAAAATCCCTGGTGGTTTTTTCAAGCGTGAAGGTCGTCCTTCTGAAGGTGAAACCCTGACTGCGCGTCTGATTGACCGTCCAATCCGTCCATTATTCCCTGAAGGCTTCAAAAATGAAGTTCAGGTGGTAGTGACCGTGGTTTCTGCCAACCCTGAAATCCCAACTGATATTATTTCAATGATCGGTACCTCAGCGGCACTGGCCATCTCTGGTATTCCTTTCAACGGCCCGATTGGTGCGGCGCGTGTAGGTTACACTGATGGCGAATACGTACTGAATACCCGTAACAGCGAACAGGAAGCCAGCCAGCTTGATTTAGTTGTTGCCGGTACTGAAGGTGCGGTACTGATGGTTGAATCAGAAGCCAGCATCCTGTCTGAAGAAGTTATGCTTGGCGCGGTAATGTTCGGTCACGAGCAATTACAAACTGTTGTTTCTGCGGTAAATGAGTTTGCTGCTGAAGTGAACACGCCGAAATGGGACTGGGTTGCTCCGCAGGAAAACACCAGCCTGAAAGACAAAATTAAAGCCCTGGCGCTTGAAGGTATGACTGCAGCTTATCAGATTTCTGACAAGCTGGAGCGTAAAGACGCTGTTACTGCAGTAACCGAAAAAGCGGCGGCTGAAATCTTAGCGGCTGATGAAGAACAAGACGAGAAAGAAGTTTTCGACCTGTTGCATGAACTGGAAAGTGACGTAGTACGTTCACGTATTCTGGCGGGTGAGCCTCGTATCGATGGCCGTGATCCAACTATGGTTCGTGCGCTTAACGTGTCTACCGGTGTACTGCCGCGTACTCACGGTTCTGCAGTATTCACCCGTGGTGAAACTCAGGCACTGGTTGTTGCTACTCTTGGTACTGAGCGTGATGCGCAGATGATCGATGAGTTAGCCGGTAAGCGTGACAGCAAGTTTATGCTGCACTACAACTTCCCTCCGTACTGCGTAGGTGAAACCGGTATGATTGGCTCGCCTAAGCGTCGTGAAATTGGTCACGGTCGTCTGGCTAAGCGTGGTATTCAGGCAGTTATGCCTTCTGATGAAGAATTCCCGTACGTAGTACGTGTGGTATCAGAAATCACTGAATCAAACGGTTCATCTTCAATGGCTTCTGTATGTGGTACTTCACTGGCGTTAATGGATGCTGGTGTACCAATTAAAGCCTCTGTTGCTGGTATCGCTATGGGTCTGGTTAAGAGCGACGATAACTTCGTAGTTCTGTCTGATATCTTAGGTGATGAAGATCACTTAGGTGACATGGACTTTAAAGTGGCTGGTACTACCGAAGGTGTTACGGCGCTGCAGATGGATATCAAAATTGAAGGTATCACTAAAGAAATCATGCAGATTGCCCTTAAACAGGCAAAAGAAGCCCGTTTACACATTCTTGGCGTAATGGACTCTGCTCTGGGCGGCCACCGCGAAGAAATGAGCGAATTTGCACCGCGCATTTACACGCTGAAGATTGATCAGGACAAGATCCGTGATGTTATCGGTAAAGGCGGCGCGATGATTCGTTCAATCACTGAAGAATCTGACACTAACATCGAAATCGAAGATGATGGTACAGTGAAGATCTTCGCAACCGAGCGTGCTAAAGCGGAAATCGCCATTGCTAAGATTGAACAGGTGACTGCTGAAATCGAAGTAGGTAAGACCTACAACGGTAAAGTAACCCGTATCGTAGACTTTGGTGCTTTCGTTGAAGTACTGCCAGGCAAAGAAGGTCTGGTTCACATTTCACAAATCGCTCACGAGCGTGTGAACAAAGTGACTGACTACCTGTCTGAAGGTCAGATGGTTGACGTAAAAGTAATGGAAATCGACCGTCAGAACCGTGTACGTTTAAGCATTAAAGAGTTGTTAGAAAAGCCAGCAAAGCCTGAGTCTTCTGACGACGCTTAATCTCAAAGCGATATTCGTATGTATAAAGGGGCTATAAGCCCCTTTTTTCATGCATGAACAGGCCTTAAGGAAAAGTAACATGGATAAATCCGTACAAACTGAAATCGAAGCAGCCGTATTCCGCCGCTTAATCACTCACCTGGATGAACATAAAGACGTGCAGAATATCGAACTGATGATTCTGGCTGACTTTTGTCGTAACTGCCTAGCTAAATGGTACAGCAAAGCCGCCGCAGAACGCGGCGAAGAGGTGGATTATGATGAAGCCAGACGCGTAGTTTATAAAATGCCGTACAGCGAGTGGAAGGAAAAACATCAGCTGCCCGCCACAGAAGAGCAACTGGCAGCTTTTAATGCCAAGCAGGAAGCCAAAAAGGCTTAACCGCGGTTTTGTTCCTCCGGCAGGCTGTAAGTGTGGGGGAGCAGTTCACTGACGGTGGTTTCGGTGCATTCGCCACTAGCGGTAAGCATAAACACCGGTGTGTCTGCACTGGCAAACTCGGCGATTTTCTGGCGACAGCCACCGCAGGGATAGCAATAATCATCATTGGGACTGGCTACCAGAATTTGTTTAATCTGTGTGGCGCCAGCGGTGATCATAGTACCGATAGCCGAGGCTTCGGCGCACTGTCCTTGTGGGAACGCGGCGTTTTCAACGTTGCAGCCGCAATATACATTGCCGTCCTCGGCGACGATAGCCGCGCCAACCCGAAACTTAGAGTAGGGAGCGTAGGCGTTTTTCTGAGCCTTTAGTGCGGCATCTTTTAACTGTTGTAACAATTTACTGCTTCCTTAACTGTCGTTATTTTTATCTACTATCCGGTGAGAACTGATATAGTCTCACTCATCAATACGTGTTAGCGTCTGACTTCTGTTATAGTTGTATCAAACGCGGCGAATAGGAAAGAATTATATTTACCATGCTTAGTCGATTGAGTCTTATCTTTTTTGTTTTAGTGGTTACCGGTTGCGCACAAACTGCACCAAAACAACAGCAAACCGAAATGGGGAACCTGTTAGTGCCGGAACCTGCTCCCCTGAGTATTCGTTCGCAGGTGGCTATCGCCCGATTCGGCCAAATCCTCTCCAATGCCGAGCTAACCGACGAAGATAAAGCCCAGTTACATTTCCAGCGTGGCATGTTATACGACAGCGTAGGTCTGGGTGGACTGGCGCAATTTGATTATAACCGGGCAATTAACTTTAAACCGAATATGGCTGAAGCGTACAACTCACTCGGTGTACACATGGTACAGCAGGAAGAGTTTAGTCGTGCCTATGAAGCCTTTGATTCAACCCTGGATATCGACCCGGGCTATGACTTCGCCTTTTTAAACCGTGGTATTGCGTTATATTACGGCGGCCGGGCCGATTTAGCTGTGTCTGATTTAGCGACCTTTGCTAACAAAGCGCCTGAGGATCCCTTCCGGGTGTTATGGGCCTATTTTGCCGAGTCAGAGTACGCGCCGCAAACGGCTCAGCAACAACTTAGTCAGCGCCGGGAAAACCTGCCCGACAGCCATTGGGCTACCGGTCTGGTAGATTTGTTTTTGGGTCAGCAAACCGAAAAACAATTGCTCGACTCCCTGTTAAACGGTATTACCAGTGAGAAAGAACTGACCGACAGGTTGTGTGAAGCTTACTTTTATCTGGGTAAGTATCACGAGGAAAACAACCAGCCTGGCGTGGCTTCCAATTATTTTAAGTTTGCCCTCAGCACCAATGTGTACGAGTATGTTGAACACCGTTATGCCCGCTTGGAGCTGCAACGCTTAAGGCAAAACACGGTTACCGACTAAGTCATGATGTTCTTCAGAGCAACCTGTCTGGCGGTGTTTACTTCATTAACCATCGCCGCAGACAGCGGTCATTTGCCCTCCCAATTGCTCAATAACGCCGAGCAGGCCGATAAGCCTGCACCGCTGTTATGGGTAGCTGTGCAGCAAAATAGTCTGGCAGCTAAGCAGCGCCTGCTGGAGTTTGCTAAGGCGAACCGCAATCAGTACTGGCTGGAAATGCTCATTAAGTCCGGTTATTCCCCGGCAGCACTGACACTGTCCAGGATAGAGGACAATCCGAGGATCACTAAGCGACTGGTGCGTCTGGCGGCGCGCGGCGGGGTGGCCGAAGCACAATACGAATATGCCCTCACACGGGATGATTTTGCTCATCGTGAAACCTGGTTAAAAGCAGCCGCTGAGCAAGATTATTTCGTGGCGCAAACAGCCCTTGCTGACTGGTATCTGCTACACGAACAACAAAGTGAAGCCGAGCCCTGGCTGCAAAAAACCGCTAGCCGGGACAGTCAGAGCGCATTTCAGCTGGCTTATATTCGCTGGCAGCAGGGCCGCGAAGACGAAGGATACGAATTATTTAAGCAAGCGGCAGAGCAACAGCACGAACAGGCCATGAATGTGTTAGCCGTGCTGCAACAGTACCAGCCTGAGTCAATCGCTGGTTTGTCGGCTAAGCCCGCCAGCGGTAATTCACCGCAATGCCGGCAGCAAATCCAGCCCTTCGCTACCGGTCTGGCGGAGATGGTGCAGGCGAATCGTATTTACCAGCAGTTTTTAGCTGATAAACGGCTTAAATCTTTACCCTTGTGCGTTAACAAGCCCATCTGGCTGGCCCGCGAGTCACTGAAATGTGATGCAAACTGGCAGGGCCAGGGACGCCTCGGTTGTAACATTGAAGCGTTTGAGCCAGTAGTCAGGCAGCGCGGCTTTACCCATGCTGTGGTACTCGCTAAATCGGGCAAGGCGAATGTTAATAATGGCGTGATGTATCTCGATGTTGGCGATACCTACAGCGTATTTGTTCACGAACTGGCGCACTTCGTCGGGTTTGTCGATGAGTATCCGTTAACCCGCAGTTTTGCTAAAGAGTACTGCGCCCGCCAATCCGCGCCTAATCTGGTGTTTTTGGGCGCGCTGACTTATGCGCCGCTGAGTAACATTGAATACTGGCAGTCTATCGAGTTCCCGGTCACCCTTTATCCGTCGCGTACCTGTAATAACATTGGCGTAGCGAGCTTTAAACCCAGCGATCGGATCACCTTTATGGAAAATCACGACGCTAAATATATTCCGCCTATCTACCTATCTATTTGGAGTTCGTTACTGAACAACCCCAGGGCACAGCGTCCTATCGCCATGAATCTGTTTCAGTATTATGAGCAGGCAGGCAATACTCAGAAAGCGGCATACTGGCTGGATGTATTCCGCCAGCAGCGGACCGGTTTAACAACCGACCCGGCGGCAGATGCTACGACAGAAAATATCAGTGCCGACTGAGCACATCTGAGCGGTATTCGTTGACCCACATCGCAGTGGCACCGCAGATTGCCACCGGCATCACCAGAAAATTCACAATCGGTATCATCGCCATTACGTTTACGGCAATGCCAAACGAGTAGCTGAGGCCCTTACGATCGCCCAGCCGTTGGCGCATTTCGCCAAACGGCACTTTGTGGTTATCAAAAGGGTAGTCGCAATACTGGATGGCCATCATCCAGGCGCCGAATAAAAACCACAATATCTGGCCAATTACCGGCAGAAAGAAAAATAACAGCAAAAAGCCGATGGCGCGGGGCAGGTAATACACCAGTTTGGTGATCTCCCGGCCCAGCGTACGGGGAATATCTTTAATGATTGCCATTACGCCGTCATCGCCGAGTGACTGTCCGGTAAGATGCCGTTCCACTTTTTCGGCCAGCAAGCCGTTAAAAGGGGCGGCTATCCAGTTGGCCAGGGTACCAAACATCAGGGCAAAGCTGAGTAAAATACTGATCACCGCCAACGGCCAGAGTAAAAAAGTGATGGACGCCTTCAGCCAGCCCAGCCAGTCAGGAATAAACCCGATGAGGTAGTCCACACCGGCCTGAATTTCGCCGAGCAGAAAATAAAAGGCCACTGAAAATAACACCAGATTGATCATCAAAGGAATAAACACAAAGCGCTTTAAGCCTTTTGTGGTAATTAAATCAAACCCTTGCCCGAAATAACCGATACCGCTGCGTTGTGCCATTAAAACTCCTGCTGTCTGGTGAAAAGAACATGCCCTTATCTGCAGAGGGGGCGATAAAAAATTGCATATTTTCAAACACCCACAGTATAAAACCCTGGGATCTCACTGTGAATTCATAATTGTTACAGTTCATGAACTTTGTTACATTCAATTTATAATAACAACCACAACAACGCGTGCGCATATTGAGAATTACCGGTTCAACGCTATCGACAGGATCAGCGGGTATCGCTATCAATAACGCTCTTTTAACAGAGTGGTGGTGTTGTGCGTCTTAAGAAAATCCGCCTGGCCGGTTTTAAATCTTTCGTTGATCCCACCACGATCCCCTTTCCCGGCGATATGACAGCCATTGTAGGCCCGAATGGTTGTGGTAAGTCTAACGTAATTGATGCGGTTCGCTGGGTGCTGGGGGAAAGCTCCGCCAAAAACCTGCGTGGTGATGCCATGACCGACGTAATATTTAATGGTTCGTCGGCCCGTAAGCCCGTAGGACAGTGCAGTGTTGAGCTGGTGTTTGATAACTCCAGTGGCCGGATCGCCGGTGAATATGCCAAATACAACGAATTGTCGATTAAGCGCGTTGTTACCCGTGACGCCATCTCCACTTATTTTTTAAATGGCAGTAAATGCCGTCGCCGTGATGTTACAGACCTGTTTTTAGGGACGGGATTGGGCCCGCGCAGTTACGCCATTATCGAGCAGGGCATGATATCCCGGCTAATCGAGTCCAAGCCCCAGGAGTTGCGGGTGTTCATCGAAGAAGCGGCTGGTATCTCTAAGTATAAGGAGCGTAGGCGGGAAACGGAAAACCGTATTCGCCATACCCAGGACAACCTCGAACGTCTGGAAGATGTGCGCGGAGAACTGGGCAGGCAGCTTGAAAAGTTACAGCGTCAGGCAGCAGCAGCCAAGCGTTATACTACGCTTAAAGCGCAGGAACGTACGTTAAAGAGTGAACTGGCCGCTATTCGCTGGCTCAAACATGATGACCATTTGCAAAAACTGCAACAAACGCAGCAGCAACTGGATACCGATATTGAAGCGCTCAGAGCGAGGCAACGGGGCGATGAGGCCGGTATCGAGAAATACCGTGACACGCAGCAAACCTGTAAGCAAAAGCTTGATTACCTGCAGCAGAATTTATTTACGGTGAGTGCTACGATTTCCCGGCTGGAGCAGTCAGCGCTGCATAATCAGCAACGTCTGAAGCAAATTGATAGCGAACTAAGCGACATCCAGACCCAGCAAGAGGCCCTGAATGAAGAACAAGAATTACTGACTGTACAGGCTGAAGAACACGCGGAACTGGTTGTGGAATTAGAGCCCGCTTACGAGATTCAGCAAGCTGCCTGTGAGCAGTTAGAGGTTACGCGTGACCAGGCTGAGGCCGCATTACACCAGCATCAGCGCGATTTTCAGCAAACCGACCAGCAGTACCATCAGCTTAAGCAGCAAGTGCATTCTCACCACAGTAAAGTGCAGTCGTTGTTGCAGATGCAGATGCGTACACAGCAACGAATTGGTGAGCTGGAACGCGAAATACAGGAATTTTCCCAGGCCGACCATCAGCAGGCCATCGACGATTTGCAGCTAGAATTGGAAATGCTGGCAGAGCAGATCCTTGAGCAGCAGGATAAGGTTCAAAGCGCCAGGCAGACCCTGGAGCAATCCCAGCGCCACTACGAACAGGCGCGGCAACACACTCAGTCAATGCGTGCTGAGTTACAGCAAAATCAATCCCGGCTCGTAGCGCTTGAAACCCTGCAACAAGCCGCCAGTCCCACCGGGCCTCAACCTGAAGGCGTGATGCCGCTGTGGCAGCAGTTAACGCCAAAGCCAGGCGCTGCGGCCATTATTGAACATGTGCTCAGTGAGCTTGGTGATGCGCAACTGGCGAGTGGCGAGAGCCTCGCAACACTAACCGAAAATCAGGCCAATTTAAGCGCAGGCCTTAAGTATTTTAGCCAGGCAGCTTTAACTCGGGATAAGCAGTCCGGTAGTGTAGCGGCCTTATTGGAAGATGAATGGGTTCCTCATCAGTTTAATCAGATACTGGTGGCTGAAGATGCCGAAAATGCTCTGGCGATGCGCCAAGAGGCTGGTGAAAATCAGCTAATCGTTACCCATGATGGCCAGTGGTTTGGCCCCGATTGGTTTCGGTATGGTGAGCAGGATACCGAGCAGGGCGTGTTACAGCGTGCCGAACAAATCGAGGAACTCAATGATACTATCGCCGCTCAGGAAGCAAAGCTTGCTACGCTTGAGGAACAGGAGAGCGAAGCGCAGAACAACATAGAACAGGCGCGGGAGCGGGTGAGTTCCAGTGAGGGCGGATTGAATGAACGCAATAATCAGCGCCAGCAACTGACTCAGCGTTTAAGCTGGTTGAGCGAACAACAACGCCAGGAAGCACAGAAACGCGAACGCCTGGACGATGAGCTGAATCGCCAACAAGAGCAGCTTGAAGAAGAGGCTACCGAACTGGCTATGCTCAATGAAGGGCTGGAAAACTATGAAATGGAGCTGGCAGAACAGGCGGAGCGCCAGGCGCGGCTGCAGGATCAGCAACAGTCGCTCCAGCAGCAGCTTAGCAGTCAGCGTAGCCAGTATGAGCAAAATACCCGTGAACTGCATCAGATGGCCCTCAAACTGCAGGAGAGCCGTAATAAGCAGCAATCGTTAAATTCACAGCAGCAGCGGATTAGTCAGCAACTTACCAGTCTCGTGCAGCGCGCCGCCCAGTTGGAGCAAGAGCAACAATCGCTCAATCAACCACAAACCGAACAAGCTGCGCAACTGCAGGATTTGCTGGCCGAAAAAGCGGCGCTTGAAGAGCAGCGCTACAGTTTACAGCAGGATCTGGAACATGCCCAAGAGTTGCTCAATCAGGCAATGCAAGGGCAGCAGGCAATTGTTGGTGATATTGCCAAACGGCAGGAGCAGCTCGACAGCCTGAAAATCGAGGCGGAAGGTTACCGCGTGCGGGGCACGGCCATTCTGGAACAACTCAGCGAAATTGGGGTCACACTTAAAGCGGTACTGGAAACCCTGCCGGCCGAAACCAGCGAGACCAACTGGCAGAGGGATCTTGAACAGACTACCGCGGCCATTAGCCGGCTTGGTGCTGTTAACCTGGCGGCAGTGGAAGAATACGACGTTCAGGCAGAACGCAAAGCGCACCTGGACACGCAATTTGACGACCTTAATGACGCCCTTGAAACATTACAAAACGCTATACGTAAAATTGATCGTGAAACCCGCTCCCGCTTCAGCCAGACGTTTGAGCAGGTGAATGAAGATCTCAAAATGCTCTTTCCCAAGGTATTTGGCGGGGGCTCGGCTTATCTTGCCTTAACCGATGATGATTTACTGGAAACCGGTGTGACCATAATGGCCCGTCCGCCCGGCAAGAAAAATAGTACAATTCATCTGCTTAGCGGTGGAGAAAAAGCCTTAACCGCATTATCATTGGTGTTTGCAATTTTCAGGCTTAATCCGGCGCCATTTTGCCTGTTGGATGAAGTGGATGCGCCACTGGATGATGCTAACGTCGGACGCTTCTGTAACCTGGTTTCTGAAATGTCGAAATCGGTACAGTTTATATACATATCACATAATAAAATTGCGATGGAGATGGCGAGTCACCTGACAGGTGTCACCATGGCTGAACCGGGCGTATCACGCATGGTAGCCGTGGATGTCGATGAGGCCGTCTCCATGGTAGACGCATAAATTTAAAGGCGAAAGAAGTCGATGGAAGAAGAATTACGTTTGTCATTGTTGCTACTGGGTGGGTTCTTTATCCTTGGTGTGCTGGCACATGGCTTATGGAATATCCGCAAAAACAGTCAGGCCAAAAAGCCCCAGCGGCGTAGTGAGCCGGAGGGCTGGCAGGATGAAAAGCGTGACGACGAGCAAAGCAACCTGAAATCTGCTGCCGAGTTTGATGAGTATGGCATTGGCGAAGTGCGGGTGGTTCGTCATTCGACAACCGACGCTGATGAGTCAGAGTACGATGCCGTCAACGTGAAAGACGAAACCTCTGGCGAAACTGAAGAGGACGACACCGTTGAGTCTTCCGCTTCGGCTGATAATGACGACACTGATACCACTGAAAGTGAGCCCGCTAACAAGCCTGCCGAGACACCTAAAGAACAGCTTTATGCTTCGGTAGTGACCAATCCGAAACCACAGTATCAGCACGATAACGTTGTCGAGCTACCGGATTCAGTGCCGGCACCGCCGTCATTCTTGTTAAAGGAAGAGCAAAGTGCTCAGCCTGAGGCAAAACCAGAGTCTGCACCGCGTGAAGAGCAAGACAACTTTTCTCTGGATACCCAACCCGCGCCGCCAGAATCCAAAACCGCGGCAACCGAAGAGCAAACTGAAAAAGCGCCGGAAGCAGCGCCTGCGTCACCTAAAAAGCGCAGCCGCCCGGCCAGCCGCAAGCGCCAGGAACCGCGTTTTGGTGATGAAGATCAGATGCAAATTGATTTTGATGATTCGGTTAAGGCTGCCGAGGCCCAAGCTACTCAGCCTGCCGCGCAGGTAGAGCCGGAAGTGCTGATCCTCAACGTACGGGCCCCGGAGGATGCACCCATCAGTGGCGCGGCATTACTCCCGATGCTGTTAACCCTGGGCTTTAAGTTTGGTGATCAGGACATTTTCCATCGCCATGTTAATTCCAATGGCAAAGGCCCGGTGCTGTTTAGCTTAGCGAACATGTTCAAACCGGGTAATTTTGATATTGATAACCTGGAAACTTTCACAACACGCGGCGTTTCACTGTTTATGCTACTGCCAATAGAAGGCGACCCGCATCAGGTATTTAATATGATGCATAATGCCGCCCGTAAGATTGCTGATGAGTTTAATGCTCAGGTGCTCGACGGTCGCCGCAGCGTGTTATCCAAACAGGGCTTACAGCAGTACGTTGAAAAGATCCGCGACTTTGAACGCAAGCGTATGATTGCCCGTCACTAAGTTTACTATCCTGAATTCGTTGTACTACTGTTAGAAGGCAGCAGTACAACATCAAATGAGCAATTCCCATGAGTGATCAAACTGTCATCGCGCAACTCAAAGCATTGCGCGAGAAAATTAATGACTATAACTATCAGTACTACGTACTGGATGATCCCAGTGTGCCCGACAGCGAATACGACCGTCAGATGCAAGCACTACAGGCACTGGAAGCCGAACACCCGGAGCTTATTACCCCGGATTCACCCAGTCAGAAGGTAGGCGGAGAACCGCTGGGGGCCTTTGAACAGGTAACCCACGAAGTGCCAATGTTGTCGCTGGATAACGCTTTTGAAGAAGCCGATCTGAAAGCTTTTGAAAAACGCCTGCTCGACCGCCTTAAAGCCGATAATAAGCTGGCCTTTAGCTGTGAGCCAAAACTCGACGGACTGGCCGTGTCGATTTTATACGAGAATGGCGTGCTGGTACGTGCTGCTACCCGCGGAGATGGCCAGGTAGGTGAAAATATCACCGCCAATGTTAGGACTATCGCCAACGTGCCACTGAAATTACGCGGCGCTGACTTACCCGAAAGAATTGAAGTGCGCGGTGAAGTGTTTATGCCTCGCGATGGGTTTGAAAAACTCAACGAAAACCAGCGTAATGCCGGGCTTAAGGTGTTTGCTAACCCACGTAACGCGGCTGCCGGCAGCTTACGTCAACTGGACTCCCGGATTACCGCTAAACGCCCGTTAATGTTTTATGCATATTCGCTGGGTGTTGTGGCACCGGACGATTTCACCTTACCGGACAGTCACCATGAGCGTCTTAGGCAGCTAGCAGAGTGGGGGATCCCCTTATGCCCGGATATCGGCATTACGGAAGGATCCAGCGGTTGTTTAGCGTACTATGAGCAAATCCTGTCGCGCCGTGATGGCCTTGCTTACGATATCGATGGCGTAGTGTTTAAGGTGGATGCTATCGCCCTGCAACAACAACTGGGATTCGTTGCCCGGGCACCTCGCTGGGCTATTGCACAGAAGTTTCCGGCGCAGGAAGAGATGACCCGCTTGCTCGACGTAGAGTTTCAGGTTGGACGCACAGGTGCGATCACGCCGGTTGCCCGCCTTGAACCGGTATTTGTTGGCGGCGTAACGGTATCAAACGCTACCTTACACAATCAGGATGAAGTAGAGCGATTGGGTGTATGTATCGGCGATACCGTGATTATTCGCCGGGCGGGGGATGTTATTCCGCAGGTTGTTTCAGTGGTTGCTGATAAGCGACCGGATGACGCCCGGAAAATTCAGTTTCCGGCTCAGTGCCCGGTGTGTGACTCCCAGGTAGAAAAACTGGCCGATGAAGCCGTGGCTCGCTGTACCGGAGGGTTAATTTGCCCGGCCCAACGCAAGCAGGCATTAAAGCATTTTGCATCACGCAAAGCGCTGGATATAGACGGGCTGGGTGACAAACTGATAGAGCAATTGGTAGACGCCGGGCTACTAAAAACACCAGTGGATATTTTTAACCTGACGTTCCCCGCGTTGATTCAACTGGAGCGGATGGGTGATAAGTCGGCGGCCAATTTGTTGCAGGCAATTCACAATGCCAAGCAGACCACATTACCTAAATTTCTGTACGCTTTGGGGATCCGTGAAGTAGGCGAAACCACTGCGGCTAATCTGGCACTGCATTTTCAAACCTTAGAAGCGATCCAAAACGCGAGCCTGGATGATTTACAGGCAGTGCAGGACGTGGGGGTTGTGGTCGCTGAGCATGTGTTTAACTTCTTTAATGAGTCGCACAATACGGAGGTGCTAGAGGGTTTACTTAGTGCAGGCTTAAACTGGCCGGAGATTGAAGCGCCTGACGAGGCGGATCTGGTGCTCGACGGCAAAACCTGCGTGGTTACCGGCACGCTGAGCCAAATGTCCCGGAATGATGTAAAGGCATTACTGCAGCAGGCGGGCGCCAAGGTGGCAGGCAGTGTATCTGCAAAAACCGACTTTCTGGTGGCCGGCGAAAAAGCCGGATCCAAACTGGCCAAAGCCCAGGAGCTGGGTGTGGAAGTGTGGGATGAAGAACGTTTAATGGCGTTTCTGACGGATAACGGTCTGGTATAAATAACATGCCGGACGACGTCCGGCCGTCCTGTCTGTAAGAGAACTTCCTTCTTCGATTATGGACAGGCACTCAATTATTTAATAATTCAGCTTCTTGGTTTGATGCATAAATTAATTTTCATTGCATCAAAGAACTGACCTGGGAGCTTTTTATTTTTCAAATTGCGTAATTGAAGTGATTGGTCTTAGTAAAACGAACAAGGCTGTTAAATAGCCGGCAATCACACTTCGCTCAGTGTTAGGTGATATGGGGTGAAGAATTATGACTAATACTGTCGTTGCCTTGTGAGTATAGGCATGCTTTACCCGAACCCCGTTTGTTTTTGGCGTTGATTGTGCAGTTTTTCAATGCTTACCGATGATTTAAAAGCTGTTTCAATACCGGTTACCATCTTTTTCCAGTCACAATAAGTTAATCCAACCCGGCTCAGGATAGGTGATAATGAATAATCGATATTGCCAGATTTGTTGGGATGTAAATAGCGGCCTGAATATTCAACCAGTATAAAATACTCTCCTAGTTGAAACGGTAAGCCGTCAGGCATGTTGTTACGCGGATTGCCTGCAAAGGGAAGTAATGAATTTGGCTGTTTGTTCGATTTAGCCGCACTAATACGTTTTTGAATGCTGGTGTGGTTTGATTCTTCTGGGGTATCAGCCAAACAGGCACGTACTGGATTTAAGTCAACATACGCCAT